>WNFU01002206.1_pt1 | contig 40175 bp, 39 predicted proteins | sample 5400121 | NCBI WGS metagenome assembly WNFU01 (sample SAMN13153360, study PRJNA577476) | soil metagenome | isolation source: 100 cm soil or saprolite under grassland replicate 1 | place: USA:California | collected 2016-06-15
AGCACTCGAAGCGGACATCACCGCCTGGGCCGAGCACCGGAACGCCAACCCGCGCCCCTACGTCTGGACGAAGACCGCGGACGAGATCCTCACCAACCTTGCCCGATATTGTGAACGAATCTCTGACTCAGGACACTAGTAGAGGCCTGATGTGAAATCCTCGCGACGCCCGGCATCGCTTCCGGACGCCACGGTCGCTCCCGCCCTGCGGGGCCGCCGCGTGGCCGCGGCGGCCCCGCAGCGAGCGCTCGCTGCGCCCGGTCCTGCCTCGCCAAGGCATGCCGGCCTTGCCTTCGCTAGGCCCGGGCGCCCGTGCCGCCTGGGAAGTGCGTCGGAGCGGGCGATCCCTTTCACATCAAGCCTCTAGTCGGCTCGGGGCCGGCTCGGGCATGCGCGTCGCCGTCATCTCCGACATCCACGCGAACCTGCACGCGCTCGACTCCGTGCTGGCCGAGATCGACTCCGAGGAGGTCGCGGCCGTGTGGTGCCTCGGTGACCTCGTGGGTTACGGTCCGCGCCCGAACGAGTGCTGCGATGGCGTGCAGGAACGCGCCGATCTCTGCCTGGTGGGCAACCACGACCTGCTCGCCCTGGACAAGAGCGTCGTCGAGAGTGACTTCAACCCCGACGCAGCGGCCGCCGGACACTGGACGCGCACCGTCCTGGACGAGGGGTCCCGCCGGTTCCTGGACGGGCTCGAGCCGCAGGCCCGCACCCGCGGCGCGGAGCTCTTCCATGCGAGCCCTCGTGACCCGGTGTGGGAGTACGTGCTCAGCGGCGAGGCTGCCTTCACCGCGCTCGCGCTGACCTCGGCGCCGCTCGTCCTCGTTGGTCACAGCCACGTCCCGCTGGCGATCGTGCTCGCCGGGGACACGCTGGCCGGGGGGCTGGCCCCGGCGGAGACCGAGGTGGATCTCTCCGAGGGACGCTGGCTGGTCAACCCGGGGTCGGTCGGACAGCCGCGCGACGCGGACCCGCGGGCCGCGTGGCTCCTGCTCGACCTCGAGGCGAGGCGAGCCTCGTTCCGCCGCGTGGCCTATCCCATCGAGCGCACACAGGAGGAGATGCGGGAGCGAGGTCTGCCTGAGCCGCTCGCGTCACGCCTCGCCTCGGGCGTATAGTTCGACCGCCCTTCCCGTCACGCCATGTCGAGATCGGCATCGAGACTGGGTGTCCTGCTTCTTGCGGTTGCACTCGCAGCCGGTTGCGGAGGCGCCGGCGACCGTGCGGCACGCGTGCCGCGTCTGCCCGCAGACGTAGCCCGGGTTCTCGCCGCGCAGAGCGATGCCCTCGCTGTCAGCCTCGAGCGAAACGACGCCTGCACGGCTGCACGCCGGGCGGCCGACCTCCGGAAGGCGGCGAATGCCGCGGTTGCCTCCGGGCGCGTCCCGGTGGCGTTCCGCCGAAAACTGGCGGGAGCGGTGACGCGTCTCACGGCCGCCGTACAGGCCTGTACCCCGCCGGATGAGGACGAGGACGAGGGCGGGGGCCACGACAACGGCAAGCACAAGGGCAAGGGCAAGCACGGCGGGAAGGGGAAGGACTGAGCGCTGAAGAGGTCATCGGCGGCCGGTACACGATCGAGCGCCCGCTCGGCGGCGGAGGCATGGCGCTCGTGTACGCGGCGCGAGACGACCGCCTCGACCGCAGGGTGGCGGTGAAGGTCCTCGCGGACAACCTGGCGATGCACGCCGACATTCGTGAGCGATTCGTCCGCGAGGCGCAGATCGCCGCAGGCCTCTCTCACCCCAACGTGGTCGACGTCTACGACGCGGGCGAGGACGGGACGCCGTACATCGTCATGGAGCTGATCGACGGGCCGACGCTTGCGGAGGAGCTGCGGCAGCGAGGGCGGCTGCCCGTCGAGGAAGCGACGGCAGTCGCCGCCCAGGTCGCGGACGGCCTGGCGTACGCGCACGCGCAGGGCATCGTCCACCGTGACATCAAGCCCGAGAACCTGATCCTCGTGCGCGGGGGACAGGTGAAGATCGCGGACTTCGGCATCGCGCACGCAGTCGAGGCGACAAGGCTGACGGAGGTGGGCACCGTGCTCGGCACGGCGGCGTATCTGGCGCCTGAGCAGGCGACCGGAGGACCCGTGACGCCCGCGACGGACGTCTATTCCCTGGGAGTGGTGCTCTACGAGCTGCTGACCGGGCGCCCGCCGCACGTCGCATCGACGCTCACGGAGCTCCTGACCCGCGACTTCCAACGGCCGGCCCCCCCGCCCGGCGCGCTCGAGCCCTCAGTTCCCCGAACGCTCGACGTCCTGGTCGAGCGCTGTCTTGCCGCCGATCCCTCAATCCGGCCGAGCGCGGAGGATCTCCGCGACGTCTTGCGCGGCGACGGCGACGCGACGACGGAGGTCCTGACGCCGATCCCGCAACGCCGTGCACCGCGCCTGCCCCGAGCGGCACGTGAGCGCAGGACGTGGCTGGCCGTCCTGGCCGCGGCCGTCGTGGTGGGCGCCGCCTCGCTCGCGATCGCAGCCGCACTCGGCGGAAAAGGCTCGAACGGCAAGACGCCTGCCCCGCCCGCGCGCAGGGCACCCCTCGTCGCGCCCGTCCCGCCCGGCGCGACCCCGGCCCAACAGGCCAGGAACCTCGCGCGCTGGCTGCGCCGCTACTCGCGTTAGCGCTTCGTCGCGGAAGTCCCTTGATGCTACGGCGCGCGAAAAGCGAGCCGGACAAGGACGCAGGGAGCGCCCACATGCAGGTCATATGGGCGCGACCGAGGACACAGCACGGCGACGCTTTCCAGCCGCCGGAGCGCGAGATGACTTTCGGGACGGAGCGCTACTAGACGGTCTCGTGCTCGACGTTTGCGATGACGCCGACAGGCTCGGCCCCGTAGGTGATCCCCTCGCGTGCGAGCGCGAGCTGGACCTCTTCGCGGGCCTTGTAGATCCGCCACTTGACCGTGGCGAGGGTGATCTCCAGCGAGTCGGCGATCTCGGCGTACGAGAGACCGACCACGTCCCGCAGGAGCAGGGCCATCTTCAGGTCGACGCTGAGCTCGTCGACGGCCCGCCAGACTGCATCAATCGCCTCCAACCGCTCGACCGGCGCGTCTAGAACCTCGAGCGGAGGCAGGTCGTCGAGCGCGAGGAACGAGCGCGGGCGGCGCTCGTTCGCGCGGAGCTCGTCGAGCACGCGGTTCTTCGCCACCTGAAAGAGCCAGGTCGTGAACCGGCAGCGCAGCGAGAACTTCGGAAGGCCCTGGAAGACCCGCAGGAAGACCTCCTGGGTCAAGTCCTCAGCAAGCACGCGGTCGCCGACGAGACGCATGACGTAGTTGAAGACCGGCGTCTCGTAGGCGTGAACAATGATCGAGAACGCTCGCTCGTCGCCACGTTGCGCCTTGCGCAGAATTCCCGGGTCTGGTTGCGCTAGCGACAAAGCCGGCGGAGTATAGCCCCCTCGACGCGCCTACCGAGCCCCGATTACGAGATCTTTACCTGTCATCTGACTCGAAGGCCGGAGACCGAGGAAGGCGAGGACTGTCGGCGCGAGATCGGCGAGCTCGCCGCCCGTGCGGAGCTGCAGCGACTGGTCCGTGAGGATGAGCGGGACCGGGTTAGACGTGTGGGCCGTATGCGGGCTTTCCCCGTCCTCCTCGAGCATCTGCTCGGCATTCCCGTGGTCAGCGGTCACAAGGCAGACGCCGCCTGCCCGCTCGACGGCGGCGACCACCTCGCCGAGACATACGTCAGTCGTCTCCACCGCCTCGACCACCGCCGGGATCACACCCGAGTGCCCGACCATGTCGGGGTTCGCGAAGTTGACGATCGCGAACGAGTACCCGTTCCCGACCTCGTCGCAGAAGCGCCGCGTCACCTCACGGGCGGACATCTCCGGCTTGCGGTCGTAGGTGCCCACCTCCCGCGGCGAGGGCACGAGGATGCGAGTCTCCCCCTCCCACTCCGCCTCACGCCCCCCGTTCAGGAAGTAGGTCACGTGGGCGTACTTCTCGGTCTCCGCGACGTGGAGTTGGCGGAGACCGTGCTCGGCGAGGAGCTCGGCGAGCGTGCCGCCCACATCCTGCTCGGCGAAGGCGACGGGGCAGTCGAAGTCGTCGCGATACCGGGTCATGGTGGTCAGGTCGTAGCCGTCATCGAGCAGCTTCTTCGAGAGCTGACGGGCGCGATCGGGCCGGAAGTTGAAGAAGATCGCCGTGTCCCCCTCGTCGAGGCGAGGTCGATCCCGGATCACGACCGGCTCGATGAACTCGTCGGTCACGTCACGTTCGTAGCTGCGTCTCACCGCCTCGACCGGGTCGTCGGCCTGCTCGCCCTCCCCGGCCACGATGGCGTCGAATGCACGTTGTGTTCGCTCCCGGCGCTCGTCGCGGTCCATGGCGTAGTAGCGGCCGCTGACCGTGGCGATCCGCTCCGTCGGCAGCTCACCCAGATCGTGGGCGGCCGAATGCGGGGAAACGTCGCGGCCGTCCGTGAAGGCGTGAATCCACGTCTTCTCAGGGGCGAAGCGAAGCAGCGCCCGCAGGTGGTCGATGTGCGAGTGGACGCCGCCGTACGAGACCAGTCCCAGGAGATGAACGCGGCGACCCCGATCGAACGTGGAGCGCAGGGCCTCGTTCTCGAAGAAGGAGCCGTCCTCGATCGCCTTGTTGATCCGCATCAGGTCCTGGAAGAGGCGACGGCCGGAGCCGATCGTCAGGTGGCCGACCTCCGAATTTCCCATCTGGCCGTGGGGAAGGCCGACTGCCTCGCCGGATGCGGCGAGCGTCGTGTGCGGGTAGCGCTCCCAGAGCGCGTCGAAGACGGGCGTCTTCGCGAGCGTCACGGCGTTGCCGGGGCCGGGCGGAGCACAGCCCCACCCGTCCAGGATCACGAGCGCTACGAGCGGACGGCGAGCGCTGCGTGGCATATCGCGGTAAAGGAGTCGAGGTCGAGCGAGGCGCCGCCGACGAGTGCCCCGTCCACGTCGGGCTGGGAGAGGAGGGCCTGAGCGTTGTCCAGTTTCACGGAGCCGCCGTAGAGAACGGGTGCCTCGATCTGCGACTTGACGAAGGAGTGCGCTTGCTCGGCCAGGTCGGGAGTGGCGGTCTTTCCGGTCCCGATCGCCCAGACGGGCTCGTAGGCGATCACGAGGTGCTCGTCGGACTCGAACACCGACAGCTGGCGGCGGAGAACCTCCTCGGTCTCGCCCCTCCCTCGCTCGTCCTCCGTCTCGCCCACACAGGCGATGACGAACAACCCGTGATCGAGGGCCGCGCGCGCCCGCTTCGCCACGGTCTCGTCCGTCTCCCCGAAGATCTGCCGGCGCTCCGAGTGACCGACGATCACTCCGTAGACCCCGATCTCTCTGAGCATCGGCGCCGAGATCTCGCCGGTGAATGCGCCCTCCGATTCCCAGTGGACGTTCTGGGCGGCGACGCCGATCTCGGTCCCCGCCAGGAGTTGCACGGCGGTGGACAGCGACACGAACGGCGGGCAGACGACCACGTCGACGCCGTCGAGGCTCCGCTCCCTGAGCTGACGACAGAACTCGGCCGTCTCGGCAGGCCCCTTGAACATCTTCCAGTTTCCGGCGATCAGCACGAAGGCCGGATCTTATGGGCCGTCTGCTCCGGCCGACGCCGTTCGCTCTTCCGCATCGAAGCCGTCACACATCCGCACGGTCCATTCACCCGCAACGGTGCGCCTCGCATCCCAGGGACAGTCCCAGTGACTGTCCCTGGGACTGTCCCTCCGGCATGGCCGGGTCGGTCATGCCGGAGGGATCGCGGCGACACCCGGCAACTCCTTGCCTTCCAGGAACTCGAGCGCCGCGCCGCCCCCGGTTGAGATCCACGAGATGCGCTCTGCGAGGCCTGCCTCTGTCACGGCGCGCACGGAGTCGCCGCCGCCGACTACCGAGTAGGCGTCGGACTCTGCGATCGCGGTCGCGATCGCGGTCGTTCCCTCCGCGAACCGGGGCCACTCGAAGACGCCCATCGGGCCGTTCCAGAAGATCGTCCTCGCCGTCCCAATCTGCTCCGCGTACCCCCGTCGCGTGGTGGGGCCGATGTCCAGTCCCAGCCAACCGTCCGGCACCTCGTCAAACGGAACGACCTTCGCTTCCGCGTCCTGGTCGAACGAGTCGGCGGCCACGACGTCGGTCGGGAGCTCGACTGCCACGTCGATGGAGTCCCCGCGAATCTCCTCGGCCATCTTGCCCCCAACCAGGACGACGTCCGCTCGTTCGGACAGGCTGCGGAGAACGCCGATCTTGTCCTCCACCTTCGCGCCGCCGACGATCGCCACGTACGGCCGCACGGGGCTCTCCAGCAGCTTCGAGAGTTCGATCAGCTCCCGCTCCAGCAAGAGACCCGCGTAGGCGGGGAGCAGGTGGGCGACGCCCTCCGTCGAGGCGTGCGCCCTGTGGGCGGAGCCGAAGGCGTCGTTGACGTAGAGGTCGCAGCCCTCGGCGAGCTGTCGGGCCGTTTCGGGATCGTTCGCGGTCTCGCCCGGCGCAAAGCGGGTGTTCTCGAGGACGCGAATTCTCCTGTCGGGGACGAGCTCGAGCAGGCGCTCGGCCACAGGAGCGATCGCGAACGCCGGGTCCGGCCCCTTCGGGCGACCGAGGTGCGAGCAGACCACGACCTCGGCGGCGCTTCGCTCGAGCAGCAGCCGGAGTGTCGGCAGCGACGTCCGGATGCGTGTGTCATCTGCCACCCGCCCGTCCTCGAGCGGGACGTTGAGATCTGCGCGAACGAGCACGCGCTTGCCGGCGACGTCGGCGTCGCGGACCGACCGGGGCACCCGCACTAGAACAGGCGGTCGATGACGTCGACCAGCCGGCACGAATACCCCCACTCGTTGTCGTACCAGCCGAAAACCTTGGCCATTCCGTCCGAGGCCATCGTCAGCTCGCTGTCGAAGATGCAGGAGTAGGACGAGCCGACGATGTCCTGCGAGACGAGCGGCTCGTCGGAGTAGCGGAGAATGCCCTCGAACGATCCTGTATCGGCTGCAGAGCGGAAGGCGTCGTTCACCTCGTCGACGCTCGCCGGCTTGGCCAGCCGGACGACGAGATCGACGATCGATCCGTCGGGGACCGGCGCGCGCATCGCCATGCCGTCGACCTTGCCCTTCAGGTCCGGCAGGACGAGACCGATCGCGCGGGCAGCCCCGGTGGAGGTCGGGATCAGGTTGATCGCGGCCGCCCGTGCGCGTCGCAGGTCCTCGTGCGGGAGGTCGAGGATGCGCTGGTCGTTGGTGTAGGCGTGGATTGTGGTCATGAAGCCCTGCTCGATCGTGAACGCGTCGTGGAGCACCTTTGCCAGCGGCGCCACGCAGTTCGTCGTGCACGACGCGTTCGACACGATCGCGTGAGCCTCGCTGTCGTACTCGGAGTCATTGACCCCGAGCACGATCGTCACGTCCGGGTTCGTGGCCGGCGCGGAGATGAGCACCTTCTTCGCCCCCGCGCTCAGATGCTTCTCGGCGGCCTCGCGCTTCGTGAACAGGCCCGTCGACTCGAGCGCGACGTCGACACCGAGCTCCGACCACGGCAGCTCCGCAGGGTCGCGCACCTCGAGCTTCCTCAGCTCGTGGCCGGCGACGCGAATCGATTCCTCGCTCGACTCCACCTCGTGTCCGAGCGGACCGAGCACCGAGTCGTACTTGAGCAGGTGGGCCATCGTCTTCGTGTCGCCGATGTCGTTGAAGGCCACCACGTCGAAGTCGCCTCCCCGCTGCAGATGCGCGCGGAAGAAGTTGCGACCGATGCGCCCGAAGCCGTTGATGCCCACGCGGATCCTTGCCATCTCTCTCCCTGGTCGGTTGCCGCGGGCGAGTCTAACCACGCGGCGTCACCAGCGGAAAGGCGGGCCGGAAGGGGAAGCTCCGAGGAAGACGACCTCCCCCTCCGGTTTCACCACGCTCACGACCGGGCCGGCGGACGGGGTCTGAATCCGCCGGCGGAAGAGCGCAGACCCGCCTGGTCAAGTATGGAGCACTGGGGCACAAAATGCTATCCGCCGGGAATCGCCCGCAGTCGTCAATCTGGTCAACGCGCAGCGAGCCAGATGAGCCGCCTCAGTCGCCGGTAGGCGGAGGCCTTTGACGCCGGCGGGCGACACTTGCGCGCAAGCTCCGCCAGCGACAGGGCGGGATACCGCAGCCGGAGCTCCGCCATCTCGCGGAGCGACTGCGGAAGCTCGTCCAGGGCTCCTGTCCGCTCCAGCTCGCGAATCGCCTCGAGCTGCGCGTGCGCCGCCTTGCTCGCGCGAACGAGATTCGCGTGGTCGGCGTTCGCGAGTCGATTCGCCTGCGCCCGAGCGCTGCCGAGCACCGCGTGCTCCTCGATGGCCAGCGCTGCGTCGGCGGCTCCCGCCAGCGCGAGCGCGCCGGCGATCGTCTCGGCGCCCTTTGCGTACGCCAACGCGAACCGCGCTCGGTCTCTCACATGGAGCTCCACACGCTCCAGGCCCGTGGCCCAGGCGAGGAACTCGGCGGCGTCCACGCTCGCGCACCGGACCTCCAGATGCGGCGAGCGGGGACCGCTTACGGAGCCCGCCCCGAGCAGCGCGCCCCGGAGGTACGCGCTCCGGCAGCACCGCTTGCCCACGAGTCGGCGGGGCGGACGCGCCAGCGGCGAGCCGGTCTGCGAGAGGACACCTGCTTCTCGCAGCGTTGCGCGGGCAGTCGAGCTCCCGGCGACGTGGAGCTGGTAACGCGTTTCCCGACCGAACGCGTGGCGGCGATAGGTGTGGATCTCGGAGTCGACGGCTAGCTTGCGGAGGACGAGGAACGCGCGCCGTGCCACACCCGAGCTCACGAGGTCCAGGTGGAGCGAGACGTTCCCGCGGCCGCGTAAGTGCAGGCTGCCGGCTGTGTGGAAGAGCCCCGAGAGCTCGGCGAGGCGATCGCAGCGCTTGCGCGGGTCGATCGCAGCCAGCTCGGCGCGAACGTCCTCAGAGAGCACGCTCGAGCTCCAGGAGTCGCCGCTTGTAGGCGGGACCCAACGAGCCGTACGAGCCGAGCCCGTCGGCGGCGACGACACGGTGGCACGGGACCAGGATGGCGAAGTGGTTGCGCGCGCAGTACGTACCCGCAGCGCGCTGAGCATTGGGGAAGCCCGCCAGCGCCGCCAGTTCACCGTACGTGACCGTCTCGCCGTAGGGAACTGCCCGCAGCGTGTCGGTGACCGCGAGCTGGAACGGCGTCGCCCACTCCAGTTCGAGCTCGACGTCCGCGAAGCCGGCGCGCCGACCGGCGAAGTACGCGCGCAGGCGCTCGGCAAGCCCGGACAAGGTCACGCTTCCGACCCGGATCCGTCTCCCATCCGTGACGGCTTCCGCTATAGGCTGAAAGTGGGAGGAGGCATGGGGTGGCCCCGCGGGCGTGGGCAGCTCGTGCCAGACGAGGCGACCGTGCTGCGCGCACAGCTCACCGAGTCCCCAGTCCTCGGCTTCGTAGGTGACGACCGTCAGCCCCACGCCGCCAATCTACAATCGCGCCTATGAGCAACAACGCCATCGCCCGGCCTCCCACGCCTTACAACGAGCCCATCCGCTCGTACGCGCCGGGAACGCCTGAGCGCGAGGAGCTACGCCTCCGCCTCGACGAGATGCAGCGCGAGCGGATCGAGATCCCGTGCGTGATCGGCGGGACGGACGTTCGCACGGGGAGTACGTTCGAAGCGGTGATGCCGCATCGCAAGGAGCACGTACTGGCGGACGTCCACCAGGGCGGCGCGGACGACGTCGAGCGAGCGATCGAGGCTGCGTCCGAGGCCTGGCACGACTGGTCGCGCACGTCGTGGGAGGAGCGGGCCGCAGTCTTTCTCCGCGCAGCTGAGCTGCTCGCCGGCCCTTGGCGGCCCACGCTGAACGCGGCGACGATGCTCAATCAGTCGAAGACCGCCCACCAGGCGGAGATCGATGCCGCCTGCGAAGTCATCGACTTCCTGCGGTTCAACGTCCAGTTCATGACGAGGATCTACGAGGAGCAGCCGATCTCGTCGCCGGGCGTCTGGAACCGGATGGACTATCGCCCCCTGGAGGGTTTCGTCTTCGCCGTCAGCCCGTTCAACTTCACGGCCATAGGCGCCAACCTCTCCACGTCACCGGCCCTGATGGGTAACACAGTCGTGTGGAAGCCGGCCTCGACCGCCGCCGTCTCGGCCTACTACGTCATGCGGCTGCTACAGGAGGCCGGCCTGCCGGACGGCGTGATCAACCTCGTCTACGGGCCAGGCTCGAAGATCGGCGACGCCGCCCTCGCGAGCCCCGACCTCGCGGGCATCCACTTCACGGGCTCCACCACGGTCTTCCAGAGCATGTGGAAGACCGTGGGCAAGTCGATCGACCGCTACCGGAGCTATCCCCGCATCGTCGGGGAGACGGGCGGAAAGGACTTCATCGTCGCGCATCCCAGCGCGGACGTCGACGCGGTCGCCACCGCGATCGTCCGCGGCTCATTCGAGTACCAGGGTCAGAAGTGCTCGGCCTCCTCGCGTGTCTACGCGCCCGAGAGCATCTGGGAGACGCTGCGCGCGCGACTCGCCGAGCAGGTCTCGGAGCTGAAGATGGGTGACGTCGCGGATTTCGAGAACTTCATGGGCGCCGTCATCGACGCCAGCGCCTTCAAGACGCACACGGAGGCGATCGAGGAGGCCAAGGCGAACGGTCGCGAGGTGGTCGCCGGCGGCGACTACGACGATTCGGAGGGCTACTTCGTGCAGCCGACCGTGATCGAGACGAGCGACCCGTCCGACCGCCTGCTGCGCGAGGAGCTGTTCGGGCCGATCGTCACCGCCTTCGTGTACCCCGACGACCGGTGGGAGGCGACGCTCGAACTGGTGGACTCGACCGCACCCTACGGGCTCACCGGCGCCGTGTTCGCCCGTGACCGGGAGGCGATCGAGGAAGCCGGAACCGCGCTCCAGTACGCGGCCGGGAACCTCTACGTGAACGACAAGCCCACGGGCGCCGTGGTGGGCCAGCAGCCGTTCGGCGGGGCGCGCGCCTCGGGCACCAACGACAAGGCGGGCTCGATGTGGAACCTGATTCGCTGGGCCTCGCCGCGCACGATCAAGGAGACGTTCGTGCCTCCCCGGGACTACCACTATCCGCACATGCAGCCGGATGGCGCGAAGAGTCCGGGTTCCTAGGCGCGCCGCGGCCCTTGCTCTGGCGGGTCGTCTGGCTCGCGACCGTGAGCGTCCCAGGCGGTGCCGCGGTCGACTCACGCACAACGATCTGCCATCGGACTCCGGCCGGGAAGCACCCGTACGCGAGGATCACCGTCACGGGCAAGCAGATCGAGGTCCACCTCGCGCACGCCGCCGACGTCATCCCGGCACCTCGAATCCGGTGCCACCTCGTGGTCCTGTCTCCGTTCCGAGGCGGCGTGGCCCTCATCGCCCTCCTCTCAGGTGCGAACGAGCCCTCGGGCAAGGGAGATCCCGACGGGAAGGGAAGGGCCGTCGTCCACCTCCGGCGCGGCGAGGGCCGGCTCTGCTTCGAGCTCCTGGCCGCGAACGTGACGCTGCCCGCCTACGCCTCCCACATCCACCACCGGCGCGCGGGCCAGGCCGGCCCCGTCGTCGTGGCACTTCGAGCTCCAGACGAGACCGGCGGCGCCACCGGCCGCACCAACGTGGAACGGAGGCTGGTCGCGGAGATTCTCCGAGACCCGGCCGCCTTCTACGTCAACGTGCACACCTCGGAGTACTTTGACGAGCGCAATACGCGGCCAGCTCTAGCGACACTCCTTACCTTATGCTCACGGTGCGCTAACACGCCACGGTTAGCGTGGCGGGTATGCGCCTCATCGTCGTCGCCACCGCCTGGGCCGCGCTGCTCGTCTTGCTCCTGCCGGTTCGCTAACCGGCGGGCAGAAGAGACGCTCAGCGAGCCACGAAGGCCCACGCCTTCGCCGCAGACGCGTCGCCGTGCGTGGCGAAGGCGACCGCCGTGTGCGGGCCGCGCGCGAGCGGCGATTCGAGATTTGCGTACACGGTCGCAGCCGTTCCTCTGACGACCTCCCTGCTGCGCAGGTTCACTCCGTCCGCGTAGAGAATCGCCGTCGCACCCCCTCGCGCTCCGCGAATCTCGAAGGCGATCTGCTGCACCCGGCTGACCGACCCGACGTCTGGCCCCAGGATGCGGATCGTGAGCGGCCCCCGACCGAGGTCGAGCTTCCACGAGCCGCCCTCGAGCCTGAGCGGAGCTGCGAAGACCCTCCTGCCGGACGCAACCGCGACCACGCCGAACTTGCCGGTGATCCGCTCGGAGACGACCTCGTGGAAGCCTGTCCGGCGGAAGTAGCGCAGGCTGCGCTCGAGCTCGCGTGCGCCGGACCTGCGGAAGCCGGCGAGCGTCGGGCCGAGCCTGCGGCGCGCCGGGGCCGAGAGCAGGCTCCAGAGAGCTGCCCAATCCCGGGTCCGCGTGGCACGGATCATCCGCGTGACGGCGTCCAGGCCGGGGTCGGGGGGCCGGTGCGCGCGCGTGCTCGCGGTCGGCGTCGGCGCCGTGTCCCCACCGCCGCACCCAGCGGCGAGGATCGCCGCCAGCCCGAGCGCGCAGGCCCCGAGCCTCACGGGCGGCCCGCCTTGTGGAGCTGGGCGTAGATGCGCCGAGCGGTCTTCGGCGGGATCCCCGGCACGCCTTCGAGCTCTTCCTGCGTAGCGGCGAGGAAGCGCTCCGCGGAGCCGAAGTGACGGAGCAGTGCACGCCGGCGGGCCGGGCCCACGCCCGAGAGGCGATCGAAGATGGATTCCCGCGCACGCGCGTCCCTGCGTGTGCGGTGGTAGCCCAGCGCGAAGCGATGTGCCTCGTCCCGCACGCGCTGGAGCAGTTGGAGCCCGGCCGAGTGGCGATCGAGCACGACGGGGTCCGATCCGCCGGGCACGAACACCTCCTCCTCCCGCTTGGCGAGCGAGACGACCGCCACGCGCGGCAGGTCCAGGTCGCGGATCGCCTCGAGCGCCGCCGAGAGCTGTCCCTTGCCTCCATCCACCACGACCAGGTTCGGCAATGCCGCGAACGACTCGTCGTACTCGGGCGCGGCCGCGTCTCGGATCCGTCCGAAGCGGCGCGAGAGCACCTGGGCCATCGCGGCGAAGTCGTCCTGGCCGTCGAGACCGCGCACGGCGAACTTCCGGTAATGCGCCTTCTTCGGCACCGCGTCCTGGAAGACGACCATGGAACCAACGGTCTCCTGTCCCTGGATGGTCGAGACGTCGAAGCACTCGATCCGAATGGGCAGGCTCTCCAGGTTGAGGCGTTCCCGCAGCTCCTCGAGCGCCTCCACGCGCCGCAGCCGGGTCCGTTCCGCCTGCACGACTGCCGACTCGAGCGCGAGCCGGGCGTTGCGCTGCGCCAGTTCGAGCAGGCGGCGCTTCTCCCCCCGCAAGGGCGCCCGCACCTGGACGCGCGCCCCGCGCAGCCTGGAGAGGAACTCGGCGAGCGGCGCGGTGTCGCCGGCGGCCGGGGGGACGAGCACCTGGGGCGGGATGCTCGGGGAGGAGCCGTAGTACTCGAGGCAGAAGGCTTCCAGCACGGTTTGGACGTCCTGGCCCCCCACGTTCTCGAGGTGGAAGCTGTAGCGGTCGATCAGCTTGCCGTCCCGCAGCGGGAAGACCTGCACGGCGGCCCGCTCATCCTCGACCGCGACGCCGACGACGTCCACGCTGCCCGCCGCCTGCTGGTCGGCCGTCTGACGCTCGGCCAGGTGTCGGAGCGCGGACAGGCGGTTCCGGTACCGCGCCGCCTCCTCGAAGTGCTTCTCCGCCGATGCCGTCCGCATTCTCTCCTCCAACTCCCGCTGGATCGGGCGAGTCTCGCCGGAGAGGAACTCGATGACCGCGTCGATGATCTCGCCGTAGGCCTCCGGGGAGATGTAGCCGACGCAGGGCGCGTGGCACCGGTCGATGTGGTAGTCGAGGCACGGGATTCCGGAGTGCCGGCCGGGCTTCGGTCCCTCGCAGGGCCGGAACCTGAACACGCGGTTCAGGACGTCGAGGGTCTCGCGCACCTTCTTCGCATTCGCGTAGGGGCCGAAGTACACGACTCCGCGCCGGTGACGCTCGCGCGTGAACATCACCCGGGGGTACTCGTCGTCAACCGTGACGGCGATGTACGGGAACGACTTGTCGTCGCGGAGACGGACGTTGAACGGGGGGCGGTGGCGCTTGACGAGGCTCTGCTCGACGTGCAGCGCCTCGGCCTCGCTACCGGTGACGATCGTCTCCACGTCGGCCACGCGCTCGACCAGCTGGGACATCCCCACGCGTCCGTCGGGCCCGCCCTGGAAATAGCTGCGGACGCGGGAGCGCAGCGACTTCGCCTTGCCGATGTAGAGAACCGAGCCGTCGCCGGCGCGGAAGAGGTAGACGCCGGGCTGCCTCGGGAGCTCCTTCAGCTGTGCTTCTAGCGTGCGCTTCATCGCTCCCTAACATAGCCGGGCTATCCTGGCCGACCTTGAAGCGCGTCCCTCTGCTCGTCCTCGTTTGCCTTGCCGTCCTCGTTCCCTCAGGGCGCGCCGGCGGTCCGACGATGACGGTGGGCGTGGTTGACGACATCGTCAAGCAGGACACCATCGTCGCTGCGAAGGCGAAGCTCGACCTTCTGCGCCTGGTCGGCGTGCACGCCGTGCGTATCGCTGAGATCTGGGCTCCCGGCCTCCGCGCGCCGACGGCGGAACAGCAGCGGATCCTCTCGAACGTCAGCAGCGCGGCCCAGTTGGCCGGTATCCAGATCTACGTCTCGGTCTACAATGCGGGGCTGAGCACGACGCCGCTGTCCGATCAGAACCAGGCCGATTTCGCCGAGTACGCAGCGACACTCGTGCGCCGGAATCCCTCGATCACAAAGGTCATCGTCGGCAACGAGCCGAACCTCAACCGCTTCTGGATGCCCCAGTTCGGACCGGACGGCACCGACGTAGCAGCGCCCGCATATGAGTCGCTGCTCGCTAAGACGTACGACGCGCTGAAGACAGTCGATCCCCAGATCACCGTCATCGGCGTTGCCGTCTCACCGCGCGGCGTCGACAAGCCCAATACCGGGCGCGACACGCACTCCCCAGTCACCTTCCTGACGGATATCGGCACGGCCTACCGCGCGAGCGGCCGCACGCTGCCAATCATGGACATGCTCGCCATCCACGTCTACCAAGACAACTCGAGCATCTCACCGACCTTCCAGCATCCGAACCCGGCGAATAAGACCATCTCGGTGAACGACTATTCGAAACTCGTTTCGGTTCTCAGCCAAGCGTTCGACGGCACGGCGCAGCCAGGATCGACCTTGCCGATCGACTACGCGGAGTTCGGGGTCGAATCGCAGATCCCAGCGGCGAAGACGTCTCTCTACACAGGCAAGGAGCTGGCCGCGACGAAGCCCGTCGACGAGCCCACCCAGGGTCTGTACTATCGGCAGGCGCTCGCCCTGGCCTTCTGCCAGCCGAACGTCAAGGCCTTTTTCTTCCTGCACGCGGTCGACGAGCCCGATCTCGATCGCTGGCAGTCGGGCTTCTACTACGCCGACGGAGCGCCGAAGTCGAGCCTGCCGGCCGTGCAGCGCGCGGCGAGGGACGCCCGCGGCGGTGTGCTCGCTCGCTGCGCCGGGCTTGCCTTGACGCCACACGGAAAGGTCTCGTATCCGAAGGGCGCTGCCCTTCGCGCGGTTCCATTGGCTCTCACGGTCACGTGCGATATCGACTGCAACTACTACGCGCGGCTGGAGAAGCTGCCGCGACACTCCACGACGCTGGCGGTCAGCGGGCGCGCGGCCGCGGGCGTCCGGACGAAGATCAGGCTCCCGGCCAGACGAGTCGCGCACGGACGCTACCGCTTCACGCTCAGGCTGACTGCGCCCGTCAACGTCGGCCCTCCACTCGTGCTCAGGAGCTCTCCGGTCACGATCTCCTGACGGGCATCGGCCCCACCGTGTAGGGTCTCGCGCGGCGCGCGGGGGGTCCGCGCTCTCACAGATGAGAAGACTGCTGATCATCCTCGCCCTTACGGTGTCGAGCGCCCTGTCGGCGGCACCGGCGCTCGCCCAGCGGCCGCTGATCGTGGGCGCGGCAGAGGACGCCCCCAGGCAGCCCCACCTCTCGGCGGCCATGGCGAAGATGGATCTTGCCCGGCTGGCGGGCCTGTCCGCCGTTCGGATCACGTCGCTCTGGTCTCCCGGCAGGACGACGGTCTCGGGCAGCGAGCTGCTCGTGCTTCAGAACGCGGCCACCGCCGCCGCGCTCGACGGGATCCGCCTCTTCGTGTCCGTGTATCCGAAGAGCGGGACCGTCGTGCCTCGGACCCCAGCCGCGCGGGCGGACTTCGCCGCCTATGCCGCCTCGATCGCACGTGGGCTCCCCACCGTGGACGACTTCATCGTCGGCAACGAGCCGAATCTGAATCGCTTCTGGCTTCCCCAGTTCGACCGGCGCGGGCGCGACACGGCCGCACCCGAGTACGAGGCGCTCCTTGCGCAGACGTACGACGTCCTCAAGTCCGTCGACCCCACCCTGAACGTGATCGGCGGGGCGGTCTCTCCCCGTGGAAGCGACAAGCCTTCGATCCGCCCCACCCACTCGCCGACGGTCTTCATCCGCGATCTCGGCCGGGCCTACCGGGCGAGCACACGCTCCCTGCCCATCATGGACATGTTCGCCTTCCATCCTTATCTCGAGACGTCCAAGCTGCCGCCGACGTTCTCCCATCCGCTGAGCAAGTTCATCGCATTGAACGACTACGGCAAGCTCGTGACGCTGCTGGGCGAGGCCTTCGACGGCACCGCCCAGCGGGGAACGACTCTGCCGATCCTGTACGACGAGTTCGGCGTCCAGTCGCGGATCGTCCGGGCCAAGGCGCACCTCTACACGAACGGGACCGCCCCGGTCGCCCGCGACGCCGTGTCCGAGGCCATCCAGGCGGCCTACTATCGCGAGGCCCTCGAGCTTGCCGCATGCCAGCCGACGGTCGTCGGGCTGCTCCTCTTCCACGTCACCGACGAGAGCGACCTCCGCGCCTGGCAATCCGGGCTGTACTACTCGGACGACACGCCGAAGGCGAGTCTCTGGCCAGTGCGGGCTGCAGCCGAGGCCGCGCGCACGAACACCCTCGTGCCGCTCTGCTCGCTGCGTCTGTCGCTGACGAGCCAGCGCTAGCATCTCCGCCATGAGTGAGCCCGACCGCGGGCAGTACGTTGCGTACACCTTCTACCGGGTCGATCCGGCGTGGCGGCGTGTGCCGGTCGAGGAGCGGCAGGCGATGAAGGACGCCTTCGCCGAGGTCGTCGAGAGCTGGGCCGAGCGGATGGAGTCGCTCCGCGTCTACTCCACCGTGGGCGTCCGCCCGGACTGCGACTTCTTCCTGTGGAGGATCACCGAGCGCTATCTCGATCTCCAGGAGCTCGGAGCGGAATTGAACTCGACCCCGCTGGCCGGCTGGCTGTCGACGCCCTACTCCTACTTGGCCACCACCAAGGCCTCCCAGTACACGAGCGCGCGCAAGGCCCGCAAGATCCTGCCGCGCAGCTCCCCGTACCTCGTCGTGTACCCCTTCGTCAAGGTTCGCGCCTGGTACGCGCTCTCCCTCGAGCAGCGCCAGCGGGCGATGGACGAGCACGTGCAGATCGGCGCCTCCTTCCCGTCCATCCATAACCACACGACCTACTCCTTCGGCATCGACGACCAGGAGTTCATGACCGCCTTCGAATGCGAGGAGCCGGCCGACTTCATGCACCTAATGCTGACGCTCAGGGAGTCGGAGGCGAGCCGCTACACGGAGCGCGACACCCCGATTTTCGTCGGCAGGCTGGCCGAGATCCGCGCCGCCCTGGACGAGCTCGACGGCGCGGGCGCGCGCATCGCGGCTTCCTAGGCGTACGTTCTCTGGTCGCGCCAGATGCGGTACATCGAGAAGGCCGCGAGCCCCAGCACGAGCAGGAAGGCGAGCGCGTCCAGGCCCGTCGGACGATCGAACCAGTAGGCGCCGATGTCCACCACAATCAGCACCGCGGCGCCGTAGAAGCTGGCTCGGGCACGAGTCGACCACGTGGCGATGTCGCCCCGCTGCTCCCTCCAGACGAGGTAGACGAAGAAGGCAATCGCGAGCAGGAACGCGATCTGGGCGAGCAGCGACAAGGCCAGGAGCGTCGCCTGCAACTGCAGCACGACGATCACGAGCGCGACGAAGGCGATGATGACGAAGCCCCGCAGCGTCGGGTTCATGTCTCTGACGAAACGGCGCACTGCGGCTTAGGGTAGCGACGGGACTAGGGCTTCGCCCCGGAAGTCCCTTGATGCTCCGGCGCGCGAAAAGCGAGCCGGGCAAGGACGCAGGGAGCGCCCATATGCAGGTCATATGGGCGCGACCGAGGACACAGCACGGCGACGCTTTGCAGCCGCCGGGGCGCGAGCCGACTTTCGGGGCGGAGCACTAGACTGGGGCCATGGTCGAAGAGGGTCAGCCCGCCCCCGATTTCGAGCTTCGAAGCGATACCGGAGAGAGCGTCCGGCTCTCCACGTTCAAGGGCTCGCCCGTCGTCCTGTACTTCTATCCCAAGGACGACACGCCCGGCTGTACCGCCCAGGCGTGCGGCATCCGTGACGAGTTCGACGCCTTCCGAGACCGGGGCGCGGTCGTGCTCGGCGTCAGTCCCGACAGCGAGTCGTCCCACCGTCGGTTCAGGGAGAAGTACCGCCTGCCCTTCACGCTGCTCGCGGACCCCGAGCACGAGGTCGCCGAACGCTACGGCGTCTGGGTCGAGAAGGAGCGCAACGGCAAGACGTACAGGGGGATCGAGCGCTCGACCTTCGTCGTCGATGCTGACGGCACGCTGGCGCGGGTCATGCGCCGCGTCGACCCGCGGACGCACGCGGACGACGTCCTGGCAGCCCTCCCCGACTAGCCCCGCTACTTCTTCTTCTGCTTCTTCGCCGGGCTCGCCAGGTAGCTGTGGCCGGCGCTCACCCGCACGTAGGTGTGCCGCACGAGATCGTGAACCGAGACCACGCCGCGGTACACGTGCGTGAGCGTGCCGTCACAGCGATCGACCGTGACCCAGTAGGTTCCGCGAACCGTGCCGGCCGAGTAGCGCCCCTTGGTGCGAAACCGCCCCTTGCCGTTGCCGAACAACCGGCGCACGGGCTTCTTCTTGTTGATCGAAATGGTCGTCGAGCGCGCATCCGCGGCAGTCTTGGACTTCGGGCTCGCCCGGCAGATTCGCCCGAACTGGCCACCCAGGAGCTGCAAGACGAGCACCGGGCGGACGGCAGCGGGACCCGAGGAAGGCGCATTCAGCTCGGTTACGTCGAACGGAGTCCCGGAGAATTGCATCTTGCCCTCGATCCCCTGGACCCAGACGGCGCCGCTCCCGGGATTGATGAGCGCGATCTCGCTGATCGCAACCTGGACACCCTCCGAGAGCGGGATGCAGGCGGACGAGGCGACGGTCTGCACGCACTGGCCGGCGCTGGTACCACCCGCGGGACCCAGGTTCACCTCGCCGGGTGAGGGCGGCGGCAGCTGGGTCGGCGGCGGCGGCGGAGTCCCCCCGGACACGCTGACGACGGCCGAAGCGCTGTTGTTGCCAGTGTTCGGATCGCCGGTAGCGGTCGAGATGCTCGCGGTGTTGGTCTTCGTTCCGCCAGACGTTGCCCGGACGGTCATGGTCACGGTGGCGGACTCGCCGGGCTCGAGCTCGCCGAGGGAGCAATTCGTGCCCGAGCAACTGCCCTGACTCGAGGAGCTGTGGTCGAGCTCTAGGCCGCCGGGCAGAGGATCAGTGACGTTGGCGCCCTCGGCTGTTTGCGCCCCGACGTTCGTGGCCACGATCGTAAACGTGACCACGTCGCCGATCTGTACCTGTGTCTCGTTGACCTGCTTCTGGAGCGCGACATCAGGACCGGCGCCGTCGTCGTCGAGGATCGTCCCGACTGCCTGCCCATCGGCGATAGTCGCGCCCGACGCACTCGAGATATTCACGAAGAAGGTCTCGTTTCCCTCGTGCACCGTGTCGCCGCTCACGGTGACGTTGACTGTCTTGCTCGATTCGCCGTTGGCGAAGGTGACCGTGCCGCTCGTGGCGGTGTAGTCGGAGCCTGCCTTGGCGCTGCCGTCAGCCGTCGCGTAGGCCACGCCGACCGTGCCCACAGCGGGCGACGAGAGGGTGACCGGGAAGGAGGCGGTCGTAGTGCCCGAGTTGCCCTCGGTGACCAAGGCGTCTCCGATGGAGACCGTCGGCAACGAGGCACCAATGACGGTGATCGATGTCTGGGCACGGCCGTCGGCTGCTCCGTCCGCGATTACGGTTGCGGAGTAGGAGTACGAGCCGGGCGTGGTCGGCGCCGAGAAGCTGAACGACATGCTGGCCGTGGGCGGCCCGGCCGGGTTGATGAGGTGGACGTTGAGGCCTGTCCAGCTCCACGTGCTGCCGTTGTCGCCGGGATTGGCGGAGGTGAAGCCCGAGGTCGAGCCGGCGTGGAAGGCGGAGTCGCCAGAGTAGTCGATGTCGACCTCACGGACCTTGATGCCGGGGTCGCTGGACGAGGCCCCGATCGTGAGCGTCATGTCGACCGTCTGCCCGGGGTCGACCGAGGACGGGCTGGCGCTCAGACTCGCGAAGAGGGAGTGGGCCAGCGGCTGCCCGGGGGCGTTCCCCGCCTGCGATGCCAGGACCGTGATGCCGGCGGCCAGCAGGGCTAGGGCGGCAAGCAGCAGGCGCCGTTGACGATGCCGAACGTGCTGCGCCCTCACGCGCCCACCTTCCGTGCCTCCACCTCAACCTCCCCAGAAAGTCCCTGCTCGCGCCACTCTAGTTAACTCGCGCCGCACGTTCAACTACAAGACCGAAAACAGCCCAGAAATCATCCCCCGAGCGGTGTCGTCGTCAGGGCAGGACTCCGATGCGGATGAGAGGACTTGAACCTCCACGGGGTTATCAGCGGAATGGCGGGCGGTCCGGTGAAGTGGCGGGCAGTGGCTTGGCTACGCGACTTCGGCATGCAGGAGCCCCGGTATCGGCTTGGCTCCGTGAGGGCCTGCGAGGACGTTTGGGCACGGAATGGGCACCCTGACGGGGGGGATCCCCGCCCCGCGTGGTCCGGCCACGGACCCGCTCAGTCGTCGTCGAGCCCGCAGACGACTTGCTCGGGCTGCGTTCTAGGTACCGCCTACCTCGCCCGTCCGCAAAGGCGGAGAAGCTGGGCTAGCGTTCAGCGCCGAGAAACCAGAGGCTCGAAAAAACGATCATCGGCGCGAACGAACCTTGGGGTTTCCATTCTAGCCGTCCCCGCCGCAGACGACTTGCTCGGGCTGGGTGCCGGGGATCGCTGAGCTCCTCGAGCCGGCCCGCCTGTTACTGGGTGCAGCAGCTACTTGGGCTCGGCGTCGTTCTTGTACCTGCCGGTTCCGCCCTTATACCCAATCGGAGGCGTCAGGCTGTTCTTCACGTCCTGGCGGCTCTCAACCCCGTAGGTGGGGCCGAAACGTCGGTTGACTCGCGCCCACCATCGCCGTAGGCGGTGACGCGGGCGCGGTTCTGCGGGCGGCATGTGCTGAGGTTAGCGAGGCTGAGACTGAATGGCGCCGCGCGGTCTGCGAGGGGCGGCCGGCAGCCATTCCCACCCGCGCCAGCCCAATCCGGGAAGAAAGCTGACGATTTGCCATCTCCCAACGAAATGCGAGCCACAGCCACGCGCGTCGCGCGTGTGTTTCGCGACGAGCTAGCGTGGGCCGAGCGGAGCTCGCCGCAGCCCTCGGCTACCCCCCTAGCCCCCCCTTGAAGCTCTCGGACCGTCGACGCGCCCGTGGCACTGGCGGCAGGCAGCAACGGCATCTCCGTCACCGCGCACGAGCCGGTGGTCGCCGCGGTAGCGCGGGTCGATGTGCACGGTCGTAGCGACCTCCGTGCAACCGCGGAGTGCGAGCTGGCAGCGCCACTCGGCCGCCTCGAGCACGGCCAAGCGCACCCGGCGCCACTGCTGCGTGGTCGTGCCGTAGCGGCGCAGCGGACGGCTCATCGTGTACTGCCCGACGAACACTGGTGCCACCGGAGTGATGACTTTCACCTATCGGCGTGTTTCCGCGACGAAGGCTCGAATGGTCATCCAATTCCCAGGGACGCCTGAGCTCGCTCCGAGAGTTAGCTTTGTTCGTCTGACCTAGGGCGATTGACGCCGGCGGTAGCGAGCTTCGATGGCGCGGGCCCCAAAGGGGCCGCTCACCCTAGGTTGTAGGAGAATCGCCACTGTGCGGATCCTCGTCGTCGTAGCTGCTTTGGCTGTTGCCTTGGCTGCGACTGGCTCGGCCGCTCCCCGGTCTCGCGGAACCGCGTGTCGTCAGGGGCATGTCAGTCCCGCCTACAAGGGCGGGGTCCGGCGGGCGCTTCGCGCGAAGCAGGACGTGTGGGGAAACCAGCTCCTGTCGGTGCCGAACGGGCCCACCTTCAACGGCGCGAGCCGTTACCTGAAGCCGCTTCTGTTCGCTCGTTCGCGCGGGAGGCCATTGACCTCTTCGGGCGTCTACTATCTCCCGTTCGCCCAGCCGCTGGGTGTCCGGGGAGCGAGGGTCTTCGCGCTCCACGTCGCCGACGGAAGCCAGATTCTCTCGCAGCGCGCCGACGGCCCCAGTCTCACGGTCTTCGTCGGCCCCGGCGGGAACGAGCGCTACGGCTCCTGTCTCTCCAGGTTGACTCTCGCCTGGCTCGCAGAGGGCTACTTGCCGATTCTTGAGACGGCATACGTCGACGCGAACGGCGTTCGCTACCGGCAGGAGTCGTTCGCTGTGCGCGGGCTCGGCACGCGCGAGTTGGTCAGCTTCATCCGGCTGACGGCCGACGCACCCTCGGGTCGAGGCGCCACGCTGCGCCTGGCGCTCTCGGCGCCTGGACTGGCGGCCGCGCGTAGCGGCCTCGTCAGACGCGGCGCCACGCATCTTGCTTTCAGCTCGGGCGCCCGCGTCGACGGTTCTTCGATCCGCTATCACGTGGCGCCTGGCGAGGCGAGGACGATCTACGCCGCCTGGTTCAAGCGTCCCGCAGCGAGCCGGCTGCCGCGGCTCGACAGGGGCACGTATGCGGCCGCCCGCCAAGGGGTCACCGACTTTTGGCAGACCCGTTTGGGCAAGGGCGCTGCCCTGGTCGTGCCGGAAGAGCGCGTGCTCCACGCCGAGCAGAGCCTCCTGATCCAGGAACTGATCCACACGTGGCGATACAGCGTCGGCAACAGCTACCAGGAGTTTTCGTTCCGGGAGACGCTCGACGTTGCTGAGGTGATGGCAAGCTACGGCTACGGCGACGTCACGCGGGCAATGCTTCGCACGTCGCTCAAGCGGCTCGCCCTCGCCGCCTCGAACTCGAAGATCGGCGAGGAGCTGGTCGCGACCGCTCGCTACTACCGCCTCTACGCCGACCGCGGCTACGTCCAGGAAGTGACGCACACGCTCACGCGGCTCGTCAACACTCTCGCCAGGCAGATCAACCGGCGTACCAGCGGGGGTCTCCTCGACCGCGAGCGCTTCTCCTCCGACATCTCGACACCGGTCTACGGCCTCCACTCCCAGGCCGTCGTGTGGCAGGGGCTGCGTGCGATGGGGAGCGTCTGGGCGCAGACCGGTCACCAGAAGCTCGCTGCGAGATGTCGGCTGCTGTCGGCGCGCCTGGGAGCGGCGCTTCGACGCGCCGTGCACACCTCGAAGCGCCGGTTGAAGGACGGCACGCTCTTCGTGCCCGCGGCGCTGCTGGACCCTGGGAAACCCTTTGACGCGCTGACCGCCTCGAAGGCCGGCAGCTACTGGAACCTCGTAATCCCCTACGCGCTCGCGTCCGGCTTCTTCCCACCCGGGCGACCCGAGGCGAACGGAATCCTCGAATACATGCTCAGGCACGGCTCGCGCTTGCTCGGCCTCGTCCGGGCGGGCGCGTACGCACTGTACGGAAAGCCCGCCTACCCGGTCTCGGGCACGAATCAGGTCTATGGGCTCAACGTCGCCCGTTTCCTGGCGGACAACGACCACCCCGATCAGCTCGTCCTCAGCCTGTACGGGATGCTCGCCGCGGCGATGACGCCGAACACGTTCGTCTCGGGAGAAGCGGCGAGCGTGGCACCGCTCGAGGGCACGTACTACCGCTCGATGTACCAGCCGCCGAACGGGGCGAGCAACGCCACCTTCCTGGAGACGCTGAGGCTGATGCTCGTCCACGAGACGCCCGATCCACGCGGCCGGCCGGCCGGACTGCAACTTGCCCACTCGACGCCCCGTCTCTGGCTCAAGCCGGGTAAGAGCATCGAGGTCGAGCAGGCGCCGACCAGCTTCGGGCCTCTCTCCTACAGGATCGACTCGCTGCACGGACAGGTGGTCGCCTCGATCGACGTGCCCTCGAGGCGGCCTCCACGGATGCTCAGCCTCCGGCTTCGCCTGCCCGCCGGCGAGAAGATCGCGGCCGTGCGCTTGGATGAAAGGCCCGTCCACTTCGACGCCCGCACCGGCACGATCGACCTGTCCGGACGCCGAGGCACGCTCACGCTCGTCGCCGCCGTTCGCGGGTAGCAACCTCTGGCGATGCATGTCCACCGGTCTTCGACGGAAGGGGCCGCTCGTGGCACCCCACGTGCGCTCCTCGCTGCCTGATCGCGGAGGACGTGCAAAATGCGCAGACTTGTCGTCTTCTGGCGGGAACGCGACATGGCGATAGACATCTGGGAGCGCCTTGCTCGCGGACTGATTGTCGGAGAAGCTGGCTCTCGCCGACGACTCGTGTGAAGAATTCCCCTCTGCACGGGGAGCGTCTCGCTCCCGTGCGAGCGCGCGACGATGAAGCGGGCAAAGTGCGAGCTTCGCCTCTATCGAGTCGCCATCCGGTACCGGCTGCTCCGCCACGAGCCGAATGCGGCCGCGCGGTGCGGCCGCACCCCGCCTTGGCTACTTGCCGTAGCCGCCGCCGTAGCCGCCGCCCGAGCTCGGCTTCTCGACCTTCGCGCCTTTCGGCGAGACGGCGTACCACTCGCCGCCGAAGGCGTTGGCTTCCTCACCCTTCGTCAGCCCGGCCTTTGTGTCCTGCACGAACCGGTAGAGCGGGTGCTTGTTGTAGGTCACCTGCAGGCGACCATCCGTGCGACGGGTCGTGCCGAGCAGCGACGCCTTCACGCCGCTGCCGGCCTTCGGCTTGCCCGTCGTGACGAGGGGCGGCCAGAAGGCCGCACACCGTCTGGAGCAGGCGCTCTTGCTGCCCTTGTCCTTCTCGAACATGTAGAGCGTCCTACCCTGGGCGTTGACGAGAATCGTGCCGAGGCTCGTCTTCCGAATCTTTACGACCGCGGAGCTCGACTGCGAGCCGAGCGCCGTGGCCGCGAGAGCGAGCGACACGATCAAGCCGAGAGCGACGGCCGCGGCGGCGTTGTGACAGCTGCGAACTGGCCGATGCGATGGAGTGCGCACTCTAGTCTCTCCTTGATCGAAGAAGTCCCTTCCGCCCTTCCTACGTGCGCCGCGGCCTCGTCGGATGTCTCAAGCCGTTCAGATTCGTGCTCGACGTCTTCTCGCCGGCCGCCGGAGCCAGGGTGCCTCGTCGCGGAATGCGGGAACCACGACACGCGGCTCGGTGTCAGGTGTTGCTTGGTGCGAACAACCTCTGATGACGTCATTTTGAGATCAGTTCCAGGCACCGGGTGTCCGAAAGACGACTTCGCGAAGACCGACGTCGCGCCGGTCGCGTAGGCTGCCGCCCGGCAGTGTGGCTCGAGAATCACGGTCGGCCTCCCGCCCTCCTGCTCGTCCCCGCAGCGGGAGTGGCGATCCTCGTTGCCGCCGGACAAGCGCACGCCACCGGCTCTCCGGCGGCCTGCGCCTACCGCCTGCGGCTCTCCGCCCTCACCGATCAGCAGCGCGCGCAGCTGTCGGTGACGATCTTCCCGCGGGGCGTCTGCCGTGTGCCGGCGGTCCTGAAGGCTGTCAAGGTTCGGGCGCAGCCCGGAACGGCGGTGGTGAGACGCGTCAACGTGCGGGCGCCCGACGGCCGTGCCGTCGTCGCCCTCGGCCGCGTCCACAGTCGCACGCGCTTGCTCGTGACGATCCTTCTCAGAGCCCGGGGCCGGACGCGCGTACTGGCCGGGCGGACGACGGTGCGCCTGCGACCCGACCTCGTTATCACTCGCTTCCGCGTGCCCGCGCAGGCCTTGACTGGAGGCTCCTTCCTCGTGACCGCGCAGATCGCGGAACCGACGGGAGGCGTCGGGGCGACGGCGCAGGTCGTGCTGGCGACGGGCACCACCACGCTCGCCACGGTCTCTGTGAGCGTGCGCCCGTACCGGCCCGGGCGGGTCGCGGTACCGGTAACGCTTTCGGGCCTCGGCTCCTTTGACCTGACGCTACGAATCGTCAGCGTCTCTCCGGCCGAGACGAACTCGGCCAACAACACGGCCAACGCGGTCGTCGAGGTGACCGAGTTCCAGCTCGACGCAGCGCAGGTGCTCGTGCCCAGCCTGGCCGGCTACGGCGTCCAGTTCAACCAGAACGTCTACGCAGCGATCAGCCGAAGCGCGGGGGTGACGGACGCGAACGTCGGCGACATGGAGCAGAAGATCGTGGCCCTCGGCCCGCAGCTGGCGCGGGTCTTCTTCCAGGCGGGCGCGTTCTCCGATCCCGATCTGATGCAGTCCTTCGTGCGGACGGCGCGCCTCGCACAGCGCGCAGGAGCAACCATCAACGTCACCTGGCAAGGCGGCAGCCTCTCCGATGCCACCATCGCCCGCTTCGCCGCCGTCCACGCGACTGCGCTGGGTCACCCTCCAAAACGAGGTGAACTCCACCCGGATCACGATGGACCAGTACGAGCACATGTACCGCGTGCTCGCCAGCGAGCTCGCTGCGGCCGGCGATCGCACGCAGATCCGGTTCATGGGCGGCGATCTCGTCGGCGGGCGGAGCCCCCTCGGACAGACGCAGACCGACTGGCTCACCTTCCTCGCCACGCGCATGGCCGATCTGCTCGATGCATACTCGATCCACGTCTACTGGAACTACTGGGATTCCGGCCGCCTCGTCCAGCGTCTGCAGGACGTGCGGGCGATCTACGACACGCTTCCCCTCGAGGGGCGCAAGCCGCTCTACGTGAGCGAGTACGGGGTGCGCGGCCGCCGCAACCTGAACGGCGTCTCCTATCCGGAGCCCGGGGTTTGGGACGACGGAACGCCCCTCGAGCAGACGAATCTGAATGCCTTCCAGCATGCGTGGTTCGACATCCTGGCGGCGAAGCTCGGCTACGCAGGCACGATCAAATGGGACGCCTATTTCGGCCGCTACGCGCAGGGCGTCCAGGACTACTCGCTGATCGGTCCTCCGCAGCAGGGTTGGCCGCTGCGGCCCGTCTACCACGTGCTCCACCTCATCGCGGCCGGTACGCGGCCCGGCTGGCAGGTGGTCTCGGTGAACGGTCAGTCGGGGACGAAGCTCCTGGCCGGATACCTGGGCCCCGCCGGCCAAGTCACGGTGGTCGGGCTGGACACGAGCGGGGCGACCCTCAACGCCGTCTCGCCGAACCAGGTGTCCTACAACCTCGGCGGCCTGCCGCCCGACACCACGATGACGCTCGAAATCTGGAATCAGGACGGAAGCGGCGGACTATCGCAGGGCGGCACCGTCCAGAGCGACGCAGCCGGTGTCGCTACGGTGAACGTGCCCCAGCATGCCGTCTTCGCGCTGACCACGCTTCCGTCGGCCGTCTGACCCCCGAACCGCCTGGCGTCGGCCCCCTTGCTGAGGCGGAATTGAAACTAGCGGGCCGCCCTAACCGTGACGCTCATCACCCAGAAGTACGGCGGCACCTCGCTGGTGGACCCAGAGCCCGTCAACCACGTTGCGCAACGGGTCCCGCCGCCGCGCGTTCCGGCCGACACGGCGGCGATCGCCACGCCGAGCACTGAGTAAGGAGGAATCGGCGGGCGGCACCGCCGTGCAGGATGCGCAGCAGCGCCGAGCCGACTGTCGGTGAGCCCGACCTTTCGACCTGGAAGCGCACCGTGCTCTCGCCCCCTCCGGGCAGACGGTCGGTCAGGAGCGCGAGGTAGGCGAGCACGGCGACGATCCAGCGGAGGACGCGCGTCAACTTCGCTCCGTCCTCGTCCAGGTAGCGCTGTCCGCCTTTCTGCGAGATGAAGATCGCGGCAACCACCGGGAGCCCGAGCCAGAGGAGCCCGAAGGGATGGCCGATCCAGGAGATGACGATTAGAAGCGCCAACCGGAGCACGACCGGCACACGGCGGAACTCGGGCGGCCGGTCGAGGTCGAAGCTGACGGGATCGGACACGGCAAGCCTCCTTCGCCCTCGTCTGTCAGACCTCGATGGGACAGCTTATGAAGACCACGGCGTCAGCGCCTGCCGCGGCGGCGGCTGCCCTTGTGCGCGTGTGCGTGAGGCCGCGAGGCGAGCAGGGCGAGCAGCGCCACGGCCACGAAGTTGCGGAAAGTGGGTTCGGGCCAGTGCACCTGGGCGGCGCCGTTGAACCAGGAAGGCTCGACGAGGAAGACGATGGCGGTGATCACCACCTTGCCCAGCCAGCCAGCGACCAGGAACAGCGTCGCGAGCACGATTCCCCAGAAGCCGAGTTCGGGCAGGCCGAGCGCGGGACCGAAGTCGAGCACGTTCCAGGCGATCCAGAAGACGAGCGGCCCAAGCAGGATCGCCGCGGCGAGCCCGCCGGCGACGAACGCCCCGATCCCGAGGATTCGCAGCACGACACTCGGCAGAGAGTGCACGCGGGGAGCTTACGATGGCGGCCCACCGCAGGCCACTGGGGTGGAATCGAAACCGCGCCCACGCCAACCCAACCGCTGCAGCCTTCGCTCAGCCGTGTCGCTTTTCCCGCAGTTCGCGACAGGCCGGGCCGCGCCGTCCGAAACGGAGTCCAGCGCCGATGCGGGCAACGAGGTTGGTCCGCTGGCTCGTCCGAGCGGATCGGGAGAGCATGGGCGCCACACGTCTGCCATCCGAGACCACGGGGAGGGTCGTGGCGATGGCTACTCTGAGGGGGTGAGGCTGGCAGTCGGAGACGTGGTCGTGTATGGCGCGCACGGGGTAGGGCACGTCGTGGCCCGGGAAAGGCGGGTGGTCCTGGGTGACGTGCAGGAAATCCTCGTGCTCGAACTCGCGGACGGCCTCTCGGTGACGCTGCCAGTCGAGCGCGCACGTGGGCTGCTGCGGCCGCTGCTCAGCGAGACGGATCTGCGCCGGGTGCAGAAGACGCTGCGCGAGGATCAGACGCTCAGCGAAGATGGCTGGCTGAAACGAAGAAAAGACACACAGGTGAAGGTGGCGGGCGGCGAGCCGTTGGGACTCGCGGAGGTGGTGCGTGATGGCGTACGCCGTGAGCGGAGACTGATCGCGAAACGCAACGGCTCGCAGCTCTCACCGAGCGAGAGGGATCTCTACATCAAAGCGCGAAGGCTTCTCTCAGGTGAGATCGGCCTGGCGCACGGCCTCGAGCCGGCAGAGGCAGACGCCTGGATCGAGGAGCAGCTCGCCGCAACAGCCTAGAAACGCAGACAAGCTCCTTCTCTTGCGACCTGCATCGCCCCGATCCGAGACCTGACTCACTGGGGAGTCGCGCGCCCGGCCGAGGTCGCTGTCGCGTATCCAACATTCCGCGACAACTCCGCACGCGGTGCCTGGCCAGTCCTCTAGGCCGCGAGCGTCTCGACCGGGGCGCTGAATCGTGAGGCGGCCACGAGGACGGGCGTGGCCGCGAGTCGTACCGAGCGTGCCGCGATCGGCAGTGCAAGCTCGTGCAGCGGTGTCCAGCGCAGCCCGTACTCGGCGCGTAGCCGTGGTGGCAGAAGACCGGCGGTCGAGAGCCGGTGGGCGGGAACGAGCACGCGCAGGGGGGCGGGCAGAGCTGCCTCGAGGATGATCGCGGCCACCTGCCGCGCGGGCGGTGTGACCGTGATGGTCTCACCGACGAGTTGCGTCTCGAAGTACTCGCGGAACTCGGCCAGGGAAGAGGGGATGATGGCGGCCGGCGTACCGAAGAGCCGCGCAACAAACCCCATCTCTTGGTAGTAGCGCTCCTCGTCCTCGGCTGAGAGCGCGCAGACGAACCGCCCGGAGGCGGCGAGTGAGGCCTGTACGAGTGTCGCGTGCACCCACAGCTGGAGCTCCGGGTCGGAGGCCGAGTACGGTGTGCCCGCCGGGAAGCGGCCGAGCGGAGCATCCGTCAGCCCGCGGACGTGGGCATGGACCGCCTGCACCGCCGCCCCGGCTCGCTCGGCTTCCGCCTTCGTCCCGAAGGCGACCAGGTAGAGCGCCCGCAGCGTGCGCACGAGCCGCTTCCACAGGTCGCGACGATAGTCGGAGTGATGCACGACCCCGGCGGCAACGAGCGGATGAGCGACCTGCAGCAGCACAGCAGGCCCTCCGCCTAGGAACGGTGTCAGCGGCGAGTTCCCCAGCCGGCGGATCACACTATCGGGCGCGAAGTAGCCGTCGCGGCTCGCGAGCCGCTCCGCATGCGTCCGTGGGCGCCCCCCTGCCCTCCCATTCCCCTGCACGCCCACAGTGGTTCCCCGCTGGAGCGACCTCAAGCCTCACGCGCTGCTCGCTTCCGTCGATCTGTCTTCTCGTCTTCGGAAGGGCGAGCACGGGCGCTCTGCAGCACACGCTGCGCGGGCACACCGACGACGTGACCTCGGTTGCGTTCGTTGATCCCGATCCTCTCACATCAGGGAACCCGCGTCCGGGGGCTGAGGAGCTGGCCGGACTGCGCGAACCGGGAGTTCGGCGAGAGCTAGCCGTGGTCGACGACGAGCGTGGCGCGGACGCCTCCCTCTTGGCCGTGCTCGTCGTCATAGACCTCGAGCACGACTACGGCACGACCATCCGGCAGATGTACAGTCTCGCCCTCGCTGACATTCGGAACGGCGAAGCTCACGATCGCGAGCTCAGAGCCGGCGGTGTCGATCAGGCGGAAGCGGAAGCCGCTCACCTTCGGCTCACTCGGCGCATGTCGTGTAGGTGAGGAGCGGAATGAGTCCGAGGAGGTAGATGGCTGCGGCGACCCCTAAGGCCAGCGGAAGGACGAGCGTGTAGCGCCATGCGGGCCTAGGAACGATGTCCCGACCTCCGACCAGAAATAGTGGAATGACGATCAGCCCGGCCGCGGCGGTGCTCGCAAACCACGCCAGGAAGATCGCGGTGTTATTGAGGTCGGCCTCGCAGGTGCCTCGTGGCCCGAGGGCGTAAATCAGCGAGAACATGATCACCGGCACGACGCAGAGAGCCGCTGCCAACGACCAGCACAGGAGCCGCCTTCGTCTGGACATGGCAGGTGATCCTAGAAACGAGCTCGGCGTGCATTGGCGACGGCGGCGAGGTTCACTTGGTCGGCGCCGAGCCGGGCTCGAGCTGCCCCGACCTGCGCCGCTCGCGCACGGTCGGCCGTCCGTAACAGGAGGTAGTCTCTGGGGTGACGTCGTAGCCGTCGTCGATGCAATGCGCTGAGAGGGCCCTCCTGGGCCCTCTCGTCACTTCAGGGTCGTCTCGGGGCCGGTCGGCCGCCCGCAGCAAGTCTTATCCTGTCCCCCAGGCGCAACATGACTAGACGGCTACGCGATGGATGAGCAGCTAGTCCCGACCTTCGGGCCGCCCCCTCCGCTCCCCGAGTTCGTCGAGCCGCTGCCCGACCTCGGCCCAGAGACGGAGGAGGAGCGCGACGGTCGGCTCACGGCTGCGCTCTACTACGGGTGGCGGGACCAGTTCACCGAGACCGAGCTCCAGCGAGAGCGTCTGCGCGTCGACCGGTTCCATTGGCGGATGATGGCGCGAGTCGTGCGCGTTCGTCGCGCTCGCGTTCAGGGGCCGCGGCGTAACGCTTTCACACCGAGCCGCCGGCCACGGCCGAGACGCGCGGCGTCCTGCGGCAGCCGCGGCGGATCGGAACCTGACGAGCCCGAGCCGGCGCTAGGCCGGCACCCGGCGTTCCGGAGGATCGCATGAGCGGCGTGACCCTCGACGACCTCCGGCTCGTGGTGTGCGAGGAGGAGGGCTACGAGCTCGCCGCCCTGGCGCTCGTCGGCCACTGGGAAGCCCTGCTCTACCGCATCAACGCACTCGCTGGCGATCTCGGACAGCTGCGCCGCGCGGGATCCTCTCCTGCCTACCTCGTCGACCGCATCGCCGCGCACATCGAGAGTCTCGATGTCATGTGCCGTCCGACCGCTGCGGATCTCTTGCGGGCGTGGGATTCGGACTCGCCCGAGAAGGCCCTCCGGCTGACTGATCGGCGGTCCGCCCAACTGCGCCGGCTGATGGGAGAGGAACCGCGGTGAGCGCGGAGCCCTTCATCGTCGAGCACCTGGTCGAGTACCTCCTCGAGAAGCCCTGAGGGCGGCTTCGAGACGAAGACGGCAGCCCGTGAGTGGGTTGACAACAAGGTGAAGGAAGTCGCTGCGCTCCGGCGTGGCGACCTCATTCGGGTGTCGGAGCGGTTGACCGTCGAGGAGCTCGTCGAGCGGTTTCTCGATCTGCACGAGGTCGATCCCGCGACGACCCGGACGCTGCAGGCCCGGCTGAAGCACGCCACGCGCGAGTTCGGCGATCGCCGACCGGACGAGCTGAGCAGGATCGATCTCGAAGTCTGGAGAAGGTCGCTCGCGCCCGGTGTCCGCCACTATGCGTTTCGCTCGTTCAGGCAGGCGCTCACGTGGGCCGTCGCCCGGAACCTCGCCGAGCGCAACCCCTCCGAGGGAATCCGCAACCCGAAGCGGAAGCGGCACGAGCGCCGGCCCGTGCTCCCGTTTGAGACCTGGGAGCAAGTGGACGCCGTCGCCGCGGAGATCGACCGACGTTACCGGGCGATCCCAGCGTTCGCGGTCGGCACCGGCCTCAGGCCGGAGGAGTGGATCGGGCTACACCGGGCTGACGTCGACCGTGAGGCGGGCGTCGTCCACGTCAGACGTCGGTACACGCAGGGCGTCGTCAAGGACGGTGGCAAGACGGACGGGTCTGTGCGAGCGGTGACGCTGCGCCAGCGCGTGCTCGAGGCCCTCGACGCGATGCCGCCGCGGATCGACACGCCGATCCTCTTCCCGGCCCCGCGTGGCGGCTACATCGACCTCGAGAAGTTCCGCTACCGGGAGTGGACCCCGGCCGTGCGTACCGCCGGCCTTGAGCATCGCCGTGTCTACGAGTCGCGCCACACATTCGCGACCTGGGCGATCGAGGGCGGGATGAGCCTGATCCTGCTCGCCCGGATCATGGGCACGAGCGTGCGGGAGCTCGAGGACACCTACTTCCGGTGGCTCGAGCGCACCGATGAGCAGGTGCGCGGGCTGCTCGACGAGTACGACGCGGCGGTTTCTCAGTGATCGAGGAGGCTGACCTCCGCTCTGCGGTGCCCGCGGTGTTCGGGGCCGACCTGACCATCGTGCCCTAAGGGCGCAAGATCAAGCAGGCGCTCGCGGACCTCTCCAGCAGCGAGAGACGCCTAGCAGTTCTCGTCCCGGCCCGCACTTGATACGCGCTGGTGGTGGGACTACTGCTGCCGCAGCGAGGTCTGCTTTCTGCGGGGCCGCGTTCGGTTCGCGGGCGAGCGGAGCGGCGCGCCCTTTCCTTCAGCAGTAGTCATCTTCGGGAAGGGAGCGGACCCGAGCCGGGTGCACTGGTGCGACGTCTACTCCGGCGAGTTGTGGGCGGTGCCGGTGCGAAACGTTTGGGCACCGATTGGGCACCGGCACCGCGCAGCTTGGCTATGCGGATGAGAGGACTTGAACCTCCACGGGCTTTCGCCCACACGGACCTGAACCGTGCGCGTCTACCAATTCCGCCACATCCGCGCGGCGTCACCATCTTAGCCGCGGGTTTGCCGCATCCACCCGCGCGCGGCGCACGTACCATTCGCCGACCTTGAGACGGGGTGCGCTCCTCCTCGCGGCCGCGGCCGCGTATTCGCTTCTGCTCGCGCCCGCAGGGCAGGCGGGCTCCAGGCGCATGGAAGTGGTCGTCACGCTGCGCGCGCCCGCACTGGCACAGGCGATCGCCGAGAGCCGGGTCCTCACGGCGAGCACCAAGGGGCGCCGCCTCGACCTCGGCTCACCGACGAGCGTCTCCTACCTCCGCGATCTCGACCGGGCCCAGCGCAGGGTAGCGCGACGGATCGTGCGAACGATCCCATCCGCACACGTCCGCTGGCGCTACCGCGTCGTCCTCGACGGGCTGGCGATCGTCCTGCCCGCGAGCCGCCTCCAGGCACTCGCACGGATCCCCGGCGTCGTCCGCGTCTGGCCTGGAACGGGCTTCCACCCGACGCTCGATCGCAGCCCGCAGCTGATCGGAGCCGACCAGCTCTGGGGGCTGCCCAGCTTCTCGACCGCGGGGAACGGCGTGAAGATCGGGATCATCGACGACGGGATCGACCAGAAGCACCCCTTCTTCGATCCCGCGGGCTACAGCTATCCGCCAGGCTTCCCCAAGGGAAATACGTCGTACACGACCCCGAAGGTGATCGTCGCCCGGGCGTTCGCACCGCCGACCACGACCTGGAAGTACGCTCGCGTCCCCTTCGACCCGGTCTACTCCGATCACGGGACGCACGTGGCCGGCATCGCCGCTGGTGACTACACGCCCGGGGCTGTCTTGAGCCGGGGGCCGCTGGCGGGAGTCGCGCCGAAGGCCTATCTGGGCAACTACAAGATGAATTCGACGCCGTTCGGAGACGAGATGATCGAGAACTCGGCCGAGCTCGCCGCGGCGATCGAGGCCGCCGTTCGCGACGGGATGGACGTGATCAACATCTCCTACGGCGAGATCGAGTCGGGCTCAGCCCACAACATCGTCGACCGTGCGGTCGACGCGGCCGCCGCGGCGGGTGTCGTACCGGTCGTCGCCGCCGGGAACGACTTCGAGGAGTTCGGCCGAGGCTCGATCTCTTCACCCGGAACCGCGGCGCGCGCCATCTCGGTGGCCGCCGTGTCCAAGTCCGACGTGATCGCGTCCTTCTCCTCGAGCGGGCCGACCCCCCTCGCCGACCGGCTGAAGCCCGACGTTGCGGCACCCGGCGTCTCGATCCTCTCGTCGGTTCCGTCGCGCGAGGGCACGTGGGTCCAGTTCTCGGGGACCAGCATGGCCACGCCCCACGTCGCAGGCGGCGCGGCGCTCCTCCGCCAGCGCCATCCCGAGTGGAGCGTTGCCCAGGTCAAGTCCGCGCTCGTCCTCACCGCAGGCCCCGCCTACGCCGATCCTGGTCACACCGCCGAGCTGCCGACGAGCCGGGAGGGCGGAGGCCTGGTCAACCTCCCGCGGGCGAACAACCCGCTCCTCTTCGCTGCACCGTCGAGTCTCTCGTTTGGCCTGGTTCGTGCGGGGAAGAGCGCAAACCGGGCGATCGAGTTGACCGATGCAGGCGGGGGAGTCGGGACGTGGGGCGTCAGCGTCCAGCTTCAGGGACAGGCACCGGGCGTGAGCGTGAACGCGCCGCCCTCGGTGAGCGTGCCCGGACGGCTGGCCGTGCGCGCGAGCGCGGTGACGAGCGCGGCCGAGACGGACGCCACCGGCTTCGTCGTGCTCACGCTCGGCGGCAACACGCGCCGGATCCCGTTCTGGTTCCGCGTCGAGCGACCGAGGCTCGGGCGTCCGAGCGCGACGCTCACGAAGCCGGGCTCGTACGAGGGGACGACACGCGGCAAGCCCGCGCGGGTCAAGAGCTACCGCTACCCGGACGATCCAGGCGCGGTCGGCGTGGCGACAAACCTCGCCGGTCCGGAGGAGGTGTTCCGCTTTCGCGTCCGGCGGGCGATAGCGAACTTCGGGGTCGTTCTGCTCGGCGCGGACCGCGGGGTCCGCGTCACCCCTCGGCTCGTGGCGGCGGGCGACGAGAATCGCCTCCTCGGCTATCGCGCGCTGCCGACGAACAACAATCCCTACCTGGAGACGTTCGGACGCTCTATGCCGATCGTAGCCGCGGTCTACCCCGCCCGGGGCTCGTACGACGTCGTCTTCGACACCGCCGGCGCCCGCCCGGGGCCGTTCTCGTTCCGCTTCTGGGTCAACGACACGCGACCGCCGAGCGCCCGGCTCGTCACCTCGCGGGTGAAGCGGGGAACCCGCCTCCTCGTCGCGGTGTCCGACAACGGATCCGGGGTCGACCCGGCGACGCTGTCGGCGAGCGTCGACGGTCACACCATGAGGACCTCCTACTCCGGTCGGGCGCGTCGGGCCGTCGTCCTACTGCGCGCCGGCCTGACGCTGGGGAGGCACAGGCTCTCCCTCCGGGTCTCCGACTATCAGGAGGAGAAGAACTCCGAGAGCGTGCCGGGAGTGCTGCCGAACACGCGCTTCTACAACGTCCGCTTCACCGTGACGCCGTAGATCTACCGGCGCCGGTCGTGCTCCTCGATGGTGGGCAGCTTCTCCAGGTCGCGCTGCACGCTGGCCGCGAACTCCTCGCTCTCGGAGCGAACGACCTTGAGCTTGGCCTTGCGGCGGGCGCGGGCGCGGTGCTCACGTGCCTCGAGTCCCAGACGGTCGGCGACACGGGGCCATTCGGCGCCGACCAGCACGGCGATCCCGCAGGCGAGCAAGGCGATGAAGAGCCAGCTCACGTAGCCATTCTAGCTGCGGCCCCGCAACGCCGACAGACGGCCGCCGGTACATTTCGCCGCCGTGCGCACACGGCGGCGCTGCTCGGATGACCCAAGCCGTCCCCATGCGCTAAAACACCGCGGCCCGCGCGCCGATAACGGAGGCGTGATCAACTCCGGCACGCTCCTCGCTCCCTGGGCCATGCTCTGGATCGTCCTCATCCGGACGCTGCTCGTCCGCCACCAGCTGTTGCCGCCCACCTGCAGCCGCTGCGGCTTGCCGCTCGAGCGGACGCGGATCGGCACCCGCATCTGCCGCTGCACGCACTGAGCTAGCCTCCCCTCGTGGGAGCACTGGAGGGCAAGGCCGCCCTGGTCACGGGAGCGGCAGGTGGGATCGGACGTGCAGTCGTGGGCGCCTTCGAGGAAGCGGGAGCCGAGGTGTTCGGCGTCGACGTGGTCGAGGCGGACGGCATCTTCCGCGCCGACCTCTCCCAAGCGGACGAGGCCGAGAGGGCCGTGTCCGCCGCGGTCGAGCGGCTCGGCCGGCTCGACGTCCTCTTCAACGGCGCAGGCATCTCCGGCCGGCCCTTCGGAGACGGACCGGTGCACGAGTGTGCCGAGGAGGCCTGGGACCGGGTTCTGGAGGCGAACCTGAAGAGCGTCTTTCTCGTCTGCAGATACGCGGTCCCACAGCTGATTGCCGGCGGCGGGGGCTCCATCGTCAACGTCTCGAGCGTGCTCGGGATCGTGGGCGGTGACGAGGACTACGGCTCACATGCCTACGCTGCCTCGAAGGGCGGCGTGGTGGCCCTCACCCGCGCGATCGCCACCTACTACGCGCGGCAACGAGTCCGCTGCAACGTCCTGTGCCCCGCCGTCATCGACACCCCTCAGGCCGCGCGCTCGGTGGGCGACCCGCGCCTCCGGGAGCGGCTGCGAGAGCTCCAGCCGCTGACCGGGGAACCCGGCCGCCCCGACGACGTCGCCGCCGCCGCCCTCTTCCTGGCCGGCGACGCCTCCGGCTTCGTCACCGGTGTGGTGCTGCCGATCGACGGCGGCTGGACGGCCAAGTGAGTCGAGCGCGCAAACACGTGCTCGACTCCCGAAGCAAAGGCTGATCGAGCAACACCCGCGGTAAGTGCGCCGCGTACGCGAATCGCACCTTCCGCGGCAACTAGACGGGGGCGTCCTCGTGCTCGCGCTGGTCCAGCTTCCGCTCGAACGCCGAGCGCAGCTCTTCACCCGTGACCTGAGTCTCGTAACGCGGGCGCCGGGGCTCCAGGTGGACGATGCGCACTTCGGTGTTGCGCTCGCCGTGGCAGCGGTGGTAGGCCTCCGCCTCGGAGAGCGACCGCAGCCGGGGCTTGAATTTCCTCACCATGGAGGATCCTAAGCCCCCGGAACCGCCCCCTCAAATGCCAAGTCCTGCGAGCCCGAAGGCCCACAGGACTTGACGAAGTGAATCTCTCATGCCGTGCGAGCCTTGTCAAGGGGGATCCGGCGAGCCTTGTCAAGGGGGATCCGGCGAGCCTTGTCCTGTGAACCGAGCTCCCCGGGTTGGACTCGAACTCGAACCAACAACCCTCCGGTAATACGCTCAGGTCGGTACCGAATCCGGTACCAAGTTCGGCGGCTCGACCGCGTCGCCCCGCACCGAGGAGCAATAGATCACGATGGCGGGGTCGAGCACCTCACTCGGTAGGTGATCGCCTGAAGGCGCCGAAACATGCGGCCGTGGACGAGCGACGCGTCGAGCGCATCTTTGAGCTGCCCGCGGTGGTCGCGGCGCTGCTGACGATCCCGGCCCTGGTCATCGTAGAACTCGTCAGCGGGCGAGCCGTGGACAGGTGTCGGAACCGTCCTCAACTGGGCCACCTGGTCAGCGGGGCCGATTGTCGCTCTTGCGTATCGCCATCGCTCGACCACCCCTGGGAAGGGGTCAGCGGGGTCGCCGCTCTGGAAGAAGGACGCCACTGCTCCGCCGAGCCGAGGCGCGGCGCTACGGCGAACTACTGATCGCGACTCCGGCTCGGTCCCGATGCGCCGGCGAGCGCAAGGAGCGAACGTGCACTGACTCACACGAGGAGGAGCCGAGATGGCGACAGTCACTCCAAGCCGGCGCAGGCGCAGCGCAACGAACTCGATGCAGCTGCCGACCCGCGTGCGGCGGCCGAGGCGGCCGCCGCGAAGCCGAGAGCAGAGGCTGGCGGACGCGAGAGCGCGAGAAGTCCACGCGAGGCGCGATCTTGCGCAGGCGTTCGCGAGGATGGAGCGGACCTACGCGCTTGCCGTGCGCAATCTGGAGGAGTTCGACGCGTACCTGAGCGGCGTGCACCAGCGTCTGCAGCACGCCGCTGATTGCGGTACGGCTTTTCCGCAACGACCGCCGGGTCGGGACGCTCTCGCTTAGACGAGGCGGTCGACCAGGGCGCGCGTCGCCCGCGCCGCGACGATGTCTTCACGGGCGCGCAGAACGACGAGACGGACGGCGCTTCCTTCTGTCGCGATCTCGGCATCTGGCTCCGCGCGGTCGTTTCGTTCCGCGTCGAGTTCCACGCCGAGGAAGGTGAGGCGTGCACAGATCTCCGCCCGGACGGCGGCTGAGTGCTCGCCGATGCCGGCGGTGAAGACGAGCGCATCGAGGCCGCCGAGCGGAACTGCCATCGCGCCGACGGCTGTGGCGACGCGGTAAGCGAAGACCTGCAGGGCGAGCCGCGCTGCCGCACTTTTCACTCGCGCGAGTTCGCCGACATCGCCCGATATGCCGGAGAGACCGCGCAGCCCCGACTCGTGCTCGAGCATCCGCTCGAGCTCATCGAGCGTGAGCTGGTGCCGCAGCAGGTAGAGCAGCGCGCCGGGGTCGACGGAGCCGGGCCGCGTTGCCATCGGCACGCCCTCGAGCGGGGTGAACCCCATCGTCGTGTCGACCGAGCGGCCGGCGCGAACGGCGGTCACCGAGCAGCCGCCGCCGAGGTGACAGACGACGAGCCGCTCGGCCTGTACTCGCTCGCTTGCCCACTGCACTGAGAGGCCGTGGAACCCGTAGCGGCGGATGCCCCACTCCTCGCGTACGTGGCGCGGGAGCGCGTAGGTCGCTGCCTCGTCCGGGATTGTCGCGTGAAAGGCCGAGTCGAAGACGGCGACGTGCGGCACGCGCGGTAGCTGGGCGCGCGCCTGGCGCAGTGCTGTCATCGCCGGCGTCATGTGCAGCGGGGCGAGCTCGGTCAGACGGGTCAGCTCGCGCTCGACACCGTCGTCAACCACGACCGGGTCGCGGAAGCGGCGGCCGCCGTGCACGACTCGGTGCGCGACCGCGTCGAGCTTCGCCGGAGAGGCGTCGAGCGAACCGATCGTCGTCGTCTCGCCGTCGGCTTCGACGACTGAGAGCTTCAGGCTCGTCGAGCCGGCGTTGACGACGAGGATGGCGGCCACGCGCCGCTCAGCCGGGCCAGGTCCAGTCGCGGATCTCGGGCGGATCTTCTCCGTGCTCGCGGCCGTACGCGCGCGCCTTCAGGCGGCTGTCGATCATCTCCTGCCGGAGGTGGTCGGCGGTGCCGGCCAGCCGCGGTAGCCGGTCGATCACGTCCATGACGAGGTGGAAGCGGTCGAGGTCGTTGAGCATGACCATGTCGAACGGCGTCGTCGTCGTGC
>WNFU01000981.1_pt1 | contig 40060 bp, 45 predicted proteins | sample 5400121 | NCBI WGS metagenome assembly WNFU01 (sample SAMN13153360, study PRJNA577476) | soil metagenome | isolation source: 100 cm soil or saprolite under grassland replicate 1 | place: USA:California | collected 2016-06-15
CGCTCGAGCTGCACCCGGACTTCCCCGAAGCTCTCCTCTTCAAAGGGATCGTCCTGTTCGCCGGGAAGCGCGACATGGCGGGGGCGACGCAGGCCTGGGAGCGCTACCTCCAGGTCGCGCCGGCGGACGCGAACACCGCCCGGGTGCGCGCCATGCTAGAAGGAGCCCGCCGCGCGGCGGGCTCGAGCCGCTAGACCGACTCATCGAAAGCGAGAGCGGGCGCAGCGCCGCTCTCGTCGCTGCACCCGCTCCCGTCCGGACCCGGTACCGGCGATCAGACGTTCAGCAACGAATCTCCGGAGTCTGACCGCTGGACTCAATGCAATGGTCACCCGAGCCGTTCCCGGTGGCCTGGGAGACCGCCCACGCGCCGGCGGCGGTAAACGCGGTGAGCCCGACGATCAGCAGCGTGGTCCGTTTCTTGTTGTGCTGCACCGCCTGGACGGACTGCACTTGAGCCAGCGGCACCGCCACCGGCTCCGACAGACCCTGCCACGTCCCCAACAAGCTGTCTCCCTTGATCTGCGGCTGGGCGACCGGGACGATGGAGTTGTCGGTATAGGTCACGTACACGACCGGCGGGTTGTTTTTGGGGATGAATTCAGCGGGTTGGCGCACCTGCTGCAGCGTAGCGCATCCTATGGTGCTCAGCAGGACGAACGCGAGCGAGACTCGCACGACTGACATGGCGTGTTACCTCCGGTACCGGGTCATCCTAAGAGTGGTCGCCGGCCGAAGACGTGTCAAGGCTGCTCCACCCAGTCGGCGATGAAGATGTTCGTCTCGCCGCGGACTCGGCCCTTCCGGTTCGAGGCCCACACCAGCAGCTTCCCGTCCGGCGAAAACATCGGAAACGCGTCGAACTCCGGGTTCGTCGTCACCGGCTCGAGCCCCGTGCCGTCCAGGTTCACGAGGAACAGGTCGAAGTTGCGGGAGCGGGGGCTCAGGTAGTTCGAGGCGAAGATGATGCGCCGGCCGTCTGGATGGAAATACGGCGCGAAGCTCGCGCCGCCCAGGCGGGTGACTTGGCGCTGGTGCGTGCCGTCCGCCTGCATCACCCAGATCTCCATCCGCGTGGGCCGCACCAGGTTCTGCGCGAGCAGCGCGCGGTACTCGGCCGAGTCCTGCGCGGCCTCAGGGTGGAACGCGCGATACACGATGAGCTTGCCGTCCGGCGAGAAGAACGGCCCGCCGTCGTAGCCCAGGGTGTGGGTGAGCCGGCGGACGTGGGACCCGTCCACGCGCATCGTGTAGATGTCGAGGTCGCCGTGCCGCAGCGAGGTGAACACGATCGTCTTGCCGTCCGGCGAGAGCGTGCCCTCGGCGTCGTAGCCCGGGTTGTCGGTGATGCGACGCGGGTGCGAGCCATCGGCGTCGGCGGTGTAGAGGTCGTAGTCGTACAGCGCCCACACGTAGCCTTGCGAGTAATCGGGCCGGGGCGGGCAGGCGGGGCCGGCGTGCTCCGTGCTGAAGTAGAAGATGCGCCGGTCCTGCGCGAAGAAGTAGCCGCAGGTCGTGCGCCCGCGACCGCTCGAGACCCGCTGCAAACCAGTGCCGTCCACGTTGACGGTGAACTGCTGATCGCATCCCGAGTCGGCTTCCTGGCGCTGGAAGATGAGCTGCCGGCCCGACCGCGAGAAATACGCTTCGGCGTTCTGGCCGCCGAAGGTCAGCTGGCGGATGTTGCGGAGGTGAGCTTCGCCCGAGTCGGGCGCGAGCGGAGCCGGCGCGGGGGGCGGGGGGGAACCCTGCATGAGCGCGATCGCGAGCAAGAAGGTCGCTGGCATGGGGCTCGAAGCTATAGCCAACCCGCTGACCGGCGGAAGGGCGGGCGCCTCAGGGAAGCGGTTTGGGAGGGTCGCCCCGCGAGAACAGGTGCGACACCCTGCGGCCGTCATAGCTCGCCTGGACGATGTTGATCTGGTCTTCATAGCGATCGAGCAGCATCCGGGCCTGCACCCGGACCCCGGCGAGCCCCCCGGGAGCGCGAGCCCGCAGGCACAGCCAAACGAGATCTCCGGTGCGGCTCAGCCCGCACCACGACAGGGGTAAGATCCGGCCCGCAGGATCCGTGAGGGCGAGAGCCTTCCCAACATAGGCGAAGGCCGCCGAGTCGGACGCGTTCGAGCCGACTGCCACGCGGAAGTCATCAGCGAAGGCCCGAACCGACACCGCCACCGTGCCGTCGGCGGCGCTGTAGTCGAGCCGGGTCAGCGTGGTGTGGAGGGGATGCAGCGCGAGCGCGCCCGCCGCGCCGAGCCCCCAGAGCGCACGCATCCTACCACGGGCTCCGTTGCACCGCCCAGCGGGCCGCGACGAGCGCCACGAGGGCGGACACGGCGACCACGCGGAGCCGCAACGGGCTGCCGGCCCGCAGACGCATGGCGGCGATCAGCCGGTCGATGAGCGCCAGCGCCACGGCGGCGAGCGCCAGCACCACGAGCTGGCCCAGCTCGATCCCCACGTTGAACCCGAACAGCGGGACCGTGATCGGGGCGACGAACAGGTCGCGCAGGTAGTTCGCGAACCCCGCCCCGTGCACCAGTCCGAACACCCCGGCGAACACCGAGCGGTAGCGGCCGCGCCACGGCGCGCGCGCCCGGTCCCGCACCGCCAGGTTCTCGACGCACGTCGCGACGATGGTCACCGGGATGAGGAATTCGATCAGCCGGGTCGGGAGGGCGAGCGCGCCGCTCGCGGCGAGGGCGAGCGTCACCGAGTGCCCGGCGGTGAACGCGGTGATCACCCACAGGCTCTCCCGCCAATCCCGCAGCCGGTAGATCGCCGCTAGCGCGCACAGAAAGAGAATGTGGTCCATCGCTGCAAGGTCCGTGATGTGACGGAACCCGAGCGTGATGAACGTCTGGAGCTCGCTCATGGGCGGGCCCGCGCGCGTTGAGCGTCCGGGCGACGTCCCGGGCTTCCGTGAACCTGTGCTGCGCGAGCAGCGTCGCAGCGAGCAGCGCGTACGTCTTGCCGTTATGGGCGACCCGCAGCGCGAGGGAGCGGCGTGCCAGCCGCTCGGCGCGCCGGTAGTCCTCGAAGGCCCCCGTCTCACGCGCCCGCTGCAGGTAGAGCGCCGCCAGTCCACGGGTCGAGCAGCGGCCCGAAGATGGCCAGGAGCCCGGCGTCCACCACGTCATCCGACAGCGTGCGGCCGCCCCAGCCATCTGCGAGCGCCCAGGAGAGCCACCCGGCTGTCCCGGGGGCTTTGTCGGTCTGGATGATCAGCTCGTCCGGCAAGAGCACCGTCGCGAGCGTGTTCTGCACCGTGGCGTTGCGGCCGGCCACGGTCGCCACGAAGCCCTTGAGCTCGGCCGAGCTCAGGGCCACGTCCTGGTCCGGCCCGATGCTGCCGTGCACGCGTTGCAGGCGCTGGCGCAGAGCGCGAGGCCCAGCAGGGCGGGCGCCAGCCACTTGGTCGGTGTCATCGTTGGCTCCTTGTCGTCCAATTCCATGGCCGGGGTTGGCCGTGCTAGCGGCTGATCGTGCCCCAGACGATCCTGGGGTTGCCGCCGGCGGTGAGCGAGGCCACGGGCAGCTCGATCACGATCGACAGCACGTTGAAGCCCGACGTATAGTCCACGCCCGGGTTGCGAAACGCACTCGCGGTGGGCGCATCCGGCAGCTGCGCGAGCGGGCCGGTGACCGGCTTGCGGTCGGGGATGATCCGGAAGAACTGCTCCAAGTCGATGAAGAACGGATCGTCGCGCCAGCCGGCGAACACCTGCATGCCGCCGGCACTGCCGAGCACGCCGTTGATCGCGCCGGTTACCGCAGGCGCCACCTGCGCCACCGTGTTCCCCATCGCGCCCGCGACCGGAGGGGCGACCGGTCCTCTTACCTCGACCGTCTGATTGGCGCCGCTTCCCCTGAACGTGACCTGGATGACTCTGTCTTCGCGGCCGTCGGTGTCGTTGTCGATCTTGAACTGGTACAGGAGGTCCGGATCGAAGTAGCTGTTGGTCGTCTGCGCGGGGGTGATGAACGCCCAGCTGTTGAGCACCAGCACGATCCGGTCCGGCGACGAGCCCGGGAAGGCGTAGACGTCGGTCATGTCCGACGCTGGGTTCAGCTCCACGTCGGGGGTGTCCTGGTGATCCGAGCCGCGCGCCAGGCGGATCACGCCCGCCGTGCTGATGCACGCGACAGCCGCCGCGACCGCGGCGAACTTGGTCCAGCGAGAGAACTGGAACGGCCTCATAGCCTCCTCCGGCCAGGGAATGAGCGAATGTGGCTTGACTTCAGGACATCTACGCCGGAGCGGCGAGAGCGGATTGCGGAGGGCGGCGGCTACTCGCCGCCCGACAGTTTCCCGATGAGGAAGGGTTGCTGGGTGGGCTGCGGGGACCCACCGGCCGGCTCCTCGGTCACGGCGGTGACCTGGAAGGCGGCGAGATCCGGCGGCACGTCCATGGCCGCGGTGACGCGGCCGTCGGGCCTCGTGTTGAAGACGCCGAGACTGACCGGCTTGCCGGCCGCGATCGCCCACAGCTGGTAGATGCGTCCCGCCGGCGCGGGCGGCAGGTCGAACACTGCTATGACCACCCGGCGCCGGGACGGGTTCCAGAACAGCCGCGCCGCGGGCGGGCGGCCCTTCGCGGTGAGGACCGCCGTGTTCACGTCGGGCGCGAGCAGGATCTGGACGAGCTGCTGCTCGGCCGCGAGCGAGTCGCGCGTCCGGGCGACCGCCTGTTCCAGCTCGCGCCGCGCGGCCCGCTCGGTGCGGTAGGCGTTTCCGGCGAGCAGGGCGAGCGCGACCGACGCGGCGGCGGCGACCCACAGAACGAGCGGCGACCGGGGGCTGGCGATCGGCCGCACCTGCCGCGCCTCGCGCAGGATGCGCTCGCGCAGCGCGGGGGCGGGAGCCGCCGGCGGGGCGGAGTCCGCGAGCAGCACCGCGACGTCGCGGAACGACTGCACTTCGCTCCGGCACGCCGCGCACTCGGCCAGGTGCGCCTCGAACCCGGTGCGCTCCTGGGGGTCGAGGACGCCCAGTGCGTACGGCGCCGTGAGCTCGGACCACTGGTGGTCGGTCATGACGCACCCCTCGAGAGCAGCGGCGCAAGCAAGCGGCGCAGCCTCTCCATCCCGGCCCGGGTGCGCGTCTTGACTGTCCCCAACGGCTCCCGCAGCTCGGCGGCGATCTCGCTCTGCGTGAGCCCGCCGAAATAAGCCAGCTCGATCACGCGGCGCTGCGGCTCCGGCAGCTCGGCGAGCGACCGCTCGACGAGCCGCCGCGCCTCCGCGCGCTCGACCCCGCGGTCCGGGGCCTCGCTCGCCTGGCCGAGCGGCGCCGCGAGCCCCTCCGTGTTCTCCCACGCGGCACGCATCAGGACGCGGGCCCGCCGGCCCCGGGCCCGCACCAGATCCAGCGCGCGCGTGCGGGTGATGGTGACGAGCCACGCCGCCACGCTGCCGCGGGCGGGGTCGAACTGTCCCGCCGTCCGCCACGCCTGCCCGAACGCGTCCGCCACGGTCTCCTCGGCGTCGGCCCGCTCGCCCACGATGGCCAGCGCGAGGGCGTACGCCGCGCGCCCGTGGCGGTCGTACAACTCGCCCAAGGCCCGTTCATCGCCCGCCGCTATCGCCGCCACGAGGACGCGTTCCGGCGTCTCTTCCATGAGCGTCGAAGTTGGCGCCGCGTTGGCACGTGTGCAACGCGCCCCCGATCCTATACGGCGGGCAACGCGTCGTGGATTAGGTGCCTCTAGTCTTTAGGACGGCCCCCGGAACAACCGGTTCCACCGGATGCGGAGCGGATCGGTTGCGACGCTGAGATAAATGAGGAGCGGCTTCCCAACGATGTGCGAACGGGGCAGGAAACCCCAGTAGCGGCTGTCGTAGGACTCGTCGCGATTGTCGCCCATCACGAAGTAGTGTCCGGCCGGCACGACGACCGGCCCCCAGTCGCGCTTGGTGGGACGGTACGACGCCGTGTCCCGCCCGATCAGGTAGCTGACCTGCCAGCTCCGGAACTTCTGGAGGTCGAACGCCGCGTCCTGTCCGCTTCCCAAGTGCAGGGCATACGGCTCGTCCAGGCGCCGCCCGTTGCGGTACACGGTGTCGCGGACCATCTGGAGCGTGTCCCCCGAGGCGCCGATCACCCGCTTGACGATGTTCAGGTTGGGCGTCGAGTCCTCGACCGACCGAAACACCACGATCCCGCCCGGCCGCGGATCGCTGTAGCCGGGCAGCCGCAAGAAGCGGATGCCGGTGAACGGAACCTCGAGCTCGCCGCCATAGATCGCCTTGTTGACAAACAGGAAGTCCCCGACCAGCAGCGTGTTCTCCATGCTCGCCGACGGGATCCGGAAGGCCTCGATCAGGTACGAGCGCAGCCCGATCCAGAGCAGCACCGCGACGACGATCGAGGTGTCCCACCCCTTGGCCCACCGGTGGAGCGCCCGAAGTCGCTCGCGCATCTACGGCTGCTCGGGCCGGTCGCCGGTCCGGGCCGGCGCTACCGCCGCCCGAGCGACGCCGGGCAGGAGGGGCAGGGGGAACATGGAAAGCGCAAGCTAGGTGGCCTCGTGAGTTCCGGCAACCGCCCGTTTTCGTGCGCTTCTGGGTATAATTGAGGCCCGCATGAGCGACTCCCCCGCGCCACGCCGCCGCGTCCCGCCTCTCATGGACAACCTCGGCAAGCTGTGCGTCCAGGGGAGGCAGTTGGCCGAGTACCTCTGGCAGGTCCCGAGCGACGTCGCGGTCCGCGCGCAGATTCTCGGCGTCATCGACCAGGTCGCCGCCGAGGGCAAGAAGCAGGGGCGCAGGGAGATGCTGCGCATCTGCGACGAGCTGCGGACAGCGGCGAAGGCGAGCCCGAGCTCCCAGCAGGTGGACGTGCTCGTGAATGGGTTCCACCGGCTGATGAACCTGTGGCAGGCGGCCAAGTCCGGCCTCCTGTGACCTCGCGCCTGACCGGCGCCGCCGTCCCCACCCCCACGACCCGCGACGCGTCCCTCGACCAGCTCTGTATCAACTCCATCCGCGTCCTCGCGATGGACGCGGTGCAACAGGCCGACTCGGGACACCCGGGGACGGCGATGGCGCTGGCACCCCTCGCCTACGTGCTGTGGCAGCGGCACCTGCGCTACAATCCGGCGAACCCCGAGTGGTTCGGGCGCGATCGCTTCGTGCTGTCGTGCGGGCACGCGTGCATGCTGCTGTACGCGGTGCTCTACCTCACCGGGTACGACCTGTCGCTCGACGACATCAAGCAGTTTCGCCAGTGGGGGAGCCGCACGCCCGGCCACTCCGAGCACGGGCTCACGCCGGGCGTCGAGGCCACCACGGGTCCGCTCGGCCAGGGAGTCGGGAACGCCGTAGGGATGGCGCTCGCGGAAGCGCACCTCGCCGCGCTCTTCAACCGCCCCGGCCATGCGATCGTGGACCACCACACGTACTTCATCTGCTCCGACGGCGATCTCATGGAGGGGGTCTCGCACGAGGCCTGCTCGCTCGCCGGCCACCTGCGGCTCGGCAAGCTGATCGGGATGTACGACGACAACCGCATCACCATCGACGGCAAGACCGATCTCACGTTCTCGGACGACACGGCGCGCCGGTTCGAAAGCTACGGCTGGCACGTGCAGCGGGTGGCGGACGGCAACGACCTCGCGGCGCTCGACGCCGCGCTCGCGGCGGCGCGCCGGGTCGCCGATCAACCGTCGCTCATCATCGTGCGGACCCACATCGCGTACGGCAGCCCGCACAAGCAGGACACCGCCGAGGCGCACGGCGCACCGCTCGGGAAGGAAGAGGTGAAGCTCGCGAAGCAGAACCTCGGCTGGCCGAGCCTCGAGCCGTTCCACCTCCCGGAAGCGTCGCTCGCGCATTGGCGGCGGGCGCGGGAGCGGGGCGCGCGGCTCGAGGCCGAGTGGCAGAAGACGTACGACGCGTACCGCACGACCCACCCCGCCCTGGCGGCGGAGCTCGAACGCCGACTCGCGGGCCGGCTCCCCGACGGCTGGGACGCCGGTCTGCCCCGGTTCCTGCCGCCGGACGCGCAGCCCACGCGCGCGACCTCCGGCAAGGTCCTCAACGCCATCGCCGCGCAGCTCCCCGAGCTGGTCGGCGGCTCGGCGGACCTCGCGGGCTCGACCCACATCGTGTTCCGGAGCGGGAGCGACGTCGCGGCGGGGAGCTGGGGGGCGCGCAACATCCATTACGGCGTGCGCGAGCACGGCATGGGGACGATCCTCAACGGGCTCGCCCTGCACGGAGGCGTGCGGCCCGTCGGCTCGACGTTCCTGATCTTTTCGGAATACATGCGGCCGCCGATCCGGCTCGCCGCGCTGTGCCAGCTCCCGGTGATCTACGTCTTCAGCCACGACTCGATCGGGCTGGGCGAGGACGGCCCCACGCACCAGCCGATCGAGCAGCTGGCATCGCTGCGCGCGATCCCCAACGTCAGCGTCATTCGCCCGGCCGATCCGACGGAGGTCGTCGAGGCGTGGCGCGCGGCGATCCTGCACCGGCACGGCCCGGTGGCCCTGGTGCTCACCCGCCAGAAGGTCGCCGTCATCGACCGCACGCGCTACGCGCCCGCGAACGGCCTGCGACTCGGGGCGTACGTGCTCGCCGACCCGCCCGATGGGAGGCCCGAGGTCATCCTGATGGCCAGTGGCTCCGAGGTGGAGCTGGTGCTGGACGCCGGCACACAGCTCGCCGCCAGCGGGATCGCGGCGCGCGTCGTGAGCGTCCCGTGCATGGAGTTCTTCGCGGGGCAGCCGCGAGAGTATCGGGAAGCGGTCCTCCCGCCGACGGTCCCCGCACGGCTCGCCGTCGAGGCCGCCTCCCCGCAGCCGTGGTATCGTTGGGTCGGCGATCGCGGCGCCGTGCTGGGACTGGAGCGTTTCGGAGCGTCCGCACCGTACCAGCGCCTCTACCAGGAGCTGGGACTCACGGTGGAGAACGTGGTACGGAGAGCGAAAGAGCTGCTGGAGTGAACCCCGGGCCATCGGCCCGGGGTCAGCCGCGCAGAGATTCCCGCCGGCTCGGCTGACCCCGGGGCGGTGCCCCGGGGTTAATTCCCACCCGTTCCAGCACCCGCCGCGCCGCCTCTCTCCCCGACTTCACGCACGCCGACACCCCCGCTCCGTCGAATCCCGCCCCCGCGACCTCGAGCGGCGCCAGCCGGGTGAGGCTGTCGCGCACTGCCGCCACTCGCTCGGCGTGGCCCGGCTTGTAGCGCGGCAGGCCGCGGGCCCAGTGGAAGGCCCGGGTCCAGAGCGGCGAGCCCGTCACTCCGAGGATCTGCGCGAGCTCCGCGTGGGCCAGTGCAGCCGGGTCTCCGTCCACGGGCCCGACGAACGCGCGCAGCAGCGCGAACCCCTCGGGCGCCCGGTGCGGATACTTGAGCCACGCGTACGTGCAGGCGCGGACCGACGTGGCCGACTCCCCCGCCGCAACGAAGCCCGTGCCGTCGAGTCGCTCGCGAATCCGGTCCCGCTGGTACGCCAGTGAGACCGTGACGCTCGGGGAATAGATCACGGCGTCGAGGCCGCGGGCCGCCATGACGCCGAGAGCGGCGATGTAGCGCGCGGCCGCCCACGCCGACAGGGCCAGGATCACGCCCTCCGCTTCGACCACCGAGCCGCCCGTGAGGGTGAGCCGATAGCCGCGACGCGAGGGCGCGATCCCGGTCACGCCCATCGCCGTGCGCACCGCCGGGCCGAGCCTGGCGAGCAGGGCTTCGACGATGTCCGCCATGCCGCCGGCGAAGCTCCGGAATCCGACATGGCGTAGGGGCAGGGCATGCCCTGCCCCTACGTCCGCGTGGCCTTCGATCCCGAGCAGCGCGGCCGCCTGTCCCTCCGCGAGGGGCGTCAGCGCCGTGCCGTTCCACAGCATCGACCCGTGCGCGAGCTGATCCACCAGCCGGTCGCCGATCCCCAGATCCCGGGCGAGCTCCTGGATGTCGGACTCGGCGGCGAGAAAACCGTCCGGGCCGCCCTCAACGATGAAGCCATCGTGCCGCTCGGTGAGGACCACGCCGCCCGCGCGCCGCTCGCTCTCGAGGACGACGACTTCCCCGCCCGGCGCGGCCTGCCGCAACTCCCACGCGGCCGAGAGGCCCGCCAGACCCGCTCCCACGACGACCACCGTCACATCCACCCGCGCTCCGCGGCGGCCGTCCGTGCGATGTCGGCGAGCGCGGCCACGAAGAGCGGGTCGTCGTTCAACGAGCCCGTGCGCTCCAGGTGGACGCCGAGCCGCGTGGCGAGCGCGCGGTACACGACGTCCACGTCGTACAGCACCTCGACATGGTCGCACACGAACCCTATGGGGGTGATGAGGAAGTCCCGATGGCCCTGCCCGGCGAGCTCGGTCATCACCGCGCCGGCCTCGGGCCCCAGCCACGGCTCGGGGCTCTGGCCCGCGCTCTGGTAGGCGAAGTGCCACAGCGCGAGGTTCGCGAGCTTCGCCACCGCCGCGGCGCTCGCCCGCAGCTGGTCCGGATACGGGTCGCCGGTGGCGAGGATCCGCTCGGGGAGGCTGTGGGCCGTGAACAGAACCTGCACCCGCTTGGGCGCAGGGAACCGCTGCAGCGCCTGCGTCACCCGGTCAGTGACCGCCTCGAGAAACTGCGGATGGTCCCCCCAGCTGCGCACCAGCGCGAGCTCCAGCCGCCCCTCCGCCGCATCGAGCAGCTTCTGCTCGTACGCGCCGACGGACATCGCCGAGTAGTGCGGGGCGAGCACGATCGCCACCACCCGCCGGCCGCCGTCCGCGAGGATGCGCTCGACCGCCTCCCTGATGTAGGGATGCCAGTGGCGCATCCCGACGTAGACCGGCCAGTCGGGTCCGAGCGCGCGGGCGAGCGCCCGCGCCTGCGCCTCGGTGCGCTCCCGGATGGGCGAGCGGCCGCCGATCTGCGCGTAGCGCGCCCTGATCTCCGCGACGAACTCGGGCGCCGTGGGCCGGCCGCCGCGCACGTCGAGCAGGTAGGGCTCGACGTCGTCGAGGCTGCCGGGACCGCCGTATGCCATCAGCAGAACGCCGACGCCTTCAGCCTCCATGCACCCACTCCACGACGGCCTGCAGCGCCTCCACGGCGGTCTCGGGGAGCACCCCGTGGCCCAGGTTGAAGATGTGACCGGGGCGGCCGGCCGCGCGGTCCAGGACGTCGCGTACGCGCCGCTCGAGCTCCGCGCGCGGCGCGAGCAGCGCCACGGGATCGAGGTTTCCCTGGATTCCCCGTCCCGGGCCGATCCGCTCCCACGCGACGTCGAGGGGGACGCGCCAGTCCACACCGATCACGTCTCCACCCGCCCCGACGAAGTCGGCGAGCAACGTCGCGGTGTCGGTGCCGAAATGGATCACGGGAACGGCCGCCTGCCGCGCCAGCGCGAGCGCCCGGCGGCTGTGCGGGAGCACGTACGCCGCGTAGTCCGCGGGTGAGAGGCAGCCGACCCAGCTGTCGAACAGCTGCAGCGCCTGCGCGCCCGCGCGGGCCTGAGCCGCGAGATAGCCGCCGACCAGCTCCGCCAGACGGCGCATCAGCTCGTGCCAGGCCTGGGGCTCCGAGTACATGAAGCGCTTGGTGAGCACGAAATTGCGGGTCGAACCGCCCTCGATGGCGTAGCTCGCGAGCGTGAACGGGGCGCCCGCGAACCCGATCAGCGGCACGTCGGGCGGCAGCGCCTGCGCCGCAAGCCGGGCCGCCTGCATCACGTACCCGAGATCGACGACGGGGTCCACCGGCGGCAGCTCGAACGCCTGCGCCGCCCGGCGGATGGGACGCGTGATCTGCGGCCCCTCGCCGGCCGCGAACGTGAGCCCGAGCCCGAGCGGCTCGAACGGGAGCAGGATGTCGGCGAACAGGATCGCCGCATCCACGCCCAGCCGCTCGACCGGCAGCAGCGTCACCTCGGCCGCGAGGTCGGGTTGCCGGCACAGCTCGAGGAGAGAATGCTTCTGCCGCAGGGCCCGATACTCGGGCAGGTAACGCCCCGCCTGCCGCATGAACCACACCGGGGTGACGTCGGTTGGCTCCGAGCGGCAGGCCTTCAGGAAGCGGCAGTCACGGGGAACGGGGGGCAACCGTGGGCTCGCGCGCCTCGGCCGGAGCGATGAGGACCGTGTCCCCCTCGAGCTTCACGCGGTAGGTGGCCACCGGCAGCGAAGGCGGGCCTGAGAGCACCTGTCCCGTCTCGAGCGAGAACGTGCCCTCGTGCCACGGGCAGGTCACCGCGCAGCGCGCGGGGTCCACGGTGCCCTCTGAGAGGCTCGCGCGGGCGTGGGTGCAGCGGTTCGCGATCGCGTACACCGTGCCGTTCACGTGGAACAGCGCCACCGCCTCGCCGGCGGCGTACACGCGCCTTGTCGAGCCGGCCGGCAGGTCGGCGACGGTGGCCACCGGCGTGTAGCCGTCGGCGCGCACCGGGCGGCGCGCCACCGCCTGCACCGAGCCCGCGCCGCCCAGCGTGTCCAGCATGTCCCACAGCGACATCTGCACGCAGGTGAGCGTGGGCGTGTCGCGCAGCGTGTAGGACGACGCCTTGCTCTCGCGCAGCTCCATCACCAGGTCGAGGAAGTCCGCGGGGTTGTCCCCCTCGAACGCGACAACGAACTCCTGGTCGTCGAGCCCGAAGGAATACGTGGTGTTCAGGCGGATCGAGGGATACTTGCGGCCGGTCCGCACGTGCTCGTCCATCATCGCCTGCCGCTCCGCCAGCGGCAGGCCGTACCAGGCGCGCGTCTTGATGAACGGGTAGACGAACAGATAGCGCGCGTTGCTCGGCCGGATCACGAGCCGGGAAGGCTGGTCCGGCTGCTCCGGGAACTCGTAGATCGAGCGCCGCGTCATCGCGAGATAGCTGTAGACGACGCTCAGGTACGCGCCCAGGTCCGTGCGGTTGAGCGCCGTCTGCAGCGCCACGAGGGAGTCCAGGTCCTCCGCCACCTGCCACAGCAGGAAGTCGCAGTCGCCCCGGATGCCGACCAGACCGTAGGGCCTGAGCAGCAGACGGCCGTGGAAGCTCTCGATCGTCTCGGCGAACTCGATCTTCGAGCTCGCCTGCCGCTCCGCCGAGAGTCTGCGCCACGCGTTGTCGAGCCTGTAGAAGGCGAACCGCACGACCTGGCGCTGCTCCGAAGGCTTCGAGCTCATGGACGGAATCTAATGGCTCTGTTTGCGCTCCCGCAGGTACTTCCGCGCGACCCACACCCCGATCGTCCCGAAGACGACCACCGGAGTCAGCGCGAGCAGCACCGACGCCGCGAAATACACGAACTCCATCCGGGGGTCATCCCCGTGCACCAAGTGCAGCGTGGCGAGGGTCATCGACCCAGGAAGCGGTTCAGGTGGCGGAGGTAGTACGAGAGTCCCACTGCGAACACCAGGAACGCCAGGGCCAGCGCGAACGCGGCGGCACTGCGCGACTGCCAGTAGCTGACGCCCGCCCAGGCGGCGAACCCCGCGCAGAACGCGATCGCGGTCGCGATCAGCAGGCGATGGAAGGGGATCACCGGGCCGCCACCTTGTCCAGCACCATCAGCGTGAGCAGGGCCGGCAGGTAGACGATCGACACGAGGAACACACGCCACGCCCGCGGGGTGGTGGCCGCGTGGGTCATGACACCTGAGACACCGGCGTACACGAGCCCGAGCGCCAGCGCCCCGAGGAAGTACAGCGGCCCGGTGACGCCCAGGAGCGTCGGCACCAGGCTGATCGGGAGCAGCGCGGTCGCGTACAGCAGGGCCATCAGGCCGGTCCGGCGTCCGTCGGGGTCCTGGACGGAGAGCATGGCGAGCCCGCTCTGGCGGTAGTCCTCGCGGTAGATCCAGGCGAGCGCCAGGAAGTGCGGCAGCTGCCAGAGGAAGAGGATCCAGAATAGGGCCGCCACGGCAGGCCCGAGCTCGCCGCCCGCCGCGGTCCACCCGCCGACGATCGGCAGGGCCCCCGGCACGGCGCCGATGAGGGTGTTGAGCGACGTCTTGCGTTTCGCGGGCGTATACAGCAGCACGTAGCTCGCGAGCGTGACGGCGGCGAGCCCGGCCGTGAGCAGGTTGACCGCGACCGCGAGATACGCGACGCCGGCCATGGAAATGACCCCTGCAAATGCGCCGGCCGCCCGCGGGGACAGACGCCCCGACGGCAGCGGGCGGCCGCGCGTGCGCTGCATCCGCGCGTCGACGTCGCGCTCGCGCAGCTGGTTGAACGCGTTGGTTCCCGCGGCGACGAGCGCGGTGCCGAGCAGCGTATGCACGAGTAGCCGGAGATCCACCCCCGCGCGCGAGCCGAGGTAGAACCCCGCGGCGGCGGTGATCAGCACCAGCTGCGTGATGCGCGGCTTCGTGAGCTCGAGGAGCGCTACCAGATCTTCTCCGTGATGGTCGCGAGTACGAGAATCGCGGCGAGCGGCAGCGGAACCATGAATACCACCCGCAGCCGCCAGCGCTCGAACTTCAGGTGCATGAAGTACATCGCCACGAGAAGGGCCTTCCAGATCGCCAGAAACAGCAGAATCAGGATCAGCCAGTGCTTCGGGATGTGCGACATTAGCGCAGCCGCAACCTCGATCACCGTGAGGACGAACAGGTAGCCCCAGATCGCGACGTAATTCGGGCGCTTGTGCGCTACGGTTTCCATCTCAGCCCTCAGATCAGGTAGACGATCGTGAAGAGGATGATCCAGACGAGGTCCACGAAGTGCCAGTACAGGCCGATGACCTCGATCCCCCGGTAGTCCTGCGCCGAGTACTTCTCCGGCAGGACCTTCGTGACGTAGAGGTAGGTCATGGAGATGACGCCGCAGGTCACGTGGAAGCCGTGGAACCCCGTCATCGAGAAGAAGGTGGAGCCGTACAGCCCCCCCGTCGCCGCGCCGTATCGGACCGCGTTGGCCGCCGCGTGCTCGGCGAGCAGCGACCCTTCGCGGTAGCCCGTCGGCGTGAAGCCGTGGCCGACCAGCTTGATGTACTCGACCACCTGGACGCCGACGAACGCCGCGCCGCAGATCATCGTCACGAGCAGCCAGAACTTGAGCCCGCCGTCCCGCAACGTCTTCCCCGGGACGGCCCGGAGGAAGTACTTCTTCCCGTCGGCGATGGCGGCGTACGCCTTCACCATCGAGACCGACGAGCAGATGAGGAGGAACGTGTTGAACGCGGTCAGGGGCACGTTCAACACCGCGCCCGGCTGCGCCCACGGCTCGGTCACGCCGAAGCGCAGGATGATGTAGGTCCCGATCAGCGCCGTGAAGAACATTACGTCGCTGGCCAGGAACACCCACATGCCGAGCTTGCTCGAGTAGACGCCCGCCCCCGGCTCGGCCGGGAACGGGGGGCGCATCAGGTCGGCGGTCGCCGTCGCGTGGGGCATCGCCTCGGTCTCCCTCTCCCGGTCAGTGACCCGCCGCCGGCGCGGTCGCCGAGGCCGGCTCGCGGTCGGTGGGCAGCTTCTCATGCTGGGGCAGGTAGTCGCGGTTGCCGGCCTCCGGCGCGCTGAACTCGTACGGCCCGCGGTACACCGTCGGGGCCCGGTCCCAGTTGCCGTGCGGCGCCGGCGACGGCAGCGACCACTCCAGCCCGTTGTCCTCCCACGGATTCAGCGGGGCCTTCTTCCCGCGCTTCAGGCTCCAGAGGAAGTTGACGGCGAACAAGAGCTGCGACGCGAACAGGAGGAACGCGCTGATCGTGATGAACTGGTTCAACGGCTGCTGCGGCTTGAGGAAGTCGTACTGCGTCGGATCGTACAGCCGGCGCATCTGCCCGCCCATCCCGAGGATGTGCATCGGGAAGAAGGTCAGGTTGTAGAAGACGAACGTCAGCCAGAAGTGGATCTTCCCCACCCGCTCGTCCATCATGCGGCCGAACATCTTGGGATACCAGTACGGGATCGCGCCGAACAGGGCGAACAGGCTGCCGCCGAACAGCACGTAGTGGATGTGGGCGACGATGAACTGGGTGTCGTGGATGTACATGTCCACCGGCGTCGCCGCCATGAAGACACCCGACAGGCCGCCGATCGTGAACATCGCGACGAACGCGACCGCATTGAGCATCGGCACGTGGAACCGGAGGTTGCCCCGCCACATCGTCCCCAGCCAGTTGAACACCTTCACCGCCGAAGGCACCGCGATCACCAGCGTCGAGATCATGAACGACGACCCGAGCGTCGGGTTCATACCGCTCATGAACATGTGGTGGCCCCACACGATCCAGCCCAGGAACCCGATCGCGATGATGGCGAACACCATCGAGTGGTACCCGAAGATCGGCTTGCGGCTGCCGTTCGCGATCATGTCCGACACCATCCCCATCGCGGGCAGGATGAGGATGTACACCTCGGGATGCCCGAAGAACCAGAAGAGATGCTGCCACAGGAGCGCCTGGCCGCCCGCGACTGGATCGAAGAAATGCGTGCCGATCGTCTGATCGAACAGCAGCAGGATCGCGGCGCCCTGCAGCACCGGGAGCGCCAGCACGCCCAGGATCGCCGTGATGAACAGCGCCCAGACCGAGAGCGGCATGCGGAACCACGTCATCCCGGGCGCGCGGTGATTGATGATCGTGGTGATGTAATTGAGCGAGCCCATCACCGAGGACAGGCCGAGCACGACGATCGAGATGCACCACAGCTGCTGCCCGATGGTCACCCCCGAGAGGTCGGGTCGGGCGGACAGGGGCGCGTAGTTCGTCCACCCGGACCGGATCGCGCCCTCCGGGACGAAGAAGCTCGTGAACATGAGCAGGCCCGCGAGCAACGCCGTCCAGAAGGACGCCATGTTGATCCGCGGGAACGCCATGTCGTGCGCCCCGATCTTCAGCGGAATCAGGAAGTTGGCGTACACGCCCACGAGCAGCGGCATGATGGCGAAGAACACCATGAACGTGCCGTGCATCGAGACGAGCTGGACGTAGTACTCGGGGAGGATCACCCCGTTCGTGGCCATCGTCTCCGGGAGCAGCCCGGCGCCCGGCATCGGCTTGCCCGGGAACCCGAGCGCCCAACGCATCTGCATCGCCAGCACGCCGCCCACGAGCAGGAAAAACAGGCTCACGAACAGGAACTGGATGCCGATGATCTTGTGATCGGTCGAGAAGATGTACTTGCGCCAGAAGCTCTGCGGCGCGTGATGCGCCCCATGAGCCGGCGCGGTCGCGGCGACGCTGGTCATGAGCCGGTCCCCCCTGTCATCCCCAGAGCCGGTGACGGCCGCAGGCAGTCAATGAACTCCTGTGAAGTCTTTTGCGCGCAGGCGGCGTACTGCTCGGCGGGCCACACCCACACCCGCGCCCGCATCTTGTAGTGACCCATCCCGCACAGCTCGGCGCAACCCAGTTCGAGCGAATCCACTTTGGTCGCCTGGAACCACGCCTGGATGTCCATCCCCGGCACCGCGTCCTGCTTCAGCCGGAACTCGGGAACGAAGAACGAATGGATCACGTCCTCCGCGGTGAGGTGCACGACGACCGGCCTGCCGACCGGCACGTGCAGCTGGTTGCGCACGGTGAAGTCGTCCGCCGTCCCGAACTGGCCGTCCGGCCCCGGATAGGTGAACCGCCATTCGAACTGCTTCGCGCGCACGCCGATCGGATACGCGCCGGCCGGCACGCTGTCGCGGCCCTTGATCTTTGTCCACAGCCCGTTGCTCATGATGCCGAGAATCACCACCGTCACCGCGGGCACGGCCGACCACACCACCTCGGCTTTCGCGCTGCCGTGCGTGTAGAAGGCCCGCCGGCCCGGACGCGCGCGATACCGGATGGCGAACACGATCACCCCGGCCTCGACGACCACGAGCGCGATCCCCGTGATCACGAGGATCAGGGTGAACAGGAAATCGATGTCCCCCGCGAACGTGGACGCGGCTGGAGGCAGCCACCAGCTCATAGGGCCCTCCCTACTTGGCGGCGAAAGTAAAGTCGGCCGTCTTCGTCTCCGTACCCGCCACCGTCACCGTCGCCGTCTGGGTGCCGTACTTCTCGTGCCACGCCTCGATCGTGTACGTCCCCGGCGGCAGCCCCTTGATGCTGAAGCTCCCGTCCCCGCCGCTCACGCCGTAGAAGGGATGCGGCAGGACGCCGAGCCAGGCCTGCATCCACCCGTGCACGTTGCATTCGAGCGGCACCATCACCTCGGGCGCGGTGAACGTGCGGTTCGACGTCATGGTGGTGGGCTGGCTGATGTTGAAGGGGCGGTTCTTCAGGCCCTTCGCCTTGATGTTGTGGAGGATGCCGTCGGAGTTCTTGATCGCCAGCGTTTGGCCGACCATGACGCCGAGCACGTGCGGACGATAATGACAGCCGTCTTGGTCGATCTCTACCGGCGGGGCGGGAGTCGGATACTTGGCACTCGCCGGCAGCCCGGACTTCACGTACACGAACACGTTCGCGAGCGTGCCGTTCTGGTTCACCACCACCGTTTCCTCGGTCGGCGGCGCGGTCGTGTATTTCGCCTTGCACTTCGGCTCCTCGCTCATGTCGATCTTCGGCATGACCGGCTTGGTCCCGGTGAACTTGACCTTCCCGGTGACGGTCGCTCCGCCCTGCGTCGCGGGCCGGCGGGCTGCGGCCCCGAGCCCCAGCATCACGACGCCCAACCCGACCGCCGCTACGGAACCGAGCTTGCGCATCTTCCCTCCTGTCCAGGGTCTAACACCGTTATACCCCCGTCCCCCGCGACGCGCCGGCGCGCCGGCGCTGCGCCCGCCACGCCACCATGAAGCCCAATCCCAACGTCAGCGCCATCGCGATCACCGGGGAGAGCAGCACCCGCGGCGGCGTGGGTTGGTCGAGGGAGAGGAAGTACCACGTGCTCACGGCCATCCGGGAGCCGTGTTCCCCGCCGGAGCCGTCCCAGGCGAAGAAGGCAACCGGTATGGCGCGACCGGCCTCAAACTGAAGTTCGTTGGCGGTGTCGGGCGTCGCAAGGGAGCGCGTGAACACCACGCGCCACTCCCCGTGATCGTAGACCGCATGGGCGGCGGGCTCCCCGGACAGGGTGTCCAGTCGCTCGAGCCCGCGCGCCAGCCCAGCCACGGCCCGCCCTGCCCCCGCCCCCTCGCTGGTCCAGCGCCACTGGTACACCGGGTCGGTTGCCGTCCCCATGAGGAAGTAAGGCCGCTCCATCCCCTCCGGCATCCGGCGCGGGAACTGCACCGCGATCTGGTCGGGCCAGGGAGCGGCCGCAGCGCCCGAGTCGTCGCTCGCCGCCGTCGCGAGCACCCTCCGTTGGAAGACTAGCCACGCGGTGTCCGCCCTCTGGGACCGGTCGTCCCAGCTGAGGCGCATGGCGAGCGCCGCGCCGTCGTGCACGGCCTGCACCCACACGCCGGAGACCGCGGGCGTGAACCAGCGCGGCTTCCGGATCACCTGGCCGACGAGCGGGAACCAGTAGCGGTCCACCCGCGCCCACCCCGAATCCTCCGGCGCCGACGGCAGCGGCCCCACCACCCGCGGCGCGTGAACCACATCGCGCACCTCGGGGGCCCGCGCGGGCGAGAGACTCCGTACGTATTGGGCCAGCCGCCACAGCTCCTCGTCGGTCAGGAACTTCTGGTCGATCAGGTCGGAGAACGACGGCATCGGAGTGCCGTCGAGCCCGGTGCGCAGCCGCCGGTAGATGTCCTCCACAGTCCCGCCGCCGCGGAAGCGCCAATGCTCGTGGAGATCGGCCGCGAAGATCGGAAACCCGGCGTCGTCCTTGAGCGTCGGCGCCGACGGCCCGTCGCCGCGGCCCTGATCGCCGTGACACTTGCGGCAGCCGATCGAGTCGTAGAACTGCCGCCCGATCTTGAGCGCCTCGGGCGCGGTCCCGCCCCCGGGCGCCCTCCCGAACGTCAGGGGCTCCACGTGCTGGCTCGTGTCCGCGAAGAACGCCGAAAAGGACTTGAGGTAGGCCATCACGTCGCGCCGCTCGGCGTCGGACAGCCGGCTCTTCCACGCGGGCATCGCGCTCCCCGGCAACCCCTCGTCGATCGCGCGCATCAGGTCGGCGTCGGTGGGGAGCTGCCCGCTCGCCGTGCTGCGGATCTTGTAGACCGCGCCGGTGAAGTCGCGCGGCCGCGGCAGCATGTAGGCCGCCGCGGGCCCGTCGCCGGCACCGGTGTCGCCGTGGCAGCCGGCGCACCACTTCGCGTAGACCCGCTTCCCGGCAGTGGTGTCTTGGGCGGTCAGGCGGTCGGGCGGACCGGCGGTCAGCAAGACCACCGCGACCCCGACCGCCAGTCCGCCTGACCGCCCGACCGCCGCGTTCACTTCGCCCCCTCCGTCTTCTCCCAGGTTCTCGGCGTCCAGCCGGTTTGATCATAGAGGAAAAGGATCACCGCCCAGATCTCGCGCTCGCTGAGGAAATCCTCCCAGCGCGGCATCGCCGAGTTCCACGGCGCCCCTTCGCGCGGCAGCCCGGGCCCGCCTTTCGCGATCCGCCAGAACACGAAGCTCTCGGTGAGCTGCGCGATCGTCCCGTTGTCTTGGAAGTTGGCGGGGATCGGGTTGAAGCCGGGCGCATAGTGCCCCTGGCCGTCGAGATGGTCGCCGTGACAGGGCAGACAGTTCTGATAATAGACCTGCCTGCCAAGGGCGGCGTACACGGCGAGCGACTCGGGATGCTGCCGCAGCGGGTTGTCGAGCCCGGTGAGGGTCATCGACTTGCCGCGGAACGTGATCTCGCCGGGCGGCGCCGGATGAATGGAGCGCAGGCTGGGGGGCGCCGTGACGGTGGTGCGGACCTGCCCCAAGGTGATGCAGCCCACGGCCAGGGTCACCGCGGCGAGCAAGGCGCCGCGGATCAGCTTGAGCCGCGGCTCCACCAGCACCGCGGCGATCGGCTCCCGAAAGCGGGCCCAGCGCTCCTCGTTGTCGCTGACGTAGATCAGCACGCCCACGAGCACCGTGGCCATGTACTGGAGCACCACGCTCTTCGGCACGAGGGCGCTGCCCGGCACGAGCGGCACCACGTACACGATCACGCCGTAGGCCAGGACCAGGAGGCCCACGGCCTGCCAGAACGGATGTCCGGCGTAGCGACGCAGGGCGTGCGGCGGGCTCATTTGTGCCCGGCCAGGTACTGGACGAGCGCTTCGAGCTGCGCCGCGTTCATCATGGAGCCGAACGTCTTGGGCATGATGCCGGCCATGTTCTCGTAGCCCTTCGTGATCGACGCCGCCGGATCGAGGATCTTCCTGCGGATCGACTCGGGGCTCCGGCGCCCGCCCACGTGCGTCAGGTCGGGTGCGATCACCTGCCCCTGCCCGTCGAGCTTGTGGCACGCAAGACAGCCCGCGGCCTGGATGATCGCCGTGGGATCGGTCGAGCCTCCCGCCAAGCCCGGGGGCCCCGGGCTCGACGATCCCGACCCCGGGCTTACGCCCGGGGCTATGCCGCCTGGGGTCTCCGCCGGAATATCGGCGCTCGTGACGTCCACCGTGCCGCCCTGCGACTCGAGGAACGCGATCACCGCCCAGATCTGCTGCGGGGAGAGCTGCCGGGTCATCACCGGCATGATCGGCTGGTAGCCCTGGACGACGTAGGCCGTCGGCTGGTCGAGCGACTCGAAGAGATACTGCTTGCAGCTCTTTCCGGGCTCGCGCTTGCCGCAGCGCGCCCCGATCGCGCCTGCCCCCTTCTCGTCCGTGACCAGGTTCGGCGCCCGGGTGCCGAGCCCGTGGCAGGTGGTGCATCCCCCGATCCCGTTGTAGACCTTTTCCCCCGCGGCGACGAGCTGCTCCGGCGTGACGTTCGCGCCCAGCGTGAGGCTTTGCGGAACCTCGGACTGCACCTGCGGGATCTTGTTGGCGATCAGGGTATAGACCGCGAGCGTCCCGACCACCACGCCCACGATCTTCAGGTTAGTGGCCCACATGCTGGGTCCTCCCCGCCCCCGCCGCGCCCCCTGGCCGCTCGCCCGGGGCGACGAACGTCGATTTCTCCGCGAGCCCGCCGAGCCAGAACACGAACGCCACGAGCCCGAGGAAGATCAGCACGCACAGGCTGATCATTCTCGAGGCGTAGCCGAGCGCCGGCGTCGCCGCGTACTTGCTCGTGTCCTGCACCACCTGCCAGACGTGCCAGTACTGGCGGATCCCCGAGCGCGCGAACCCCATCAACCCCATGAGCCATGTGAACGTCACGGCGAGAATGAAGAGCGCGTACTGCGAGCGCGGCGGCATCTTGCCCCACTGGATCGCGCCGAGCGATTGGGCGCCGCGGGCCATCAGGATGTCGATCACCGTGACGAACAGGATGCAGGCGAGCACCGCCAGCACCTGGTACACGCTGAACCCGATGCGGACGATCGCTTCCACGAAGTAGCCGCGGATCCCGTAGAACAGCACGATGCCCGCCGCGATCGCGAACATCGCCCCCTGGATCACCGTTCCCGTCCCCGCCCACGGCACCACGGGCCGCTTGTTGGCGCGGCGGTACATCAGGAACGACAGAAACGTGGTGAGGATCATCAGGTTCACGGCGGTGTTCTTGGCGCTCATCACGCCGAGGGCGCCGAGGAACGGGTGGTGGGACCCGCCCATCGCCGCGAGCTCCTTCGAGTCGGCGATCATCGTGTGCGGCGTGCCCCAGACGATCGCGCCGACCACCAAGACGATCAGCAGCCATTTGGTGTAGGGGCGGAAGCGCTCGGCACCGGGGATGCGGCCCATCCCGACCCAGAGGTAGTAGTTCCCGGCGAGGAAGAGCACCGCGATCAGGAACGCCTGAATCACCCACAGCCAGCTCATGAAGCCGCCCATCATGGTGATCCCCATCGACTGGTCGTACTGATAGACCTCGCGGCCCAGCCAGTAGCCGGCGAAGGGCAGCACGATGAGGGCGGAGATCGCGATGAAGTTGCCGACGTAGCCCATCCAGTCGTAGTGGGCGCGCTCCGCCTCGGTCTTCGCGGCGAGGAAGCGATAGCTCGCGTACGCGCCCACGATGGCGCCCCCGAACACGACGTTCGCGATCAGGCGATGCACGTTGATCGGCATCCAGGTCGCGTTGGCGATCGCGTGCCACAGCTTGATGGTGCTCGGGTCGGTGGCCGGCGTGATGTCCCGCGGGGGCGACATCATGTAGGTGAGCCAGGCGTTGGCGATGAACATCACGATCGTGCCCCAGACGTTGAGGAGGATCCCCAGCGTCCAGTGCCACAGCTTGGCTCGTCCCTTCTTCCAGCGGTCCCAGCCGTAGTAGTAGAGGTAGAGGGTGAACGACTCGACGAAGAACAGCGAGGCGTACACCCACATCGACGCGCCGAACACGGCGGTGAGGTAGGCCCAGAATCTCGGATACAGCGTCGCGAGCAAGAACACGAGCATCACGCCCCAGATCGCGGTCGCGCTGTAGGCCACGAGCAGCAAGCGCGTGAACTCCTTGCTCAGCCGATCGTAGCGCTCGTCCTTGCCGAAGATCCCGATGGCCTCGGTCACGACCGCGAACATCGGCACCCCCAGCACGAACGCCGCGAACATCAGGTGCACCTCGGCCGCGATCCACACGGCCGCGCGCGCGCCGATGACCGGGAACTCGCCGTACGCCCGCGTGGTGTCGGCGGCGGCCTGGACCAGCAGCAGGGCGCCCGCGGGCATCAGCCGTCGGCCTCGAGGAAAAACGGTCGCGTCTTCGAGAAGTCGACCGGCAGCGTGCTCCGGACCTCCGCGAGCAGTTCGGGCGTCACCTCGCGGCGGCCGTGGCGGCGCGCCCAATCCTCGACCCGCGCGATCACGACCCCGCGCACGAAGGACGGGATCCGCTCGAGCCGCTGCCGCGCCGCCGCGGTCCACGCGAGCGCGGCCTGGAAGTCGGCGCCGTACGTCACCTCGCGCGCCGACTCGATCAGCGGGGCGTCGCGCGCCGGTTCGTAGGCGCACGCCGGGTCGGCGGCGAGCACGTCCCCCTCGAGCGCGAACGCCCGCGCCCGGCACCCGCCGCACCGCCCGCGGTATTCGCAGCGGCCGCACTTCCCGCCGAGCGCGCCCTCTCGCAGCCGGCGGAACAGCGGCGCCGACCGCCAGATCTCGGCGAAGCTCCGCGTCCGGAGGTCCCCTGCGACCTCCGGCAGGTAGGGGCACGGCGTGAGCTGGCCGTCCGGCGTGATGCGGCAGTACTGGGTGCCGCAGGGGCAGCGCGTTTCGTAGTTGAGAATCGGCGAGTCCGGGTCGGCCTGGTGCACGAGTCGCATGAAGTGCGGCGCGCATTTGGCGCGCACCAGCATCCGGCCGCGGTACTCCCGCTGCCAGCGCGCCAGGTCGGCGAGCACCGCCTCGTAGTCCGCGGGCGACAGGTCGGTGAGCGACGCCCCGCGCCCGGTCGGGACGAGGAAATAGCAGTTGAACGACACGGCCCCCTCTGCGGCCGACCACTCGACCAGGCGGGCGAGCTCGGCGCGGTTCCCTCTGGTGACCGTCGTCTGCACGATGAAATCGAGGCGCTGCGCGCGCAGGCGCGCGAGCGCGGCCTGCGTGCCCGCGAGCGACCCCTTGCCGTGCCGGAAGTTGTCGTGATAGGACGGGCGCAGCGAATCGACGCTCACCGCCACGCCGCGCACGCCCGCCGCCTTCAGCTCGGCGATTCGCGCCTCGGTCAGGAGCGTGCCGTTCGTTCCCACCACGACGGTCGCCCCCTTCCCGGAGGCGTAGCGCGCGAGCTCGGTGAGATCCTCCCGGAGCAGCGGCTCGCCCCCGGACAGGATCAGCATGGGCGCGGGGTTCACGGCGAGCAGCTGATCCACGATCCCGAGACACGTCGCGGTGTCGAGCTCCGCCGTCGCGCTCTCGCGGGGGCCCGCCGAGATGTAGCAGTGGGCGCATTCCAGGTTGCAGCGCCGCGTGAGGTTCCAGGCGACCACGTGCGGAACGTACTCCACGTCAGTCGCCCGCCTGCTCCTCGAGCAGCCGCTCCATCGCGGCCTTCGCCTCTTCCGGCTTCATCCCTCCGAAGTCGACCGGGCACTTCCCGATCTTCGCCTCGATGTCGCGGATGGGGCAGCGCGTGATCCCTTCCGCCTTCGCGGCTTCGATGAACGCGCCCAGCTCGAGGCTGAGCGCGTCCCCGCCCTCGGCGTCCGCCCGGATCTGCCGGGCGCGCAGCTCGGTGAACATCACCATCATCGTCTCGGCGTCGAACTCGTCGGCCTCGATCATGGCCTGCTTGTTCTCGTCCATCACGCGCGTGGTGACGCGCCACATGCCGCGGCTGCGCGCGAACCGCTCCACGGTGTTGCGCGCCAGCGGGCGGGCGATGAGCGGCACCAGCTGGAGCCGTTGCCACGCCTCCTCACTCCAGACGATCGGATCGGTCGCGACGCGGGGGCGCCTGCTGACCACCCCGGTGACCGGACACCGCACGTCCATTTCCGGGGTCGCGGGCTCGGGGTCCGCGTCATGCCCCTCCACTTTCGTCGCCTTCAGCTGCTCCTGCGCTTTGACCTCGGCGAGCGCGACCTCCTCGGCCGTGCCGATCCCCATGATGAGCTGCATGTGCGTGGGCAGGAGCTTGCGGATCGCTTCGTCGAGCCACCGGTTCGTGACCGTCGCGGGCTCGCCGTTCGTGCACTCGAGCACGTATTCCTCCACCGCCCGGCGCGCGATCCCCTGGGCGAACGGCGGGACGCGCAGGATCCGCACCTCCGCGTCCGGCGCCCAGGGAAGCCCCGCGACGCCGTCCTCCTCGATCCAGGGAACGTCCTCCGGGCGGACGCCCACCGTGCCGATGAGCAGCGTGTTGCACGGCGCGATTCGCACGAGATTCTCGGCCTGACTTCCCAGCTCGGTACCTTCGATCCGGTGGGCGCCGTGGCGGGCGAGCACGAGCAGCGACGGCCGGACTTCCTCGGCCCACTGCAGGATGACCTGGAACGGCTTGCCGACCAGGATCTGCGTCTTGCGGGGGACGTCCGGGTAGGCCTGCGCCATGACCTCGGCGCGCTTCAGGTTCGCCTGGCACAGCTTCAGGAGCCCCTTGTCGATGATGTTGTTGTGGAGCTCCTCCTGCTCCTCGAACTTGAAGACCTTCGCCGCCTGGGAGGACAGCACGTCCTTGATGTTGTGGAACACGACGTGGTGGTACTCGACGTCGAACGCGCTGCACAGATACAGCGACCCGCCGAACGCCTGTGCCAGCTCGAGCGCGACCTGCACCGCCCGGTAGCCATAGGACGACCCGTCGACGCACACCAGGTAGCGCCCGCCCTCGAACGGGCGGTCGTCGCGCACGACCAGCACGTCCTTCTCGACGCCGCGCAACACGCGCGACACCACGCCGCCCAGCTGCGAGTAGGGCTGGCGGCCCAGGCCGTGGGCGCCGACGGCGAGCAGGTCGTACCGGCGCCCGGAAGAGCCGACCACCCGGGCGGCGGCGTCTTCCTCTTCCGCCACGAGACGGCCGTTCTCGCCGACCTGCACGTCGCTGCGCAGCTTCTCGCCGCCGTCGTAGCCCGCGGCGCGGTTGGGATCGAAGCCGATCAGCCCCGGCAGCCGGCCGGCGCCGCGGTTCACCTCGTTGACGATCTCCTCGTAGTTGATGCCTTCGAGGAGCTGGCGCGTCAGGGGAACGCCTGCCGCTTCACAGCGCCGGCCGAGCTGATCGAGAAAGCTGTCCGCGATCAGCTGCAAGCCCTTCTCGATCAGCTTGTCGTGGATCTTGCGCTGCTTCTTGATCTCCTCGGGGGTCTGGAAGCGGGCCGGGAGGCCGGTCTCGAGCTGACGGAAGCGGACGTCATGGAGCCGCGCAGCGTACACGTGGTTGCCGGTGATGTTGCCGCCGGACTTGCGACACAAGTCGATCGCCCGGTCGACGGCCCACTCGGAGTGCTGCGAGTTGTCGACCGGAACGAAGATCTCGCGGTACACCGCCACCTCCGTCTCCGTGGGGCGGGCCGGGCATACACGCCCCTCTCGCCGGGCCCGGTCTCACCGGCCGGGTTCGGTGCCTGTAAAGAAACCGAGGCTTGAGAGTGTATGTCCGACGTCACGGCGGGCGGCGCCCGCCAGGGTAATCCATCGTGCCGGGGCGATTATGCGGACGGTGCGGGAGCGTGTCAAGTTGGCGATCCTGGAACGATCTGTCTCCCGTCCCCGTCGTACACGGTGATCGCATCCACCGGGCACGCGTCGCACGCGCGCAGCAGCCGCTCGCGCTCCACGGACGCGGGATTTCCGAAGACGACGACCGTATCGTCGTCCATTGTGAAACCCTCCGGCGCCTCCTTCACGCAGTCGCCGAAGCCGACGCATTGGTCGCGGTCGATCACGATGCGGAGCCCGTGCGCGAGACATTCCCGGAGTTGGCTCACATCCCCTCGAGCCCCAGCTCGCTCCGCGCCGTGTCCATCACGGCCGGGGTGATCTCCGCGATGCCGTGCTGCTTCGCGTAGTCTGCGTAGATCCTCTTCACCATTCCCCGCACGAAGCCGGGGACACGCGCCAACCGCTCCCGCGCTTCGGCCGACCACTTCGGTCCGCCCGTCCGCCCGTCCGCCTGACCGCCTGCCTCGTCGAACGCATCGCCCTTTCCGGTCGCGACCATGCCCCGCACCGTCTCGAGCGGCTGCTCGGCGATGGTGCGGCCACCGATCTTCACGCCGAGCGACGCGACGAGCTGCGTCTCCATCGGGTTCGTGAGCAGCGCGACCACGCGGCCGCATTGCGGGCACCGGAACGCGGCGGCGAGTGTGCCGTCGCCGGGCAGCCGCCGCTCCTCGAACGCCATCTGCCGGTCGCATTCGACGCACAGGAACTTCATCCCAGCCGTCCCGCCAGCCCCGCCCAGGTGTCAGGTGTCGGGTGCCAGGGAATACGGGCGAGCACCGGAACCCGGAATTCGGCGGCGAGGTCGTCGGCCGCGCTCCCCGTGAACGGGCCACCGACCATGTTCTCGACCACGCCGAGCGGCGTGGCGCCGCACTCCAGCGCGGCGCGCAGCGCGCGGCGCACGGCGTCCCGCGACTCCGCAGTCGGGATCGTCACCGTGAGCGTGGCGGGAGGCGCGGGGAGCAGCTCGGCGAGCTCCGTGAAGCGCTGCAATCCCGGCGGCAGGTCGACGAGCAGCACGTCGAGCGCGCCCCACGCCACGTCCGCGAGAAACTCGCGCAGCGCGGCCGCCTCGAGCGCGCCCCGCCAGACGAAGCTCTCGCGCTCGGGCCCCCGGAACGCCAGGGGCTGGCCGTCCTCGAGCAGCTGGTCCATCGACACGACCTTCACGCCTCCCGCACCGGCGGCGGGGAGGACCGCGTCTCCCGCGATCGTGAGGCGGGCCTCCCGGGCTAGGAGCAGCCGAGCCGCGGTCGGCCCGTTCAGGTCCGCGTCGAGCACCCCGACCGCACGGCCGCCCTGCGCCAGGGCCCGGGCCACGCCCGCAGCCACGAAGCTCTTGCCCACGCCGCCCTTGCCGCTCATCACCGCCACCACGCGGCCGACCGCGGCCAGGCGTTCCGCCACCCGGCGCCGCTGGGCGCCAATCTGGGCGGCGAGGCCGGACCGGTCCGGCTCCGCCAGCTCGTGGTAGGTGCGGATGTTGAGGGGCATGGCTGACAAAAGATGCGTTGCACGAAGCCATGACGCCACGTTGCACGACCGGTGGAACGTGGCGTCGTGGCGTCGTGTGACGCTATGTTTCGCGCTCCCATGATCGACGCGCTCAAACGCAGACTCCAGGCCGAGGTCGAGCGCCTCAATCACGAGATCTCGTTCGTGCTTCCGAAGGAGATCGAGAAGGCGCGCGCCCATGGTGACCTGCGCGAGAACTCCGAGTTCAAGGCGGCGCTCGAGCGACAGCAGTTCGCTCAGGCGCGGCTGTCCCATCTGCGGCTGCGCCTTTCCAAGCTGTCCAGCGTCCGGGAGGAAGACATCCCGCGCGATCGCGTGGGCTTCGGCTCGCGCGTGACGGTGGAGGACCTCGACACGAAGCTGAAGGAGACCTACGCGTTGACGCTCGGCGAGTTCATCGAGGGCGACGACGCTCCGGTCGAAATGCCGGTCTCCATGGCGTCGCCGCTCGGGAAGGCGCTGCTCGGTGGCAAGGTCGGCCAGACCGCGACGATCACGCTCCCGATGGGACGGCGGCGGCTCAAGATCGTGGAGCTCGAGACCGTCCACGACCTGGCCGAGAAAAAAGAGGACTAGACCGCCTACAGGCTCCGGTGGAACACGAAAGGCCCGTGCGGCTCCGTGGAGCCCGCGCGGGGCTCGATCGTCATCGCGGCACCCATCACCTTCCCGCCGTTCGGCGGCATGTCGAGCGCCATGACCATGGGGCGCTCGTGATCCATCGCCATGAGGGCGGCGCTCTTCATCCCCTCCTCCGTGACGAACCATATCTGGTACGCCTGATCGGGTGCGTTCCGGGTCAGACCGTCGCACCGCACGAGCCAGCGGTGGCGTAAGCTGTCCGCGAAGATCGTCACACCGCCCACCCGGCCGCCCGTCGTGACGGGAATCCACACCACCTTCGCGCTCGCGCTGTTGACCAGCGCGAGGCTGTCCCGCAGGGAGGCCACGACGCCCGCCAACCGGTCGCGCTCCGCGCGCAGCGTCGTGACGGTCCGGTAGGACCAGTACGCGCCCCCGACGGCGAGCACGAGCACGGCCGCCGCGGCGAGCCACCACCGCCGCCGGGGCCCGGCGAGCGCGCGCGCGAGCACCCGCGCCTTCAGCTCTGGGGGCGGCGCTCGCGGGTCCGCGGCCATGCCCAGCCAGTCGGTCATTCTAGCCAATCCTTGAGGTGACGGAGCGCCTCGGTCAGCTTCTGGTGCGCGAGCCGCAGCCGTGTTTTTACCGTGCCGAGCGGCTGGCCCGTCCGCCGGGCGATCTCGCTGTGGGTCAGCCCCTCGAAATACGCCAGCAGCACGAGCTGCCGCTGCTCGGCGGGCAGCGCCGCGAGGGCCGCGTGCACCTGCCGGTGCAACGGCCATCCCGGCACCGCCGCCTCATGCGGCGCGGCAGCAGGCTCGGGATCGCGCGCCTCGGCCGCGTGCGCGTGCTCCCACCGGTCAGCCTTGCGCCACCACCGCCGGCGCCGCCGCAGCAGGTCGAGCGCCCGGTTCCGCGCGATCGAGAGGATCCACGGCACGAGAGGGCCCCGGAGAGCATCGTGCTGGTCGACACGACGCCAGACCTGCGCGAACACGTCTCCCACTACTTCCTCGGCCTCGTCCTCGTCCTGGAGGATGCGACACGCGAGGCCCAGCACCCACGGCGCCAGCAGGTCGTACAGTTGGCTCAGCGCCCGCTCGTCCCGCGCCTTCAGGCGCCGGACTAGAGAGCGCTCCTCTTCTTGACTAAGACGTTTCGGCTGGGTCACTTAGATTTCCATTCGATTCCCATAGTAGCATCGATACGGGGTGAGGCTAGCCCCTTTCCCGCTGCGCGAGGCACCTTCCCGATGCGTGCTACCAGGCTGCTGGCCGCCGCCGCCTTCGTGCTGCCGACGCCGTGCCCGGCAGCCCACGGGGCCGGGGTCGCCCAGGATCGCGCCCCCGACGCCAGTGTCGCTGGGGGTGGGACGCTCCCGCCCGGTTGGCACGCTCGGGCGGACAAGAACAAGCCCCTCGCCGACGCGATGATTGTGAGGAAGGGGGACGGCATGCACGTGACGCTCGGTCCCGCCGTCGTCCTGTGGCGGGACCCCCACAGGGCCTCTGGCAACTACCGCGTGGTCGCGACGTTCACGCAAAATGCGAATCCCCGTCACCCAGAGGGGTACGGCTTGTTCATCGGCGGCAGCCACCTCGCCGACGCGCAAAATCGCTACACCTACTTTCTGGTGCGCGGAGACGGTAAATTCCTCGTCAAGCGGCGCATCACCGGGGACTCCACCGCCGAGGTCACCAACGGCTGGACCGACAGCGACGCCGTCGCGACGGCGGATTCGGCGGGCAAAGCGACGAACGAGCTGGGCATCCTCGTCCGCAAGGGCAAGGTCAGCTTCCAGGTCAACGGCAAGGAAGTGTTTTCAGCGAAGGCGGCGGACCTCGATGCGCAGGGGATGGTGGGTTATCGCGTCAATCACACCCTCGACGTGCAGCTTGGCGCACTGGGGATTCGCAAGCTTTGAGATGGAGGAGGTCGCATGACGGCTCAGGCGCAGGGCGAGAGCGAGCGGTTTTCGTTCGAGGCGTTCACCCGCCATCCGTTCTTCACCGAGGTCAATCGCTGGATCGTGGAGCGGGTGATCTGCCCCGGGCGCCGGAGGATCGTGGACTTGGGGTGCGGGCCGGGCGCGGTCACCAGGCTCATCCTCGAGCGGCTCGGCCGCGAGGCTCCGAACGCCGAGGTGATTGGGATCGACCCGTCGCCGTCGGCGCTCGTGCGGGCCCGGGCCGCGATTCACGACAAGGTCGTCAAGTTCATCGAGGGCAGCGCCGAGTGGGCCTCGCGGCTCGTGTCCTCGGCCGACGCCGTCGTCTTCCTCAACGCCATCCATCTGGTCCCCGATAAGGCCCAGGTTATCGCCGAGATCCGGAGGACGCTCAAGCGGGGCGGCGTCTTCGCCTTCAACACGACCTTCTTCAACGGGGCGTACGTGGAGGGCACGTCGGGCTTCTGGCGGCGCTGGATCGTGCGGGCGGTGCAGGTGCTCCGCGAGCGGGGCGTCGAGGTGCAGCGCAACGCTCACGCGGTCGCGCGGGAGTTTCTCTCCGCCGAGCAGTACGCGGAGCTGTGCGTCCAGGGCGGGTTCGCGCCGCCCAGTGTCGATCTGGTGCGCATCGAGATGCCGCCGGAGAGCCTCGAGGACATCGGTCGCTTCTCGCTCTTCATCGAGGGCGCGTTGCCCGGCGTGCCGCTCGCGCAGGGCGCGGAGGCGCTGAAGGAAGGACTCCGCCGGACCATGGAGGAGACCGGACTGGCGAAGGTGCCGCGCAACTGGCTCGAGTGTCTGGCGGTGGCGGTGTGATGGCGCGTCAGTCGGTGGCCTCGACGACAAACTGCAGTTGGCGGTGGGCGGCGCGCAGCGCCGCTTCGACCGCCGCCGCTGTCTCCCCCCGCGCGAAGATGAACCCCGGATAGCGCGACCCTTCGGGCCAGGGGACGAGAGTCTCCCCCGGGTGGGCCGTGATCGCCACCTCCTCGACGAGGGGGACGGCCTTGGCCGCCGCGACTCCCCGTACCTCCCGCAGCACCCCGGCTCGGGGCACGGGAACCATCATCACGCCGGACGCCTGGTGCTCGCGCTCGAGCGAGTGGATCGGCAGACCGAGCGCGTGCCGGATGATGATCTCCTCGAGCGGCACGCCGTTCCCGAAGCGCAGCGCGGCGCCGCAGCGCCCGCCGATCGGTCGCGCGGCGAGCTCGATCAGCCACGGTCCTCGATCATTGAACCGCAGCTCGGCGTGCACCGGCCCTTCCCGCAGGCCAAGCGCGGCGACCGCCGCCTGCGCGCACCCGGCGATTGCCGCCTGCGCCGCGGGGGGGAGACGCGAGGGCGTCACGTAGATCGTCTCCTCGAAGAACGGACCGTCGAGCGGGTCGGGCTTGTCGAACAACGCGAGCGCGTGGAGCCGGCCCTCGACGACGAGCCCCTCGAGCGCCACTTCCGGGCCGGGCACGAAGTCCTCGACCAGGACGCGCCGTGCGGGCTCCCCGCACGAGGCCACGTCCGGCTGCGCCAAGATCCGCTCGAGGCGCTGGAACGCGGCGACGAACTGGGCGGGCGTGTTCGCGCGGATCACGCCCCTGCTGGCGGAGAGTCGCTCGGGCTTGAGCACGCACGGATAAGCGGCCCGCGCCGCGATCAGCTGGGGATCCTCGTCGATCCGATGCTCTGCGAACCGCGGCACCGGCACTCCCGCCGCAGCGAGCATGACGCGCTGCTCGCGCTTGTCGCGGGCGGCCAGCGCGGCCGGAAGGGGATGCCCGCGGAGCCCGAGCGCAGTGCCGATGCCGGCAGCCACGACCGCCGTGTCGTCGTCCACGCCCACTACGCCCTGCAGGGGATGCTCGCGCCCGAAGGCGGCGGCCTGCTCGACGGCGCGCTCAGGGCTCGAAAGGTCGAGGGTGAGGAGGCCGGCCGGGTTCGCCGCCTCGAACGTGCTCGGCCGCTCCGACGCCACGGTCAGCGCGACGTCCATTCGGCGCGCCGCCTCCACGAACGCCGCGGTGCGGTACGTGGCGGTCGGCAGGAGGAGGAGGAGTCGGGGTGCATCGGGGCGCGGCATGCGCGCCCTATTTCTTGGCGCCCGTGAAGTAGGGATTCGTGCCGGCGGTGTGGTCGGTGATGTCGACGATCCCTTTGACCTCCGGAACGTGCTGCTGGAGCATGGCCTCGATCCCCTGGCGCAGGGTCACGTCAGCCATGCCGCACCCCTGGCAGCCGCCCGCCATCCGCACCATGACGACCGCGTCCTGGACGTCGATCAGCTCCACCCGGCCGCCGTGCCGAGCGACCATCGGGTTCACCTGGGTGTCGAACAGCTGCGCGACCCGGTCGTAGAGGGCGTCGTCGCCCGCGCCGCCCCCGGCTGGGGCGGTGGGCTTCGCGGTGACCGCCGGTCGTTCGCTCGTGAGGGCGGACCGGATCGCGACGCCGATCGGCTTGCCGACGGCCTGCCATGGCGCCCGGCCCTGCTTCACGACGGTCACGAGGTTCCCCGAGACGATGATCTCGCTGACCTCCGCTCCCGGGATCGCGAAGATGGCTTCGGCGAGCGGTGACCCTCGCGCCTCGGCGGGGGACGCGAACCGGCGCACCCCGGCGGAGTGCACCGGCTGGCTCACGATGAACTTGCAGCGCGCCTCGTCGATCGGCTCGGCCGTGATCCTGATCTCGGCGGGGTTCATAATCCCAAACCTAACCTGGGGCGACCGGCTCCGCAGCCTCTGTCTGCCGCGGGGCTGACCCCGGGCGCAAGCCCGGGGCCGGCGGCTCACGCCCTCGCGCCGGTGGCCGCGGGGGTCGGCCGCAGCTGCCGCGCCGCGTGCACCATGTTCCGCAACGACGGCAGCGTCTCCTCCCAGCCGCGCGTCTTGAGGCCGCAATCGGGGTTGACCCAGATTTGGCGGTCGTCGAGCACTTCCCGCATCCGCGTCAGCGCCGCCACGATCTCCTGCACGGCCGGCACGCGGGGGGAATGGATGTCGTAGACGCCGGGGCCGATCTCGTTCGGGTAGCGGTACCCCTTGAAGGCTTCCAGGAGCTCGGAGCCCGAGCGCGCGTTCTCGATCGAGATGACGTCGGCGTCCATCTTCTCGATCACCCGGATCACGTCGTTGAACTCGCTGTAGCACATGTGGGTGTGGATCTGCGTCGCGTCCGACACCCCGGCGGTCGCCAGCCGGAACGCATTCACCCCCCAGTCGAGGTACCCCGCCCACTCCCCGCGCCTGAGCGGCAGCCCCTCGCGCAGCGCCGGCTCGTCGATCTGGATCACGCGGATCCCCGCGGCCTCGAGGTCCTGCACCTCGTCCCGGATGGCGAGGGCGAGCTGCTGCGCCGTGTCGGCGCGCGGCTGGTCGTCGCGCACGAACGACCATTGGAGGATGGTCACCGGCCCGGTGAGCATCCCCTTCACGGGCTTGGAGGTCTTCGACTGGGCGAACGTGCTCCAGCGCACGGTCATCGGCTTGGGCCGCCGCACGTCGCCATAGATGATCGGCGGCTTGACGTATCGCGTGCCGTACGACTGCACCCAGCCGTGCTCGGTGAAGGCGAAGCCTTCGAGCTGCTCGCCGAAGTACTCCACCATGTCGTTGCGCTCGAACTCCCCGTGCACCAGGACATCGAGCCCGAGCTCCTCCTGGAGCTTGAGCGTCCGGGTGATCTGGTCGGCGATGAACGCGTCGTACTCCCGCGGCGTGAGCGCCCCGTCATGGAGCTTCTTCCGCGCGGCGCGGATCTCGGCGGTCTGCGGGAACGAGCCGATCGTGGTCGTCGGGAAGAGCGGCAGGCGGAGCTGCTGCTTCCGCCGCTCGGGGTACGGGGCAGCCCGGCGCATGTCCCGCTCGCCGACGCCGGCCGCCCGCTGCTTCACCGCCGGGTTGTGGATGCGCCGCGACGAGCGCCGGCCGGCGATCGCCCGGGCGTTGGCCTCGAGCTCGTGCGCTACGCTCTGGCGGCCCTCGCCGACCGCGCGCGCGAGCGTCACCACCTCGGCGAGCTTCTGCTTCGCGAACGCGAGCCAGCCCTTGAGCTCGACATCGAGCCGGCGCTCGAGGTCGAGATCGATCGGCACGTGGAGCAGCGAGCACGACGGCGCCACCCACAGGTGCTCGGCACCGATCCGGTCGCCCGCCCGCTCGAGCGGCCCGAGCGCCGCCGCCAGATCGGCCTTCCAGATGTTGCGTCCGTCGATCACGCCGAGCGACAGCACCCGGCCGCGCGGCCATGCCTCGAGCAGGGGCTCAAGCTGGCCGGGCGCGCGCACCAGGTCCACGTGCAGCCCCGCCACCGGCAGCTCCAGCGCCGTCTCACGGTTGTCGTCGAGTCCCGCGAAATAGGTGGCGAGCAGGATCTGCGCCGCCGGGGCGCGCTCGGCCAGGAACCTGTACGCCCGGGCGTACGCCGCACGCTCGTCCGGGGTGCGGTCGAGCGCGAGGCACGGCTCGTCCAGCTGCACCCACGTCGCCCCCGCCGCGGCCAGCCGCGAGAGCACGTCGGCATAGACCGGCAGCAGCGCATCGAGCAGCTCGAGCCGGTTGAAGCGCGCCGTGCGCGTCTTCCCGAGGAGCAGAAAGGTGACCGGCCCGATGAGCACGGGCTTCGTCTGGAACCCGAGCCCCTTCGCCTCCTGGAACTCGTCGATCACCTTGGTCGACGAGAGGCGGAAGGTCTGCCCCGCCCCGAACTCGGGCACGATGTAGTGGTAGTTCGTGTCGAGCCACTTCGTCATTTCCATCGCGACGACGTCGCGCCCGCCGCCCTGCACGCCGCGCGCCATGGCGAAGTAGGTGTCGAGGTCCACCGGCTCCCGCCCCGGCCCCCACGACCACCCGTAGCGTGCCGGCACCGCGCCCACCATCGCGCACGCGTCGAGCACACGGTCGTAGTGAGAGAACTCACCGGACGGAATCAGGTCGAGCCCCGCGTCGCGCTGCAGCCGCCAGTGCGCGGCGCGCAGCTCCGCGCCGACCTTCAGCAGGTCGGCACGGGACGCTTTGCCGCTCCAGTAGCCTTCGGTGACGCGCTTCAGCTCGCGGTTGGCGCCGAGGGGAGGAAAGCCAAGGTTGTGGGCGACGGGCATAGGTAGTGCAATCTACCCAGCCCGTCGCGCGGCGGGAGTAGCGACGCGGTCAGGGCCCCGCCACGCTCTCCACAGTCGCGTGCAGAACCGGCTTGAAGAGCACGCCGTGGGGCCCCGACCGCTCGCCCAGGAGGACGAAGTTCTCCGCCACGTCGAAGTCGACGACGAGGTTCGTCACTCCCGGCTCGATATGCAATGGCCCGCCCAGCTGCACCTTGATCCCGGACTGCGTGCCGCTCGGCACCTTCAGGGTGTGCGAGCTGGAGCCGTCGCTGAACGTGATCCCGGGCGCGAGGGTGATCGTAGCGTCGTCCACGACCAGGCGCAGCTGGGTGTAATGGCCGGCGGGGATCGACGCAGTGCCGAGGAGCGCCGTCACGCCGTCCTGCAGCGTGAGCAGATCGTAGTCCTGGGGCGTCTCGGTGATGGTGTAGCGATTACCGGATTCCTCCGACCCGCCGATGAGATAGACCTGGGAAATGGTGACCGTCGCGCTGGCCACGTCCGCGAGGGGCGCGTCGCTGAGGTACACGTTCAGCGTGCCCAGTTGCGGAGCCGTGCTGTCGCAGGCCAAGCCGGCCAGGAGCGCGAGCGCGCTCGACGATGCGATGCCAGAGTGGTGCATGGGGTGCGTCCTCCTGATGAGGTGTCCCCTAGGGCTTGTGCGGATTCGTCTTGGTCTTGGTCTGTCCGGGCGGGAGTTCGCTCCCGTGAGCCCAGGGCGCGTGTTCCGCCCCCCGTCCGAGTCCTCGCGCCGCCTGGGCGGGCGTCTTACCGCGGGCCACGCCCTCCTGGACCTGGGTGGGAAGACTGAGCAGGTCGTTCGGTGTGCGGCCCGCCTGCATCATGGCTTCCATGAGGTCGACGGTTTGTTTCGGGGGGACGCCGAGCGAGGCGAGCGTCGCAGCCACGCGCAGCGTCACCGCCGGGTCGTAAGGCACCTTGCTGGTGCGGGCGAGCTCGCCGATCTGTTCGGCGTCGAGGCCCGCGCTGAGCGCCTCCGCACCGCCCTCGATCACGCCGGCGCCCGGGTGCTCGATGCCGCTCGCCCGGAGGGCCGCCGCGGCCCCCTCGAGCTGTGTCGCGAGCGCGCGCACGGCGGCGATCACGCGGTCCGCCGCGACGCGCTTGGCGCCGCCCTCAATGGCCTTCTGAACGAGCGGTTCGACGGGCAGCCCGCGCGCCGCCGCCCCTGCCGCGATCTCCGTGACCGCGCGCGCGACCGGGGGCGGGACACGGCGGTCGAGCCGCGCCGCCACGTCCCCTTGGGCCGTGAGCCGGGGCGCCGAGCCGGCGACGAGCAGCAGAGCGACGAGCAGAGGCCTCATAGCGTCCGTGCCCCCTGTGCCGTCACCGCGATCACGCTGTTCCGCTTGCCGAAGCCGTCGTCCACCGCGGGAGCCGCCGGGTCGGCGACCCAGCGCTCCCCGTCTACGATGAACGCGTACTGGTGCTGGCCCACGGGAAGCGCGAGGGTGACCGTCCAGACGCCGCCCCTGCCCGCGTGCACCAGCGGCGCGGCGTCGGCGTTCCACTCGTTGAACGTGCCCGCGACCGAAACCCGCCTGGCGCCCGGGGCGAACAGCACGAACCGCACATAGACGCTGTCGCGCGATGCCGTCTGGACCGCCCGAACGGCCGGCGGCTCGCGCACCCGAGCGAGGAGCAGCGCAAGGCCCGCGGCCGCGGCGAGCGCGCCGCCCCATGCGGCCCACGGCCGGATGCGCAACCGCAGCTCGATCTCTTGCGGCTCGACGAGCCGGCGCCAGGCCCGCCGCAGCGGCGACGCGGCGTGCCGCCGCACTTCGGCCATTACCCGAGACTCGAGCGCCGCCGGGAGTGTGACGGGCGCTCGGTCCACGAGGCCGAGCAGCTGCAGCGCCTCTTCGCCTTCCGCACGGAGCTCCGGCGGCAGCTCAGCCAGCGTGGCCTCGCCGTCGAGCAGTCCCTTCACCAGCGGATGAAAAACGTCGCTCATACGTGCTCCTTCAACAGCTCGCGCAACCGGTCGTAGCCCCGGTGCATGCGCATCTTCAGCGACGCGACGGTCGCGCCGGTCATCCGCGCGATCTCCTCGTACGCCAATCCTTCCACGTGCTTCAGCACAAATACCTCACGCTGCTCCGGCGTCAACCGCTCGAGCGCCCGCTTGAGCGCGCGAAGCTGCTCCGCCTGCTCCACCGTCCCATCGGGCCGATCCGGCCCCGCGACGGCCTCATCCCCCTGCTCGAGCCGCCGCCCTTCCCGAGTCTCGCGCCGCCGCTCGGCGAAGCAGCGGTTGCGCAGGATCAGGAACAACCACCCCGCAAACTTGTCGGGCTCCCGGCACTGCGCCAGTTGGTCGAACGCGCGGACGAAGGCGTCCTGGACCGCGTCCTCGGCCGCATCGAAGGACCCGAGCATCCGCGCCGCGTATCGGGCGTACCGGTCGCGGTACCGCCCCACCAGCACCGCGTACCGCTCCACGTCCCCCTCCAAGACCGCCCGCACGACCTCGGCGTCCGGCACTCTTTCCCGCAGACCCACCAGCACCTCGCCCGCCGGAGTGTTGGGAGGATCCTTGAGCGGCGGCCGGGCGCCGGCAACCACGTATCCCCATGAAGAGTCGCCGGCCGGGGTCCCGGTAACGCTCGGTCCGGCCGGGACTTCCGGCGCGGGGGTTACCTCGTCGCCCCGCCGACTGTCTTTAGAGCGATCATCGCTCATGGAGGTAGCTTCATGAACCGAGCACTTCTCCTCTTCGCAGGTGCGTTCGCGCTCCCGGCACTCTTGGCGGCGCAGGCACCTGAGATTCCTAACGAGCACGCCGCGGACACGGCCAAATCTAAGGTCTCGTTGCACTCCCAGGGGGCCCAGCACCGGGCGACCCAGGTTCGCGGCGAGCTGGTGGGACTCGAACACCGCCCCACCTGGATCGCGGTTCCGCCTGTCGGACGGGCGGCGCCGCACGAGGGTGGCGCGACGAGGCCCGCCGCACCGCCTACGGGTGACCCGCCGTACCCGGCCGTGCCGGCGCAGCCACCGGGGAAGCCGTTGAGCCCGGGCCAGTCGGGAAGCCACCGCCCGTAACGTCCCGAGGATACGTTCGGCTGAGTGGGGTGGGGGAGCAGCGTGCTGCCCCCCACCCTGTTTTTTTGCCTTTTCTCAGACAGGCGCCCACGACTACCTTTCTGCTCGTGCAGCGGCTGCTTCTGCTTGTCGTCTGCGCCGCCGGTTTCGGCCTGGGGCCCGCGACGGCTCAGACACGTCCGTCCCTGGGCCTCGGGGTAGGGACCGTGCGGTACGGGGGCGGGACGAGCTTCAGCTCGGCCGCGGTCTCGCCCGCGTTCCAGTACGCTTCGGGAATCCTCCTCGCCGACGTGTCGGGCTCGTTCGCGTCCCTGCCCGACGCCGCCTGGTCGAGCCAGGGGCGGGGCGACCTGTGGGTCGCCTCGCCGGCGATGGCCGACCGGTGGCGGATCGGCGTGGAGGCTATCGCGTCAGGCACCAGACGCACCGCCGGCGCATGGACCGCAGCGGCCCACGGCATCGGCGAGCTGCTCTGGTCGCAGGCGCGGTGGGGGGTGGGGCTCGGCGCCGGGCCGTCCGTCGGCTGGATTGCCCACACTCCCTCGATCAGCGCGCTGCACGTGCGGGCCCGCGCCTGGTGGCGTCCGGCCGCCCCGGGCGCGAGCGAGTGGCAGGCAAGCATCGAACCCACGCGATTCCCCAACGGGTGGTTCACGGACGTGAGCGCCGGCGTGACTCTGGAGCGGGGCCCGCTGGTCGCGTCGTTTGGCGCGGCGGGGCGCCTGTCCGATATCTCGGAGTCGACGGGCGCCGGCAGCGGCTTCGTGCAGCTCTTCGTGTCGCCGAGTGTCTCGCTCGAGCTCGCCGGAGGGAGCTACCTGACGGATCCCTACCAGGGGCTTCCGCGCGCCGGCTTCCTCGCGTTCGG
>WNFU01001363.1_pt1 | contig 40012 bp, 39 predicted proteins | sample 5400121 | NCBI WGS metagenome assembly WNFU01 (sample SAMN13153360, study PRJNA577476) | soil metagenome | isolation source: 100 cm soil or saprolite under grassland replicate 1 | place: USA:California | collected 2016-06-15
ACTCACGAACACTTTCAAGTACTCGGGACCGGCCTCGTAGTCGCCACCCCAAACTCGGTCCAGAAGAGCCTGGTGCGGCAACAGATGGCCCACGTTGCGGACGAGGTGGTACAGCAGCTTGTACTCAATGGGTGTCAGTTTCACTGGCTCGCCGCCGACGGTCACTTCCTGGTTCTGGAAGTGAATCGCCAGTTCGCCGGCTTGAAAGTCTGGTATGGCCTGCACTGGCGGTGGCAGCTCAGCACGACGCATGGCTGCTTTGATGCGCGCCATCCGCGCCAGGTGACTGAACGGCTTGGACACGTAGTCGTCAGCGCCGAGCTCCAGCCCGCGGACCTGGTCGACGTCGTCGCCGCGCGCGGTGAGCATGATGACCGGCACGTCCGATACCTGGCGGATGGCCTTGAGCACTTCAAAGCCGTTCATCCGCGGCATCGTCACATCGAGTAGGACGATGTCGGGTTCTTCGCTGAAGAAGAGCTCGAGACCCGCCTCGCCTTCTGACGCGGTGAGCACATGCGCATCCTCCCACTGGAGCTGCGCGCCCACTTGCAGCGCGTCGAGCAAGTGCGGGTCGTCATCCACTACGAGAAGCTTCATGGCATAACCTCGGCCGGTTCTGATGCAGCGATCAGGCGAGCGACCTGCTTCAAACGCGCAGCTGGCGTACTCGCCGCCACATGCACGTGCGGCGCTTCGAATCGGATCGCTCGTAGCGTGCCCGCGTCGGGTACTTCGTCCGGTGCCCACGCGAGCAGCATCGGTACATCGGGATGCGCTTGTGCGGAGTCAACCGCCAGGTTGTAACGCCGGCCTCGGCCGTCCAATGCTGTGAGCTGCGGAGCGTAGATCATCAGGTCCGCGCCTTCGGTGAGTGGGCAATAGCCCTTGTCGCAGCGGATGCAGCGCTCTTTTGGCGGCCACGGGCCTGGACATTCGATCACGCGGTAGCCGGCCTGGCGGAGCTCAGCTGTCAGCTGCTCGGCGAAAGTGATATCGCGGTGTGCGATCAGGATGGTGCGCATGGCTCCCTCCTTTTGCTACCCAGTGTCGCCGCAATGGAGTGCTGCCACCACGCCCGCTGGGGTGGTCCGTGCCAACCCCAGCGGGTGGGATTGCACAACTGGCTTCCTTAGCGGCCGTCGCAGGAGCCCAGTCGACGAGCTGGCCCCGGACGCATGCCGAGCCGTATGCGCCCGGAGCGCATCAATATCTACGCGTACATGCTGTGGATTGCGGCGCTGGCGATCTCGCTCTGGCCCCGTAGCACCGGAAAGGCGCCCGTCGGCAACTTGATCTTCCACCGCCTCAAGACCACTGGACACGAAGTCTTTCGGATCAATCCGCATATGGAAACGTTCGAGGACGAGCGCTGCTATCCAGACGTGGAATCAATTCCGGGTGGTGTCGACGGCGTCGTGGTCATCACCAGGCCCGGCGCTACCGAACAGATCGTGCGCGACTGCGGCAAGGCTGGCGTCTCGCGCGTCTGGATGCATCAGTCATTTGGTGCCGGCGCAACGAGTGTGTCAACCGCGGCGGTGGAGTACTGCCGTGAACACGGCATCAGCGTCATCGCTGGTGCCTGCCCGATGATGTACGGCCCTGGCGCCGACTTCGGCCACACGTGCATGCGGTGGATTCTGGGCATTACCGGTCAGCTACCCAAGTGAGGAACGGACCATGAACAGCACAACAACGCTAGACAGACCGCTGTCTGCTGAGCCGGCGTTCGCTGGGTTGCGTGGCCAGAGCTTTATGGAGCTGACCACCTACCGGAAAACGAGCCAGCCCGTGGCCACGCGCGTCTGGTTTGCCGAGGACGGTGGCCGACTCTACACAGGCATGGCCTCGCTCGGCCTGGTCGGTGCACGAACCGAACGGCTGGCAGGCATCGTCGCTCCTGCTGTTGCACTCGTGGTGACGGTGGGTATGAGTGCCGTTCCCGTGGCCGTCCTGTTCGGCCTCCTCGCGTGAGCATTGCAAAGACGGCGCCGCGTCGATGCCGTCTGGTTGCGAGGCTCCGCGCGGCAGCGAAGACCACCGTTTGCCTGCTCAAGGTCTTCCCAATGTTGCCGTCGCGGCCACTCAACTGGGTGACGCCGCAACCAGTAGTTGAGCGGCTGCGCTACCGAACTTCACAAGGCGATGCCGAAGGTGATCTGTACCGGCCGTCCAGCGCTGGACCACACCCAGGGGTCGTGGTCTGTCTTGGGGTCGTGCCGTTTGGAGTCGATCACCCCCAGGTACCCCGACTCGGCGAAGCGCTGGCGCGTTCGGGATTCGCCGCGTTGCTCTACTGGTCGCCCGCGATGCGCGACTTCCGGCTGGACCCAGCCGACGTCGACGACATCGCCGCGGCGTATGAGGCACTGCTTGCGCGAGGGGACATTGACGGCTCGAGGAGTGGATTGCTCGGCACGTGTGTTGGCGGCGCATTCGCACTCATGGGTGCAGCCAGTCCGAGGATTCGCACCCGTGTGAGCTCTGTCTCGGCCTACGCGCCCTATGCGTCGATGTGGACACTTACGCGGGATATCGCCAGCGCGTCACGGACTCGGGACCGCGCCCGCGAGCCGTGGGAGGTTGACCCGTTAACTCGCAAGGTCTACGAGCACTCGATTACCGCTTTGCTCGCACCCGGCGGCGGAATGCGCTGGCGAAGCGCGATGGCGTGCACTACACCGAGTTCACGGTCTTCAAGCACCTCGATCCGACGAGGGGTCATCCGTCGCCACTCGCGCTTGCGCGCGAGCTGGTCCGCTTCGCACGCGCCATGTATCCGCTGTTCGAGGGTGCCGCCGCGTGAGAGCGCGCCCCACGCCAATGGGGAGTTTTTGCCTCGGATTCGTAAAGCGCCTCCAGGTGCAACCTGACGTTTACGCTCGTTCAGCTTGCGGGCAAGCCAAAGGGTTGATCCTACGAGCTGCAAGGAGGACCACACGATGCAGGTCCAGGAACAGCCGACGGTCGATTCGTTGAGCGCCAAGGGCGGTCAGTTCATCGACATCGCTGCCGGTCGACCAGTGGCGAGCTGCTCGTTGGTCAGGTGAAACTCACTCTGCAATTGGAAAGGCCCCCTGGTTGGTCGCCGGGGGGCCTTCTTGGGGCATCGAATCGTCGTCAGCTCGTGGCAGGTACTGCCTTGGGAATGCCCATTGCAGGTGCTGGCTTCCGCTGCTTCCACGGGGTACCCAGGAGGGGCAGCAGGTAGCGGTCGAGGCCGACGTAGCCGGCGTTCTTCCATGCGAGGATCAGCAGCACGCCGAGGATTGCCAGCACGGGATTCGTGCTCGTGGTGCCCGCCAGCAGGAAGGCCACGTTCATCAGCAGGCCGCCCGCGGCCGCCAGTCCGACGAAGGCACCCAGGATCAGGCCGATGCCAACAGCCAACTCACCAAAGACAATGACGTAGCTGAACCAGCCGGCGCTACCACCGTCGATGAGGAACTGCAGGAAGTTGCGGTACCAGTCAAAGGTGATCAGTGGCTTGGCTGGCGCAGCGGGGATCGCAACTGCCCGCGTCCAGAAGCCAAGGATGCCCTGGCCAGTGCCATTCATCCAGGCTGGGTCGGTGAACTTGTGCCAACCCGCCTCCAGGAAGTCGTAGCCGACGTAGATGCGCACCACCAGCCACAACCAGCTGGCGATCGTGCCCTGGAACAGAAAGCGCGCAACGGGCGGGTCCTGAATGTAGACCTGGCCCTTGGCGTCCGTGACCTTCTCGACTTTGAACATGTTCCCAGACCTCCCGTGTGTCTGTGGTTCCCGCGATCGAGTCGAGTATCTACCTGGCGTGGGGTAGTCACCACGCCCGTGCGGGCAGTCTTACGAACGCGTGTGCCCACCCCACGGGGTGGTTCGTCAACTCAGAGGCAAACTGACGCGGAAGGTGCTGCCCTGGCCTGGCTCACTTTGAAGACTCAGCGTGCCACCGTGGAGCTCCACCAGGCCGCGCGCAATCGGCAACCCCAGTCCACCGCCGGCCGGTCCATCCGCGCTGGGTCCTGATCCACGGTAGAAGCGATCGAAGACGTGCTCCTGGTCCGCGATCGGTATGCCCGGACCATCGTCCGACACCGCCAGATTTACCTCCGACGAAGTCCGCTCGAGTCCAATGGTGATGCGTCCGCCAGCGCGGCCGAATTTCTGAGCGTTCCCGACCAGATTGCGTACGACTCGACCAAGCCGCTGTGCGTCAACCGCCACGAAAACCGGCTCCGCCGGTAGGCACAATTCCAGCACTTGGCCGCGACCTTGAATCAGCGGTTCGAGCGCTTGAACCGCTCGTGTGACCACGTCCCGCATGTCGACGTCGGTCCGGTAGAGCTCCACGCGACCAGACTGCAGCCGCGCGATCTCGAGCAGGTCGTCGATAAGGCGGGTCAGTTCGTCCGCCGCGAGGTCAATATTGCCGAGCATCCGATGCAGTGCGGGTGATATCCCCTGTGGCTCGTTGGCCAGAACCACGCCAATGGCAGCCTTGATTGCTGCGACTGGTGTGCGGAGATCGTGTGAGACGCTGTTGAAGAATTCGTCGCGCTGCCGCTCGAGCTCCTGGCGAGCAGCTTCCAATCGCTGCCGCTCAATTGCATAGCGGAGGGAGCGCAGGATCGTCCCGCCATCCACCTGGCCCTTCACGAGATAGTCCTGAGCACCCTCGTGCACCGCGCGGACGGCCAGATCCTGATCGTCGAGTCCGCTCAGCACAACGATCGGCACGCCGGGTGCCGCCGTGTGGGCTTGCTCGAATGTCGAGAGGCCGCTGCTGTCGGGCAGCGAGAGGTCGAGCAGCATGACATCGAGTTCGCGCTCGGCCAGCAGAGCCAAACCGGCCGACAGACAATCAGCGTGCAGCACATCGGCCGCATCCCGCGCGCCTGCTTCGGCGAGCATTTCGCGGATCAGCCGCGCGTCGCCAGGATTGTCCTCGATCAGCAGCGCACGTATGGCCATCGGAGCATCTATGAGGAGTGCGGCAGGGTGACGATGGTCAGCCAGAAATCCTCGATCGATTTGACGACGGTTCACAGTACGCACCACGCCTGTCGCGTCGACGATCACCACCGCATCGGGCGCCGCATCGAGGAGCGCCGATGGCGCCAGCTCGATGATCTCCTCAACGCGCTGGTCCGAAGTCATGGCCGGGCCTGATCCGATGTATCGATGATGCCGTGGCGGACTGCGTAGGCCACGACTTGTGCGCGATTCTGGACGTGCAGTTTGTCCAGGATGTTTCGCAAGTGGTATTTGACCGTGTTCTCGCTCACGACGAGGCGTTCGGCGAGGTCGCGATTGCTGGTCACACCCTGAACGAGCAGCGTCAGGACTTCTCGTTCACGCTCTGTGAGCGAGTGCGCTTCACCGGCGATCGCAGCCGAAGCTGGCGCTTGGGGTCGCGCGAACTCAGTCAAGAGCTTGCGGGCGAGCGTAGGCGTGAGCGCGGGCTGGCCCTGCGCGACACCGTCCAACAACTGAAAGAACTCCGCCGAGTCGAGGTTCTTGAACAGGTAGCCTTGCGCACCGCTCTTGATTGCTTCGAACAGGTCGGCGTCGTCTTCGGACGCGGTCAGCACCACCACCCGCACCGCTGGCTGGGTCGCGCTGATCAGCCGCGTCGCCTCGAGACCGCCCAACTCGGGCATGTTCAGGTCCATCAGCACGACGTCTGGCGCGAGCCGATGCGCCTGCTCCACAGCTTCACGGCCGTTCCTGGCCTCGGCGACGACGTCGATGCCGCGAGCCTCTAGCAAGCTGCGTAAACCGTCCCTGAAGAGTGGATGGTCATCGGCGATCAAGACGCGCATGCGTGTGGATAGTAGTCCAGTCCTATGACCGAGTCCGACCTTCCAGGCGGCGTTGGACGAACTGCAGCAGCCGCGCATGCTTGTCGCTATCCATGGCCATCATCTCCAGGAGCAGGCTATCCAGCCCGCCGTTGATGTCCTTTTCCTGCTCTGCGAGTCGCCGCAGCGCCCGTGCACCGGTGCGCTCCTCGTCAATGAGCGAGCTGGCCAGCTTCACGAACGTGATCGGCACCCGTGCGTCTGGCGCCCCTTTCGGCAGCGCCGCGGGCGAAGAAGTCCACTCGAGCGCATCTCGCAGGCTCGTCGCCATGCGGTGGAGCAACCCATGGTGTCGAACCTCGTCGTCGAGGATGAGACGCATGACGAGGGCAATGACCGGGTCGCCGCTGGCCTCGGCAAGGTACTCGTACTGGCCGAGCGCGTCCGCCTCAGCCGCCGCGTGGGTGTCTACGGCGTGGAGCAGGCGCTCGAGTGGACTTTCACTCGCAGCTTCGGCGTCCTCGCGCAGACGCATTGAGGTAATTACCAGTTCCGCGGGAACATCGCCGCCGGCACCCATCATGGCACGTCCCCCCTTTACGAAGGTGTAGTGGATCGGAGTTGAGCATCGCCCGCGGCATCGTCTGTCGCCAGCCCTCTGTGGGTAGTTAATGACTACCCGCGGGGGTAGGTCTGCGCGCACCCAGACCACCCCCTGATGTCGGGACAGGCGACCAGCCGGAGCCCATAGTGAGGCGCAGATCTCATTGTCATGGCCACGCGCGGCCGCAGTGGGGTGCAGCGGGTGGTGATGGGCAACGTCGCAGAGTCAGTGCACAAACCTATGTCGATTCGCTGGCGACGCGCCTGCGCGACACAGATATCGAGGCGGAAGGGCGCGCGCGCATCGGTGACGTGGTGCCGACGATCGGGTCAGTAGCTGACGAAATTGACGCCGACCTCATCGTGATCGCCACGCATGGCCGCGTAGGCGCCGCGCGCGCTGTCCTTGGCAGCACAGCCGATGCGGTCGTTCGCACTGCTCGGCGGCCGGTGCCCGTGAATTGTGGACCGTGATCCATGGAATGGTGCTCGGTTCACTGTTCTTGGCCTTCGCTGGTGGGCTAGCGGGCTTGTACAGCCTGCGCTGGGAACTGGTAACGCCGACTGGGTTGCGCGAACGCCTGCCACGACTGGAGATCGGCACGTCGGTTATGCCTGGCGCGGCAAGAGCATCGCGTTCGGCCGCGTGTACATGGCCACTCTGATCCTGGTTGCGCTCGGGCTCCTGGGCACCTTCCCACTTGTCTCGAGGCCTTTACGGCCAAGTAGGGCGCCGTGGGCCCACCCCGCGGGGTTGGACTGAAGACCACCCCTGTGGGCGTGGTCCTGCACAGCCTCCGAGGCGCATGCTCCGAGACGAGGTACACCCAATGACCATCATGACTCCGATTCTTGGGACACAGAATCCTTGGGAGCATCCGCTCACTGAGGGCGCTTCGCCACCCGTTTCGGAGCGTCTGATTCGGGCGCTCGAGGCGCACATCGCCGCGGAGGCCGACGATGCCAGGCGCGCGAGCGGACTCGCGGACACAAGCGGCGACCGCGCTGTCAATGTGCTGCTGGAGTTGATCGTCGAGGACACGCAGCGCCACAAGGAACTTCTGCAACGGATGGTGAGGACGCTGCGACAAGAGCTCGAGCTCACCGAAACGTCAAGGGCGCTGCCGGTACCCGGCCGTAGTGCATTCGCCGGCGCGGAGGAGGCACTGGGGAGCCTCCGCGCGCTGATCCGCGACGAGCAGGAGGGGGCCCGCTATCTGCGCCATCTGGCGCGCCAGGACTCCGACCTGTACGACGGCTTCTTCGCGCTACTCCTGGACACGTTCGCCCGCGACGCGGAGAAGCACGTGCATCTGCTTCGCTATCTCCTCCGTCACACGGAGGCTCAGTAAGCGGTGGCTGTGACGACTGTCGAGACTGGGAACAACTATCCCGTCACGCGTGAAGCGGACATCGGCGCGCCCGCTGAAGACCCCAGATCGCGGAGCTGGACTGTAACCCGGTCATCGTTAACGCGGACGCGGCGATTGTCGTCGATGCTCGAGTACGGGTCGAACCGGTCGATCCTCCGCGCCCACTCGGGGCGCGTCGCTGAGAAAGGAGACGTCCCATGTTTCGTACGCTTCTAGTTCCGCTCGATGGCTCCGAGCTCGCAGAGCGCGCGCTCCCGTACGCCGCCACCCTCGCCTCCGCCGCCGGTGGAAAGCTGGTGCTCGTTCGCGTCGCATTGGCGCCGGCCCCGGCCACCCTGGACGGCGCGAACTGGGCGCAAGAGCAATCCCAGGCAGTTGCCGAAGCCGAGCTGTACCTGGCCAAAGTCGCCACGAAGCTCAGTACTCGGGTGCCAGTGGAAACCAGCGTGCCTTATGGGCGAGCGGGGCACTGCATCCTCGAGAGCATCATCGACAACGCCGCTGACGCGGTCGTGATGGCAACACATGGGCGCACTGGGCTCCAGCATCTGCTGGTAGGCAGCGTCGCCGAAGCAGTCATCGCCGGTAGCCAGGTGCCTGTGTTTGTTACCCATGCACGCCCTGGTGAAATTCCTCCGGCGCCCTTCGCCCTCGCCCGCGCGCGAGTAGTGGTTCCGCTGGATGGTTCGGAGTTCGCGACGGCGGCCCTTTCGACGGCTGTGGAACTGGTGGGCTCCGAGGGTGAGCTGGTGTTGGTTAGCGTGGTCGAGCCGCCGGACGAGGTGATTCGCGATGAAATCGGCCGCATCCGCGTCTACCTTGACCAGCAGGAAGAGGCACTGACCCGCGACGCACGTGACTACTTGCACTTCACGGCCACCCAGCTAGTGGAGAAGAATCCAGGCATGCATGTGAGCGTCGAGGTCCGCATGGGGGAGGCGGCCGCGGGCGTGATCGCGGCGGCGGTCGACCGAGGAGCCGATCTGGTCGTGATGGCCAGCCATGGCCGCACAGGCATCCCGCGAGCCGTCTTCGGCAGCGTCACGGGCGCGGTGCTACGCGATGGCTTTGCGCCGGTGCTGGTGGTGCACCCTCGCATCCCAGCCACTGCCGCGGTCATGCCCTCACCGGTTGACGAGCGTATGGCCCTCCACCTCTAGGACTCGGAGCATGCGGCACACATGATCGAGCACGCGCAACTGGTCATCCAAGCGCAGTAACGCGGAACCGCGAGAAAGCCCTTGCACCGCTGAATCCCACCCCGCGGGGTGGCTTTGAAACCACCCCGTGGCGTGTGGCCCCGGTTGGTGACCCGCAGGATCATCGGAGTACACATCACGACCAGAGGACTCCGCGATGCCAAGCACGCTTGACCGACCACCTGCACCGTCTGACGAAGCGCCATTGCCGCCCTCGCCCGAGGACTTCGTCCTCATTGCCACGCCGTCTTCGCGGAGTAAGGTCCAGCGTGGCCGCTTGAACCGCTACCAGCAACACCTGTGGCTCGGCGGGCTCACCAACCAGGCACGTACAACATCGTCGACCACAGCCTCGGTAGGCTCGAAAAGGGCGCCGCCGCCCAGATCGTGGTCAAGGGTGATCAGAACCCCGAGGTGTTCAACGCGCTGAAGCAAGGCTCAGGCGGCAGCGGCGGGCACTAGTCAAGCCGCGCCGTCGGGATGTGTGTCAAGGGACCTGCAGACAAGCTGCGGGTCCCTTGTACTTACTTGACGCTAACGTTGAGCGAACGCCTGCCACCGATGCCGCGGGCAGCTCGGCGGAACGCCTCTTCGGCAACTTGCCGTTAACAGAGTGAAACGTTACGTTCAGAACACGCACGTGCCCGCTGGTGGGGCCACGGTGGTGGAGTTCAATGCGACGCGTGAACGAGCCGTTGGTGTTGCTTGGCACGGTCGGCGCTGTGGTTGGGGCAGTGTTCTTGATCGTCTCACGAGAGGCAACTCTCACCCTGCCGGTCCTGAGCGATCAATTCGCAGCAGCAGCCTCTGAGTCGGAACGCACGCTACTGCTCGCCGCTGGCCTGACGCTCCTTACTACTTTCAACACTACTTTCAACTCGACTGCTTTCAGCGTCGGTTACGCGCTCGTCGGTGCGTCAGGGTTGCTTGTGACAAGCATCATGCTCCGCGGCGGCGTCTAACAACAAGGCGACTGCGTACTCGGGCATCTGCACGTATGCCCTCCTGTTGGTTCCACCAACGATTGGCACGATTGGAATTGCTGTGTCGCTGTTATCGCTCGCGCCCCTGGTGCCATTCCAGATCCTGCTCGCACGGCGATTCTTCCAACTCGCGTCAGATGCAGACGATCGCTGAGCGCCCAACTCATCGAGGAGGAGAACCCTGCACTGCTGCTCACCGGCGATGTCAACAGCGTCCTCGTCGATCAGCATGAAGCGGCGGTCTTCGTCATGTTCGTGCAGCGAGTGTTCGCGACGTACCCGATTTGCTGGGACAGTTCCTTCCTATCCCGCGGGGCGCGACACCTTGGGTAATCGGCCTAGCGACGACCACATACCCGCAGCGAACGCCGTGAAGCCGACCCAGGTGAGCAGTCCACCGAGCGCGATGAGCACTCCGCTGACCGGCGTGTACCCGCCTGCAGCTTCAGCCACCACCCGGACCGCTGCCCCGACCAGGAGCAGGTCGACGATTAACTCGATCCGCAGCCGATGTTTCAACACGTCGGCGGAGAAGATCGGCAATAGACGGGCAGCCATCGCCACCATCAGTGGCAGCAGAAAGCCCTGGCCCAGCGCGTGGCGCGCCGCGGACAGCTCCGTGCTCGACGGCGCTCCCCCGAGCAGCACCTCCCGACCGAACAAACCCACCTGCAAAGCCTCGCTGAGCACCAGCATCACGAACGCCAGGCGCACCCAGCGGCGGGTCGGATTGGTGATGTACGGGGTACCCGACTCTCGACTCGGCCGATCGTAGAGGCCAATGATCCACAGCCACACGCCCAGCACCCCAAGCTCGACCACCGCTCCGATCCAGCGCCATGCCGGGATAGCGAGCAACCAGCCCAGTGACACGAGTAGCAGTCCGCTGAGCCACAGGAGCGACAGCCACGGAATGCTCGCCTCGAGAGCGGATCGCGTGCGCAGCAACAGAAAGCGGCCGAACACGCGCGAGGCGACGGCGTAGACCAGACACGCAGCGAAACCCGCGAGCTCGAGGTGGATGAGTGCTTCGTCCACGTTCGGCGGGACCACGGCGTCGCCATTTGCGAGCAGCAGTCCGGACCACACGTACAGCGCGAGAGCGCCACCCAATGAGAGGCCGCCGATCGCAAGCCAGCGGCGCCATGCGCCCGCGGGCACGGTTGGTGGTGGCGCCTGGCTCTTGCGCAGAGCATGAAACGCGGATGCCGCCACCAGCACACCCAGCGGTAGGCCGAACGCGGCAAACGAAAGCAGCGTCACTCGCTCCGGACCCGGCGCCAGCGGTTGACCAATCAGGCGCGCGACCAGCGAGAGCGCGACGAGTCCGCTGCCCCACGTCGCGCGGTCGGCGTTGGTCAGCGGGGCGCTGAGAAAGCGCGGGAAGAGTTGCAGACCGACCGCGACGATGAACAGGACCACGAAGCCGATGGCCTGGATCTGGCCATGCGCCTGGGCGAGCTGCGGCCAGCCGATCGCGAGCGGCAGGCGCAGCCCGGCAATCGCGACCAGGAGCAGGCCCGTACCAAGGCCTGGCACGATGGCGAGTGCAAACGCGATCCGCAGCACTGCCACGTAGGGCGCCGAAACATCGAACGGATTCAAGACTGGCACCTGCGTGCCGGTCGCCCGGCCGGTCGGCCGCTGTGCGGTGCCGCCGGCCCGCGTATTCGGACCCAGCCTCGGCTCCGCGCCGCGATCGCTCATCTGACTAACAGTGTCGCTTAGAGCGCCAAAGGGCCAAGGCTCGGCGGTCAATGGCCGCCGCGTCCGCCACTCCCCGAGCCACGCCATGCGGTGTCGGCGAACAGGAAGCGCGGAGACTCCGGCTATCGAGATCGCGCGATCGTGGCTCCGCTGAAGCCAGTGTGGGCGACATCAACCATTGCGCGGAACACCCGGCCGTGTGAGCGTTTGTCCGCAGGCATCCCCGCCGCGAGCGCCTCCGGCTGATCCTGGCTGCTCTCAGCTTGGGCCAGCATCCGATAGAGCGCGGCGCGGTCGACCTCGCCGCGCAGGTTGCGACGGTACCGGGTCACGTCGCTGTTGCTTGCAGTTGCCACACGTCAGTGGATCAGGCGCCCGCGGGTGCCAGGTTGTGAACGGGGACAGGCTCTTCGGCTCCTCTGAGTTGCGCAGGGCGGACGACGACTACGGGGGAGGCGCTGTTGTGCAGTACCTTGCCCGCGACGCTGCCCATCAGCGTTCGTGCCAGGCCAGTTCGGCCATGTGTGGCCATCACCACCGCTGCCGCGTTGCGTTCCTGCGCTGTAAGCGCAATCTCAACGGCTGGGTCGCCCTGGCGCACCGCCCATTGCACCGATAGCCCGTCTGCTTCGACCTGCGCCACGGCGCTGGCCAGATAATGCTGGACATCCATTTCCAATCGCGCGTGATCGGCGCTTGCGTAGCTCCCGATACCCCACGTTTCAATGACCGGTTGGCCTGGCTCAGATAAGACTCCGACCAGCACCAATCGACCATCGAGCATCTTGGCAAGGTCGATGGCAGCTGGCAGTGCTGCTTCTGCCAGCTCGGATCCGTCGAGCGGCACGACAAACACGGGTTGACGCAAGTCAAAATGCTGGACCGGTCGCATGCCCTCGGCCGCTCGAATGAGCAGCACGGGCACCGTCGCATGGCTGACGACGGCTTCGGCCACGCTTCCACGCAGCCAGTGGTCAAGGCCTGCGCGGTCGTGGGTGCCCATGACGACGATATCCGCATGGCGTAAGGCAATCTCCTCCACGATCCATTCTGCCGGCGACAGTCCGTACGGCACACCAGTTTCCACCGCGAATCCGCGCTCGCGCATTTGTGCAGCCAAGGTGGCCAAGTACTCCTCTACGTCCGCAATGGCGGCGAACTGAGCCGCGGGTCGTGCGGCTGCCAGGACGGGCGCGTGGGCTGCGCGAACGAGGATCAGCTTGGCACCAGTCCGCGATGCGAGTGCCTCGGCGTACGGCAACGCGGCCTCGCTTACCGGCGACCCATCGAGTGGGACCAGAATGTTCTCGAACATGGCAGAATTCACCTCTTACGATGAGACTGACGCCGTCTGGTTGCGGTGTCAGTAGCCGAGTGTGACCGAAAGGTGAATGAGCCGCACAGCCAGGGCAGCGGCGGCGCGCTTCCGGGTCGAGTCGGGGCTCGTACAATGCCGCGCTGACGGGCCGCTCGGCGACGGCAGGCATGGGCGGGCCGCAGATCGAATAGGGGAGCGCAGCAGATGGCGACGACGCAAACGATGCGGGTATACGCGGGCCGCGGAGCCATCACTCAGCTCATGCTGGGTGTGGTGTGTGCCGCGATTTATGGGGCTGCGTTGTGGGCGACCAGCTTCCTACCAACGATTCCGGGTGTGACGTGGGTCCGGCCGGCCAACATGTTGTCCGAGTTGTTCGCAGTGAGCTTTGGCTGGACCGGCGCGCTCGCGGCCGCGTTCGGCAACATTCTCGGTGACCTCTTGCGCGGCCAGCTCAATCCGACCTTGCAATTGTGGGTCTTCCCACTCGAGCTGATCTTTACCGGCATGATTGTGTACTGGGGCGTCAGTGATCCGAGCCTGCGCAGCACGCGTGGCAAGATCGAGTGGCTGATCTTCGCCGTCATCGCGCAAGGTCTGCTGACGGGCTTTGGTCTCGCTTTCGGCCTCGCCTATCTGGGCGGTGCGATCCCGCCGGGCGCGGTGCCGACCATCGGCGTGACGATTACGCTCAACGAGGCCATCCCGGCCATTGCCTCCGGTTTTGTGCAGTACGCGCTCTTCCCGCGCATCGTGCGAATGGGCTTGTGGTGGGGGCGTGACCTCGACAAGAGCAATGTCCCGCCTGAATTCCTTGCCCAACTGCGCAGCTAGCCTACCGATCCAGTAATCGTGGACGTACTGGCGCGCATCGACGCGCTGAGTTGGCGGTACTCAATTGGTGGCTGGGTGTTGCGCGACGTCACGTTGGAGGTCCGCCCGGGCGAGCGCGTCGGACTGGTTGGGCGATCTGGCAGCGGCAAGTCCACCCTGGCACTGACCTTCAACGGCATCATCCCGCAGAGCTACGCCGGCCAAATGGCAGGATCGGTCGGCGTAGCTGGCAACGACGCCGCAGCAACACCCGTGGCAGATATGGCTGCCCTGGTAAGCATGGTCTTCCAGAGTCCCGACGACCAGATGAGCCAGATCATGGTCCAGCATGAGCTCGCAAGTGGTCCGGCCAATCTCGGCTTACCAATCGCCGATGTTCGCGCGCGCGCCGAGTGGGCCCTGACGGTTCTCGGCGGGCAGCATCTGGCGGAGCGCGAGACCAGCACGCTCTCGGGCGGAGAAAAGCAGAAGGTCGCGCTCGCGGCGGCGCTGGCGATGCATCCGCGGCTGCTCGTGCTCGACGAGCCGACCACCGACCTGGACCCGCGAGCCAAGTCTGAGCTCATCCAGGCGCTGCAGGTCCTGGACACCGCCATGGCGGTCGTCATCGTGAGCCACGACCTGGAAACAATCGCGCCGCTGGTCGACCGACTGGTCATACTCGACGCCGGCGCGGTCGCGGCCGACGCTCCCGTGGCGGCCATCTTCGCGCAACCGTCCGTGCTGAGCGTGCACGGCATCGCGGTTCCGCAAGTCGTTGCGATCAACGCTGCGCTGCGCTCACGGATACCGGATTGGCCAATCGACGCTCCGCTCGAAGCCATCGCCGATCGTCTCCGGTTCGGGGTCACCCAGGGATCCGTGTCCGCAGCGGCCGAGCATCAGGCGGAAGCGGCGATCGAGCTCAGCGGTGTCTGGTTTCGCTATCCCGGGGCAGCGCGGGTTGCCATCCAAGACGTTTCATTGTCCGTGGCCACCGGCGAGATCCTCGCCATTGTTGGCAACAACGGATCGGGGAAAACCACGCTGTCCAAGATCATGCTCGGGCTGCTCCAGCCAAGCGGCGGCAGCCTGCGCATCCTGGGTGAGAAGGTCCAGCGCATCCGCCCGGACCTGGTGGGCTATATCTACCAGAACCCGGACGCCATGCTGTCGCAGATGAGCGTGGCCGAGGAAGTCGCCTTCACGCCGCGTCTGCTGGGTCGCGATGACTGGAGCGAGCAAAGCAGGCTGATGCTCGATCGCTTTGGCCTGACGGAGCTGGAGTCGCGGTACCCGCTGGCGTTGTCGAAGGGGCAACGGCAGCGGGTTGCCTATGCTGCCGTCGCCGCTGCTGGACCACCAATCCTCATCTTCGACGAGCCAACGACAGGCATCGATCAGCCCGGCTGCGATCAGATCATGGAATACATGGATGCCCTGCGCCGCCAGGGGCACACGATCGTGTTCATCACCCATGACATGGTGCTCGCGACGCGCTGGGCGGATCGCGTCGTCGTCCTGCACGATGGTCACGTGGCGCACCTCGGTGCGCCCTCTTCGCTGGCCAGCTTGGGGACAGATCGGCTGGCGACGTATCACCTGCGCCTGCCGCCGTTGCTCGACCTGGCGCAGCGGTTGGGCCTCGCCGCCGCGGTGTCGACCCCAGAAGAGCTGGTTGGGTTGCTAGTTGGCGCCATCGAGGCGCCTGCGTGAGACGACGGCTGGGGTTCTACGTGGCCGGGTGCTCGTGGCTGCATACGCTCCACCCATCGACCAAGCTCGCGTTGTACGCACTGGCATTCGTGCTCGCCTACGTGGTGCCGTGGCCCGTGCGGTGGGTGATTGCCGTGCTCGTATTCGTTGGCTTGTGGTGGTGTGGCGTTCCGCCGTCAAAGTACAAGCTGGTGTTGTTCGTAACTGGTATTGCTACGCTGACTGTGCCACTGTTGAATGGTTTGTGGCCCAATCCAAACGACCCATTGGTACTCCCGCTGTGGGGCGACTTCGGGTTTCGCCGCGATGGCCTCGAAACTGGGCTGGCGTTTTCAGGCCTGTACACCGCGATCGGCATTCTCACCATCGCTTTACTGGCGACAACTCGCTCGTGGGAGCTGGCCGAGGCGCCGACGATGCTTGGTGCGCACCACGCTGTCGGCTTCGCGCTGGCCTACGCGTTCCGCTACATGCCTGAGGCTGCCATGCACTATCTGGATCTCGGCGACGTCTGGCGCACACGCGGCGTGAGCTTTTCACAGGGTTGGCCGTGGCAACGCTTCTGGCTGCAGTGTCGACTACTTGCCGCGTTACTCATCCTCGAGTTTTCTCAAGTGCGCACCAAATCGAATGCCGTCGAAGCGCGAGGCTTCTCCCTCAAACGCCGAGCGACCTACTACATCCTGCCGCCGATTCCTGGCACGGAGCGCGCCCTCATGATCTCGGCGGCGCTGCTCACAGGAGCGGTCAGCGTGGGCCAGATAATCACATTCGTGTTGAGTAGGAGTGGATGAACGGGGTTCCAACTGCAGCGATCGGATCGATAGGCGGGTCAGGCACCTGGGGTGCACGTTTTCCCGAGGACATCCTTCCCGACGTCAAGGTCATCGACTATGTCTCGCCCATCGACACTCCGTACGGCCAGTCGTGTAGTTTCAAGCTGCTCGAGGTCGCCGGCCAGCGGGTGCTGCGCTGCGCCATGCACGGCTGGCAGCGCGACGATAACGGAAAGCCAGTGCCCACCTGGACATGCGCGCTGCAGGTTGCCTGGGTGTTTCACAAGGCGGCTGTCCGCTGGGCGCTCGTCGATGGATCAGTGGGCGGAATCCAGCGGCCAGACAAACCCGGCGCACCCTTGCCACCGTGGAGCGTCACTATCACAGATGACTTCATACAGCACTGGGTGCCTCCAAATGCCGGCTCGTTACGCGACGTGACGCAGAGCTTTCCGCGGATGCGGGAGCCATTCTGCGCCGGGCTGCGTGGACATCTGCGCGAGGCGGCGGCGCGGCAGGAACGGCTACAGGTGTTCGACGGTGGCGTCTACGTGTGCACCCCGCTTGGTCGATTCGAGACCGCCGCGGAGATTCGCATGATGGCCGGCTGGGGTGCGCACGTGGTGGGGCAAACGCTTGGGCACGAGGCACCACTGATGCGCCAGCTAGGCATCCACTTCGCATCGCTGAACATTGTCAGCAACTACGCGGAGGGGAACGATGAGTGGGTGGGCTCCGAGGCCGGGGCCATGGCCCAGTTCTACCGCGAATGTCCGGTGCCGGTTGGAATGGCGCTGGTCGATGCAATGCGGAGTGTTATTGAGAACGGGATTGGTGCGTGCCGCTGCGACGCCTATCAACTGACCGGCATGGGCGGCTTCCCTGTGGACGGCGCCTGAATGGCGCACTACACAATTCAGCCGATCCGCGGCGGCGCGTTCGCGGAAGCCGAAACCTCGCTGCTGTACTACCTCGCCGACGATCGCAACGCGGGCGTCAAGATCCCGGCGGTGTACTGGATGTTTCTGATCCGCGGCGAAGGAACACTGCTGCTAGTAGACACCGGGCCTGGCGACCCGGCGGTGTGGTCGCAGCACCACCACGCGTTCACACGCACGCCCGAGGAGGAACCCGTCGCCGCGCTCAACAAGTTGGGTATTTCGCCTGGCGACGTTGACATCGTGATCAACACGCATCTGCACTGGGACCACTGCAACGGGAATCACCTGTTCCAGCGCGCGGTGATCCACGTGCAAGCACGGGAGATCATCGATGCAATGAACCCCGTACCAGCGCATCGCGCGTTTTACACGCCGATGAGTGCGGATCCACCGTGGGCACGGGCCATCCAGCGCACGCTGCCCGTCGACGGAGACGCCGAGATCACACCAGGCGTGCGCGTCATTGCCTTGCCGAGTCACACCGAGGGATTTCAGGGCGTGCTGGTGGAAACGCGGCAGGGGCCCATATTGATCGCGGGCGACATGCTGCCGTACTTCGACAACTGGACTGGGCGCTGGGGGTTCGAGCACATCCCCTCGGGCATCTTCGCCGCGAGTTTACGTGAGTATTATGCGTGTTTCGATCGCATCGGGCAGCTGGCACCGACCGTCATCCTGCCCGGTATTGACCCGCGCGTGGCAGAGAAGGAAGTGTACGGTTAGCGGCTGAGGCACAAGCTTGCCGCGCAGTGCATGCCACGGGGCGAGGGGGCGGCGGTTCGAATCCGCCATGCTCCACCGCAAGCTGCTGAACTCAGATTTGGCACTCGAATCTGGTTGGTATCCTGCAGGCGGAACGCTCAGCGTGCAGCAGCGCCAGCTTGGCCGCGACGGCCCGTCAGTCCCGGTGATCGGCTTCGGTGCATGGGATCGGTGGCGGTATGGGCACCATCGATGACCGCCACGCCATCAAAACTCTCCATCACGCCTTCGAGCAGGGCGTGACTCTGGTCGATACCGCAGAGGCATATCGCACCTCCGAGGAGCTGGTCGGCCGCGCTCTTGCCACCTGGTCCGGGCCCCGCGATAGGATCTTCGTGGCGACCAAGGTGCGCGGCGATGACTTGAGTGCCGGCCACATCGCCGAGGCCGCCGAACGCAGCCTGCGACGGCTCGGCGTGGAGACCATCGACCTGCTGCAGGCGCACAGCTGGGATGCACACCACCCGATCGACGAGACCATGCTGGCGTTCGAGCGGCTGGTCACCAGCGGCAAGGTCCGCTACGTGGGCGTCTCCAACTTCGACGTGCCGCGAATGGAGGCCGCCTGGCGGGCGCGGTCCTTCCAATCCCTACAACCGCGCTATAACCTCCTGGACCGCGAGATCGAAGCAGCCATCCTGCCCTACTGCCAGCAACGCGATATCGGCGTGCTGGCCCACAGCCCGCTGGCCAAGGGTCTGTTCAGCGGGCGATTCGAGCCCGGGCACGTCTTCGCCCCGGACGACGAACGCGCCCAGATGGCCCGCTTTCAGGGCGATGAGTTCAGCCGGGTGCTAGCCTGGACGGCGCCACTCAGCCGCTGGGCCGAGGAGCGCGGCCATACGCTGCTCGAGCTTGCCGTTGCCTGGGTGCTGTCGCACCCGGCAGTGACGGTATGTCTTTGTGGTGGCAAGTCGCCCGAGCAGGTCGACGACCACGTCCGCGCGGCGAGTTGGCACCTTTCGACCGAGGACCGCCGCGAAATCGACGGCCTTCTGGGCGACATCGGTCCCGCCGCCTGAGCCCGGCATCGGGGGCGGCGGTCACCAATGCGGGTCGCAGGTGGTGCGGAGATCGTCGATGGCGAGCGGTCGAGGCGCCTAAGCAGACCGCGACAGATCACAGCGGCTCGACCGCGATGCGTGTGCCGTCAAAAGATGTTGGCACCTGGACAATCAGACTGCCGGAAGTCGAATAGATGCTCACGCGGGCAGGCCCGCTGAGTGTCTCGGCATCCTCGCTGAGGGTAGCGCGGGCCTGGACCTTTAAGCGGCCCGTCGTCTGTCCGGTGGCTCGGTCGAACGTGAACGCCACGAAGGTGATCTGGAACTGGCGATTTTCCGTTTTCTTCCATGCGCCGTAGGGCGCTGCTACCTGTGGCTGGATCGTGCGCGCTGGCACCCGCAACCCCGCCGCCGACGGTATACAGATTGAGCACTTCATAGGCGGCGGACTGCGGGGCCCCTCCCGGCCGCACAAGGATCAGCCAAGTCCCTTCGATTCCGTGGGTGTCATCACGTTCTCGGGCTTGGGCCGCTCTCGGAGCGAGTCCTGCGACGACGCCTGCGCCCAGCACGACTGCTCCACGCAGCATCCTGCGCCGTTCGAATTGTTGGGTGTTCATGGCTAGACCTCAGGTAGTGTTGATTTTGATGGGCCAGCTTGGTCGCAGTCGGCGGCAGTGCAGCACGGGTCGATCTGCGGCCGCCACCGACCAGCCCCACGCGGCCGAGGGGAGGATCTCAAGTTCAAAGGCCGCGGCGATCGAGTTGTTGTGAGCACGCCCAACGTCGGAGCACAGTGAGTAGCGGTTCAATCCGCCATTTAGAGTGGGAGGCGTAGAGAGTAGCCTGGAAACGGCTCCGGCGCGGGCTCGGGGCTGACCGAGTGTGTGCTGGTGAACAAACTACCCCGCTGCGCGGGCGTTGCACTGGGAATCGCGTCGACCAGGTTGTCGCCGATGTCAGCCAGCAGTAGTTCGAACTTGATGCCATCATGGTAGACACAGAATGCTCCAGTGCTGTGATGCAATAGCTGCCCCTCGAGCGGATTCATCGCTCGCAACGGGACGGCCAATCCGGAGGGAGCATTCACCAGCAAAAACGCGATAGCGAGAAACCAACCGAGCCAGCCAAAACGCTTCATGGAGACGCGCTCCTTTCATGCTGTTGCAACCTTGCACAATGGCTCCGCTGCCGCCGCCGCCTCACGACGGCGGCTGACATGAGCACAATCCCGGCGCACCCGAGGGCCAACAGCGTCGCACCTGAAACCGGGTCTATTGGAGGCACCTCGCTGACCGGCGCAGTCGCTGGTTGAGTCAGTGACCAGTAATCTTGAAGCGGCAAAGGAATATGCGGCATCAGCAGCAGACTCGGCCAAAACCCCGGCTTGGACTGCAACTCGCGTTCATTGTCCGAGTACGCTCGCTGCCTGGCATTGGTCCGTCCACGCATGTGGCCTGCAACCGTGGGAGTCATTGCACATGCCAGGGTCGGAGAAGACGACGCCCTCCGTCATCGGCAGGGCTGCCAATCCTTCAAAAATCGGCACGATGGCCAATGCCTCGGGTTGCCGAACCTCCGTTTAGGTTGGATCGAGCGAAATGCTAGGCGGGGCGAAACTCGATGACATCGTGCGCGGCTGCCCAGACGCCAATTTGTGTTCGGGAGTTGAAGGCGAGCTTATCCAGGATGTGCTCGATGTGGGCTGCCACAGTCCGGCCAGTAATGACCAGGTGCTTGGCGATCTGCCGATTGGTAAAGCCCAGCGCGACTAGCGCCGCCACCTCTCGTTCGCGTGCCGTCAGCGGACCGTCTCCAGTCGCCGTGCGCGGCGCCGAGTGCGGAGCTGCCTCGGTGGAGCTCTGCGCGTAGCGAATCGCCTCGTCCAGTGTCATCGTGTGGCCGTTCTGCCAGGCTGAGCATGCCTGCACCGCGTCCAGACTCGAGTGGGACACCGCCAGCCAATGCTGAACCAGCGGCTCCCACGACGGCGGCAGCGGAGCGCCCATTGACTCCCGCACCGCCGCGGCGGCACCCGCCAGGCACAGCGCCCTTTCGTGCCGCCCGAGCGCGGAGGCCAATCCAGATAGACACTCGAACGAGTTAGCAAGCAGTGACTTGTCGCCGTACCGCTTGCCGACGTCGAGTCCCTCCATCAGGAGCCCACCAGCCTCAGCGTAGTGGCCTTGCTCGAGCGAAACAGCGCCGAGGTTCATGAGCAGGACGCCCGTGAATAGCGTGCCAGTATGTCTCCCCGTCGTTTCGAGTTCCTCCGTCAGTAGCTGCCGCGCGAGCTCCAGACGGCCTTCGTGTAGCGCCAGTTGCCCACCGACGAAACGACGGTCCGACTCGAGGCCTGCGTCCCACTGATCCCCGGCTGTGGCGCGCGAGTCTTCGAGACACGCCCAACCGGCCGCATAGTCAGCGCACAGGTAGTACACGTTCGCAATTTTGTGGAGTATCACCGCCGCGCCGCGGGCATCTCCAGCCGTCCGGCTGGCAGCGAGCAACTCCTGAAAGGCTTCCAGCGCAACGCCGTACTCTCCGTGGCGACGCGCCAGGTGAGCCAGCATGGGCAAGGCGCGCACGCGAAAAGCGGGTGCATGCCGCACGGCCGGGAGCGCGAGCACCTCCTCAACCCAGGTGCGACCTTCCGCAATCGACCCCCGGAGATACCAGAGACGAAACAGGCCGCCCACCTGGTGCAGAGCCCGCTCCGCATCGTTCGTCTTGATCCACCAACGCAAGGCTGCGCGCAGGTTGTCCAACTCACCCCAGAGTCGATCAACCAGCAAGTGTTCCGGGAAGAGGAGCAGGCTCGTGCGCAGAAGCTCTTCGGGGTTATGCCTTTCAACAAAGGCGAGGAAGTGCGCGGCGTGCTGTTCCTGCACGATATCGGCTTCTCCCGCCGACGCCAGGCGCTCGCGGGCGTATTGGCGCACCGTTTCCAAGAGTCGATAGCGCTGGTTGCGGTCAGGAGTTTCCTCGGCGACAACCAACGATTTGCTGACCAGACCCAGCAATCCGTCGGTGACGTCAGCCACTTCGAGTCCGGCGCCCAAGCAGACCGCCTCGGCGGAGTCCAACGTCCAGCCGCCGGCGAACACGGACAAACGGTTGAGCAGCGTCTGCTCGGACTGGCTGAGCAAGGCGTAGCTCCAGTCGAGCGAAGCGCGCAGCGTCTGATGGCGTGGGAGCGCCGCCCGGCTGCCGGATGTCAGCAGGCGGAACCGGTCATCGAGCCGTGCCGCGACCTGTTCGGCCGTCATGGCTGCGATTCGCGCGGCGGCGCGCTCCAGCGAAAGGGGGATACCGTCCAGTCGTGCGCAGACCTGGGCCACTGCCGGTGCGTTGCGCTCGTTCAGGACGAACTGTGTCCGCGTCGCCGCTGCCCGTTCGGTGAACAATCGCACAGCAGCGTTGGCCCTGAGTTCAGCAAACGGCGGCAAATGTTCGATATCGGGCACCGGCAGCGATGGCACGCGCCAGGCGATCTCGCCGGTGATCCCCAGACCTTCGCGACTAGTCGCCAGCACGCGGACCTCAGGGCACCCGCGCAAGACGGCATCCACGAGCCGCGCGCAGGCATCCAGGACGTGCTCGCAGTTGTCGAGCACCAGCAGCACCCGCCGTGCTCGCAATCGGCTGACGAGGGCACTGACCGTTGACTGCCCAACGGTCTCGTGAACGCCAACAACAGCGGCCACGCTGTGCGCCACCAGCGCTGAGTCAGCGAGTGGCGCAAGATCGACGAGCCATACGCCGTCGGAATAGCGGTCAACAAGCGCCCCTGCGACCTCCAGGGCAAGCCTGGTCTTGCCGCAGCCACCCACTCGCGTCAGCGTCAACAGCCTAGCCACGGATAGCCGCTCCCGCACGTCGGTCACCTCGCGCTCTCGCCCGATAAAGCTGGTGATTGCAGTCGGCAGATTGTGGCGGGGAGCGCCTCGTGGCGAGGGATTGGCAGTCTGCGCCAGGGCGCTCACTCGGCTCGCCGCGGTGGCCAGCGTGGCACACTCGGCATCAGTGAGCTGCAGCGCCTCAACCAGCCGATGGACGGTGTCCGGATAGGGCGAACGGCGGGCGCCGCGCTCGAGATCGGAAATACCGCGCACGCTCACGCCCGACTGCTTGGCCAATACCTGCTGGGTCAAGCCTGCCACGAGCCGGTAGTGACGCAGCAACTCCCCGAAGGCTCGCGGTGGTCTGTGAACACTGCTTCCACCCGGGCGTCGCGTGCCCCGAGCGCACGGTCGATCAGCGACGCCGCGGCCGATCATAGCACTCGCGCGATGGCTAGAAGTGCGTGTGCGAGTGCGTTGGGCACTGCGTTGGTTGGCCATCGATAGGGTGGTGTGACGCCGGCCGTTCGAAACAGGCACGCGTGCGTTGCAGCACTCTCATCGCGGCGGATGCAAGCGGCCTGCGTACTATTGGCGCGTGTCACCAGAGCCTGACGCGTGTATCGAGATGTACCGGCAGATGGTGCTGATTCGCCACTTCGAGGAGCTGGCGCTGAAGCTCAACACCGAGGGCAGGATCCACGGGGTGGTCCACCCATATGCCGGCCAGGAGGCAATCGCTGTCGGGGTGTGCGCCAACTTGCGAGTCAGCGATCGCATCGTCAGCACGCACCGTGGTCACGGCCACTGTATAGCCAAGGGCGCCGACATCAATCGCATGATGGCCGAGCTGTTCGGCCGCCGGGACGGGTATTGCAAGGGCAAGGGCGGCTCCATGCACATCGCCGATTTTGACGTCGGCATGCTGGGCGCCAACGGCATCGTCGGGGCCGGACTGCCGATTGCGGCCGGCGCCGCGGTGGCTGCCCAGCTCGAAGGTAGCGACGTAGTCGCCGTCGGCTTCTTCGGCGACGGCGCGACAGGCGAGGGGCCGTTTCACGAGTCGCTCAATATCGCTGCTCTATTGAACCTGCCAGTGGTGTGGGTGTGCGAGAACAATCACTACGCCGCCGACACACCCGTCGAAAGTGGCCTTGCCGCGCGCAATGTCGCCGACCTGGCCGCTGGATACGGCATGCCCGGCCATGTCGTCGACGGCAACGACGTTCTGGCGGTGTACGACGCGACAGGCGAGGCCGTGCGTCGCGCCCGCTCGCAGAGAGGGCCGAGTCTGATCGAATGCAAGACCTGGCGGCAGCACATCCATGCCCAGCGCCACGCCCCACCGCCCGATCGTCGACCGGCGGATCTCAAGGCGCACTGGCAGGCGCGCGATCCGATTCCGGCGTTCGAGAGTTACCTCCAGCAGCGCGCGATTCTGACCGTGGATCAGATGGAAGACGTCGGGCTGTCCATCGACCACCAACTGGAGGCAGCGGTGGCATTTGCGGAGGCCAGCCCGTACCCCGCTCCCGAAGAAGCGCTCGAGGACGTGTTCGCATGACGAGAATGAGCTACGGCGCCGCGCTCGAATCCGCGATGGCCGACGAGATGCGGCGTGACCCGCGCGTCTACACCATGTCGACCTCGCCATCCGCGGCGCTGCTGGCTGAGCATGGCCCGCTGCGAGTGAAGCGCATGCCCATCTCCGAGGCGACCATGACCGGTATTGCTGTCGGCTCCGCCGGCTGCGGCTTCCGCCCGGTTGTCCACTGGCGGTCGGTGACCTTCGCGTTCATGGCCTTCGACCAGGTGGTAAACCAGGCATGCAAGATCCGCTATATGTTCGGTGGCCAGCGCGATTTCCCGATCGTCTTTCGCGCTGGGTATGCAAATGGCACGCGCTCCGCGGCCCAGCACTCGCAGACGGGTTACGCCCTCTACGCGCACCTGGCGGGGCTCAAAGTGGTGCTGCCGTCCGGTGCAGCCGATGCGAAGGGCCTTCTCAAGAGCGCCATTCGCGACAACAATCCCGTAGTCTTGTTCGAACCGGGTCGCATCGACCCGATCGAAGAGGACGTCGCGGATGACGACACCCTTGTTCCGATCGGCGTCGCCTCCATCAAACGTCCGGGTACGGATGCCACCATCGTGGCCCTCGGCTTCATGGTCCACGAAGCGCTCGCAGCGGCCGAGGAGCTCGCAGCCGAGGGAGTGTCCGTCGAAGTCCTCGATCCACGCACGCTCGTGCCGCTCGACGTCGACGCGATACGGCAGTCAGTCCAGAAGACGGGCCGGCTGATCGTGGTCGACGAGTCGGCACCCACGTGCTCCGTCGCCTCTGAAGTCGCGGCAACGGCCGCCGAGGACTGGGAGACCTGTCGCTCGCTGCGGGCACCCGTGCGACGCGTGTGCATGCCGGCCGTACCGGTGCCGTTCAGCCCACCTCTCGAGGATTTCGTCCTGCCCAACAGGGCTCGCGTCGTCGGAGCAGTCCGCGAGTTGCTGGGATACCGATGACCGGCTTTGCGCTCTCCGCGAACCATGTCGGTCTGACTGTGAGCGACCTGGCACGGTCGATGGCCTTTTACCGTGACCTGCTTGGCTTTAACGTAGCGTACGAGCGCGGGGAGGTCACCGCCGAGTACATGCCGCGCCTGGTTGGCATCCCTGGCGCGCGCCTCAAGATCGCCGGTCTCGATATCCCCGGACTCCACCTGGACCTCGTCGAATACATCGAGCCGAAGGGCGCCACGAAGGCCGGACCGACATCGGACGTGGGCAACGTGCATGTTGGTTTCGCGGTCGACGACCTGTGGAGCGCCTATCGCCGCCTCTCGGAAGGCGGTGTGCAGTTCAAATCAGAGCCGGTCAGTCCGACGACTGGTCCCAACAAGGGCGGTTGGGCGATCTACTTCGTCGATCCCGACGGCATCACCCTCGAGATGATCCAGCGGCCAACGTGAGCCATCAAGCCCGGAGAGTCGCTGCCCCCTCGTAATGCCGGCAGTGCGTCCGAAAGCCGAGCCGGGTGTAGACGCGGATCGCTGGTTCGTTCGCGGCCGCGACGTTCAGGATCGCATTGCGACAGAAGCCGCCCAGTAGCTCGGCAACAACCGCCCTCGTAACCGCGGACGCGAGCCCGCGTCCGCGCGCTTCGGGGCGGGTGTAGATGTTCCCCACCGCGGCGATTCCGTAGCGTGCCGACGTGACCTGCGTGCCACCGGCCGCGACGAGAAGCGCGCCGTCGCGAACGCCGTAGAAGACGCCGCCAGCGAGCTGGTCGGCTTGGAACGCGTTTCCACTGTACGCGGAATACACGTCGAGCAGCGCGGGCAGGTCCTCGGGCGTGAGCCGGGCGGCGCCACCGGTGACAGGTCGGAAGCTCTCCGCGTCGACCGCCATACGGAGCATCGGCGTCGGCGCCGAATAGTCGAAATGCCGGCGCAACGGCGCGAGGTGCTCGTCGCGGGCGAACAAGTGCACCGCACGCGGGAGATCGATCCGCCGCAGTAGCGCCAGGAGTCCCTCGGCTGGCCCGTGCGGCACGAGGGCCGCGAATGCCGGGTGACGCAGCACCAGGCACGCAGCTGTGTCGGTCCCGCGCCGTGCTACGGCGACGCTACTGTAGGCGCGGAACGGCGGGTCGAGGTCGGCTATCGCGTAGCCGCACCACAGGCGGTCTGTCGCGAAGGCGGCGTGTGCCTCCGCGTCGTTCACCTCAAGCGTGACCGACCAGCCATTCACCACCGCGGTTCTCACATGCACGGTAGTCCACTTGCAGATGACGGGGAAGTACTCTGCGTCGGCACGGACCTGGCCATGTTGCGCAGCCGGCTAGCCGCTGCGCGTGCGCGCCGTCAATGACTCCTGGAAGCGGTCACTTACGGTGGACGTCGTGTACGCGGACTCCATCTCCGTCACCATCCGCTCGATTTCGTCCAGAGAGCACACGGCGCCGGTAAGCGGGTCAAGCTTGACCGCGTAGTGCAGCGCGTCACGATCCTCGTCCACCAGGGCACGCACCGTCAGTTCCTGGACGTTGACGTTAGTACGGCACAGTGCTGCAAGTTGGGGCGGCAGATCGCCGACGTGGCACGGCTGAATGCCAGCTCGGTCGACCAGGCAGGCAACTTCAACGCAGGATCCAGTTGGCAGGTTCGTGATTAGCCCGGTGTTGATGACATTGCCGAAGATACGATGCGGAATGCCGGTCTCCAGCGCGTGAATGATTGGTACCGCGTCCCATCCGGACGAGCCGAGTTCAATTGGTTCACGTCCATCGATCTGGGCAAGCAAGTGGTCATCGAGCTCGTCTCGGCGGCGCTGACAATAGCGCAGGTAGCCACCTGTGCGACCCCAATCAAGCCAGTCGGCATCCTCACCGGTGAAGCGCTCGACCAGTCCCTCGAGCAGATCGGGTCGCTGGCGGAAGTACGGCACATATTCCGACAAATGGCCGCTCGACTCTGAGACGAAGTAGCCGAAATGGCGCATCAGGTCGAAGCGCACGGGATCCTCGGCGTACACCTCCGGTCGCCTCATCGCCTCGTGCAGTCTCGGGTACATGTTCTGCCCCTGGTGGCGGAGCTGGAGGAACCAGACCATGTGGTTGATACCACCCACCCGGATGTCGAGCTGCTCGAACGGCACGCCAATCCAGCCTGCCAGGCGTTTGGCTGTGAGGTTGACGTTGTGGCATAGCCCCACGATGCGGACTGTGCTGATCCGGCTCATTGCCCAGACGTTCACCGCCATCGGGTTGCTGAAGTTCAAGAGGGTGGCATCGGGTGCCAGTTCCTCAATGTCGTGCACGATGGAGCGTAGAACAGGCCACGTACGCAGGGAGCGGAAGATGCCGCCCGGCCCGAGCGTGTCGCCGACGCACTGTTCGATGCCGTACTTTCGCGGGACGGCAATGTCTTTTTCATATGCGTCCAGTCCGCCGACCTGGATCATGTTCATGACGTAGTCGGCGCCTCGGAGTGCATCCCGTCGATCCTCGGTGGCAACCACCTGGACCCTTCGGCCGGAATTGCTGACCATCTGCTTCGCGAGGCGGCTGATCAGATCGAGTCGGTGAGGATCGATGTCCATTAGAGCCAGCGTGCTGCCATCGAGCTCGGGGTACGAGAGAACGTCGCTGATCATGCGCTTGGCGAACACGATGCTGCCAGCACCGATCATCGTGATCCTGGCCATACGAGGATCCTCCACCTATTTGCAGGAGACGCGTCGCAAAGCATCGCCGCAAGTGGGATTAGAGCATCCCGAGGGCGTGGGCTGCCTGGGACGCGTTGGGCGCCGTGTGCGCCGCTCACGTGACCCGCGGCTCCCAAATGCCAGGAGCTCGACGCAGCCGTCACCACACGCGCGTGGCGTACCGTATGGCCTATGTCGGCGACTCCCGTACGCACGTTGCTCCACTTGTCGGATATCCACATCCTGCCCGGTGATGATGACCGCTTGCAGGGTGTGGATACCTTCCAGAACCTTCTGGACGTCTTCGAACTGATCGAAGGCTACCGGCTGGCAATCGATGTCATCCTTGTTTCTGGTGACCTGGTCGACCGAGGTGATGTCCAGAGCTACCGTCGGCTGCGCGGCGTGCTCGATGCGCGAAGCAAGCGGCTGGGCGCTCGGGTGGTTGTGGCGATGGGCAACCACGACGCGCGCTCGGCCATGCGAGAGGTCATGCTGGACGAGCCGAGCTCCGATGAACCGGTTGGCCACGTCACGTGGATCGGGGGACTGCGCCTGATCGCCCTTGACAGCTCCGTTCCGGGCGCGGTCTACGGCGAAGTGCGACGGGATCAGCTTGCCTGGCTCAACGCGGAGCTCGGCACTCCGGCCGCGGAGGGCAGCGTGCTCATCATCCACCATGCGCCGACCCTTCAGCCGGGACCGCTGGAAGACGTCTTCACGCTGCATGGCGCGGATCGACTCGAGGAGGCGATCCGCGGAACGGACGTGGTCGCTGTGCTGGCCGGCCACGCCCACCACCCGATTGCGTCCACATTCGCCGGTGTGCTGTGCTACGCCGCGCCCGCGCTGGCCTATACCGTCGACCCGCTCATGCTGCCTGACCGGGTGCTACGCGGAGTGGAAGGCACTGGCTTCGGGCTGGTCAAAGTCGTCGGAAAGCGCGCCGCTGTCACTACGGTCACCCTCCCATCGGCTGGACGAGAGACATATCGGACGCAGGTCGGCGACGATTTGCTTCGGCGCTGGCTCGGCCAAGAGGCGGCCGCGGGCGGTCGAGGATGATCCGATGTCGTTGAACACGGTGCTTGCCGGAGGACTGATTGTCGACGGCACCGGGTCGCGTGCCTACCGCGCCGACGTGGGGCTCGCGGCCGGCCGCGTGGCGGCGCTCGGCGATCTGTCCGCGGCCAACACGGCCACCAGGCGCATCGACGTCTCTGGCCGCGTGGTGTGCCCCGGTTTCATCGATATGCACGCCCATTCCGACCTCACTCTGCTCGTCAATCCAACTGGTGAGAGCAAGCTGCAGCAGGGCGTAACCACGGAAGTCAGCGGAAACTGCGGGTTCAGTCCAGCGCCGCTGAACGATGCCACCGCAGAGGGGTGATGCAGTTGCACGGGTTCTTCGGGAGCTGGGTGCGAGACCTGGGCTGGGACTGGCGCTCGCCGGGCGAGTACATCGCCCGCCTGGAATCGCAGGGGCTGAGCCACAACGTGGTGCTGCTCGTCGGCCATGCCACGGTGCGCATCACGGCCATGGGCATGGCACAGCGGCCGCCGACGGCGGCGGAGCTCGCACACATGCGCGATCTCGTCCGCTCGGCGATGCGAGTGGGCTACTTCGGGATGTCGTCGGGGCTGGTGACGCCGCCGAGCGTGTACGCCGATACAGACGAGCTGGTGGAGCTCGCGTGTGCGGCAGCGGAGTACGGTGGCATGTACGCGAGTCACATTCGCGGCGAGGGCCACTCGCTGATGCGCGCGACCGCCGAAGCGCTCGAAGTGGGCGAACGTTCGACGGCACCCGTTCAGATCTCGCACCACAAAGCGACATTCGCTCGGTATTGGGGCCGCATCCGCCAGGCCGTGCAACTCAGCGAATGGGCGACGGACCGCGGGCAGACGGTGGGATTCGACGTCTACCCATACACGGCCGGCAGCGCGAACCTGACGCAAATCATCCCGGATTGGGCACACGAAGGCGGGTTGCACCGACTGCTCGAGCGGCTGCGCGACTCCGATACGCGCGAGCGGATCCGGATTGACGTAGTCGAGCAAGACCGCCAGTGGGACCAGACGTTTATTGCCTGGGTACCCGCGACTGCCGATCGGACCGTACAGGGTCAGTCGATCGCGACCATCGCCCAGCTTCGCGGCCTGGAGCCTATTGATGCGCTGTTCTCAGTCCTCGAGGAATCGGCGGGCGAAGCGTCAATGGTCCACTTCGCAATGGCCGAGGAGGACGTTCGCTTCGTGATGCAGCATCCGCTCACTATGTTCGGGTCGGACGGTATGGGACTCGCGCCGACCGGCGTGCTGGGCGAAGGCCAGCCTCACCCGCGTTGCTACGGCACCTACCCGCGGATACTTGGGCGCTACGTGCGCGACGAGCACGTGCTGAGCCTCGAGGAAGCGGTCCGCAAGGCGAGCTATGCCGGCGCAGAACAGCTACGCCTGCCGCGCAAGGGCCGCATCCAGGTCGGTGCCGATGCGGACCTGGTGGTGTTCGATGCGGCGACGGTCGACGAGCAGGCGACATTCGAGCGACCGCACCAGTTCCCAACTGGAATTGACTATGTGCTCGTTGGCGGCGAAATTGCCGTCGACCACGGCACGGTTACCTCGGCGCGCGCCGGCCGCGTGCTCCGGCGGACCTGACCGAATGCGGGTGGGCGTCGACGGCCGCAAGCTCCCGCGTGCGAAAGAGCTTGGTCCACTGCGCAGCCTCGACTACGCCGCGGAGCTGGGTCTGGATGGCGTGTTCTTCCGCACCGTTCTCGACATGTCGCCAGGACTTGAATCGAGCGAGCTGCGCGAGCTCCGGAGCCATGCCGACGAGCTCGGGCTGTATCTCGAAGCCGGTCTTGGCAAGGTGAATCCGTACGCGCTCGGGGAAGCGCCGGAGATTCGCGCGATTGGCAGTGGAGACACGCGTCTTGGCTTCGAGCGAATGCTGCGCGCGTGCGCCGAGATCGACTGCACCGAGGTGTGGGTGGGTACGGCCAACTTCAAGGCGCAGTACCGCGGCAACATGGCCTACGACCGATTCCGCACCGACGTCTCGTGGGACGAGCAGTTGCGGGCCAGCGAAGCGTTCCTGAAAGTGCTGGCGCCGGTTGCGCGTGACCTGGGCGTGCACATGAATCTGGAAACGCACGAAGAGATCACCACGTTCGAAGCGGTGCGACTCGTCGAAGCCGTGGGCCCGGACGTGATGGGCATCACGTTCGACGTCGGCAACGTGGTGCAGCGCGGCGAAACGCCAGTCAGGGCGGCGCAGCGCGTCGCGCCATACGTCCGGCAGACACATATGAAGGATGTCGTCCTCGCGTTTACCGCGGACGGCGTGCAGCGCCAACCGCGTCCATGCGGCCAGGGGTTGGTCGACTTCGACACGATTCTGCCGCTCGTGGCGCGCAGCAATCCGGCGCTGCATCTCTCAATCGAAAGCCCCAGTGCACGCGACGTCATCACGTTCGAGTTCTTCAATCCGGCGTGGCACGCTTCGCATGGCGATCTCACTACGGCTGAGCTGGCCGAACTGGTCTGGCTCATCAACGACTGCGAGCGGCGCATTGCCTGTGGCGAATGGCCTGACCTGGCCAGCCTGGAGCGCGAGCCATTCGATGACGAACAGCAAGTGGCGTACGTGCAACAGAGCGCCACCCATCTGCGCCAGGTGCTCGAACGCCACCCTCTCTAGCCGGGCGTGGCTAGGCTGCTACCGGACCTGGGCCGCCGGCCGAGCCGAGCGTTACGCCGGCGGTGCCGAGGCGTTCGAGGTGGGCGATGCTGGGCGGCCCGAGCAGCCGCAGGCGCTCGGCTGACCATTCGATCCGCACGATTGCTCCATTCGCGGCCGGCGTCGCCAGCCACAGTCGTTCGAGCGGCAAATCGTCGGCGGCGGCCATCAGCGTCTGCAAGATGGCGCCGTGGATGGCGACGATGACAGACTGCCCGTCGTAAGCTGGGATGCGGTCGGCGACGAACGCCAAGATGCGCTGTTGCGCCTGGGCGAGCCCCTCGCCACCGGGGATGCGCTCCAGAGACGCGGGCGCCTCGTTCCAGGCGCGGACGGCCGCCGAGTCTTCGGCGAGGACTTCATCCGACAAGCGGTTGGTCCACACGCCAGCGTCGATCTCGCGCAGTCGCGCATCGGGATGGATCGGGAGGCCCGTCTTCCATGAGATCGCGACCGCGGTCTGCATTGCACGCGTCAGATCGCTACTGAACAGCGCCGCCGCGCCACTGTCGGCGAGCACCTCGGCGGCGCACTCCGCCTGTCTCCAGCCCAGGTCGCTCAGCATGGCAACCTGCGACTGGCCCTGCCAGCGCCGTTCGTAATTGAAGTTCGACTCACCGTGTCGAACGAGTATCAGCTCGGTGGGCACACTCAAGTATGAGCTTGCTGGGCGACGTCCGCTTTTACGAGCGGCGGAGGCCAGCCACAAAGCAACGACCTCTTGTGCGCAGAGTGTCGGTGCGACCATTTCATTCCGTCTGGTGCACCAACGCTCGCTGGCGGACCAGCGCGTGGGTCGCAAGGAGCGTGCCCACCGCGAGGGCAATGCCGGCACACGAGGCCGGTAGGCGACTAGGCTCCCTGGTGCCTCTGGGCGCGGCGGCGGCGCCAGAAGAACTGCAGCCTTTGAAACGGGTGGCGGCGGCGCTGCGGTCGGTCGAGGCGGTAGACACGGCGCGTGCGGAGCAGCGTGCGGCCCATGGCTCAGGCAGCCTCCGCCAGGTCCGTGTTGCACGGCGCGGCCTGGAGTCGACCGCGAAGGATCAGGAGGCGGGCGAACTGACGCTCGGTGAACGGGTACGGCGCTCGCGTGTTGGGGCGTCGGCCGAACTGATACGGCTCGTCGTGGGCCATGGAGGATTCGGGCTTACTGGCGTCCATGCAAGTCTCCTGGGGGTCGAGTGGCAACGCCAGTTTGGTGCACCACCATACCCAACCCCAGGGCGACGCGTACCACTGTGGGTAGCCACGCGTACTGTCTCCGACGAGGCGAATGGTTTAAGAGAAGCCAGGAATAACGGGCAGCACCACGTGCGAGGGGTGGGCGGCGTCGAAATGAACGGTGTTCTGAGCCGGCACGCTGTGGGTGTGGCGACCCATCGGCTCACCGGTGTTGGGATTCAGGTCGAAGCGCGGGAAATTACTACTGGAGACATCCAGACGAATGCGGTGCCCGGCCACGAATAGATTGCTGGTCGGCGGCAGCGCGATCTGTATCGGATACACATGGCCGGGCGTCATCAACGTCTCGAATTCCCAGCTTTCGCGGTAGCGCAGGCGGAGAATGGAGTCGACCAGGTTCAAGTGATATCCCTCCGGGTAATCGTCGCTGGGTGGATAAATGTCGAGCAGCTTGACGGTGATATCGGTGTCAGGGGCCGACGACGAGACCCACAACCTGACCACGACAGGACCGGTGACCTCGACCGGCGCGTCCAGTGGCGGCGTCTGGAAAACCAGAATATCCGGCCGCGACGACAGCACCAGGTACGGCGGACGGGCCGCGATCATACCTGGCGTCTGCTTCTGGTGCAGCGGGCCGTCGACCACCAGGTTGCGCATGCGGGCTCGTGGCGGCAAGTACGCTTCATTGACGCCGTCCTGGATCGGCAACATCTCCCAGAAGCTGGTGCACGTGCCGCCAATGGTGGGCACGGGTGTCGCCGGGTCATACGTGAACGTCGCCGAGGCAGCCGCGGCAGCCGGCGCTTCGGACCGCAGCTCACCTCCCGGATGCAGGTAGAAGGATGTCGGCCGGCTGCGCCCCAACGGCCATTCTCGTTCGCTGCGCCACGCGCCACCGTGGCTCAAGCGGCCGTCGCGATTTCGCCTCCCGTCGCCGCCGCCCATGACGAAGATGCTGACCGGCGGATCCTCCTCGACGCCGGTTGGCACATCATTCAGCCAACGATCGAACCAGCGGAGCCGCTCCACGTTGTACCGCGCGTCGCCCCATAGCGCCGCGGGGCCGAAGTCCACGTCGCCGACCCAGGTCTGGCCGCGGCCGCGCATCGCGCCGTGATTCCAGGGGCCCATGATCAGTCGCTGCTGCGTGGTGTTCTTGCGCTTCATCGCGACGAAATAGTTGGTCGTACCGATCGCGAACGGGTCATACCAACCGCCGGTGAACGTCGCCGGAACGTCGGCGTGGCGATCGAAATAGCGTTCCTTCGTCGTACGCGCCGCGCTGGTAGAAGCTGATGAGCGTCTGTTCGAGATTCGGAACCACCGCCAGCGGCGTATGGCCCGGTTTGAACGGTGTCTGCAGCACGAGCTCGGCCATGCGCTCCATGCCATCGAAGATCACCCGCCGGGCAGGCTCGTTGTCGGCAATCTCCTGCGCATCGCGCGCATGGTTGAACATGGCGCCGAACATGTGCAACGCCATGGCGCCACCCTCGCGGCTCATGTGATGGTAGATGTTGGTCGGGCCGACGTCCGGCCAGATTGCCGTCAGGTGCGGCGGCCGGTACAGCGCCATCACCTGTTGCACGATCGCACCATGCGAGCTACCGGTGACGCCGACTCGCCCGTTCGACCACGGTTGCGCCGCGACCCATTCCACTGTGTCGTAGCCGTCCGGTCCCTCAGTCGGGTTGCACGTTTGGAAATACTGGCCGGTGCCCTCGGACTTCTGGCGACCGCGCAGATCCTGGAGGACTACGGCATACCCGCGTGGCACGAAGTAGTCCGCGACGGGTCGCACCCACATGATGGGATCGGTCTTGTCGTACGAGGTGCGGCCCAGAATGGTCGGGAAGCGTCCGGCGGCCGGCTCGCCGTCGATGGCTGGGCGGTAGATGTCGGTCGCCAGCCGTACCCCATCACGCATCGGCACCATCACATCCCTGGCGACGATAATTCCGTAGCGCGGCACGGACTGCTGCGCGACACTGAACTCGGGAATGGCGGCTGGGGCGAGGGTGGCGTTCATACAGAGCTACTCCCGTACAAGATCAAGGATTCACAGCGCGGCACGCTTGCGCGTGATGAACGTCAGCACGTGGCACCTGCGCGGCGGAGCATGAGCACTCCGAATTGGCCAACTTCCGCTTCATAGCCGGGATGCACCACCGTTGTCGAGTCGACTTCTTCGATGATCGCGGGACCTTCGATCATGTTGCCGACACGTAGCAAGTAGCGGTCGAACACGTTGCTCGGCACGAATCCGCTGTCCTCGCCGAAAAAGACCTCTCGCGTGCTGGTGTGTGCTGCGCACGGCGAGCGTTCCCCCGTTGGTACCGCGCGCAACTCGATGCGCGGCATGAGTCCGGTGGCCAGCATGCCGAGATTCACGATTTCCGCCTGATCGTCCGGCGCGCAGTAGCTGTAGGTGGTTTCGTGTAGCTGGTCGAAGGCGCTTTTGAGTCGCATCAGCGCGGCATCGTCGGCAAGATCCTCCGGACCAAGCGGGACGCTCAGCTTCCAGGATTGGCCGATGTAACGCATGTCGAGGTAGCGCTCGAGTCGGATGCGCTCCGCCGGAACACCCTCGCCGGCCAGTGTTGCATCGGCCGATGCGGCGAAGTCGTGGAAGATCGCCGCCAGGTCCGCCGCATGCGCTCCGGCCAGCGGCTGCAAGTGCGTCGCGCGGTAGTCGTGCCGCAGGTCGCTGACCAGCATGCCCAATGCCGCCGCAACACCTGGCGCGGGCGGAATGAGCACCACCGGGATCCCGAGCGCCGCCGCCAGAGCGTTCGCATGGGCTGGCCCAGCACCGCCGAATGCGACCATGCAGAACGCTCGAGGATCGAGCCCACGTTGAACGGTCACCAGGCGCATCGCCTGGCCCATAGTGGCGTTGGCGATATCGACGATGCCCATCGCCGCGACAACCCGGTCAATGCCCAGCGGTTGGGCGCACCGCGAATCCAGCGCGACGCACGCGGCGTCGACATTCAGGCGCAGTTGACCACCCAGGAAGTAGTCCGGGTTGAGCCGACCGAGCACCAGGTTAGCGTCGGTGATGGTCGGCTCCGCACCGCCGCGCCCATAGCACGCCGGTCCCGGCTTCGCTCCGGCGCTGCGCGGTCCGACGCGTAACAGCCCGCCACCATCGATCCAGCCCAGGCTGCCACCGCCGGCGCCGACCTCCACCAGGTCGACCACGGCTGTCAGGATCGGATACCCGCTGCCCTTGACGAGACCAGCACCCGAAAACGAGCCGGCGCCCACCTCGAACTCCTGGAGCACCCGCGGCTGACCGTCACGGACCAGGCCCATCTTGGCCGTTGTGCCGCCCATGTCGAACGAGAGTGCGTCTCGGAAGCCCATCTGCTCGGCGACGAACGCGGCAACGCGCACCCCAGCCGCCGGCCCGGATTCGATGAGTGCGATCGGACGCTGCTTCGCCACCGCGGCCGTGGTGACGCCGCCATTGGACTGCATGACGTGCACATCCGGCACGAACGCCGCCTGCTCGAGTCGCTCCTCCACCTTACCCAGGTAGCGCGCCACCACCGGCGCGACATACGCGTTGACCACCGTGGTGCTCGCACGCCAGTACTCGCGAATCTCCGGCGCGATCTCACTCGACAACGACACTGTCGCCCGTGGATGAATCCGCCGGATGACCTCGGCGGCTTGCTGCTCATGAGCGGGATTGCGATACGCGTGCAGGAAGCACACCGCGACGGAGTCGATGCCCGCACCGGCCAGTCGTTCGACCGCCCGAGCCACGCTGTCCAGGTCGATCGGGACCAGCACGTGGCCCTGATAGTCGAGCCGCTCGGCGATCTCCAGGCAATGGCGGCGGAGGATTAGCGGCGGTGGCTTGTCGGTCTGGAGGTTGTACAGCTCGTGTCTGACCTGACGCTGAACCTCCAGCACGTCCCGGAAGCCGGCGGTGACCAGAAGTCCTGCCCGCGCGCCGCGCCGCTCGATCACCGCGTTGGTCGCGGTGGTCATAGCGTGCATGATGTAGCGCACCTGAGGCGGGTCAAGCCCGAGCTTGTCAACCAGCCGAATCGCGACCTGCAGGAACGCCTCCGACGGGTCATCTGGAGTGGTGAGCAGCTTGTCGATCGAAATAGCGCCTGACTGCTCGTCGATCAGAACACCATCGGTGAACGTTCCGCCGACGTCGACACCCAGCCGATAGGTCGTCGCGGTCATCGCCCTGTACGCTCCGCCTGCGTCGCGCTCAGGTCGACCTGCTCGCGCGCGACGTCAACGACCACGCCGTATACGCTTCGCGCCCGGTCGACCGAGATCTTGCCATCCAGGACGTCGTCCAGCACCCGTTGCGGGTTGCGCTCCAGCGCAGGACCGAAGCCCCCGCCACCGGCCATTTGAATGGAGAACACTTCGCCAGGCTCCAGTTGGACCGACAACTTCGAGCCGAACTCCTGTGGCGCCGTGTCAGGGTTCTGCACGAAGTGCGCGGTCCGTGCTGGCAAACCGTCGCACAGACCCTGCGGCGCGAAGCGCGCGCGCTCCGCGAGGACCGAGAAGCGCACCGCGCCTTCGGGCAGGTAGTCGCGCCGCAAACCCAGGCCGCCGCGGAATCGACCGGCGCCTTCAGAATCCGGGATCAGCTCGTAGCGGACGATCTGCACTGGGTAGTTGGCTTCGGTCTCCTCGACCGGTGAGTTCTCGGTGTTCTGCATGTGCGGCTGGACGGCTTCGATGCCATCCTTTGTCGCGCGGGCGCCATAGCCACCGGCGGTCGACTCATAGAAGACGAAATAGTCACCGGTGCGCGGGCTGACGCCTCCGAAACCGATATTGCACATGCACCCTTTTGAGTCGGCCGTCAGCCGCTCGGCCATTCCGCTCGAGAGCGCGCGGAACGCGGTCTCCAATACCCGGGCGCCGGTCTCGGACCCAGCGCCGATGGCGGCTGGTCGACGGCTGTTGACGATCGTTCCTGGCGGAGCGGTGACCTGCAGCAGGCGGTAGAAGCCGTCGTTCATTGGCAGATCGGGATCGATCAGCGCCCGCAGCGTGTACGCGCACGCCGAATAGGTCATGGCGTACGTGGTGTTGACCGAGCACGCACGCTGGGCATCCGAGCCACTCAGGTCGTAGCGCGCGCCATCGGCGTCCAGATCGATGGCCACCTGGATACGAATGGGCTCGTCGGTGAAGCCGTCATTGTCGAGGAAGCCTACGGCCGTGTAGTGCCCGGCCGGCAGATTGGCGATCTCGGCGCGGACGCGGCGCTCCGTATAGTCCATGAGCTCCTCCGAAGCCTGCTCGAAGGTGCTCAGTCCATAGGCGGCGACGATCTCTCGCAGCCGCCGCCCGCCGATGTTCACCGCCGCTACCTGGGCGCGCAGGTCGCCGCCGGTCTCGTGCGGCGCACGGATATTGGACAGAATCAGACGAAAGACGTTTTCGTCCACGCGGCCGTCGACCAGCACCCGCGTCGGAGGAATGATCAGGCCCTCCTGGAAGATCTCCTGGAACAGGCCGATGCTGCCGGGCGTCCCGCCGCCGACGTCGATGTGATGCGCCAGGGCCGCCGTGTACGCCACCAGATCCTCGCCGTCGAAAATCGGTGCCAGCAGGCACACGTCGTTCAGGTGCAAGCCTCCGAGGTGACCATCGTTGCATAGGATGCCGTCACCTGGCCGCAGCCGATCGCGTCCGTAGATCTCGACGACGCGCGGGACGAAATGGACGAGCGTGCCGAGGTGCACCGGCTGCGTGAAGGACTGGGCGATCACGCGGGCGGAGCGATCGAAGATGGCGCAGGAGAAGTCGAGGCGGGTCTTGATGTTGGTGGAGTAGGCGGCGCGCTGGAGGGCGAGGCTCATTTCGTCGGCAGCGGCCACGAGCGCGGAGCGGAAGACCTCGAGGCGGATGCGATCGAGGCCGGAGTCGTGGAGCCGCGTGATGGTCTGCGCCACGCTCGGCATGGTGCACCGAGCCGGCCCCAGTGTCCATCCTCAGGAGCAGCCTCTCGCCCCGGCGAGAGACTCGAGACTCACCTGGCCCAGGCTACGGCGTCAGCCGCGGGCCGGTCCGCAAAGCGTTGCGCGCACTGGAAGGCCAGTGGCTGGTCCGCTTCGTCGCCAGTCGAGGTGCAGGAGGTCTATTAGGTCCGCAGCGAGCTCGAGGGGTCTGGTCGCGCGACTCGGCGCAACGCGCATCTCAGACAAACAGATCGCGCGCATGCGCCAGCCCAAGCGATTGACTGCAAGTTCGCGGCGGCAAGAGAAAACTTCCAGGCTAGAACGAACATTCTATAATGCGGGGCATGATTGCCGCGGTGGTGCTTCTGCTGCGGTCGCGGCGCACTAGCGAGAGGAGCGGCTCGCAGCACGCACGACGGCGGGCCGACCGTTTGCTCGCTGGGCGAGCCGGGCCTCTGCTTGTTTTGAGCGCGTCGGAGATCGCGGAGTTCACCTTCTGTTTTGTACCAATGTCGGCCGGGCCATCGACGACCGTTCTTGAAGTGCTAAGGAATAGTGCTTCTTAGACCGCTGGGTCACGGTCGAGCGAGCACCGCTCGCCATTGGCGTAGCTCAAGCGCCACTTCCGTTTGCAAACGTGAGGTCCGTTATCGAATTCGCTCCTCGACCACTATTTGCAGGCGGTCTGGATCGATGCCAATTAGTGCCAGCACACCTTCGCCACCGGCTTCCGGTGGACCGACCCTCGCGGCGATCCTCACGTCGGTCCGGTCCGCAGCGCGGATCAGGCCGAGCAGCAGGTGCTCGATCTTAACCAGCGCCGTGGCGCGCCGGCGGGCCTCGTCCGCTCCCGCCCGAATGCCGCCCAGTAGCCGTGACGTGACCGAGAGCCGATCAGGCCGTCCGTGACGCCCCGGCTGACGTAGGCCCGTCGCGGCGGCCAGAGTTGCCAACTGGGCGTGTACAGCCTCCATGTCCGACCCGGAATCACGAACCAGGGCGGTAGCGAGACCGTCCTCCTCGCCCAGTAGGGCAACAAGCAGTTGCTCCAGCGCCAGAATGTACGGCGGACCAGCTGAGGCCACCACTTTGGCCGTCCGAAG
>WNFU01001777.1_pt1 | contig 39990 bp, 37 predicted proteins | sample 5400121 | NCBI WGS metagenome assembly WNFU01 (sample SAMN13153360, study PRJNA577476) | soil metagenome | isolation source: 100 cm soil or saprolite under grassland replicate 1 | place: USA:California | collected 2016-06-15
CACCCTGGAGCGCGCACAGCCCACGATGGGCATGCGCCTGCCCCGGGATCGAGCGATGTTCGTCACCCTGACCGTTGTCGCAGATCCAGCGCGTCCGAACTTGCGACACGCTCGCGAGGAACGGCATGGCGACCAAACCGAGCAGTACCAGCAGGGCTCGCATCGTTTCCTCCGGGCTTGCGAGGCGAAACTCAAGGAGGGCGCGACGGCCTCAGGTGAAACTGCCTTAGTGCTGACGTGGAGCCCGCGGCGCATCGTCCGGATTCCCCGCCGCGGGGGTACGCTTACATTCGCTCTCCGGGAGTGCGGGAAGCTGTGCGGCACGTCACGTCGTCCCGCAAGCTCAAGGGAGCCTGGCACTTACCGAACCGCGCCCGCACAAGCCGCCGCCCCAACACGTTCCCGGCTAGGACTTCCTGTACCGCCACGCCACGACGCCCGCGCCCGTCACCGTGATCTGGAACGCGTGGTTGCCGCTCGCGTCGATCGCGGGGACTTCCTGTTGCTGCGACGCGACCACGTCACCCTTCGCGCTCACGAACTCGAAGGTGATCGCCGTCGGCGCGCTCGGCTTCGACTTGAGATTGGTGAGCAGCCCCTCGACCTTGGCGCCCTTGTCGTCCGGGGCGAAGCCGCTCACGGTCACCTCGATCGGCATGGAGTCGGCGATCGTCAGGTAATACAGCGCCGAGTCCTTGTTCCCCGCGAGCTGCCACGCCCCGGCGAGCTTCGCGAGGCTCGAGCGGTTCAGCGGATCGATGGCGTGCAGCCGCTGCGCGATGGGTAGCACCTTCGCCGAGTCGCCCATCAGGTAGTAAATGCCCCCCAGGTTGTACAGCCCGTCGCGCTGGTACGGGTTCTTCGCGAGGCTCGCCTCGTACGCCTGCGCCGTCAGGCGATAGCGCGGTAAGATCGACGCCCGGAAGTCCTTGATGACGGAGTCCGTGGCGGTCTGGCACTTCGCCGCGATCTGCCGCACCGTGAGCGTCTTGCTCTTGGCCCGCGCCTCCGTCCGGCAGCTCGAGCCCAGCGGTGCGGTGTCCGGCTCACTCGGGATCGCGTTGAGGATCGCCTGGGCCGCGCCGAACAGGTCCGCCGCGTCGGCTGAGTCGGCGTGGTCGAGGATCTGGGTGTACAGCGACATCGCCTCGTCCCGCTTGTCCTGCTGCGAGTACACGGCGGCCAGCCCCGCCGTGGCCTGCACGTCGCCCGGATACGCGGCAAGGTATTCCCTGTACGCTTCGGCCGCCGCGTCCCAGCGCTGCGCCGCGTGGTACACGCGGGCCACGTTGAACATCGCGTCGCGCTTGTCCTGGGCGTGCTGCGTGTCCCGCGCCGCCGGCACGGCTTGCTTGAAGTACTTCGCGGCGGAGTCCGTGCGAGTGGCGAATACAATCGAATCTGTCCTGTATTTCGTTGAATCTGCCTGCCGCAGCGACGGGTCCGGAACTGGACGATTCGCGAACAGCGTCCCGAGATAGATGAAGCCCGTCGGCTCGCCGTCGTAGATCGCGTTGGCGCGCCGGAAGCTGGCGATAGCCGAGTCCATGTTCCCCGCCTGGTAGGCCTTCACGCCATCGTTGAACACGGGCACCCAGAAGGCTCGGCGCCAAAAGGCGATGTCCTGCTGGCACGACGGCGCAAGCGCGGCGGCCTTCCTCAGCGCCGTATCGGCACCGACGAGGTCGTTCAGCAGCGCGTAATAGCGACCGAGGTAGTACCAGGCGGCCGGATTCTTCTCCTGCCCGCCGGTGGTGATGGCTTCCGTGAGCATCCGGTTCGCATCCTTGAGGTCCTTCTGGCGCTTGTCCTCGAACTTGGTCTCCGACGCACTCTTCAGGTACAGCACCCCGCTGTTTACCTTGAAGTGGCCCGGCTTCAAGTCGCACTTGGCCGGCGTCCACTGCTGCGCGGCGACCGGCGCGGCGGCGGCCCCCGCGACGAGAGACACCAGCACCCCGACGGCGTACCTGACGGTCATGGTCTCTCCTTGGACTTGGCGACGAGCGCCTCGGCGTCGCGCTCCGCGGCGCGCGCGATCTCGAGCGGCGGCCGACCCAGGGCCCGGGCCGCCGCGAGGACGTCGTCGTACTCGGGTTTCAACCGGACACCGTCTCTCCCCGCATCGGGCTGCTCGAGCACCTTGACCCGTACGGAGACGTCAGGAGCGAGCTGCACGGTGACCTGGCGGCGCGGTAGCGTCGCCCGCTCCGCCACCCAGCGGCGCACACCCGCCGTCGTGCTGTGTCGGAACAGCGCGGCGGTCACCTGCTCCGCCAGCTCCTCGGGCGCCATGACTTCCACGCGGAAGCCCGGCCGCCCCTTCTTCATCTGCACCGGCCATGTCTGCACGTCGAGCGCGCCCGCGGCGGTGAGCGCCTGGCGCAACGGCTCCACGTACTCGGGGCTCATGTCGTCCACGTCGGTGGCGAGCAACGCCACGCGCCCTGCTTCCGCCGCCTGCTCGGCGACGAGAATGCGCAGCGCGTTGGGATACTGCCGCGGATTGCGCTGTCCCGCCCCCCAGCCGCTCCGCACCAGGCGCCAGCGGCCGGGCGGGGTTCCCGCCGAGAGCACCCGCAACAGCGCCGCGCCGGTCGGCGTCGTCGCCTCGCCCTCCGCGGGGCCGCCGGCAGCGATCTCCAGCCCTTCGAGCAGGATCGCCGTAGCGGGCGCGGGCACGGGCAGCGTGCCGTGCTCCGCCTCGATCCATCCATTCCCCACCGCCACCGGCCAGCTGTAAATCGCCCCCTGATCGACGCCCAGCCGCTCGAAGCCCTCGATCGCCCCCACGATGTCGAGCACCGCGTCCACGGCGCCCACCTCGTGCAGGTGGACCTGCTCGGGCGGCACGCCGTGCACCCGGCCCTCGGCCTCGCCGATTAGGTGGAACGCGCGCACGGCCCGCTCCTTCACCCAATCCGAGACCGGGGCGCGCTCGACCATGCGCAGCAGCTCGCCCACGTGACGCCCGTGCCGGTCCGCGGGGATCGAGAACTCGATCTGCTTGCACCCCACCCCGCACCGCGCCGCGTCCCGGATCGTCACCGTGACGCCGTCCAGGCCGAGACGCTTGGGCAGTTCCTCGAGCCAGGACGCGGGCACCCCCAGGGACAGGAGCGCGCCCAGGGTCATGTCACCCGAGATTCCGGCGGCGGGGTCGAGAATCGCGATGCGCATGTGACCGAAGCGGCGGAATATTACCGGTTAGCCCCGGTAGAGCCACCCGGCGCCGGTGTTGAACAGCACCACCTGTTCGTCCGGCTGGACGGCGCCGCGCGCCGCGAGTTCGAGCAGGCCGGCAAGCGCCGCGCCACCCTCGGGGCAGGCGTCGATCCCCGCGAGCGTCTGGAGGTCCCTGGCGGCCTCCGCGAGCTGGCCGTCGGTCACCGCCACGGCGCCGCCGCCGCTCTCGCGCAGCGCGCGCAGCATCAGGCGGTCGCCCAACGGACTGGGGACGCGCAGCCCCGACGCGATCGTCCACGGCTCGGGCCACGGGCTCGAGCGATCGGCGCCCGCTTGGAACGCGTGCACCACCGGGGCGCACCCGGCGGCCTGCACGCTGTACATGCGGGACAGATGCCCACGTATCCAACCTGCGTCCGCGAGCTCGCCGAACGCCTTCCACATGCCGATCAATCCGGTGCCTCCACCGGTGGGATACACGATCACATCGGGCAGGGTCCAGGCGAGCTGTTCGGCAAGCTCGAGACCGAGGGTTTTCTTGCCCTCGATGCGGTACGGCTCCCGCAGCGTGGACACGTCCACGGCGCCGCGCTCGGCGGCATAGGCGCGCGCCGCCTTGCCGCAGTCGCCGATGTGGCCGTCGACGAGCTGCAGATCGGCCCCAAAGCTCTTGATCTGGGCCAGTATCGTGGGCGGTGTGCTCGTGGGCGCGTACACCCGCGCTGCAACGCCTGCGCGCGCCGCGTACGCAGCGAGCGCGATGCCGGCATTGCCGGCCGTGGGCACGACGAACCGCCGCGCTCCCGCTCCGACGGCGCGCGTCACCGCCGCGGCGAGCCCCCGTGCCTTGAAGGAGCCGGTCGGGTTCGTCCCTTCTTCCTTCACCAAGAGATCGCGGAACCCGTGCTTCGCGGCGATGCGACCCACAGAAAGCAACGGCGTGCCTCCTTCGCCGAGCGTCACGGGCGACTCCCCGTCCGCGAGCGGCAGCCATTCCCGATAGCGCCACATCGTCCAGCCGCGCTCGGAGAGCAGCGACCTCGCTTCGGGTGGTGGCGCGGACGCGTAGCGCACGAGATACGGCTGGCCGCAGTCGCACACGGTGGGCAGGCCTGCGGCGTCGCGGGTCTTGCCGCAGGCGGAGCATTCGAGAGACCAAGGGAGCGTCACGGGGTCAGGGGGTGAGGCCATGCAACCGCTCTAGAATCCGCTCGGCCAGCGTCGTCGAGAACCCCGGCAACGCCGCGATCTCGCCGGGCGTCGCGGTCTTCACCCCCGCCAGCGAGCCGAACCGCTCGAGCAGGATGCGCCGCCGATTCGGTCCGATGCCGGGGATGGCGAGCAGCTCGGACGTGATCGTGCGCTGCGCCCGGCGCTTCCGGGTGTAGCTCACGGCAAAGCGGTGCGCCTCGTCGCGGGCGCGCTGCAGCAGCTTCAAAGACGGACTGCGCCGCGACAGCCGCAGGGGGTCCGGGCGCGCGGGCAGGAATACCTCCTCCTCCTTCTTCGCCAGACTCACCATCGGGAGCGTCTCCCGCCCCACCGCGCGGGCCGCGTCGAGCGCGGCCCCGAGCTGGCCCTTGCCCCCGTCGATCACCAGCAGGTCGGGGAGCGCCTTCTCCTCGGTGATCCGGCGGCGGAGATAGCGCGTCACCACCTCGTGCACCGCGGCGAAGTCGTCCTGCGGCGCCCCCTTGATCTTGAAGCGGCGGTACTCGGCCTTCTTTGGCCGCCCCGCCTCGAACCACACGAGCGAACCGACCGTATCGCGTCCCTGGTTCGTGGAGATGTCGATGCACACGAACGAGCGCGGCACGGCGGCGAGGCCGAGGTCGCGGCCGAGGGCGAACACCGGATCGGCCGCGCGCTCGTCGATGTCGAAGCTCTCGATCTTCAGGCTGTCGAGCAGGTGGCGCGCGTTCTGATCCGCGAGCTCGGCGAGCCTCGCGTAGGTGCCGCGCTGCGGCACGTGCCACTCCGCATCCGGCGCGAGCAGCGCGAGGGGTTCCAGGTCCTCGGGCGCGAACGGCAGGAGCACCCGGCGGACGCGGGCCTCGAGCGGCAGGTAGCAGCGTACCAGGAAGGCGGAGAGCACGGCGCCCTCGCGCTCGCGCTCGACGTTCTCGAGGAACCGGTGGTCGCGCGCGATGAGCCGGCCGTCCCGCACCCGGAGGATCACGCCGCAGGCGTCGTCCCCGTCGCGCGCCAGCCCGATCGCGTCCGCGTCCCCGCCGCCCACGAGCTCGACCGTCTGCGGCCGCTCGAGCTGGTCCAGCCACTTGAGCGCGTTCCGCAGCTGCGCCGCGCGCTCGAACTCGAGTCGCTGCGCCGCCTCCTGCATGCGGTCGCGCAGCCGCGTTCGCACGTCCACGGTCTTCCCCTCCAGGAAGAGCAGGACGTCGTCGATCATGCGGCGGTAGTCCTCCCGGCTTTGCTGGCCCACGCAGGGCGCCCGGCAGCGCTCGATGTGGAAGTCGAGGCACGGCCGGTCGGGCGCCTCGCGCGGCAGGTCCCAGTGACACGACCGCACGGTGAAGATGCGGCGGACGATCTGGAGCGTCTGCCGCAGGATGGCGACGTCGGTGTACGGCCCGAAGTAACGCGCGCCCGTGATGTTCACCCGCCGCACGACGAGGACGCGCGGGAACGGCTCCCCCAGCGTCACGGCGATCCGCGGATAGCTCTTGTCGTCGGTGAGCCTGATGTTGAAGCGGGGCTTGTGCTCTTTTATGAGGTTGTTCTCGAGCAGCAACGCCTGCGCCTCGTTCGGCACGATGATCGTCTCGAGGTCCGCGATCTGGCGGACCAAGGCAGATCGCTCCGGGGTGGATTCCGCCTCGGGCCCGAAGTAGCTCGGCACCCGGGAGCGCAGGCTCTTGGCCTTGCCGACGTACAGGATCTCGCCCGCGGCGCTTCTCCAGAGATACACCCCGGGCTTGTCGGGGAGAGCCTGGAGCTTGCGGGTGATCAGGTCACGAACTTCCACAGGCGCTGCGCGTCGGGATGTTTCAGGGCCAGCGTGACGACGAGGTAGACCATCCCAAAGATAGCGAGGGTGAACAGGGCCCGGGGAATCGGCGCCTGGCCGGCGGTGAGCGCGGCGACCCCCGCGCCAGCGCCCGCGGCGCCGAGCGCGGCGCCGAAACTGCTCGCGGAGGCGCGCCATTCGACCCGGCCGAGCAGGGCGCCGATCCGGTGATCGAGGTCACGCAGGTGCAATACTACGTTGACCCAGGCGCCGAGCGAGGACCCGAGCGCGATCCCCGCGGGGCCGTAGCGCTGCATCAGGAGCGCCGCCAGCGCCGTCGAGAGGAGCAGCGAGGACGCGGCGATCTTCACCGGTGTCTTCGTGTCCTTGAGGGCGTAGAACCCCGACGCGAACAGCTTCACGGTGGCCTGGCCCAGCAGCCCCACGCCGTACGCCGCGAGCACGCCGCCCACCAGCTCCGTGTCCGACGCGTCGAACCGTCCGGTCTGGAACAGCGCGCCCACGATCACCGGGCCGAGCGCCGCGAACGCGAACGACGACGGCACGACGAAATAGAAGATCCGCCGGAACCCGGTGCCCAGCCGCGCCCGCAGCAGCTCGTTCGGCGCCGCCGTCACGGCGTCGCGCGACAGCTCGGGAAGGGAGACGGCGGCCACCGACACCCCGAAGAGGCTGATCGGCAAGACCTGCAGCAGCTGCGCGTACCCGAGGCTCGACAGCCCGCCCGGGCCGGTGAAGGAGCCGAGGAAGGTGTCCACCACGCCCGAGATCTGCGCCACGCCCGCGCCGAGCACGAGCGGCGCCCAGGCGACGAGGACGGGGCGCACCCCCTCGAGCCGCGTGCTGAACCGCAGCCGGATGCCCTGCAGCAGCGTCCAGCAGGCGGGCAGCTGCACGGCGATCTGCAGCACGCTGCCCGCCACCGTCCCCCACGCGAGCGCCAGCGCCAGGCGGTGCAGCTGGACATCGCCGGGGAGGGCGCGATTCGGGAACCACGTGCCCGCGCCGACGAGCGCCACGATCCCGGCGATGTTCCAGAGCGCGGGGGCCGCGTACGGCAGGAAGAAGCGCCGGTGAGTGTTCAGGATGCCGAGGCACCAGGCCGACACCACCATCAGCCCCGTCATCGGGAAGAGGACGCGGACCAGCGTCACGGTGAGACGGCGGCGCGGCTCGTCGAATCCCTGGGCGATGATCGTCGTGATCGCCGGCGCGAAGGCGATGCCGAGCAGCGCCAGGACCCCGGAGGCGAGCACGAGCAGCCCGAGCACGGCGCCGGCGAGGGCCCGCGCGGCGGCCCGGTCGGCGCGCTGGTTGAAGGCCGCATAGACCGGGATGAACGAGGCGGAGAGCGTGCCTTCACCCAGCAGGTTCCGGATCGCGTTCGGAATCCGCAGCGCGGCCCGGAAGGCGTCAGCCGGGACGCTGGTATTGCCGAAGTAGTAGGCGAACACGCGCTCCCGGACGTAGCCGAGCACGCGGGTGAGGAGGATGCCGGCGGCGACGTGGGCGGCGTGGCGCGCCCCGCCCCCGCCCCCGCCGCGCGGCTCCGCCACCGTCAGGAGGGCTTCTTCTTGTTCGGGTCTTCCAGCAGGCGCTGCACGAATTGGATCTCTTCGCGCATGCCGGTGAGGGACCGGGTCACGTCCTCCAGATCGGTCTCCAACACCTCGACCCGCCGTTGCAGCTCGCGCACGTCGGCTCCCGCCTCGTCGCGCTGTCCCTCGAGCCGGCGCGCGATCGAGCGCCCCAGCGGCGAGTCGAGCAGGATGGCCGTGATGGGAATCATCAGTGCGATGACGAGGACGACGACGAAGAGCCACATAGCAGGGATTCTACGAAGCGTCCGTCCAGCGCGCCACCTCCCGCCCGAGTGCGTCCAGCAAATCTGGCCCGTAGCGGATGAGGAACGACGCGAGCGTGAGCACCCGCTCCTGCGGCTGCCCCCGGGGATAGACCGCCGCGCGAGCACGGGTGATCTGACGGACCAGCGTCTCCCCCTCCAGCCGCTTCAGGCTGGCGACGAGCTTCTTCTCGATCGTCTGCGCGCCGGCGAGCGCGGCATGGCGCGCCGACTCGACCGTGCGCTCGAGCGTCGGATCGATCTGCACGACGGACCGGACCAGGCGGCCGTACTGCTCCTCGATGCCGCTCCGCAGCGCGGCGAGCGTCGCGACGGTCTCGGGCGGCAGCTCGTGACGCACCAGCCGGGCCTCCAGCTCGCCCGGTTTGCCGTCGAACGCCGCCAGATCGAGTCCGTAGCGTTCCATCAACTTCTCCACGCGACCGTCGACGATCACCCCGGACCAGCGCGGCACGGGCGCCTGGCGCGTCACGCCCAGCGTTTCGTACAGCGGCGCCGCGTCGGGCAGGTACCCGAGCTCGGCGGGGCCGGCGGCGTAGGCGACGGTGGGGAGCAGCGCCGCCTCGACCACCGGGCGCAGCAGCACGTTGGGCGACAGCCGCTCGGGCGTCTCCGCCGCGATCCGCTCCAGGTCCGCCCGGGTAAAGCGCTCCCCGCTGCGCCGCGTCACGAACGCGTCGCCGTCCGCCTGCAGCCGGTCGCGACCCTGCCGCGCTTCCACCATGACGGGGGTGTAGCCGTCGGCGAGCGTGACGGCGAGTCCCTTCATCACCCAGGGCGCCGCCACGCGCTTCGCGGCGCGGTCGTGCGCGCACAGCACCGCCAGCCCACGCGGGGCGAGCAGGGCGTTGAGCGCTTCGGCGAACGCCGCGGCCAGGGTCGCGTCCGGCCGGTACCATCGCTCGAGCCAGGCAAGCACCCCGGCCTTGAACTCCGAGTCCGGCGTGCCCGCGCGCAGCTGCTCCAGCGCCGCGCCCACCTCGGCGCCGCACGGCTCCCGTGCGAGCGGAGCCAGGGCGGCGTCCGCCGCACGCTCCCGCAACACGATCCGGACGAGGTCACCGGCGGCGTTCACGAACCAGGCGTGGTTCGCCTCGGCGAAGTCGTGGTCGTCGCCGGCGACCCAGAAGACGGGGACGACGGGCGTGCCGCGCTCGCGCTCGAGACGCGCGGCCAGCGCGATGGCGGAGAGCGCCTTGTAAATGGTGTACAGCGGCCCGGTGAAAAGGCCGGGCTGCTGCCCGGTCGTCACGGCGACGACGGCGCCTCGCCCGAGCTTGTCTCGTCCCGGTCCGGGGAGCGTCGCGGCCAGCACCTCCGGCGCAACCCGCCGCGGCTCCCCGGGCCGCCCGGGCAACTCAAGCGGCGCGATGGGAGTGGTCACGATCTTCGGCATCACCCTGCCCCCTTCCCCCTTCCCCCTTCCTGCGTCACGTGCTTCACGCTTCTAGAACCAGTCGGTCATTCGCCGAACACGTCCGCCTGAAACGTGAGAACCTCGGTGTCCGGTTCCCGCCACGCGTCAGGCGGGAGCCCGGCCTTACGGCACGCCGCCGCGAGGAACGCCTCGGGTCCCCAATGATACTCGGTCGCGACCTGCGGCAGCAGCAGACCGACGTGGCGGCCTCGCCGCACCACCAGGCCGTCGCGGCCCACCACGATGTGACGCGGATCCACCGGGGTCGGGCGCAATGGAATCAGCGGGGTCAGCACGGAGATCTCGAAGGCGAGCCCGGGGAGCTCCTCCGGAGCCACGGGCGCGAACCTGGGGTCGTCCCGCGCCGCCGCGACCGTCATCTCGCGCACCACGTCGCCGAGCGGGCGATCGTCAGCCATGTGGCCGATGCAGCCGCGCAGCGCCCCGTGCGCGGTAATGCTGACGAAGGCCCCTCGCTGCAGCGCCGCGCCGGTCGCCTCCGGCAGGGCTGGGACCGGCCGCGCCCCGAGGTGCGCCTCGAGCGTGGCGCGGGCGAGCCGCAGCGGGCCCCGGCAGCGCGTCCGCGCCGCCGATCGCGAAGACGACGTCGCGGCTCTCCATCTCCCAGCGCGCCGTCCAGTCGGCGAGCTGCCCCGAGGTCCACTCCTCCCCCGAGCGCGACAGCGCGACGAGGCGCGAGCCCTCGGGGATCGCCTCGAGGATTCGCGCCTCGTCCTTCACCTCCCGTTCCTCGGCCCGCGTGTAGCGCCTCAGCCGGTCGAGATACTCGTCACACGCCGCCCGAAGCGCCGCGTCCTTCACGCGGCCCACGGCGACGACCCGATAATGCATCAGGCATACATCCCACGCAGCCGGTGCATCGCCGCCACGCGGTCCACGGCGAGCATGTAACAGGCGATGCGGGTGCTCACTTTGTGCTTGTCCACCATCGTCAGTACCTCGCGAAACGAGCGAGTCATGATGGTCTCGAGGCGCTTGTTCACCGTCTCCTCGTCCCAGAAGTAGCCGCCGCGGTCCTGCACCCATTCGAAGTAGCTCACCGTCACCCCGCCCGCGTTCGCCAGGATATCGGGGATGACGAACACCCCCTTCTGCTCGAGGATCTCGTCGGCCGCCGCGCTGGTGGGGCCGTTCGCGCCTTCGCAGATGATCCTGGCCTTGATGTCCGGAGCGTTCTTGCGGGTGATCACGTTCTCGGTGGCGGCGGGGACCAGCACGTCGCAGTCCAGCGTGAGGACCTGGTCGCCCGGGATGGCTTCGGCTTCGGGGTACCCGGCGAGGTGGCGGCGCTCGCTCACCCACTTGAGCATGTCCGCCACGTCCAGCCCCTTCGGGTTGTACAGCCCGCCGGACTTGTCCGCCACCGCGACGACGGTCGCGCCCTCCCGGGAAAGGAGGTCCGCGGTCACCGAGCCCACGTTGCCGAACCCCTGCACCGCGACCCGCGCCCCCCTGAGCGACATGCCCAGCCGCGCCAGCGCCTCCCGCGAGACGATCGTGCACCCTCGCCCCGTCGCCTCGCGCCGGCCCAGCGAGCCGCCCATTTCCACCGGCTTTCCGGTCACCACCGCCGTCACCGTGTGGCGCTTGTGCATGGAGTAGGTGTCCATGATCCACGCCATCACGCGCTCGTTGGTGTTCACGTCCGGCGCCGGGACGTCCGAGTCGGGGCCGAGGGTCTCGATGATGCTCGCGGTGTAGCGGCGGGTCACCCGCTCGAGCTCGCTCATCGACATCGCCGACGGATCGCACACCACCCCCCCCTTCGCGCCGCCGAAGGGAATGTTCACGAGCGCGCACTTCCACGTCATCCACGCCGCCAGCGCCTTGACTTCTTCGAGCGTCACGTTGAGGTCGAAGCGGATGCCGCCCTTCGCCGGCCCGCGCGAGGTGTTGTAGAGCACGCGGTACCCGGTGTAGACCTCCACCTCCCCGTTGTCCCGCACGACGGGCACGGAGACGATGATCTGCTTCTCGGGGTTGCGCAGGACCTTGTAGAGGCCCCGATCGAGGCTCAGGAGCTGCGCCGCGTGGTCGAAGCGCTCCATCATCGCCTCGAACGGATTCCCCTCGGAGAGGAAGGTGTCCTTCTCGGGCCGGATGACGGCTGGTTGGCTCATAGCCTTCGGTGTGTGAACCGGTCTCAGGCACGGCCGGCCGGGGCAAGCAGGGCGTCCAACGCCTGCTCGAGCGCCCGGCCGTTCCGTTCCCAACGGACCGCAAGGCCCACGACCAGCGGCTCAGGGGCGGTCCCCGGCCACCGGCCGCGCAGCTTCACGGCGTCCTTTTCAGTGACTACAACATAATCCGCCGCGGCCGCGGCCTGCACGAGACGCTCCACATCATCGTCGCCGTAGCGGTGATGATCTTGATACGCAAGGAGTTGCACGCTGGCTCCAGCGCGCTCCAGCTGCGCCGCGAAGCTGTGCGGGTCGGCGATCCCAGCCGCCGCCACGACCCGGCGACCGGCGAGCACCGCCGGCTCATGGTGTGTCCCAGACTGCATCCCTTCAACGCGGTCGAGGGCGAGACAGGTCGTGCATACGGGCGCCCCGGGCCGGCGCTCCCACAGTCGCTGGGCAAGGGCGTCGGCCGCCTCGGCTGACGCGCGCTTGCGGGTGACGACGATCAGGTCCGCCCGATCGAGCGCGTCCCAACGCTCCCGCCATGGACCGGCCGGGAGCGGCCACCGCGAGCCCTCCGCGCTCTCGGCGCTCACGACGGCGACGTTGAGGTCGCGCGCCACCGACAGCAGCTGGAACGCGTCGTCGAGGATCAGCACGTCGGCGCCCCCGGCCCGCGCCTCGCGCGCCCCGGCGATCCGATCGGGATTCGCCACGACGACCGCCTCTGGGACGAGCAGCCGGTGCACCAGTGGCTCGTCCGCCCCTACCCCGCGGAGCAGGATGCCCGGACGGTGGCCCCCTTCTTCGTAGTGGCGCGCGATCCAGGCCGCCAGCGGCGTCTTCCCCGTCCCCCCGACCGACAGATTGCCCACCGCCACCGCCGGCAGGGGCAGCCGCTCGGTGCCGAGCCAACCCCATTGGTACGCCCGCGCCCGGAGCTTCGTCACTCCCCAGTAGAGCGCCGCGAACGGGACGAGTGGGAGCTGCGCCGCGCGGGCCGAGGGGCTCCCACCCCACAGCCGGTGCGCTATCCCACTCGCGCTCACGTCTCGTCTCCGCGGGTCACTTCGCGCAACGCCCGCTCCACGTCCGTGATGCCGCGACGCAGGCCTGCTTTCCCGTCCTCCACCGCGAACGGCGCGCTGTAGGCGACCTCGACCGTGGCGAACGGCCTGGGGATACAGAAGCGATCCCAGGACCGGAGCCACCACGCCGCGGACGCACGTGCGCCCACGGCGATCACGAGCGCCTGCGCGTGCTGAGCCGCGGCGATCGCACCGGGCTTGACCTGTTCCGCGGGCCCGCGGGGGCCGTCCGGCGTGAGCGCAACCTCGGCGCCGCTCCGCAGGCAGCGCACCAGGCCGAGCAGGCCGACCTCGCCGCCGCGCCGCGACGAGCCTCGCACGACGCGGTAGCCCCAACGCCTCGAGAGCTCCGCCAGGTAGCCGCCGTCGCGATGCCGGCTGACGAGCAGGCCGACGCCTTCCCCGCGCCGGCTGTAGAGCAGCGGCAGGATGCGGCTGTGCCACAACACGTAGACGATGGGCCGCCCCCGCGCCCGGGCGGCCCGTACGTGCTGCCACCCGCGGATCCGGTAGCGCCAGGTGGCCGCGAGGAGGCGGAGCAGCGCCGCCCCGAGCACCGCCGCCAGCGGCTCGACCGCGCGCAGCTTCACGCCAGGAGCTCCACGGCGAGCGCCGCGACCCGGTCTGCTGCGCCGGGCGGGCCGAGCCGCTCGCGCACGACGGCCAGGCCGTCCCGCTGGCGCCGGGCCGCGTCGCCCTGTGGGTCGAGTAACGCGAGGGCGGCGGCGGCAAGCGCCGGCGGCGTCACCGCGCCTTGCAGGAACTCGGGGGCTACCTCGCCCCCCGCGATCAGGTTGACCAGCCCGACGTGCGGCACGCGCAGCACCCGCATGGCGATCGCGTAGGAGACCGCGTTCAGCCGGTAGGCGATGACCATCGGCAGATCGGCGAGGGCGGCCTCGAGCGTGGTCGTGCCCGACTTGCAGAGCCCGGCGTCCGCCGCGCCGAACACGGGGCGCGGGTCGCCCAGGTGGATGCGGATCGCGCCGGGCGCCTCGTAGCGGCCACGTGGCGTGCCGGCGGCGACCACCTGCACGTCCGGCCGCTCGACCGTCACCGCGGCCGCCGCGTCGCGGAACGCGGGCCACAGCCGGGCGACCTCCTGCGCGCGGCTTCCGGGAAAGAGGCCGAGCACCGGACGTCCCGGCTCCAACCCAAGGGCGCGGCACGCCTCGGCCCGCGACACCGGTGCCGGGCGGTCCTTCAGCGGGTGTCCGACGAACGTCGCCGGCACTCCCCGCTTTCGGAAGAAGTCCTCCTCGAAGGGCAGGATGACCGCGAGCCGCCGCACGGTCGCGAGCTTGCGGACCCGCCCCGACCCCCACGCCCACAGCTGCGGCGCGATGTAGTAGAGCACCGGGATCCCCGCCGCGTGAGCCGCTGCCGCGGCCCGCAGGTGATAGCCCGGGTAGTCCACGAGGATCACGAGGTCGTAGCGCCCGGTGCGGAACGCCTCGCGGACGCGTCCCAGCAAGCGGAAGTGAGCCGGGATCTTGCGCAGCGCCTCCACAAAGCCCACGACGGAAAAGTGCTCCATCCGCTCCACCACGCGGGCGCCGGCGGCTTCCAGCCGCGGCCCGCCGAACGCGTCCACGGCGGCGTCGGGGAGGCGGCGCTTCAGGGCCGTCACCACCGCGGCCGCGTGCGCATCCCCCGACGGCTCCCCCGCCGACACGTAGATCCGCGGCGGGCGGCTCACGGCCGCGCGGCGGCGAGGGGCGAGGCCTGGACGGCGTCGGCGACCCGGCAGGCGAGCGCCAGGGCCTGCGCCCCGGCCGCGCCCGACACTACCACCTCCTCTTCCCCGCGCACGGCGCGGACGAAGCTCTCAAGCTCGAGCTCGAGCGACTCCGCCTCAACCGCCTCCAGACCCACGTGCTCGATGACCTGCTCGAGCGTGGTGGCACCGAAGCCCTGCCAGCCGGGCTTCAGCCGGTAGAAATCGCCCGTCCCCTGCGCGAGGTCGAGCGAGAAGTAGCCCGTCGGCTGGAAGATGCGGAGCTTACGGGTGCGGTCGCGTGACACGCGGCTCGCCGTGACGTTCGCGATGGCGCCGTTCGCGAACTCGATGCGCGCGTTCGCAATGTCGACGTGCGGCGTGAGGATCGCCACGCCCGTGGCCCGCACGTCCGTCACCTCGGAGCGCACGAGCTCGAGGACCAGGTCGAGGTCGTGGATCATCAGGTCGAGGATCACGGCCACGTCCGTCCCACGCGGCTGGAACGGCGCCAGGCGGTCCACCTGGAGGAAGCGCGGCTCGTCCAGGTAGGGCGCTGCCGCCCGCACCGCGCGGTTGAACCGCTCCACGTGACCCACCTGCAGGACGACGCCCCGCTCGCTCGCCGCCCGCACCAGCCGCTCAGCCCCGGCCATCGTGTCCGCCAGCGGCTTCTCGATGAAGACGTGCACCCCCCCCGCCAACGCGGCCAGGCCCACCTCCCCATGGGCGGGGGTCGGGACGGCGACCGTCACCGCGTCGATCCGGTCGAGCAGGGCCGCGAGGGACGGGTGGGCGACCGTTTCCAATTGCTGCGCCACCTCGGCCGCGCGCGCCGGGTTCTTGTCGTAGATCCCGGCGAACTCCGCTCCCGGCATCCGCCCGAGCAGCCGCGCGTGATGGAACCCGAGCGCCCCGGTGCCGATGACACCCACCCGCACCGGGCTCCCCCGGACCGCGCGGCTCCCGCGCCTGCCCGGCGCGCTCACACGAGCACTCCCCGGTGCGATCCCTCGATGAACGTGAGGAAGGTCTCTACTTCCGGAATGTTCGGCAGCTCGGCGCGCGCCTTGGCGATGCCCTGGCTCACCGTCATGTCCGAATTGAACAGCAGTCGATAGGCGCGCTTGAGCGCGAGCTTCACGTCGGGTGCGAACCCGGCGCGCTGCAGCCCCACAGAGTTGAGGCCGTACAGGTGGACCGGGTTGCCGACCGCCTTGGTGTAGGGCGGCACGTCCTGGTTCACGCGCGAGCCGCCCCCCACGAACGCGAACGTCCCGATGCGCACGAACTGGTGGATCGGCACGAGGCCCGAGATGACGGCCCGGTCGTCCACCGTCACGTGTCCGGCCATCTGGACCGCGTTCGCGATGATGACGTCGCTGCCGACCACGCAGTCGTGCGCGACGTGGACGTACGACATCAGGAAGCAGCGCTGCCCCACCGAGGTCTTCCCCGTCGCCGTGGTCCCGCGGTTGATCGTGCAGTACTCGCGGATGACGGTCGCATCGCCGACTTCGACCCAGGTGTCTTCGCCCCGGTACTTCAGGTCCTGCGGCTCGTTGCCGATGACGGTCCCGTATCCCACCTTCACGCCCACGCCGAGCTTCACGTTGCGCTCCAGCACCGCGTGACCCGCGATCTGGCAGCGGGCGCCCAGGGTAACGCGCGGCCCGATGACGGCGTACGGGCCCACGGCGACGTCCGCCGCGAGGTGCGCGGTGGGGTCGACGAGCGCGGTGCGGTGAATCACCGCTCGGTCACCATCGCCATCATTTCCGCCTCCGCCACGACCTGCCCGTCCACGTAGCCGACGCCCTTCATTTTGCAGGTCTTGCCCCGAAACTGGACCATCTCGAGCTCGAACCGAATCTGGTCGCCCGGCACCACCGGCCGGCGGAACTTGACGTTGTCGAGCGACATGAAGTAGACGACCTTGTCCGAGATGTCCTGCCCCTCGAAGTGGCTCATCAGGAGCATCCCCCCCACCTGCGCCATCGCCTCGATGATCAGCACCCCGGGCATGATGGGGTGCCCCGGGAAGTGCCCCTGGAAGAACGGCTCGTTGATCGTGACGTTCTTGATGCCGACGATCCGCTCTTGTCCCTCGACTTCGATGATCCGGTCGACCAGCAGGAACGGATAGCGATGCGGCAGGACGTCCATGATGCGACCGATGTCCATCGTCGGAGCCCCCATTCGGCTGGCGGCCCGGCAGAGGGCGCGGGCGAGGGCGACGTTGCCGCCGTGGCTCGGCCGCGTGGCCACCACGTGGGCGCGGATGCGCGCGCCCGTGAGCGCCAGGTCGCCGATGATGTCGGCGGCCTTGTGCCGCACGAACTCGTCCGGCCAGCGCAGCTTGCCGCCGTTCGCGAGACCCCGCTCATCGAGCACGATGGCGCTGGCCGCGGTGGCTCCCTTGATCAACCCTTTCGCCGTGAGCGCGGCGACTTCGCTCGCGAATCCGAACGTGCGGGCGGGTGCGAGCTCACGCGCGAAGGTTTCCGGGGTCACCGTGTAGCTTCCCGACTGCCGCCCGATGAGGGGGTGCGGCCACTCGATCGTCACGGTCAGCCGGAACTCTTTGGCCGGCGCCACGACGTAGCTCGAGTCCCCTTCGGTCACGGTGAACGGCGCCTGCACGGTGAGGACCGCCGGTTCCCCACCGACCTCCACGGGTTCGGCCTGCGCGAGGGCCTCGAAGTAGGGCTGGACGCTGCCGTCCAGGATGGGCGGCTCGGGCCCGGTGAGCTCGACCGTCAGGTCGTCGATCTCGTGAGCCGCGACCGCCGCGAGCAGGTGCTCCACGGTGTGGATCGTGGTCTCGCCCTTGCCGATCGCGGTCCGGCGCTCGACCGCCTCGACCTCGGCGAGCCGGGCGGGGATCTCGGGCCGGTCGGCCAGGTCCGTCCGCCGGAACACGATCCCCCGCCCGGCCGGCGCGGGGAGAAACGTCGCGCAGGTGCGGGCGCCCGTGTGGAGGCCCGTCCCCGCCACGGACGCCTGGCGCCGGATGGAGCGCCTAGGGGCTGCGCTCATCGCTCCGCCGCACCAGCGTCTCGAGCTCGTCCACGATCTTCGCCAGCCGGTACAGCGCCGCCTGGGCTCGGAAGAATTCGCGATGCTCCCGCGCGGGAAAGCCGCTCACGGTCACGCCGGGCGCGATCTCTCCGATCACCCCACCCTGCACCGTCACCCGCGCCCCCCGTCCGATCGTGACGTGGTCGGCGAGGCCCGCCTGCCCGGCGAGGAACACGTCGTCCCCGACGTGCGTGCTGCCGGCGATGCCCGCCTGCCCGGCGATGATGCAACGCGCCCCGATGCGGCAGTTGTGCCCGATTTGCACCAGGTTGTCGATCTTCGTCCCTTGACCGATCACCGTGTCGTCCACGCTGCCGCGGTCGATGGTCGTGTTCGCGCCGATCTCCACGTCGTCTCCGACGATACAGCGGCCGACCTGCGGGATCTTGCGCGGGAGCTCGCCCCCCTTGCCCGGGATGTAGCCGAATCCGTCGCTCCCGAGTCGGGCACCGGCGTGCAGGATCACCCGGTTCCCGATGACCGTGCCGCTGTAGCAGACCACGTGCGGATAGAGGTGCACATCGTCGCCCATCTCGACCCCGTCTTCGAGCACGCAGGCCGGGCCGATGCGCACGTTCTTGCCCAGGCGCACGCCGCGCCCCAGCACCGCGTACGGCCCGACCGCGACAGGCTCCTGCCACACGGTACTCTCCCCAATCACCGCCGTCGCGTGTATCCCGGTCTCCCAGGCGGGCTCGGGATAGAGGACCGGAATGACCGACAGCAGGGCGACGTGCGGGTCGCGCACCAGCACGCGGCAGGCAGGACCACCAGGCTCGGCTGCTACCAGATCCGGCTGGCAGAGCACGACGGCTGCGCTAGACTGTTGAAAGTACGGGAGATAGCGCCTGCTGGCAAGAAACGACAGATCACCCGGGCCGGCCCGATCGAGCGGTGCGATCCGGCTGACCGTCACGTCCGGGGGGCCGACGAGCTGCCCGTTTGTGAGGGCGGCGATGTCGCGGGCGCTGATTCGGCGCCCGCCGCCCCCCATCTCCCCCCGCCCTCCCCTCCCCCCCCGCTCCGCGTTCCCGGCACCCACGGGCCGCCCCGCTACTGGGACTGCTTCAGCCGCTCGAGCACCCTGCTCGTGATGTCGAGGGCCGGGTCTGCCGCCACGATGTTGCTCCCCGGCGCGTCAGAGTCGAAGATCAGCGCGTAGTTGCCTTCGGCGCGCAGCCCCTGGATCACGGCGTTCACGCGCGACTGGATCGGTTGCAACAGTTCTTGCTCGCGCTGCGCCGCCTTGCCTTGGAGCTCGTTGGACCGCTGCTCGAACTTCTGCTGGAGCTGCTGCAGCTCGCGCTGTTTCGCCTGCTTGGCGGTGGGCGAGAGGGCGATGGACTGCTGGTCGAAGGCCCGCACGGCCGAGTCGAGCTGCTGCTGCAGCTTCTGCACCTCGCCGCGGAAGCTCAGCACTTCCCTGTTGAACGTCGACTCCGCAGCCGCGTATCCCGGCGTCAGCTGCAGGATCTGGCGGGAGCTGACGAATCCGATCTTGAGCGAGGGCTGCCCGGCCTGCGCCCGCGCCTGCGCCGCCGCGGGCGCGAGGCTGATCAGGCCCAGCCACGCCCACACTGTCAGTGCACGCCTCATTGCACGTTTTCCCCGAGAGTATTCCGTAGAGGTGGTCCCGCGGCGTCCGCGGGAGCTTGCGAATCAGAAGAAGTTGCCGAGTTTGAAGTGCAGCTTCCACCCGGGCGCCGGCCTGCCGAGCACGTCGATGCGGTCGAAGCCATACGCCCAGTCGATGCCGATCGGTCCCAGGGGCGAGATGATGCTGACGCCGACGCCGGCGCCCCGGAACAGCCGCGTGGGATTGAACTGGCCCGCCCGCGCCCACACGTTCCCGGCGTTGTAGAACGCGCTCACGTAGAACATCTGCGACAGCCGCGCCCCGATCTCGCCGCTCACCAGCATGTACGACTTGCCGAAAGCGCTGGCGCGCGCCGAGGAGGTGTGCGCCGTGGGGTCGAATCCGTTTGGGGTGACGGAGAACTCGTCGTAGCCGCGCAGCGGGATGCCGTATTGCGTGCCGCCCATCGTGAACAGCTGGTCGATGAACGGCGCCGTGCCGAACACGAATCCGGACCGCGCCGCGAGGCCCATGACGAAGTGCACGGACGACGTGCCGGTCCGCCCCCCGGCCTGACCCAGCGGCGCATACCAGCGGCCCTCCAGGTCGAGGCGCTGGAAGTTGCCGGTCCCGCCGAGCGGGCCGCCGCTCTGCGAGAGGCCCACCTGGTGCATGGTCCCGGCGGTGGCGAACGGCAGGTCGATGCGGGTGTCCCGCAAGACCGAGACGCCGACGGTCGAGCGGACGCAGTTGCTGCAGCTCAGGCTGGCGAGGCTCACGCTGGAACCGGTGAATGTCTGGTCGTCGATCCCGTACGAGACGAACAGCCGCGTGTAGCGGTCGTTGAGAATCGGGAAACCGAGCTGCAGGCTGCCGCCGCGGCGCTTCAGCTGCCCGAAGTCCTGAAAGGTGTAGCGCAGCCGCGTGTTGTGCACGTTGGCCGTCGCCGAGATCCGCGAGTCGCGCACCGCCGGGTCGGTGTACGTCACGTCGAAATCGTTGATGTTCTTCCCGAACTGCCACTGGAACCGGCCTCGCTTCCCCTGCCCGAACAGGTTCGGCTCGTCGAGCCCCAGGAACCCGCCCAGCCCGGTGCCCTGCCCGAGGGAGGCGCCGAAATTGATGTTGCCGGTGCGCTTCTCGGTGACCCGGAAGATGACGTCCACGTCGCCCTGGTCGTTGGCGGGCCGGGTGTCCGGGAACGGCAGCGGCTGCTGGAAGAAGCCGAGGTTCGCGATGTTCTGGTAGGAGCGGATCAGCGCGTCCTGGCGGAACACGTCGCCCGGGAGCAGCACGATCGCCTCGCGGATCACGCGCTCGTGCGTCACGTCGTTTCCGACGATCTCGACCCGGTTGACGACGGCTGGAGCCCCTTCGCTGATCGCCCACCGCAGGTCCACGACCGGTTTGGCGTCCGGCCCCGTACGCCGGATCACCTCCGGGTTGACGTGCATGTAGATGTAGCCGTTGTTGTAATACCACGTCTGGAGCTTCTGGGTCGCGCCGTTCCACTCCTCCTGGTTGAAGTACGCGGGGCCGTGCTGCACGCCGCCCATTCCGAGCAGCCCCGTGCGCCGCTCGCCCTTGAAGGGGAACAGCTGCTCGAGCTCCTCGGTCGAGAAGCGGCGGTTGCCCACGATCTCGAACGTGCCGACGCGGTGGGGCTCGCCCTCGCTGACGCGCACCTCGAGCGTCGCCTTCCCGCTGGTATCGTCGACGATCAGCGTGTCGCCCAGCACCTGGAAGTCGACGTACCCCCGGTCGCCGTAGAACTTCGGCAGCCGATCCTGCAGGTCCTCGCGCAGCTTGTCGTCGTCGAAGTCGCCGGAGCGGAACCACCAGAAGCCTTCGGGCCGGCTCTTCATCTTCCCGGCGAGCTCGCCGTCGGAGAAGTGGGCATTGCCGTCGAACCCGAGCCGCGCGATCGCCACGCGCCGCCCCTCGTCCACGTCGAAGACGACGCGCACACGGGCCGAGTCGTCTTCGTAGACGTGCAGCGCCCGCACCCGGGCGAGGGAGTACCCCCGGGCGCGATACAGCGAGTCGATGCGGCCGCGCGAGCGCGCCACCGCCGCCGGGTCGATCGGGCGGCCCTCGAGCAGCTGCACCTTGTCGCGGACGCCGCGCTCGCCGAGGCGGCTGACGCCGCGCACCGCCCACTTGATGAGGATCGGTCGCTCGCGCACGCGCACGATGAGCAGCTGGCGCCCGCCCTGCTCGGCCTGGTCCACGCGCACGTCGTCGTACTGGCCGGTGGCGTACAACGCCTGGATGGCGCGCTGCACGTCGCGATACCCGAGGGGGCGATCGGGCGCGAGCCCACCCTGGTCGAGCACGACATGGCGCTCGACGCGCCGGTTTCCGAGCACCACGATGGAGTCGGGCACGACGGCGGCGGGCTCACCCTGCGCGCGCGCAGCGCGCGGGACGAGCCCGACCGAACCGACGATGAGGAGCGGGAAAAGCTTGCGGATCACGCCTTCGAGCCGGAGAGCGCGCGGAACGCGAGCCGTTCCTTGTCCGGGGCCACGTCGACCTCGACCTCGTCGCCCCGCGCAAACTCGCCGACCAGGATCTTCTCCGAGAGCGGGTCCTCGACCCACTTCTGGATCGCACGCTTCAGCGGGCGCGCCCCGAAGTGCTCATCGTAGCCGTGCTCCACGAGGAAGTCCGAGCCCGCGGGAGTCAGCCGGAGCGTGAGCTCCTCCTCACCCAGCCGCCGCTGGACGTCCTTGAGCAGGATCGCCACGATCAGCGCGATGTGGTCGCGGGTGAGCGGGTGGAACACGATGACGTCGTCCAGCCGGTTCAAGAACTCGGGGTTGAAGGTCTTGTTGATCTCTTCCCTCACCTTCTCCGCCATCTTGTCGAACGTCGCCCGCGTGTCGGGCTGCGCGAACCCCAGGGCCTTGCCCTTGACCATGTCGCGCGCGCCGACATTCGAGGTCATGATGACCACGGTGTTCTTGAAATCGATGAGCCGCCCGTAGTTGTCCGTCAGGTGGCCCTCGTCGAGCACCTGGAGCAGGATGTTGAACACGTCAGGGTGCGCCTTCTCGATCTCGTCGAGCAGCACGACCGAGTAGGGCTTCCGCCGCACCGCCTTGGTGAGCGTGCCCGAGTCCTCGTAGCCCACGTAGCCCGGGGGCGCGCCGATGAGCCGGCTCACCGAGAACTTCTCCATGTACTCCGACATGTCGACGCGGATCAGGGCGTTGGGGTCGGCGAACAGGAACCGCGCGAGCGCGCGGGCGAGCTCCGTCTTTCCCACGCCCGTCGGCCCCGAGAAGATAAAGGAGCCGATCGGCCGCTTGGGATCCTTGAGGCCCGCCCGGCTCCGCCGGATGGCGCGGGAGATCACCGTGATCGCCTCGTCCTGGCCGACGACGGTCTGGTGCAGCTCCTGCTCCATCCGGAGCAGCCTCGCGGTCTCCGCCTCCTGCAGCCGCGTCACCGGGATCCCGGTCCAGCGAGACACGATGAAGGCGACGCCTTCCTCGCTGATCGTGGGCCGGTGCGTGGCGCGCTCCTTCTCCCACGCCTCTTGCTTGCGCCGGATGTCGGCCTGCAGCTCGCGCTCCTGGTCGCGCAGCCCCGCGGCGCGCTCGAAGTTCTGGTCGCGGACCGCGGTCTCCTTGTCCGTGTTGATCTGCTCGAGCTTGTCCTTCAGCGCCGCAACCTCGGGGGGCGGCACTTGCGCCGCGAGCCGAGCCCGCGCGCCCGCCTCGTCGATCACGTCGATCGCCTTGTCGGGGAGGAAGCGGTCGGTGATGTAGCGCTCGGACAGCTTGGCCGCCGCATCGAGCGACCCGTCCGGGATGACCACGCGGTGGTGGTCCTCGTAGCGCTTCCGCAACCCCTTCAGGATCGCGATCGTCTCCTCCACGGTCGGCGGATCCACGATCACGGTCTGGAAGCGCCGCTCGAGCGCGCCGTCCTTCTCGATGTACTTGCGGTACTCGTTGAGCGTCGAGGCGCCGACGCACTGCAGCTCGCCGCGCGCCAGCGCCGGCTTCAGCATGTTGGAGGCGTCCACCGCCCCCTCCGCCGCGCCCGCGCCCACCAGCGTGTGCAGCTCGTCGATGAACAGGATGATGTTCCGGTTCTGCGCGATCTCGTTGATGATCGCCTTGAGCCGCTCCTCGAATTGGCCGCGGTACTTCGTGCCCGCGATGACCGCCGCCATGTCGAGCGACAGCACGCGATGATCCCTGAGCGCTTCCGGGCACTGGCCGCTGGCGATCAACTGCGCGAGCCCCTCGACGATCGCCGTCTTGCCGACGCCCGGCTCGCCGATCAGCACCGGGTTGTTCTTCTTGCGCCGCGACAGAATCTCCATCACGCGCTCGATCTCCTTCTGCCGGCCGATCGTGGGATCGAGCTGGCCCTCGGCTGCGAGCTGCGTGAGGTCGCGGCAGAAGTGGTCGAGCGCCGGCGTCTTCGACTTCTTCTCGCTCTTGGGGCTGGCGGGCTGGGTTCCCGCACCGGACGGCGCGGGCCCGGAGGGCATCTCGCTGCCGAGCAGCCGCAGCGTCTCCGCGCGGGCCTGCTCCAGGTTCACGCCGGCGTCCGTCAGCACCTGCGCCGCGATGCCCTTCTCCTCGCGCAACAGCCCGAGCAGCAGGTGCTCGGTGCCGACGTAGGAGTGGTTCAGCTCGCGCGCTTCGCTCATGGCGAGCTCCAGCACCTTCTTCGCGCGCGACGTGTAGGGCAGGTCGGGCCCCGCTGCCGCGGCCGCCTTGCCCTTCTTGACCGTCTCCTCGATCTTCTGCTGGATCTCCTCGAGATCGACGTTGAGGTTCGTCAACACCGCCGCCGCCACGCCTTCGCCCTCACGGATCAGGCCCAGCAGGATGTGCTCGGTTCCGACGTACTCATGATGCAGCCGCGCGGCCTCTTCCCGCGCCATCTGCAGGACCTTGCGCACACGGTCCGTGAAGTTATAGCCGTTCATCGCCCCTCGCCCCCTGCCTCACACCGCTTCCGCTGCGAGCACCCGGCGCACATACGTCGCGCGCACCGCAGGCAGCTCGGGATCGCCGCTGGCACGCCCTTCGAGCGCCCCCAGGTGCGCGGCCTGGGTGAAAATCAGCAGCTTGTTCAGCGTATATACACTCAAGCCGGGAATCAGATGCAGCCCGACGCCCAGCCGCACGCCGCTCAACAGGTTCATCGTCTCTTCGAATGTCAGGCTCCGCGCGTACTTGAGCAAGCCGTACGCCCGCCACACCTTGTCCGCGATGATGGTCGGCGCGTCCCGCACGAGCACCTCCCGGGCCTGCACCTCGTACTCGATCACCTGGCGCACGATCTTGCCGAGGTGATCGAGCAGCTCGTCTTCGGACTTGCCCAGGGTCGTCTGATTCGACAACTGGAAGAAATTCCCGACGACCTCGCTGCCTTCCCCGTACAAACCCCGGAAGGTCAGCCCCACCTGAGCGAGCCCTTGAAGCACCTTCCCGATCTCCTTGGTCAAAACGAGGCCCGGCAAGTGGATAAGCACGCTCGCGCGAAGCCCCGTTCCGGCATTGGTCGGGCACGAGGTAAGATACCCAAATTCCGGGTGGAATGCGAACGGCAGCAGGCGCCCCAGATCTGCATCTACCGCTTCGACTTCAGCATACGCCTCTTCGAGCGCGAATCCCGAGCGCATTCCATGCAATCGGAGGTGATCCTCTTCGTTGACCATCACCCCCACGGCACCCTGGACCAGGAGCGCCGCCCCCGGGCGCGGCCGCGCCTCCCGGTCGAGTCCGGCGAGCTCCTTGCTCACCAGGTGTCGCTCGTGCAACAGCTGCCGCTCGGTCCGCTCCAGGTCGTCCAGCCGGAACGCCACGGCGCCGGCCATCCGGTCGCTCGCCTCGCTCGCCTCCGCGACGCGCGCCAGCACCGCCGTGCGGTCGGCGTCCCGCGCCCGCTGGCTGAACACGTAGCCATGGAGGTTGCGGGCGAGGCGGACTCGCGTGGAGAGCACGATGCTCGCTTTGGGACCGGACGCGTCGAGCCAGCCGATCCCCCCGTCGGGGAGGAGGGAGAGGTCGATCATTCGAGCACCTTGATGCGGTCGCGCAGCTCGGCCGCCAGCTCGAAGTTCTCGCTGTCCACCGCGCGGCGGAGCTGATCCTTGAGATCGAGGAGGTGGAGCCGTGGGTCGGCCGCGCCGGCCGCGCCCGGGACCACATAGCGCTCGCCCACGTGCTGACTCGAGCCGTGCAGGCGGCGCAGCAGGTCGCGCAGGTGGGTCTCGAACGACGGGTAGCACTGGGCGCAGCCGAGGCGCCCGGATTCGCGGAAGTCCCGGAGCGTGCTGTCGCAGGCGGCGCAGCGCAGCCCGTCGGCGGGCGTGGGGAGCACGGTGCCCCCCTTCCCCATCGCCTGGATGAAGCCGCCGAGCGGCGACTTGAGGATCGAGTCCCCGGTCTCGAACCCCTTCTGCTGGGCGCACTGCTTGCAGAGGTGGAGCGTCACTTTCGTGTCGTTCTCCACCTTCGTGAGGTGGATTTCCACCTCCCGTTCCTTGCAGTTATCGCACAGGCTCATGGTATCGCGTCCACCGAGCTGACCGCGGCGAGCCGTCCGTCCTCGAGCAGGAGGATCCGGTCCGCCCGGCCCGCCAACTGCCGGTTGTGCGTCACCACCACCACCGCCGTCTCGTACTCCCGCGCCAAGCGGAAGAACACTTCGTGCAGCCGTTCCGAGTTGACGTGGTCCAGGTTCCCGGAGGGCTCATCTGCAAGAACGAGGCCGGGATCGTGAACCAGCGCTCGCGCGACGGCGCAGCGCTGCTGCTCTCCTCCCGACAACTCAGCGGGGCGGTGCGACATCCGCCCGGCCAGCCCGACGAGAGACAGGACCTCCTCGGCGCGCGACTGGGCCTGGCGCGGCGCCATCCCCCCGATCAACAGGGGCATCATCACGTTCTCCAATGCGGAGAATTCCCGCAAGAGATGATGGAACTGGAAGACGAAGCCCAACTTGCGGTTCCGGAGCTCGGCCAGGCCGGCGGCGTCGAGGTCGGCGTAGCGGGACCCCTCGAGCCAGACGTCCCCGGCCGTGGGCCGATCCAGCGCGCCGAGCAGGTGCAGCAACGTGCTCTTGCCCGCCCCCGACGCACCCACGATGGCGACGAACTCGCCGCGGTGCACCTCCAGTTCGACGCCGCGCAGCACTTCGACCGGCTGGCCGTCCCCGCCCGCATACACTTTGCGGACTCCGCGGGCCTCGACCGACGCGCTCATTCGTAGCGGATCGCCGGCACGGGGTCGAGCCGCGCCGCCTGGATCGACGGGTACAGCGGGGCGAGCGTCGCCACGATCAGGCTCGCCGCGATCACGAGCAGCACGTCGAGCGGCTGCGTGTGCACCGGGAGGTGGTCGATGAAGTAGATCGACGGATCGATCGGGATCCAGTGCCCCCGGTTCACCATGCCGCCGAACACGAGGCCGAGCGCCACGCCGAGCCCCGTGCCGGTCAGCCCGATCAGGACACCTTGGGCGAGGAAGATCCGCCGGATCGAGCCCCGCTTGAGCCCCATCGCCATGAGGATGCCGATCTCGCGGGTCTTGTCGCGCACCACCATCGTCAGGGTTCCCACGACGTTGAACGCGGCCACCACGCAGATGAGGAACACCACGACGGCCATGGCGAGTTTCTCGAGCTTCAGCGCCGAGAAGAGCGACTGGTTCTGGGTTTGCCAATCGAGCGCCCGGTAGGGATAGCCGAGCTGGCCCTCGAGCTGGAGGCCGAATTCGCGCGCCTTCCAGGGATCGGCGAGGCGGACCTCGACGCCGGTGACGGCGGTGTCGAGCCCGGCGAAGCGCTGCGCGGTGCGCCGCTCCATCGCCACGAAACTGTTGTCGTATTCGTACATCCCGGTGTCGAACAGCCCGGCGACTTCGTAGCGGCGGAACTGCGGCACGTAGGCGCCGAGGCTGGGGTTGTAGCGCGCGCCGGCGGGCGCGACGAGCGTCACGACGTCGCCCGGGTAGGCGGACAGCTTGGCGGCGAGCCGTGCGCCCAGCGTGATCCCGCCCTCCACGTCGGCGCGCGTGGTGCGGAAGCGGAGGTCGCCTTTGGTGAAGTGCTGGGCGAGGCTGGTCACGGCGCGGGCCCCGGTGTCCGCCTCGACGCCCAGCACGACCACGCCGTCGGTATAATCCCGCGTCTTGTAGATCATCGCCTGGGTGAGCACAAAGGGCGCCGCGGCCTCGACGCCCGGCGTGCGGCGAACCTGCGCCAGGACCCGCTTCCAGTCCTCCAGGCGCAGCCCCTCCCCGTACGTGAGCACCCGCAGGTGCGGATTCGCGACCAGGATCTTGTCGCGCAGGTCCGCCTGCAGGCCGTTCATCACGCCCAACACGACGACGAGCGCCATCACGCCGACCGTCACGCCGCCGACCGCGATCACGGTGATGAGCGACAACAGCCGCGACGAGCGGCGGCTGCGCAGGTACCGCAGGGCGATGCCCAGCTCCAGCCGGGACATCATTCCGGGCGGAGCATCGGGAACAGGATCACGTCCCGAATGTTCGTCTGGTCCGCGAAGATCATCAGGAGCCGGTCGATGCCCAACCCCACCCCGCCGGTCGGCGGCATGCCATACTCCAAGGCCCGGAGGAAATCCTCGTCCAGCTGCTGCGCCTCCTCGTCGCCTGCGGCGCGCAGCGGTGCCTGCTGCTCGAAGCGGCGGCGCTGCTCCTCGGGATCGTTGAGCTCGCTGAAGGCGTTCGCGATCTCGCGCTTCTGGATGAACAGCTCCCACCGCTCCACCCGCGTCGGATCGCCCCGCTTGAGCTTCGCGAGCGGCGACAGCGCGACCGGATAGTCGAGCACGAAGGTCGGTTGCACCAGCGTGGGCTCGACCTCGGTTTTGAACACTTCGTCCACGAGCTTCCCGCCGGCGTACCCGTCCGCCTCGGCGACCCCCTTCCGTTTGAGCGCCGCGCGTAGCTCCGCATCGGTCGCCCGGGTCAGGTCGATCCCCGCCGTCTCGCGCACCAGGGTGTAGTAGTCCTTCCGCGCGAACGGGCGCTCGAACGAGAGGGTTGCGCCGTGGCGCTCGAGGGTCGGCGTGCCGAACAGGTCCTGCACCATTCCGGCCAGCAGCTCCTCCATGAGCTCGAGCATCACCTGATAGTCGGCGTACGCCGCGTACCACTCGGCCATCGTGAACTCGGGGTTGTGGAAGCGCGACAGTCCCTCGTTCCGGAAGTCGTGCCCGATTTCGTACACCCGCTCGAGCCCCCCCACGATGCAGCGCTTCAGGTACAGCTCGTCCGCGATGCGGAGGTAGAACGGCGCGTCCAGCGCCGCGTAGTGCGTCTTGAACGGCCGCGCCGTCGCCCCGCCGTACAGCGGCTGGAGCACCGGCGTCTCCACTTCGAGATAGCCCCGCGCGTCGAGGAACTTCCGGACGCCGCTCACGACGCGTGCCCGGAGCCTGAAGACCTCGCGGACTTCGGGGTGCACCGCGAGGTCTGCGTAGCGCTGGCGCGCGCGCAACTCGGGATCGGACAGCTCCCCATGCCGGACGCCGCTCGCGTCCTCCTTGCCGAGCGGCAACGGACGGAGCGATTTGGCGAGCAGGGTGAGCCGCTCCACCCGCAGCGTGACCTCGCCGGTCTTGGTCCGGAACAGCGGGCCCTCGACGCCGACGAAGTCCCCGAGGTCGAGGAGCTTCACGACCTCGTACGCCTCCGATCCGACCAGGTCGATCTTGAAGTAGACCTGGATCCGGCCCGATTGGTCCTCGAGGTGGCCGAAGGTCGTCTTGCCCATCGGGCGGCACAACACCAGCCGCCCGGCCAGGCGGTGCACCGTCGTGTCGCCCTCGCGGAACCCGTCGAGAGCCCCCTGGGCGGTCGTCGTGCGGTCGAACCGATACGCGTACGGGACGACGCCTCGCTTCACGAGCTCGCCGATCTTCTCGCGCCGCGCCGCCTCGACGTAACTGGTCACGCGGCCCTGCCTCCAAAGCGCTTGAGATACGCCTCGATGAAGGGGTCGAGGTCGCCGTCCATCACCCGCTCGACATCGGACACCTTCAGCTCCGTGCGGTGGTCGTTCACCATCGTGTAGGGCTGGAAGACGTAGGAGCGGATCTGGTTCCCAAAGGCGACGTCCGTCTTCTGTTTGTCGTGCTCGGCTTTCTTCGCATCGCGCTCCTGCACGGCACGCTCGTACAGACGGGCCTTCAGCATCTTGAGCGCGGTGGCCTTGTTCTTGAACTGGCTGCGCTCGTTCTGGCATTGCACGACGATGTTGGTCGGGAGATGCGTGATGCGCACCGCCGACGACGTTTTGTTGACGTGCTGGCCCCCTTTGCCCGACGCCCGGAACACGTCGATCCGCAGGTCGTCGTCCTTGATCTCGATCTCGATGTCCTCGTCCACTTCCGGATACACCATCACCGATGCGAACGAGGTGTGGCGCCGCGATTGCGCGTCGTAGGGCGAGATCCGCACCAGCCGGTGCACGCCGATCTCCGCGCGAAGCAGCCCGTACGCGTACTCGCCGCGGATCTCCATTTCGGCACCCTTGATCCCCGCCTCCTCGCCCTCGAGCAAGTCGAGGATCGCGACCTTGAAGCCGTGCCGTTCCGCCCAGCGCACGTACATCCGCATCAGCATCTCGGCCCAGTCCTGCGACTCGGTGCCGCCGGCGCCCGGGTGAATGGCGAGCAGCGCGTTCCGCCGGTCGTCCGGGCCCCGCAACATGTGCTGCAGCTCGAGGGCCTCGAGCTGCGTGGCGATGGCGTCCGCCTCCTGCTCGAGCTGGCGCTGCAGGGTGAGGTCCACCCCGGTCTCCGACTCGAGCAGCTCGTTGAGCTCGCGCCCCTCCGCCACGCGCTTGCTCAGCGCGTGATACGCCTCGACCCACCGCTTGAGAGTCTTCACCTCTTCCACGGTCTGGCGCGCCTTCTCCGGGTCCGCCCAGATGGCGCCCTCCGCCATGGCGTGCTCCAGCTCGCCGAGCCGCGTCGTCTTCCCGTCTACGTCAAAGAAAGCTCCGCAGCTCGCTCGAACGTCGGTCGAAATCCTTGAACCGCTCCGATAGGGTCATGATCGTCCGCCCTCAGAAAATCTTGTTGCCGCCCGCGAGGATCTCGTTCAGCGCTTCGGTCCAGAACCCCGTGTTCTTGGCCATGTCCATGCCCACCTGCTCGACGTACTCCTGCCAGCTCTTACTGATCTCGTCCCGGAACAGCTGCGGCAAGGTGCCGTCCCGGAGCCCCTGCTGTCGCTTCTCGGGATGGTAGACCACGAGGTCCGAGACCAGCGCGCGGGCCAGCCGGCGCGCCTTCTGCTTCGGGTCCTGCACCATGAACGGATTGACGGGACGGAGGGGTCCCGTCATGCGCTGCGCGGGGACCGGAGACGCGGCGGGCGTAGGCGTGGTCGCCCTGCCGGGGTTGGGAAGGGCCGCGGCGGGAGCCACGGGTCGCTGCGCGGCGCCGCCCGCCGGGCGTGCCACAGGCGCCACGGCCGGACGTGCGGCGGACGCGGGCGGGGGTGGAGGCGGCGGGGGGGCCGCGGGGGCCGGGGCGGCCGGAGCGGCCGCGAACGTCGCCACGGGCGCCGCGGGCCGAACAGCAGGGCGCATGACCGGCGCTGCCGGCGGCGCGACGCGCGGCAGGACCGCAGGTCGTGCCGGCGTGGCCGGGGGGACCGGGGGAGCCGGGGAAGCGGGCGTCTGCGGCGGACGTGGGCGCGGCGCAGGAGCGACGGCGGGCGCCGAGAAGCGCGGCATCGCCGGGGGAGGCACGGCCGGGGCCGGAGGCGTGGCAGCGGGAGAGGCTGGCACCGGTGTGGTGGCGGAAGGCGCGCCCTCCCAAGCGGCGGGCGCCCGCTGGGCTGCCGCACGGGGGGGCGCAGCTTCCGCCGCAGACCCCGCCACCGCGAACACGTTGCTGCAGACGGCGCAGCGCGCACGCACGCCGCCCGCCGGGACCTTGACGGGGTCCACGCGATACACCGTTTCGCACGACGGACAGGTGACGTTCACGCGGTGCTCCCCGCCCCTTTCCTAGCGCGCATCGCCGTTCTCCAGCCCCGGATCGTGGCGGCGGTCGACCACGAACACCGAGCCCGGCTGGGTCTTCGCGTAACTCTTCATTTCGGTCGCCAGCTCGCTCACCTGGGCCGGGTGGGCGAAGCGGCGGTACTGGTTCGTCACGATCCCGATCGACAGCGTCATCAGCGGCACGCGGTGCAGCTGGCCGCGGCGATCTTTGCCGAAGTAATAGCCCGCCCGGCGGTCTTGCTCGTTGTACTGGTACGGGATGAGGGTGTCGAACACCTCCAGCACTTCGCCGCACACGTCGGTGATGGCGGCGAGCGGGATGACGCAGATGAAGTCGTCGCCCCCGATGTGCCCGACGAATCCCCGGCTGCCGATCATCCCCTTCACCACGTCGTGGAGGATGCGGGACAGGATGTAAATCACCCGGTCGCCGTCGTTGTAGCTGTAGCGATCGTTGAACTCCTTGAAGTGATCCAGGTCGGCGTAGCACACGGCGAACAGCTCGCCGTTCTCCATACGCCGCCGGATCTCACGCTCGATCTCCGTGGTCCCGGGCAGCCGCGTGGATGGATTCACCGCGACGTCGCGGGCCGTGCGCGTCATCAGTCCGTCGAGCCGGCTCGCCTGCTCCTCTGGCTCGAACAGGGGGGTGATCACCTCGTCCGCGCCCGCCGCGAACCACCGTTGCACGCGCTCCGTCGCGTGCCGGCTCGCCAGGATCGCGAGCGGCACGATCGCGGAGTACGGATCCGCCTTCAGGCTGCCGCACAACTCGAGTGCCTGCGGGCCTCCATCGGCGTCGATCACGACGAGCCGCGGCAGCGACCGCAGCACGATCTGTTGCACCAGGCTCGGGTCGGGGACCGGGACAATCGTCAGGCCGTTACCGTCCACCCACCGCGCCAGCACGTCAGGTACGGAACGGCCGGTCGGCGAGAAAAACAGAATCGTGGGCCGTGGATCTCGCACCTGGCTCCTCGCGTAAGGGGCGAGCGGACTTAAACTTAGGCCGCGTGTCCCCGGGTGTCAAATAAACCACACCGCGAGCGCGATCAGCCCGTAGGCGGCGAGCAGCTGAGCTCCCTCAAACCAGTGCGATTCCCCGTCGAGCGCGATCACCGTCACGATCAGCGATGAGAGCCCGAGGGCGACCACCTCGAAGGTGGTGAACACGAGGTTCATCGGCCGGCCCAGCAACATCCCCACCGCGACGAGCACGGGGGCCACGAACAAGGCCACCTGCGTGCTCGAGCCAAGGGCGATATGCAGCGCCAGGTCGGTCTTGCCGCGGTTTGCCGCGACCACGGCCGTCGCGTGCTCCGCGGCGTTACCAACGAGGGGAATCACGATGAGCCCGAGGAACAGCTCCGACAGGCCAAACCGTGCCGCGACGGCCTCGGTCGCATGCACGAGGATTTCGCTCTCAACGGCGACGAGCGCCGTCGCGCCGCACAAGATCGCCACGGCGGGGCCGGCGGCCGGTGCGGCCGCGTGGGCCTCCGCGTCGCCGCGGAACAGCTGCCGGTGGGTGACGAGCGAGAACACGAGGCTCAGGGCGTAGGTGAGGCCGAGCACGACGGCGACGCCCGCGGACAGGTGGAGCGCCGTCTCCGGCGCGGCCGCAGGGTGCGCGACCGCGAACAGCGCCGGCACGACGAGGCCCACGACCGCGAGCAGCAGCATCGCGCCGCTCATTCCGGCGGCGGTGCGGTTGAACGTGAGCGTCGGGCGCTTGACGCCGCCCGCCACGAGCGCGAGCCCGAGGATGAGCAGCAGGTTGCCGAGGATCGACCCGGTGAGCGACGCCTTCACGAGGTCGATCAAGCCGGCCCGCAGGGCGGCAATCGCCACGATGAGCTCCGCCGCGTTGCCGAAGGTGGCGTTGAGTAGTCCGCCAACGGCGGGCCCGGCGCGAGCGGCGAGCGCGTCCGTCGCCTCCCCCAACTCCGCCGCGAGCGGCACCACGGCGAGCGCCGCGACGAGGAAGACGGCAAGCGGAGACGCGCCGAGCCAGGCGAGCACCCACGACGCGGGGACAGCGACGAGGATCCACCGCATCCAGCGCATCTCTGGTGGACCGGCTCCTAGAAGGCGAGAGACACCCGCACCACGGTCGGGCGGCCGACCGTGGTGCGCAGCCAGGCGCGGCGCCCGGCGGCGGCGGACAGCCGGCTGGAGATGAGCGCGTCGACCGCGCTCGCCACATGGTTCGCGAGCAGCACGCCGAGCAGGCTCTGGGCGCTGCGAAACGCGTCGTCGCTGTTGCGGATCGTCTCGCGGAACACGCCCTGCTCGAGCGAGGCGCCGCGCCACGACCACAGGAAGTTCGGCCCGACCGCGTGATCCTGGTAGAACCGCACGGCGCGCATGTACTCGGGCGAGTCCGGCGGAGGCGGGGCGGCGGGGTCGGGCCAGAACGTGCGCCGCGCGAGCAGCCACACGGCGCCGTTGTAGGTCGCGGGATCGCTCTCCGGCGCGAGCGCGGGGCCGGCGTCCCGGTCGTACAACCCGCTCTCGGAGAAGCGCTCCATCGTCTCGAAGTACTCGAACACCGTGTCGCGGTGGATGGGGCCGAACGCGCGCCGCGCGACCGCGAACGCGAGGTCGCGGTAGCGCCCCCCCTCACGCCGTCCTTCGTGATGCAGCTGGACGAGGCGCGCCAGCGAGTACAGCTCGACCGCGACGTACACGGCGCCGCGGCCCTGGGCGGCGAGGAATTGCCCGGACCCGGGCACGACGAGCGAGGCGGCGGGCCGCCCCCAGACGCGCGCGCCCCGCGGGGGGGCCGAGTCCCGCTCCTGGGCGGCCGCGCGGCGGCCGGGCGGCGCGAGAGCGAGGAAGATCAGGAGCGGGCGCAGCGCCCGGCTTCCGCCCCGCACCGTCAGAACACCACGCGGAACGAGAAGAAGGTCGGACTCTGGGCGACCAGCTCGGAGCCGGTGAGGAACGTGCGCGCCAGGTCGATGCCGATCGACCCGCTCGTCACACCCATCCCCACGCTCGGCCCGGAGAGGCCGTCGCGCACGAAGGCATAGCCCCCCCGCAGCCGTAGCAGGCGCTGGTACCCCAGGTCGACGCCCACGCGCATCCGCGAGTCCCCGTAGCTCCCCCAGGGACTGTCCACGTCGGCCGCGACCCGCAGGTCCAGCCGGTCGCCGCCCCCGGCGCCGACGGGGCCCGGAAGCAGGACGCGGTACGTCGCACCCACCACGAGCCGCGCGGGTAGCGCGTCCGCCTGGTCGCGGTTGTTGACCTGGAGCTTGAAGCCCACGTTCCGCACCGCGATCCCCACGCGCAGCGCGCCCGCCGGCCCAACGGCGACCTGGCCGCCCAGGTCGAGCGCGTGCGTCACGCCCTGGCCGCTCGGGAAGTCGCTACAGTCGCCCGAGCACTCGACCACGAATTCGACGAGCTTGTAGTTGATGCCGAGCACAAACGATCCGGCGAGGGCGGTCGCGTACGACGCGAGGAGCTCGAGATTGCGCGGCGCGACGCGCGCGATGGTGCTGCCGCCCGAGTCCGTGCGCTCCAAGTCGCCGTAGTCGACGAGGTAGACCGCGCCGCCCAGCACCCCCAGCCCGCGCGAGGGGAAGTAGACCGTGACCGCGTGGGTCGCGCCGGCCGCGAGGCCGGCACTGTTGAGCGCCAGCTCGGCGTGCTCCAGCGTCGCCAGCCCCGCCGGGTTCCAGAATGCGGCCTCGCCGCGTCCCTCGAGCGCCGCCGCCGTCTGACCCATCGCCACCGCCTGGGCGCCCACCGGAAACAGGAGAAAGAGGGCCCCGGCGTTGTTGGTGAGGTCTTGGGCGGTCAGGCGGTCGGGCGGTCGGGCGGTCAGCAGCAGTGCGATCACGAGCCATCGACCGCCTGACCGCCTGACCGCCCGTCCGCCGTCAGAAGTGCTTCGCCTCATCGATCAGCATGATAGGAATGTCGTCTTCGACGGCGTAGATGAGGCGGCAGGCGTGGCACACGAGCTCTTCCCGGGCCGCGGGGGGCGCGGCGCGGTACTCGAGCGGTCCCTTGCAGTTGGGGCACACCAGGATCTCGAGCAGGTCGGGCGCGAGGCTCATAGGGCGTACCCCAGGCGTTTGAGCGACGGTTCGTGACGCCGCCACTTGGGCAGCACCTTCACGTGCAGCTCGAGGAAGACGCGCGCGCCGAGCAGCGCCTCGATCTTGGCCCGGGCCGCCTGTCCGAGCGCCTTGATCGTCCGCCCCCCCGCCCCCACCACGATGCCCTTCTGGCCGTCCCGCTCGACGTAGACCACCGCCCGAATATATACCGGGCTCGCGTCCTCTCGGAACTCGTCGATCTCGACGGCGACGCTGTAGGGCAACTCCTCGTGCAGCAGCTCGAACGCCGCCTCGCGCACGAACTCCGCGGCGAAGAAGCGCGTCGGCTGGGTCGCCATCTCGTCGGGGGCGTAGTGGAGGGGGCCTTCGGGGAGGTAGACGCGCAGCGCGGCGAGCAGCGGGTCGAGACCGGCGCCGGTGAGCGCGGAGACCACCACGGCGGCGGTCAGGCGGTCAGGCGGTCGGGCGGTCGAGGGAACCAGATCGGCCTTGGTGTACACCGTGACCAGGGGAGCGCGCGGCGGCCGCTCCAGCTTCGCCACCCGCTCGAACGGTGGCGCCGGAGATTCCGACAGCGGGTGCAGGTAGGCAATCACGTCCGCGCGGGCGATGGCGCGCACCGCGGCCGCGCGCATCGCCTCGTGCAGCTTGTACTCGGGCTCGAGCAGTCCGGGGGAGTCGGTGAAGATGAACTGAGTGTCGTCGCGCGTCAGCAGGCCGACGACCGGCACGCGGGTGGACTGGGGCTTGACGGAGACGATCGCCAGGTGCTCGCCGAGCACGGCATTGAGGAGCGTGGACTTGCCGACGTTGGGGCGGCCGGCGAGGACGACGGTACCGCAGCGGGGCATGACCAGAAAGCAACCAGGTCCCGGACGAACGTCAAGCAAGGACCGGGCGAAGGCGTCGGAGCGCGCCAGGCACGCAGTTTGCGAAAGGGAGGGCCAGTCCTCCTTACGGCTCGTCGCCACGCCCGCGCAGATCGCCGGGACTATGGCGAAAGAGCCGAAGAGCCCACGCAACGGCCCGGACCGGGCGACTGGGCGGCGGTGGTCGGCGGGGGCTGGCCCGGGAATCGAAACAAGGGGATGCACATGATGCCTCATGCCGAAGTCACGCGTGCCTCGCTGCCGAGCGAGGAGAAGCTCCGGCACATCGTGCGGGAAGTCGTCGGGGACGTCCTGGCCGCGCAGCAGCAGGAGCAGCGGCCCGCGCCACGGAGGCGCGGCCCGCGCTGGATCTTCATCGGACTACCGCTCGTGCTCGCTGCGGCGGCGTGGCCCGTGTTCGGGGCCGGGACCTTACGCCCGGCCGCTTCAGTCCCCCGGGAGCTGTGGGGAGTCTGGACGGCGGCGGCTCCGGGTCAAGCCCAACGCCCCTTCGCGATCACCCAGCGAGCGGTGACGTTCTACACCGGCGGATCGGACTCGAGCACGCTGCCGATCCGGAGCGTCCGGGCCGACCGGGACGCGCGGGGCACGCAGTACGTGCTCGAATACGTGCTGGTGGGCGAGCCGTACGAGTTTTCCTTCTACCACAGCCCTGAGCGGGGGGGCGTGATCTACTTCGCGAACCACCGCGAGCTCGCCTGGCGGCGCGGCGGGCCGGCACGCGCGGGCTCCCACCCGAACGGAGCACCGTCGAAGCGGGCCGCCGGCGGCGACTGACCAGATAAAGCGCCGGCGTCACGCAAGAACGTCACGCATGGCCGTAGCGCAAAAGGCGTCACGCAGAACCGCGGTGCGGTTTCGCGTGACGCCTTAGTGTTACGTTTCCGCGCGACGTCGTTTGGGTTTCGGAAGCTGGCGGCGGCCTCCTCTAGCGCCAGGCGACTTGCGGCGGCAGTCAGTGCCCGGTCATCCCGCCGCCGGATGCCGGCGCGCCCAGGCGTCGTACCGTCGCAGCGTCGAGGCCTCGTCGCTGTACCACAGGTAGCCGCGGCGCCGCTCCTCCCCGATCTCGCGCAGGTCGTACCGGATGACGCCGTCGCGGTCGCTGAAGATCGGCCGGTTCGTGCCGATCTCGTAGAAACGCGCCCAGAGGGGTCCGGCTCCCTCCCTGGCCGCCAGGGCGCCCCGGGGCTCGTAGCTGTAGCCGTGGATCGCCGTCTGGCGGAACCACGCCGCGGCTGCGTGCACGGCCTCCACCACGGCTGGACGCGGCGCCTCGCTGCGCATGAGGAAGTCGAGGATAGCGGCGCTCTCTCGCCCGCTCAACGCGGCGTGCTCGTACGCGCGTGCCTGGACAGGGGCCAGGGTGAGCGGGTCGTGCTGCGCCCCCCACACCGTCCTGCGGCCGCCGACCATCACCTGGCTCGCGAGCACGCACGCGATGCCGCGCTCCATGGCCGAAGCGGCGCGGCGGCGCCCCTCCTCGGGGACGAAGCCGTACTCGCCGCGGGCGACGGAACGGAGGAGCTGGAGGGCGTGCACCATAGCATCGTCGTTGTAGGTGACGGCGTCGTGGTAGGACCCCACGAGGGGGTAGACCTGCGGCCAGCAGCCGTTGGGGAACTGGGAGAGCAGGAGATAGTCGAGCCCGCGGAGAAAGCTGTGGCGGTAGCGAGGGTCGCCGTGCACCCGGATGACCCCCGTCAGGAAGCGCATCTCTTCTGTGGTGGCGCCGTTGTCGAGGGTGCCGATCCAGCTCCAGTCGCCTTCGCTCGCCCAGTTCTCGCCCGGCCGGCGAGGCCGCCCGAACTCCACTCGCTTGGACCATCCGCCCGTCGGCGTCTGGAAGGAGACGATGGCGTCGGCGGTGCGGCGTGCGTCCTCTCCCCGGAACCACGCGTCGTTCATGTGCTTCTCGACGACGAAGTCGGGCCCGGCCGGCGCGGGCGTCCAGCCCTCTCGCTTGGCGGCTCTCAGCTCGGCGTCCATCGCCGCGCGGTCGCGCTCCCGGTTGCGGCGCGAGGTCTCGAGGTAGCGCAGCCACGCGTCCCGCTCCGCCGCCGGGAGCGCGGCGATGCGGGTGGCGCCGAGGAGGGGCCCCTCCTGCGCCGCCGCGCGCGCCGCCAGCGGCAGCAGCGCCAGGAGCGCGGCTGCGCGCGTCCTGCTAGCCCACCACGGCCGGGACACGCTCGATACGCCTCATGATCACGAAGAACAGCACCGCGCCAAGCGGTCCCATCGCGCCTACGATCAGATAGACCGGCGCGTAGGAGAAGTGGTCCACCAGGTAGCCGACGAGCAGCGTGAAGAGCATGCTCGCCACGCCCGCCGCCGTGCCGCCGACCCCGGCAACCGACCCGACGTCCTGCTTCGGGAAGCAGTCCGAGGGGATCGTGATCACGTTGACGATCCAACTCTGGAAGCAGAAGGCGATCAGGCTGACTCCCGCGAGGGCTACGGCGTCGCTGCGCGTGCTCACGACCGCCGCGACCCCGACCGGAACCAGGAACGCGCTGCCGAGCATCACCACCCTCCGTGCCCGGTCCACGCTCCACCCGCGCCGGATAAGGAGACTGGAGAGCCCCCCGCCGGAGAGGTTCCCCAGGTCGGCGAAGAGGAACGGGATCCAGGCCAGCATCCCGATCAGCGCGAGCGTGAAGCCGCGCTCGTTCTTGAGGTAGTTCGGCAGCCAGGAGATCAGGAACCACCAGATGGGGTCCGTGAAGAACCGTCCTGCGACGAGCGCCCACACCTGGCGGTGCCGGAAGAGCGACAGCCACGGACGCCGCAACACGGCAGCGGCGGCGTCCGCGGGCGTCTGGTCGGAGAGGATGTGCGCACGCTCCTTCTTGGAGAGGCGCGGATGGCGCTCCGGCGTGCGGTAGAAGAGGAACCAGAGCGTCAGCACGACCGCGGAGAGCGAGGCGCCGACGAAGAAGGCGTAGCGCCAGCCGAAAGCCAGCGCGACCCAGACGATGAGCGGTGGAGCGACCACCGCGCCGATGCTGGCGCCGCTGTTGAACACGGCCATCGCGAAGGCGCGCTCCCGCACCGGGAACCACTCCGCCACCGCCTTGGCCGCGCCCGGCCAGTTCCCCGCCTCGCCGATCCCGAGCAGGAAGCGGAAGGCCCCGAGCTGTGTAACGCTGCGGGCCGCCGCGTGCAGCATCGAGGCGACGGTCCAGATCCCCACGAAGAGCATGAAGCCGGCGCGCGTGCCGACCCGGTCCAGCACCTTCCCCGAGACGGTCTGCGAGATCGTGTAGGCCAGCAGGAACATGAAGACGACGCGCGCATACGCGACGTTCGTCATGCCGAACTGCTCCATGATGGTGGGCGCCAGCACCGACAACGTCATGCGGTCGATGTAGTTGACCACCGTGAGGAGGAAGATCATGCCGATCATGAGCCAGCGCAGGCCGCTGAACCGGCCGGCGCTCGCCCCTCCGGGTCCGCGAATCTCCTCGATGGCGGTCGGGATCTTGGCTCTCCGGAGCGGCATCAGGTGAAGTACAGCCCGCCGTTTACCTCGATCGACTCCCCATCGATGTACGAGGAGGCGTCGGAAGCGAGGAACAGGATGGTATTGGCGACGTCCTCCGCCGCCCCTTCGCGCCCCACGGAGGTGCGCGACACCACGACCTTCCGGACCTCGGGCGTGGTGAAGGTGTCGTGGAACGTCGTGTTGATCAGTCCGGGAGAGACGGCGTTCACGCGGATCTTCCGCGCGGCCAGCTCCTTGGAGAGGCCGCGGGTGAGCGTGAGCACCGCGCCCTTGGCCGTGGCGTACGCGATGGCTCCGCCGCCGCCGCCGTCGCGGGCCGCCAGCGACGAGAGGTTGACGATGGCGCCCCCCTCGGGGATGTAGGGGAGCGTCGCTCGGGTCACGAGGAAGACGCTCGTGAGGTTGAGCGCCAGCACCGTGTTCCAGAACGCCTCGTCCA
>WNFU01001647.1_pt1 | contig 39938 bp, 42 predicted proteins | sample 5400121 | NCBI WGS metagenome assembly WNFU01 (sample SAMN13153360, study PRJNA577476) | soil metagenome | isolation source: 100 cm soil or saprolite under grassland replicate 1 | place: USA:California | collected 2016-06-15
CTGGCGGTCGGCGTGCTCGGCGCGATCCCGCTCATCGTGACGGGCGCTACAGGCTCGATCTACATGGCGATCGCCGCCACCGGGATGATCTACATCAGCTACTTCCTGTGCAACCTCGGCGTCCTGCAGGCTCGCCGCCGCGGCTGGCCCCACAAGGGCGCCTGGTTTTCGCTGGGCAGCTGGGGTACCGTCCTCAACATCCTGGCTCTCGTCTGGGGCGGCCTGATGATCATCAATATCGGCCTCTGGACCAACCCGCTCTTCGGCGACTACGGCAACGACCTGCGGAACACGTGGTCCAACCCGTTCATCAACACGTTCCTGAGCCTGGGCAAGACGGCCGATGGCAAACCGAATGTGCTTAGCGGGCTGCCGGAGATCCCGGTGTTCGAGACCCTGGTCGGGCTCGTCCTGATCGTCGGGCTGATCTATTACATCGTCACCCGCCAGACGGCCCGGGAGGATGCGGTCGAAGCCGACCTCGCCACCGGTGAGGCAGTCATCGGCTGAGCCCCAGTCCTCGAGCATTGACGGCGCGGCGAGCGATCGCCGCGCCGTAGTGTGTGCACGACATGACCCTGGACGATGAGCTCACCCGAGCCATGCAGGCGGTGCCCGAGCTGGCCGGCCGCGGCCTGACCTTCACGCCGCTCTCCGGCGGGATCACCAATCGCAACTTCCTGGTCGACGTCGACGGATCGGCCGACCGTTATGTCGTCAGGCTCGCCGGCAACGACACCCACCTGCTTGGGATCAGCCGCGACGTCGAGCACGCTGCGACCGTCGCCGCGGCCGGGGTGGGGGTCGGGCCGGAGGTCACCGCGTTCCTCCGCGCCGAGGGATTCCTCGTCACCCGGTTCATCGAGGGCAGCCCCGTCAGCGACGAGGCGATTCACCGACCGGAGACCCTCCTGCGCGTGGCCGATTCGATTCGGCGGTTTCACGGCGGGCCGGCGATCCCCGGCCTCTTCGTCCCACTCCGGATCGTGGAGGCGTACCGGGCCCTGGCGGTGGCCCGTGGCGTGACGATTCCGGCCGAGTTCGGCATCGCGCAGGCCATCGGGCGCCGCATCGAGCTGTCGTTCCTGTCCGATCCGGTCGAGCTGTGCCCCTGCCACAACGACCTGCTCAACGCCAATTTCATCGACGATGGGCGGCGGATCCGGATCGTGGACTGGGAATACGCGGGCATGGGCGATCCGTTCTTCGATCTCGGCAACTTCAGCGCCAATAACGGCCTCACGGCCGACGAGGACGCGGTGCTGCTCGAGGCCTACGACGGCGCATCGGCGCGCCGCAATCGGCTGGCCCGGATCACGCTCATGCGCGTCGTGTCCGACTTCCGCGAGGCGATGTGGGGCGTGCTCCAGCAGGGGATCAGCACGCTCGACGTCGACTTCGTGGCCTACGCCGGCAGGCATTTCGATCGGCTCCTGGCGGCGGCCGGCGAGCCGGCGTTCGAGCGGGCCCTCCGCGAGGCAGCCGGCGGATGACCGAGCACGCGCGGGTCGTGATCGTCGGCGGCGGCGTGGGCGGCACGAGCATCGCCTACCACCTCGCCGAGCGCGGCTGGCGCGACGTCGTCCTCCTCGACCGGGCCGAGCTCACGTCGGGATCGACGTTCCATTCGGCCGGCCTGGTGGGCCAGCTCCGGTCCAGCGTCAGCCTGACGAAGATGATGATGTACGGGGTGGAGCTCTATCGCCGGTTGCGCGAGGAGACCGGCACGGACCCCGCCTGGCACGAGGTCGGTTCGCTCCGGCTGGCCTCGACTCCGGAGCGGCTGGAGGAGCTCCGGCGCCAGGCCGGCTGGGCGAAGACGTTCGGGTTGCCACTCGAGCTCATCGGACCGGCCGAGGCACGCGACCTGTTCCCGCTCATGTCCGGCGACGGCGTGCTGGGCGCGGTGTTCCTGCCGACCGACGGCTGGCTGGATCCATCGGGGCTCGCTCTCGCGCTGGCGGCCGGCGCCCGAGCCCGCGGTGCGAGGATCCTCACCCACACCCGGGTCGCGGCGATCCATGTCGACCGCGGCCGCGTGACCGGCGTGGACGTCGAGCGGAAGGGCGAGCGGTCCACGATCGCCTCGGACATCGTAGTCAATGCCGGCGGCATGTTCGCGCCGGAGATCGGCCGCCTGGCCGGGATCGACGTGCCGATCGTTCCGCTCGCCCATGAGTACGTCTTCACCGAGCCGATCGCCGGCGTCCGGCCGGACCTGCCCACGATGCGCGATCCGGACAACCTGTGCTATTTCCGCGAGGAGGTCGGCGGGTTGTGCATGGGCGGCTACGAGCGGAACCCGGCGCCGTGGGGCCTCGACGGCATCCCGCCCGACTTCAACGGTCGGCTGCTCGCGCCGGACTGGCCCCGCTTCGAGGAGATCATGGCCGGCGCCATCCGGCGCGTGCCGGCGATCGCCGATGCCGGCATCACCAGGCTCATCAACGGGCCCGAGGCGTTCACGCCGGACAACGAGTTCATCCTCGGCGAGTCGCAGGTGGGCGGGCTCTTCGTGGCGGCCGGGTTCTGTGCCCACGGCATCGCGGGAGCGGGCGGCGTGGGCCGCCAGGTCGCGAGCTGGATCGTAGACGGCGAGCCGGAGCTGGACCTGTGGCGGATGGACATCCGTCGCTTCGGCGCCCAGTACCGGTCGCCGCGCTACAGCCTGGCCCGCACGGTGGAGGTCTACCGGACCTACTACGACATCCACTACCCCAACGAGGAACGTGAGGCCGGCCGCCCGCTGCGCCTCTCGCCGACATATCCGCGGCTGGAGGCCCTTGGTGCGGCCTTCGGCGAGAAGGCCGGCTGGGAGCGGCCGAACTGGTTCGAGACGAACGCCACGGCGGACGGGGAGGCGCTGCGGCCGCGGGGCTGGGCGGGCCGTCACTGGAGCCCGGCGATCGGCGTGGAGGCGCTGGCGACGCGCCGGGCGGCGGGTCTCTTCGACGAATCGAGCTTCGCCAAGATCGAGGTTGCCGGGCCGGGAGCCTGCGACTTCCTCCAGCGGTTGTGCGCCAACGACGTTGATCGGGCGGTCGGCTCCATCACCTATACCCAGATGCTCAACCGGCGCGGCGGCATCGAGTGCGACTTCACGGTCACCCGGCTGGCGGCCGATCGCTTCCTCATCGTCACGGGCACGGCTTTCGGCAATCACGACCTGGGATGGATCAGGAAGCAGCTCCGCGCCGTGGGGGAGGGCGACGGTCGTGTCGTCGTGACCGACGTCACCTCCGGGCGCGCGTGCCTCGGATTGTGGGGACCGCGCGCCCGCGACATCCTGAGCGTGGTCAGCGGCGACGACCTCTCGAACGAGGGCTTTCCGTATTTGACCGCGCGCGAGATCACCGTCGGAGACGTGCCGGCGCTCGCGCTCCGCGTGACCTACGTCGGCGAGCTCGGCTGGGAGCTGTACCCGCCGACGGAGTTCGGCGCCGTGCTGTGGGACACACTGTGGGGAGCCGGCCGGCCGTTCGGCCTGATCGCCGGCGGCTATCGGGCCATCGACGCCCTGCGTCTGGAGAAGGGCTACCGTGTCTGGTCGAGTGACATCACCCCGGACGAGACCCCGTTCGAGGCAGGCCTCGGCTTTGCCGTTCGGCTCGACAAGGGCGTCGACTTCATCGGCCGCGAGGCGCTCCTCCGCGCCCGCGACGCCGGGCCGCGGCGGCGCCTGCGCTGCCTCGTGCTCGACGATCCCCGAGCGATCGCCCTCGGCAACGAGCCGGTGCGGGTGGATAGCGCCATCGTCGGGCGGGTCACCTCGGGTGGCTACGGATTCGCCGTCGAGCGGAGCATCGCCTATGCGTATCTGCCGCCGGATCGGGCGGCCATCGGCACGCGCGGGGAGGTCGACGTGTTCGGCGAGTGGATCGGTTTCGAGGTGGCATCCGAACCGTTGTACGACCCGGTGGGCGAGCGCATCCGGGCATGACTGACGCCTCGTCCGTCCCCTACGGCACGGGCTTCAGTGCTTCGCGCGCACGGGGCAGCGCCGACGAGCTCGCCGCGTGGCTCGCCTTCGCCCTGGCTGCCTGCGACGAGGCCGACGCGATCGCCCTGCGGCATTTCCGGCGCGACATGGACATCCGGACGAAGCCGGACCGGAGCTTCGTGACCGACGCCGACCAGGCCATCGAGCGACTCATTCGCGAACGGGTTCAGGGTCGCTTCCCCGACCACGGCCTGGTGGGCGAGGAGTATGGCGAAGAAGGGGTCGGGTCGGCGGCGCGCTGGTACATCGACCCCATCGATGGCACGCACAACTTCATCCGGGGCGTGCCCCTGTTCGGCACGCTCCTGGCGCTCGAGGTGGCGGGCGAGCTGCAGGTCGGCGTCCTGTCCGCGCCCGCGCTTCGCGAGCGCTGGTACGCATCGCGCGGCGGCGGTGCCTGGGCGATCGGGTCGGCTGGGAGCGAAGGTCCGAGGCGGGTTCGCGTCTCGGGGATCGCCGAGCTGGGAGACGCCCAGATCCTGTACGGGTCCGGCCACGACGTCGAGACGAGCGGCCGGGCGCCGGGCTTCCGGTCGCTGCTCGGAAACGTCTGGCGGGAGCGCGGCTTCGGCGATTTCTGGGGGTACGCGCTCGTCGCGGAGGGCGCCGCCGAGGCGATGATCGAGGTCGATCTCCAGACGTGGGATCTCGCCGCGCCGCTCGTCCTGGTGGAGGAAGCGGGCGGCCGGCTCACCGACTTCGCCGGTGCGCGCCGGATCGACGGGTTCGAGGTCCTCGCGAGCAACGGTATCCTCCACGACGAGCTGCTGACGCGGCTGCGAGCCGGCTGACTGAGATCGGGAGGAGACGATGTCGATCGAGCGCATGTCGGGCACGCCCCCGCCCGCCGAGGCCCCGCCCGGCCTGGCGACGGGCGACTCGGCCGTGCCGGTCGCGGTGCGGCTCCAGATCCTGTCCACCGAGCACTGGAGCCTTCTGGCAACCCGCTCCCTCACCTGGAACGAATCGTTCAGCCGCTCGAGCATGTTCCTGTCGGCCCTATCGGGCGCCGTCGTCGCCCTCGCCCTCGTCGCCCAGGCATCGGCGTTCGGTGAGGCATTCGTCGTCTTCTCGCTCGTGCTGCTCCCGGTGGTCTTCTTCCTCGGGTTCGGGACCTACGTGCGGCTCGTCCAGGCGAACCTCGAGGACGCCCGCTGGGTGTCCGGGATGAACCGCCTGCGGCACGCGTACCTCGAGATCGCGCCCGAGCTCGAGCCGTACTTCATCACCGGTTCGCACGACGACGAGACCGGCCTGGTCGTAACCGCCGCGGCCGTCGGCCAGCACGCGGCGGCCATGCCGCGAAGCACCTCCGTCCTGTACGGGCTCTCGACGACACCGGTGACCGTCGGCGTCATCGACTCGGTGGTCGGCGCCGTCCTCGTCGGCGTGATAGCGGGACGACTCCAGGTATCCATGGTGCCGTCGGTCATGCTCGGCGTCGCGGCGTTCCTCGTGATCTTCGCGTCCATGGCCGCCTACTACTTCCGGGCGTATCGAGTGTTCCGGCGGGTCAACCGGCCGCGGTTCCCGACGCCGGGTCCGGGGGAGTAGCCTCGCCCACGGGTGTCCGAGCCCGACCGGTCCGGGACTGAGAACCTCCGCTTGCCGATTGCACGGCTGTCGTCCCAGCCGCTGCTCCGGCATCCCGCCCCGCCCGCTCGTTGCCAATCCGAGTCATCTTGGACTTGGCGGTCAGCTCGCTGCGTCGTCCAGGTCCAGGCGCATGAGCCAGCGCGGCCGCCCGGCGCTTCTCGAGGCGGTTTCGACGACTCGCCTGAAGCCGGCGCGCTCGAACATGGAGGTCGTCCCGACGTAGGCGAAGGCGACGTCCACCCGCCGGCCTTTCGGATCGATCGGGTAGGCCTCCAGGCCGGCCGCAGCGAGCTCGCGAGCATATGCGATCGCCCCGTCGAGGAGCGCCCTGGCGACACCCTGCCGCCGGTAGCCGACGCGGACGAGGAAGCAGACGATGGACCAGAGCGGCCGATCGTCGATGCTCGGGAGCGTCCGTGACCTGGAGAGCCGCTCCATCTCGGTCCGGGGACCGATGCCGCACCAGCCAACGACTTCCTCGCCGAGGTAGGCGAGCATGCCGGGAGCCGGCTCTCGGTCCAGCCGGCTGCGCATGAGCCGCCGGCCGGCGCCGGGCCCGCGCGCGGCATACGCGGACGAGGGCAGGCGCCAGTACTGGCACCAGCAGCCGCGATCCTGGTCCCGGCCGAGCAGTGTCTCGACGTCCGACCACAGTGGCGGGCCGGCCGGCACCACCCTGATCGGTGCCTGGCCCGCAGGCTCAGAGGGCAAGCCGCGCCCAGGGTCCGAGCAGCTCGTCCCTGTCCTCCTCGGACAGCAGGTCCCAGGTGACGATCGCGGTGATCGCGTCGGCGAGCGATGCCATCAGCGTGGATCGATCGACGGCCGAGCGGACCGTCGGTGACCAGCCGGCTTCGCCCATGAGGTGACCGCGCGGGTGATAGGCGCTCAGAAACCGCGAAATCCACTCGTGGGCTCTCTGCCGCGCATCCTTCAATGCCGCGGTACGACTGTGGGCGATGGCCGCCGACTGCGCTGCGAGCCTGGCGTCGTCGTGTGCGGTGGCGTCGAGTGGCTGGGCCGCGAACAGGAAAACGTCGTCGGTTCCGAGCCGATCGATTCGGCCGGCGAAGCGATCGAGACGACGAAGAACGTCGCGCGGAAGCTCCAGCTCCAGATCCTCGCCGGGATCCTTACGCACCCGCGGCGGCCAGGCTCTCGTCGAGGATGCCAAGGGCGATGTCGACCTCATCAGACGTCGTGATGAGCGGCGGAATGATCCGGATGACGTTCACGTACGTGCCGGCGGTCAGGACGATGAGCTTGCGGGCGAGCGCTTCAGCCTGGATTCGCCTGGTCAGCTCGGGATCCGGGCCGCGGCCGTCCCCCTCGTCCGGCTTGACCAGCTCGAGCGCAACCATGAGTCCAAGGCCGCGAACGTCGCCGACCGACCGGTGGCGCGTCGCGATCGCCCGCAACCCCGCCAGGAGCTGTCTGCCGCGGGCCGCCGCGTTGTCGACGAGGCCCTCGTCGCGGATGACGTCCAGCGTCGCGATGGCCGCCGCGCACGCAACCACGTTGCCGCCGTACGTGCCGCCGTGGGCTCCCGGCCGCCAGGCGTCGAGGAGCGAGCGCCGCGCGATGATGCCGGACAGCGGCAGGCCCGAGGCGATGCCCTTGGCCACGACCAGGATGTCCGGCTCCACCGCCCAATGCTCGACCGCGAACAGGCGGCCCGTCCGCCCGAAGCCCGTCTGGACCTCGTCGGCGATGAGCAGGATGCCGTGCTGACGGGTGATGTCGCGGAGGCGCGGCAGGAAGCCGGGCGGCGGGACGATGTAGCCACCCTCGCCCAGGACCGGCTCGACGATGACGGCGGCCACGCGATCCGGGTAGATCAGCTGGTGGAACGTCAGGTCCAGCTGCGCTTCCCAGTCGCAGGTGCACGCCGCGGGGTCGTGGCCGCCGCCCGACGCGCGGTAGCAGTATGGATAGGCGGTGTGGTAGACGGAGCCCGGCAGCGGCTCGAAATCGCCGCGATAGACGTCCTTGGCGCTGGTCAGGGCCATCGTCTGGGCCGTCCGGCCGTGGAATCCGCCGCGAAACGCGAGGATCGCCGGCCGTCCCGTGGCGACCCGGGCGAGCTTGACCGCCGCCTCCACGGCCTCCGCTCCGCTGTTGGACAGGAACGCGCCCCAGCCATCGCCGGGCAGGAGATGGCGCAGCCGCTCGTAGAGCCGCAGCCCGGGCTCGTGGTAGACGATGTTCTGTTGGCCGTGGAGGAGCCTGGCGGCCTGCTCCTGGATCGCAGCGACCACACGCGGGTGGGCGTGACCCGTGCTGGCCACCCCGATCCCGGACGAGTAGTCCAGATACCGCTCGCCGTCGAGCGTCACCAGCCAGCAGCCCTCGCCATGGTCGACCGTGAGGTTCGTGATCCGGCTCCAGACGCCCGGCACGACGCTCCGGTCCGGCAGGGGCTTGGCGACGGCGGCCGGCCGGTCGCCGGGGGCGGAGGATCCGATCATCGTTCGCTCCCGGCTCAGCGGCGGCGAGCCTGGACGAGATTGGAGACCGCGACGATGGTCACGGCCCCGAGGAAGACGATCGAGCCGATGACGTTGATCTGGACCGGCAGGGCATTCTTCTGTATCGCGTAGACCCAGATCGGGAAGGTGTTCGTGGTGGTGCCGGAGACCATGTTGGTGATGATGAAGTCATCGATCGACAGCGAGAAGGCCAGCAGGGCCGCGGCCATCACACCGGGCAGGATGAGCGGGAAGGTCACCCGCCAGAAGGTCGTCCACTCGTTCGCGCCCAGGTCCATCGCCGCCTCTTCCAGGCGGCGGTCGAAGCCGGCCAGGCGAGCCTTCACGGTCACCACGACGTAGCTGATGTTGAACATGATGTGGGCGATGAGGATGGTCTGGAGCCCGAGCGGGTAGAGGGTTCCACGGGGCACGACATCCTTGATCGGAGACTGCGTCGCCGACGCCACGAAGAGGGCCAGGAGGCTCGCACCCATGACGATTTCGGGCGTCGCCATGGGCAGGAAGATGAGCCCGTTGACGGCACCCCTGCCCCGGAACCGGTAGCGCGTCAGCGCGAGGCCGATGAGCGTCCCGAGGATCGTCGCCACGACGGTCGACGCGAATGCGACCGCCAGGCTGACCCGGAGTGCGTCGGGAAGCCCCTGCCAGTCGAGCGGATGTAGCCATCCGGCGAGCGTGAAGCCGTGCCAGGCGAAGTTGAACTTGCCCTCGTAGTCGTTGAAGCTGAACAGGATCATCACCGCGATCGGCAGGAGCAGGTACGCGATGGCGAGGCAGGTGAACGCCGGCAGGGCGTAGTGCCCGAGGAGGCGCAGGGGACGGCGCGGGGCCCGGACCCGGACGGTCGTGCGTGGGATCGTCGCGGTTGTCATCGACCTATCCGGTCAGCCGCTCGGTGCCCAGGAACCGGCCGTAGACGGAGACCGCCACGATGATCCCGGCCATGAGGATGAACGAGAGGGCGGCCGCGACCGGATAGTCGCCCTGCGAGATGAACCGATCCTGGATGACGTTACCGATCATCTTGGTTTGGGTGTTGCCAAGCAGGTCGGCGTTGATCCAGTCGCCCAGGGCCGGGATGAACGTCAGGATCGAGCCCGCGAACACGCCCGGGAGGGCGAGCGGGAAGGTCACTCGCCGGAAGGCCTCCCACCGGCTGGCGTACAGATCGTGGGCCGCCTCGATGAGGCGGGGATCGATCTTCTCGAGCGCCACGTACAGCGGCAGGACCATGAACGGCAGGAAGTTGTACGTGATGCCGGCCACCACCGCGAGCGGTGAGTACAGCAGCCCGAAATTCTCGGGCAGGGCGTGGAGCTCCTTCAGCGGTCCGATCAGCGGGCCCGAGTCATTGAGCAAGATCTTCCAGCTGATCGTGCGGATGAGGAAGCTCGTGAAGAAGGGGGCGATGACGAGGAACAGGAGCACGTTCTTGAAGCGGCCGCCGCGGAACGCGATGGTGTAGGCGACCGGGAAGCCGATCAGAAAGGTCAGCCCGGTCGCGATCCCGCCAAACAGGAGCGAGTTCCCGAATTGCCTCGGGAACCGGCTCAGCGCCGTCTCGTATGCGCGGGTCGAGAAGGTCAGCCTGAAGCCGTCGGCCACCGACCCGCTCGACACGGACGTCAGGAACATCTGGATCGCGGGCACGATGAAGAAGACGACCAGCCACAGGATGCCCGGTGCGAGCAGGAGGTAGGGCGCAGCGTTCCGGAGCCGGCGGCGCCCCGGACGAGCCGTCGTCCTGGCTCCGGCTGTCATGGCCGATGATCAGTGGCTGACCGCTACGTGCCGGACATGTCCGAGTAGAGCTCGTTCATCTTCTGCTCGAGCTCGTCGGTCAGGAACTGGAAGTTGTGCTGCTTGGCCACGATGTCGTCGGGCGGGAACAACAACGGGTTCTTGGCCGCCTCCTTGTCGAGCTTGGCGATCTCCTCGGCTGCGCCCTTGACCGGCGACACGTAATAGACGTAGTTCGCGATCTGGGCCGCGATCTTGGGGTCGTAGCAAAAGTCCATCATCAGCTCGGCCGTGTACTTGTTGACCGCGCCCTTGGGGATGACCATGTTGTCGGTCCAGACCATGGAGCCCTCAGTGGGCGCGACCCAGACGTCATCTTCGCTTCCGGAGGAGGCCAGGTCACCCGACCAGGTCATGGCCGCCCAGACCTTCTTGGACGCGAAGTCCTGAAGGTACTCGTTGCCGGTGAAGCGAAGTCCCTTTTCGGCGAGCGGCTTGATGTCATCGTGGACGGCCTGCATGTCCTCCACGGTGGTCTGGGCCGGGTCCGCGCTCTTCCCCAGCTTGAGCAACCCCAGGCCGAACGTGTCGCGCTTCTCGTTGAGAAAGGTCACCCGGTCCGGCGGCAGGGCCCACAGGTCCTTCAGGGACTTCGGCTCGGCCTTGCCGTTCTTGGCAAGCGTCTTCTTGTTGTAGCCGATGCCCGTCATGCCCGACTGCCAGGGGTAGTGGTAGTCCTGCTTGGGGTCCCATGTCTGGTTTCGTAGGGCATCGCGCAGATTCGCCGCGCAGTTGGGCACGTTGGTCTGATCGATCTGCTCCGCCCAGCCCTTGCTGATGATCTTCGCCGCCAGCCAGTCCGTGACCGTGATGATGTCCCAGCCCGTCGCCAGGCCGGCCACGAGCTGTTGCTGGATCGTGGCGTAGAAATCCTCGTTCGCCTCGATCTTCTCCTCGTAGTTGACGTCCACCTTGTACTTCTTCTTGAACTGCTCGATCGTCGGCGAGGAGCCGGCCTTGTACGCGCCTTCCTCGCCGGCCTTGCCGGTCAGGTCGATGTAGGCCGGCCATTGCGCCCAGTGCAGTGGTCCGGTGATGACCTTCGGCGTGGGCGAGGCCGAAGGGCTCGGCGCCTGCGATGGCGGAGTCGGTACGACCACCGACCCTGCGGGGGAGGGCGACTGGCCGCCCGTGCATGCGGCGAGGAAGGCGCCGAAGCCCGCCATGGCGGACCCCTGCAGGAAGCCACGGCGGGTGATGGGCCGCGCCGGCACGCCGGTCTCGGTCTCGTCGATCATCTGCTCCTCCTCCTGCCGCCGGGTCCTTGCCCGAACGGCTGACCGTTAGGTTTCGTCGGCCTCCCGGTCCGACGTGTCGTGGACCACGAATGAGTGATCGGGCGACCAGGCCAGGCGGACCTCGTCCCCGGCGCGGTGGAGCGAGCCGTGGCTCGTCCGCTCCACGTTCTGCTCGTACACGGTGACCTGTGCCCCCGACCGCGTCTCCACGATGTACTGCGTGCTCACGCCCTGGTAGCTGGCGTCCCGGACGATTCCGGCGAGCTGGTTGTGGCCGCTGGGTGCCTCGGCTCCGTCGGCCAGCATCCGGATCTTCTCGGGACGCACGCCCACGTCCACCGCCGATGCGCCGTTCGTCATGGCGCGCGGCACGCGGACGCTCGCATCGTCCGCCAGGCGGATCACGACGTAGTCGTCCGCCCCGCCGGCGACCGTTCCCGGAAGGAGATTGCTGACGCCGAGGAAGCCGGCGACGAAGCGGGTCGTGGGCCGCTCGTACAGGCTCTCGGGATCCCCCAACTGCTCGTAGTGGCCCCTGTTCATGACGGCGATCCGATCGGACATCGTCATCGCCTCCTCCTGGTCGTGGGTCACATAGATGAACGTGATCCCCACCTCCTGCTGGATGCGCTTGAGCTCGACCTGCATCTGCTTGCGCAGCTTGAGATCGAGCGCGCCCAAAGGCTCGTCCAGGAGCAGAACCGCCGGCCGGTTGATCAGCGCTCGCGCCAATGCCACTCGCTGGGCCTGGCCTCCGGAGATCTGATGGGGCTTCCGGCGCTCGAAGCCCGGCAGCTCGACCAGCCGCAGCATGTCCGTCACCCGGCTGCGGATCTCGTCGCCCCTGGCACCCTTGCGGCGCAGCCCGAAGGCCACGTTCTCGAAGATCGTCAGGTGGGGGAACAGCGCGTAGTTCTGGAAGACCGTGTTGACGTTCCGCCGGTACGGTGGCAGCCAGGTGACCTCCTGGCCCTGGAGCTCGATGAGCCCGGAGGTCGGCTCCTCGAAGCCGCCGATCATCCGCAGGGTCGTCGTCTTGCCGCAGCCCGAGGGCCCGAGCAGCGAGAAGAACTCGCCGTCCAGGACTTCCAGGTTGATGTGGTCCACGGCCACGATGTCCCCGAAGCGCTTGACCACATCGACGAGCCGGACGTCAACGGCGGGCACTGTCGCTGCTGTACTCCTGCAGGCTTCGTGGACTCCCACTCGGATCGACGGGCACCGGGGAGGCAGGCCCTGCGCTCCGGCGGCCGGACGCGTCCGCACGGGCGGGGGTGCCGGAACGATAGGCTGCGGGTGATAGCGTGTCAAGAACGCGAGTCACGCTTGGCTTGGGGCACAGCCATTGCGAATCTCGGCGCCATCTTGCATCGCGACCGCGAGATTCGCAGACACGACCCGGGCCGGTCACGGCCCGATGTGGGCCAGCGACCTCGCGGCGACGATCATGTCCGGGTAGACCTTCGACCCGCTGACGCCCCAGGCCAGCGCGTGGGCGAGGCCCCAGCGGCGGGTCCGGTCGCGGTCGAGGCCCAGCCGCTCGACCAGGATGTCGAGCCGGCGCCGGACGACCGCGCGGGCATCCGGCTTGGCGAGCCCCGAGAGACGGTCGCGCAGCAGCGCGGCGGCATCGAACGGACGCTCCCCGACGAGAGGCTTGGGGTCGATCGCCAGCCACGGCTCACGTTGAGCGCGCAGGATGTTGCCGGCGTGGAGATCCTGGTGGAGCACGACGGGCTCGCCTTGCGTGCCGCCGAGCTCGAGGCAGGCGGCCACGGCTTCGTCGAGGAGGCGTTGCTCGAACGGCCGCCCCAGGCCGGCCCATCGCGCTGGCAGCTCCACGGCCCAGCGCGCGGCCTGGTCCGCCAGGAGCCTGAACGGGTGGTTCTCTGGGGCTCGTCTCCAGAGGCGGCTCATGACCGCGGCGGCCGCGGCAGACACCGCATCGTCGTCTTCTTCCGCCCACAGCTGATCCCCGGGCGAGCAGCGCTCGATCAGCAGGGCCCGGCGCTCGGGGTCGTGGGCGAGAAGCCGGACCGCACCGCGCCCGCCCCAGGCGGCCAGCGCCGCCGCTTCGTGCTCGCTCTCCGGCTCGGGGAAGCTGACCTTCAAGACGGCCGGCGTGCCGTCCGCCCGTTCCGCAGGAATCACGAGCGAGATGGACGCAGGCTGGTACGGTTGGCCGATCTGGAGTTGCCACCTGTCCGAGCAGTCGGCGACGAGAGTGGGCAGGGAGTCAAGCCATTCGCCGCCACCGGGCGCGGAACGCCACCAGTCGAGCCCGGGCGGTATCGCCAGGCGCTCTCGCGGAGCAGACACGGATCGTCGACGGCGCTTCGAGTTCACCCCGGCTACGATATCGACGCCCGGAGCGTCATAACCGCTCGGGCCGTCAGTACACCCGAGGAACGAGATTCCGATGATCCAACCGACCGAGACCGCCGTCCTGGATGCACTTCGTGCCGTTCGAGAGCCCGAGCTGCCCGGCGACATCGTGACCCGGGACATGGTTCGCAACCTCGTCATCGACGGCAGCTCCGTGTCGCTCACGATCGAGCTCACCACGCCCGCCTGCCCGCTCAAGGACGAGATCGAGGCCGACGTCCAGCGGGCGCTCGCCCCCCTCGGCGTGGACTCGGTGGCGGTCGCCTGGGGCGCGTCGGTTCGACGCGCCGCACCCGCCCGACCCGAGCAGCTCATCCCCGGAGTCAAGAACGTCATCGCCGTCGCGTCCGGCAAGGGCGGCGTCGGCAAGACCACGGTCGCGGTGAACGTGGCGGTCGCGCTCGCCCAGGCCGGCGCCTCCGTGGGCCTGCTCGACGCCGACATCACCGGTCCGAACATCCCCCTCATGCTCGGGGTGGATGGTCAGCCCACCGCGACGCCGAGCGGCAAGATCGCGCCGCTCGAACGGCACGGCGTCAAGGTCATTTCCATCCAGTTCTTCGTCGCGGAGGGCCAGCCGATCGTGTGGCGCGGACCGCTGGTGGGCGGGGCGATTCAGCAGTTCCTGCGTGACGTCGACTGGGGCGAGCTGGACTACCTCATCATCGACGAGCCGCCAGGCACGTCGGATGCCCAGCTCACCCTGGCCCAGGCGATCCCGATCAGCGGCACGCTCCTCGTCACCACGCCCCAGGACGTCGCGCTCCTCGACGTCGACAAGGCCCTGGCCATGCTCAAGCGGATGAGCGTTCCGGTGATCGGCGTGGTGGAGAACATGAGCGCGTTCGTCTGTCCGCACTGCGGAGAGCCGACCGAGATCTTCGGCCGCGGCGGCGGCCAGCGCTTCGCGGAGCGCCACGGGGTGGAGTTCCTGGGCGGAATCCCGCTCGACATCACGGTTCGCCAGGGCGGCGACGTGGGCATTCCTGCCGTCGCCCAGCGCGAGCCCGGACCGGCCGCCCGGGCGCTGACCGCCCTGGCCCAGACGGTCGCGGCACGGATGAGCGTCCGTGCCGCCGGAGCCCAGCAGCCGGTCCTCACGATCTCCTGAATCGGAACTATTCCGCATCCGGCCGGGGCCGTACCATGTGGGCGGGATGGACGCGGAGCGGCGTCGGACACGATCGATTCGCTGTCCGGCATGCGGTGCACTCAATGCGGTCGCCGCACGATTCTGCAATCAGTGCGCCCGTAGCCTGACGGTCAGCCCGTCAATTCCGGGCGATCGCCGGATCGTCACGGCTCTCTTTGCGGACATCGTCGACTACTCGCGGCTCGTGACCGAGCTGGACGCCGAAGAGGTCGTCGGCCGAATCGACGAGGCCTTCCGCCTGCTGGCCGGTGCGGTCGAGCGCTACGAGGGCGTCGTCGAGAAGTTCATCGGGGATGCGGTCTTTGCCGTGTTCGGGGCGCGCCGGGCGCACGACGACGATCCCCTCCGGGCCGCCCTCTGCAGCCTGGCGATGACCGCGGCGATGGACGATGGCGCCCGCGCCCGTCGCGAGCCGGCCCTCCGGCTGCGGGTGGGCATCGCCACCGGCGAGGTCGTGGCCAAGGTGCGCGAGGTCGGCGACTGGACGGACCTCGTCGTCACCGGCGACACGGTGACCACCGCAATGCGCCTCCAAGAGCTGGCCGAACCGGGCGAGATCCTCCTCGACGATGCGACGGTCCGGGCCGCTCGCCAGCGCCTGGAGGTCGAGGTCGTTGGTGAGCACATCCTCCGGGGCAGGGCGGTGCCGGTCCGCGTTCACCGGCTGCGCGGCGAGCGCCTCCACCGTCTCGTCGGGGCCGCAGGGCCGGGCCTGCTCATCGGGCGGGCGGCCGACCGGGACCGTCTGCGGGAGGCGCTGGAAACGACCCGTCGGACCGGCCACGGCCGCGTCGTCCTGCTCGTCGGCGAGGCCGGCATCGGCAAGTCACGCCTGGCCGCCGATGTCGAGGAGGAGGCGCGCGGCCTCGGCTTCGCCTGGACCTGGACCGAGAACCTGTCGTACACGACTGGCGAGTATTACGCGTTCGCTCGGACGTTCGCACAGCGAATCGCCGACGAGCAGGGCACCGATTCGGGCACCTTCGCCCGGCGCCTGCTGTTCACGCCCGAGGTCGACGAGGCGACCTGGCGGCGGCTGGCCGGCGCGGTGGCCGCGATTGCCCGCGATGCGGACTTCAGCGGCTGGGAGGCGGAGGCGGCTCTCGCGCCGGTGGACCCTGCCCGGGTCCGCCGCTCGCTCGCCGAGGTCACGGACCGCTACGTTCGGCGGCTGGCCAAGCTGGGAGGACCGCGCGCGATCGTCATCGACGACGTCCATTGGGCCGACCGCTCGAGCCGGCCGCTTCTCGATCGACTGGTTCGCATCGTGGGAGAGATACCGTTCGTGGTCGTGGTCACCACGCGACCGGGCGGCCCGGTACCGAACTGGGCGCCACTGCCGCACGTCGAGGTGATCGAGCTGGGCGGTCTCGACGAGCAGGGAACCGCCCGCCTGGCTGCATCTGTGGCGGGTGCCGCCCTCGCCGAGGAGACCGTTCAGCGGCTCCACGTCCGGACCGGTGGCAACCCGCTGTTCATCGTGGAGACCGTTCGGGCGTTGCTCGAAGACGACGCCCTCGTCCAGCGCGGTGGGCGCCTTGAGCTCGTCGACGCGGCGAGCCTGAGGCGGGTCCCAGTCAACCTCCGAGCGCTTCTCGGTGCGCGGATCGATGCGCTGCCGGTCCCGGCCCGGGCGGCCCTTCAGGTCGCCTCCGTGATCGGCATGACGTTCTCGCCGGGCCTGGTGGCCCAGCTGTTGGGCGTTCCGGCAGCTGACGAGCGACTGGCAACGCTCGTGGAGGCCGGGATCGTCGATCCTGCCGAGCCCGGTTCGGATTGGCGATTCCGCCATCCGCTGATCCGCGACGTCGGTTACGCCGGCATGCTCTCGTCGCGCCGCCGGGAGCTTCACGCACGCCTGGCCGACTCCCTCGAGGAGCGGCCGGTTCCCCCGCTCATCGGCCTGCTCGCTCACCATCGGGCGGCATCGGGCGACCGCGAACGGGCCGTGCCTCTCCTGGCGCAGGCTGCCGAGGCCGCACTCCTGGTGGGAGCCACCAGCGAGGCGGCCGACCACTGGCGTACTGCCGCCGCTCTCCTCGGCGACGATCCGGCGGGCGAGGAGTTCCGGGCCCGGATCCGCGAGCTGGAGCCGTCGGGTGCGATCGTCGCAGTGGCCGATGAGGACCGGGCCGACTGAGGGGTCGCCATCGCGCCCGCCGTTGGACGTCCGATCAGAAGGCGTCGGCAGTCAGCCCGCGATGAGGGAGAGGTCGGGCAGACCCATCGCCGGGAATTGGTTTGGGGCCTCGCCCGAGGTGAGGGCCTCGCGTCCGACCTCCATTTCAGGTGAGATCGCGATGTCCATGCCCGGAACGGCTATCGAGACCTGAACGGAGGCCGCGTCGGCCGCCGCCTCCGTCGTGGGCGCTGAGCCCGTCATGGCCGCGGACGCGGCTGCCAGCAGCTCGGCCCGCCGCGCCGACGCATAGTGGGTGAGGAGGACGTGTCTGGCGCCCGAACCCCGCGCAATGGCGATCGCCTCATCCACCGTGCAATGGCCGCGGCTCGGCTCGTCGTCAGCGACAGAGGCCAGCGTTGCCTCGGCGATGAACAGGTCCGCAGAGCGTGCGGTCTCGACCAGCGTCGCCGTGGGCCCGGTGTCGCCGCCGTAGACGACCCGGGCACCGCTGCCGTCGCTGACCGTCAGGGCCCAGGCTGGAACGTAATGCTGCATGGGCGTCGGGCGGATCGACAGCGCTCCGATCGCGAAGCTCTCGTCGGACCGATACTCGCAGAGGTCGAACGCCTCCTCGAAGAACGTCGGTCGCTCGCTCATCATCCGGGCCAGACCCGCCAGCCGCTGCCGGCCGCCGGGCGGCAGCCAGACCGCGGGCCTTCCGTCGTTCGCGCCGTCCCACGGGTGGAGGTAGCGCAGGGCCGCCAGGTCGAGAAAGTGATCCGCGTGCAGGTGGCCGACGACCACGCCGGTCAGCTGGCGAGGATCCATCGTGGAACGCAATCGCCCGACCACCCCGTAGCCGCAGTCCATCAGGACGGCGGTTCCATCCGACCGGATGAGATGGCCCGAAGCCGGGGAGTCCGGTTGGGGGGCGGCCGGACCTGATCCAATGACGGTCAGGCGCACGGTCGTCCGCTCCCAAGCGGCGCGCGCTCGCTCATCCGACCATCGTGGGGCCGGGAAGTTCCGTATCGAGCCAAGCGGCCGACGGTCCGCCTGTCGGCCAGCCGACATCGTCCTCACCGTGAGGATCGGAGCCTCGCGGACCCGGTCAGAAGACGTTCCGTGGGCCACGCCGCCCGGTTACGATTGCCCGATGGTGGAGACGGAGCCCATCGTCGCTGCCCTCAGCCGGTGCCTGCTGTTCGCCGGGCTCGACGAGCGCGGCCTCACTGGCCTGGCCCGGGAGATGCGCGCTCGGCGCTTCCGCCGGGGCGAGGTGCTGTTCCATCAGGGCGATCCCGGCGACGCGCTGTTCGTCGTCACTTCGGGGGCGGTCAAGATCAGCCTTCCATCCGAAGAAGGTGACGAGGCGATCATCGCCACCGTTCGGCCGGGCGAGTTCTTCGGCGAGCTGGCCCTGCTGGACGGCGCACCCCGGTCGGCCACCGCGACCGCGCTTGAGGCGACCGAGACGCTGGTCCTGCCGCGGCCGCGCTTCCGCGAGCTCATCGCGAGCGAGCCGGCCCTGCGCGATGCGCTGCTGTCCGCCCTCACCGCGGAGCTCCGTCGCCTCACGACTCACGTCCAGGAGCTGCACTTCCTCGACATCACCGGACGGCTCGCCGCCCGATTGTCGCGCCTGGCCCAGACGCACGGCCTGGCCGGCGAGGGTGGCACGGTCCGGCTCGACGCGCCGCTGACCCAGAGCGATCTAGCCGCGATGATCGGCGCGACCCGTCAGAGCGTGAACAAGCTCCTGGGCCTGTTCGTGGACGACGGCCTGCTCCGTCTCGAACGGGACGCGATCGTCATCCTGGACCGCGACGGCCTCGACCGGATGTCGCGGCGCTAGCGGCCGACAGGCGATCCAGCAGCACCGACGCCGCGACCAGCGCAGCCCGACCGCGGCCGGGGGCGCCGCCGAACAGCGCCAGCCGCTGCTCCCTGTGGACCTCGTTCGGTGTGGCGACGGCGACGGCGACCGCGGTATCCGCGCCGCGGTGGCGAGCCCGGACCGCGAGGCCGACGTCTGAACCGGCTCGCTCGCGGGCGGCCCGAGCGATTGCTTCGATCCGCCGCGGATCGCTGGCCAGGGCCGTGGCCTCGACGAGCATCGGGAGCTCGCCCAGGAGGGCAACGAGCGCGCCGCCGGTGCCGGCCTCAACGGTGGCGAGGGTCCAGTCGAGCTCGTCGAGCCGGCTGCCGATTGCATCCGCCCAGGTCGCATGTCCCGTTGCCCAGACATGGGCGCCGAGGGCTTCGAGCACCGGGCCGGCGGCAGCGCTCACCAGGTCCTGGGCCGCCCGGCCGTCCGCGGCGACTGCGCTGATCCGGACGTCGACGGCATCCGCGCGAGCATAGGTAGCGACGAGCGGGTTGCGGGCGCGGAGCAGCGCGTCGCCGAGCAATTCGGCCACGGCCGATTCGCCGATTCCGGTCAAGCGGTACGTCAGGCTGGCAACCTCGCGACCCACCCCTCGTTCTCGCAGCCGGGGCATGACCCAGTCCGCCCACATCGGCCGCATCTCGCGAGGCGGTCCCGGCAGGGCGACCACCACGCGTCCGTCGGGTCGGTCCACCCACCAGCCCGGAGCCGTGCCGGCGGCATTGGGAATGGCCGTGGCGGACGGGATCAGCCAGGCCTGCTTGAGGTTCAGTTCGGGGAAGGCCATGCCTCGACGCGACCAGAGGCCGCGCAGCCAGTCCTCCAGCTGGGGTTCCACCGCCGGGATCTCACCGCAGGCCGCGGCGAGTGCCTCGCGGGTGAGGTCGTCGGGCGTCGGGCCCAGGCCGCCGGTCGAAACGACCAGGTCCGCCTGCTCGAGGCCGTGCGTGAAGGCGTCGCGGACGGAGGCGAGGTCGTCCGTCAGCGCCGTCATACGGCGGACGTCAACGCCTGCCTCGGACAGGGATCGGGCCAGCTCTCCGGCGTTCGTGTCGCGGGTCTCGCCGACGGTCAGCTCGGAGCCGATCGACAGCACCTCGGCCGTGCGGAGGACGCGTGGCGGGCGGTCGGCCATGGTGTTCGCAGTGTAGTCGCGCGCCATTCCGCGGGCGGACCCCGAGGCGCCAGGGCAGGGGAGCCCTGGCCATGACCTTTGGCCGTTTTGCGAGAGGACCATTGCGGACGAGTCGCCGATTGCGAGACGATGGACGCTCCGAAAGCACGTACCCTCAGTGCAGGCGACGACCGGCCGCCGAGGCAGTACCGAGTAGATGCCCGATGGCAGATCTGGGATCGACAGGCTTCTCGCACTTCGATCGCCTCATGGCGATCGTCCAGCGGACGCGCGAGCTGCTGGACGCCGTGGCCGGCGACGGGCAGCTCCCGGACGGTGGTGCGGACTACCTCGCCGACGCGACGCTGCCCCACCTGGAGGGCGTCCGGGATGGGTTCCGTGCGTGGCTGCGCGCGGATTCTGCCGATCGGGCCGAGCTGCGTTACCTGCTCGCCCAGGTCGGCCAGGTCCGAGCCACGACGTCGGCGGTGCCGGCCTCGCCGGCTGAGCGCGAAGCGGCGCTGGCCGAAGCGGCGGCCGAGGCCGCCGCGGAATCGCGGCTCGAGCGGCCAGCGTCGCGCATCCGCGAGCCCGAGGCGTGGCACCTCGCCGCTCTTGCCCACGCCCGCCTCGTCCTCGCCGTGCTGCCGCGGCTGCCCGACGATGCCGTGCGATTTCCGGCCGGACGCCGGACGTATGCGGACATCTCGGCGCCGCGCGGCCCGGCCGAGCTCGCGGGACGGATCGATGAGCTGGAACGCGAGCTGTGGCGGACAGCGACCGGCCGACCCCAGCCGCCGTCAGATCCGGCCTTCCGGCGGACCTACGGCTTCTTCGACGCGGCCGAGCTACTTGGAGGCGGCCGGCCAGGTTCGGGTTCCGGGCCGCGTTTCGGCCTCGCCGGCTGAACCATGGCGGCCGTGCCCGCTGGTATGATCGACCGGACCCCATGCGCGGGGCGTGTCGTCAATTGCGCAGCCCCACGCGCCTGCCCAGCCCGGAGCCTGACCCCTGGACGACCTTTCGCCGCGCGACCCATCGCCGGAGACTGATGCTCCTCCTCCGCCGGATGCCGGCGGCTCGGCGGAGCCAGCCGGTGCCGCCGAGAGGCCGTTCGGTTCCACCGAGTCCCCCGGCCTTCGGGAACAGCTCGGTGCCACTCGCGACGCGGCAATGGGCATGGTCCGGTCCCACGTCGAGCTTGCCCGCGCCGAGTTCTCGGAGATCGCCGACGAGGTCAAGCGAGTCGCCCTCCTGGGCGGCGTGGCCGCCGGCCTGCTTCTCTTTCTGGGCGTCTTCCTGCCGGTCGGCCTCCTCCTGTTCCTGGGGGAGTGGCTGTTCGGATCGATCGGCTGGGGAGTGCTCCTGGGCGCCGAGCTCTGCCTGGCGATCGCGCTCAGCTGCATCGCGATCGCGCTCGGTGTGTCGGGCCGCGCGATCGCCGGCGCCATCGCGGTGGCCATCCTCGTGGGCGCGGTCGTGGCAGTCCCCCTCGCGCTGGCACTGAGCAACGAGGGCTGGACGCGGCTCGGCGATGTATCGGGCCTCAATGTCGAGCCCGGCGTGCAGCCGCTCGTCGTTGCGGTTGCCGCGATCGCCGTCCTCGGTGCGGTGCTCGGGCTCCTGTCGGGCCTGCGAGCGGGTGGGATCCGGGGCGCGATCGGGGGCATCATCGGTGGCGCCATCCTGGGCGCGGTCGTGGGAGCCCTGACCGCGATCCGGTTCGGTACCGGGCCCGGCGCGGCGCTCGGTGTGGCCGTCGGACTCGGCGCGTGGGCCGGCCTGGTAGGCGCTGCGATGGCTCGCCAGGGCTTCGACACGGAAGCGATGAAGGCTCGATTCTGGCCAGACCAGACGATCGAGACGACGAAGGAGACGATCGAGTGGGTGCGAGAACGGACGCCGCTCGGGCCGCGGCCGTAGCCAGCCGGGCGGAGCTGGCCGAGGAGGTCGCCCGACTGGAAGCCGCGGGCCGGGCCGCAGTGGACATCCCCGCCAAGATCAGGCGAGCACCGGCCCGCACGGCGGGTCTGGCCGCCGGAGCCGTGTTCATGGTGGCGGGGGGCCCGAAGCGCGTCCTGCGCGGTCTCCGGCGGGCGGTTCGAGGGCCGGAGGCCGAGCTGCCCAGGTCGATGCTCCCGCGCGAGGTGGACAAGACGCTCCGCAAGCTTGGCACCGACGGCGAAAAGGTCCGGGGCACCCTGGAGCGCGAGTTCGCCAGCTATCTCGACGAGAAGGCCGAAGTCCGTCGCAAGCGCGACCTGTCGGCCACGGCGGCATTATTGGCCGCCTCGGTCCTGGGTCCGCTGTCGAAGCGCCTCGGGACTCGCCTCGCCGAGGAGCTGCTCACGCCGAAGGCTGCCGGCAGCCAGGCGTTCGACGTCGCCGTCCAGCGGGCGCGCGGGCGCTGGTCCAGGGGCACTGCGGACGACGCGACGCAGCCCGACGAAGCGCGACCTGAAGAGCCGCAGCCGCCACCGTCATCCTGATTCGTCGGACTCCCGCTGGGCGGGCCGACCGAGCAATGCCGCGGCGGTGTCGGCCAGCCGCTCGAGCACCCGGCGCGAGTCTGGATCGAGGCGGTGCTGGTGCGCGACGGCCAGAACGCCGGCCACGCTGCGTCGGCCGTCATCGCGCGCGACGAGCGGCAGGTGGCTGCGCAGTGCCGGGCCACCCGGAGCGGTTGGCTGGACGTCGAACGTCGCCGCATCGTCCTCGATCGTCCGAGTGATCGGATGCGCCGGGTTCCTGACGGCCGCGGCCAGTCGCTCAAGAGCAGGACCTTCGATGCCTGCCGCCGCCGCCAGTTCGAGAGCGGACGAACCGGGCCGTAGCGCGAACACCACGGCCGATTCGACGCCATGCTCCGCGATCGCCGATTCGATCACGCGCTGGAGATCGGCGTCGCCCTGCCGAGCCATCGCGTCCTCCATGTTCCGCCTCGCTGTGACCGTCCGCGTCAAGCGTCTGGCCACACGCCGTCCTGCGGATCCAGCCTCCCGGCGGCGAGCCTCCCCGCCGACCCGACACGGTACAGGAGAATGGGCGGAGGGTCAGGAGAGCATTTGGAAAGCACGGCGCGGACAGCGATGCGAGTCGCGACACTCGCGTCACGGACGGGTCGGCACCGACACAATCTCACCGAGCGCCGGGATCTCAAGAAGCTTGGGGCCGAGCACATAGATTCTCGCCCGCCGCTCCCCGGCTGACGTCAGCCAGCCATCATCCACAGCACGCCGCAGGTCGCGGGTCGTGTTCTGGGGGCTCCGGCCGGTGGCGCGGATGTAGTCTCGGGCGCGGAGGTGGCGGTTGATCCAGGCGTAGGCCAGACCGTCGATCATCGGCGCCGGCAGGCTGCCCGAGGCGATCGCTCGGCGGATCGCGATCATGACCAGACCGAGGCCGCGGATGCGCTCGAGGACATGGTCGGCTGCTTGCACAAGTGAGTCGACGAAGTACCTGACGAACGGGGTCGCGTCATAGCCGGGCTCCGCGGCGGATGCCGGTGTCGAGCAGCTCGTTGACCTATCGGCCGCGCACGACCAGGTCTGGCCTCTCGCCGTCGCCCGCCGCGAGGGGATCGTCGTTCGGCGCCATGCCTCTTGCCAGCATCGCCATCTCCACCCGGCTGGACGCGCCGAGCTTGCCCTTGATGCTCGCCACATGGACCGAAGCCGTCTTCTTGCTGATGAACAGCGCCTCGGCGATCTCCCCGTCCGACCTGCCGTCTGCGATCAGGGCGAGCACCTCTCGCTCGCGAGGCGTCAGGTCGTGGCGGCTTCGCCGGGCCGAGGCGGCCACTCGGTCCTCCTCGGTCGACGCGCCCGCTCGATCGAGCCCCGCGATCGCATAGTCCAGCCCCTCGTCGAGCGTCAGCCGCGCGCCCCGGTCGCGCGCCGCCTCGTACGCACCGGGCCTCAGGGCACGCCGGTCCCGCGCCCTCGACAGCTCGTAGAAGCCGGCCTCGTTGCCGTACGTCCGGTCGGGCACGAGCGCTCGCTCCGTATCGACGACCGCCCAGCAGACCGTCGCATCGACCGACAGGTCGTTCGCGCCGAGCCAGTCGGCGGCCGCCTCGAGCGAAGCCAGCAGGACCCAGACCTCGACGGCCCGGGCCCGATCGCACGCCTCGCGGATGAGCCGCCGGGCACCCTCCGAGTCGCCCGATCGCAGCAGCGCGACGCCGAGGGTCGAGATCACGTGAGTCATCTCGCCTCGCGCGCTCGCCTCGGCGAACAGCTCGTGCGCCTCGGACAGGGCCGACACGGCGGCAGAGAAGTCGCCCGTGGTGAGCGCGGTCCAGCCGAGACCGACGTACCCGCGGCCCATCGTCAAGCGGTCACCGACCGCGCGCCCGCGCCTGATCGCCTCTTCCGCGACGGCCTTCGATTCGGCCGGGTCGAGCAGCATCAACGACAGCCCGAACCAGACGAACAGGCGAGCCGCCTCGAGCGGGTCGTCGACCCGGCTCACGACCGCGATCGCGCGGCGCTGGAGCTGCATCGCCTCCTCGCGATCCCCGAGATCGGCCGCCACGGACGAGAGCTGGATCAGGGCAAAGGCGGCGCCGACCTCGTCCCCGAGCGACTCGCGGATCGCCAGGCATTCGGCGAACATCCGGCGGACCCGGACCCGGTCGCCGCCGTGCCAGATCTCGTAGCTGGCGAGTTGCAGGAGAAAGTCGGCGCGCAAGGCCGGTTCGAGCGAGCCCGACCGCTCCTCGGCGGCATGCAACCAGCTGCCACCCTCCCGGTGATCGCCGAAGCTCCCGAAGAACTGTGCCAGCGCGACCGCCAGCCGCGCGAGCAGCGTCGCCTCGCTGCGCTCACGCGCCCACTCGAAAGCCGCGCGGAGGTTGTCGATGTCGAGCCAGAGGCGGTCGAGCCAGCGGGCCTGGCCCTGGCTCTCGACCACGGTTCGCTCGCCGGGCGGGAGCGGTCGATGGCCGAACCCACCGAGCGTCGATGCCGCCGTCTCGGCGAAGGCGGTGAAATAGCCGGCGTGCCGGCGCCTGAGCTCCTCGGCCTCGCGCGGATCGACCAGCTCGACGGCAAACTCGCGGATGGTTTCGAGCAGGCCGAACCGCGGCTCGCTCTCGCGATCCGAACCGACGCGCAGGAGGCTCTGGTCCACGAGGCGGCCGAGCCGCTCGAGCAGGTCGGCCCCCGCGCCATCGGTCGCATCGACGACGACCTCGGCGACGGCCGGCAGGTCGAAGCCACCGACGAAGACGCCGACCCGAGCGAACAGGACACGATCGGCCGGCTCGAGGAGGTCGTAGCTCCAGGCAATCGTGTCGCGCAACGTCCGTTGGCGGGCGGGCGCATCGGCGGCGCCGCTCGTCAGGAGCGTCAGGCGCTGGTCGAGCCGACGCAGGAGGGCGTCCGGGGCGAGCAGGCGCGATCGAGCCGCTGCGAGCTCGATTGCGAGCGGCAACCCGTCGAGACGGCGGCAGATCTCGCCGATCGCGGAGGCGTTGAGAGCGCTGAGCTCGAAGGAAGCGTCGATCGCCTGGGCTCGTTGGACGAACAGCGCGACGGACTCGATCCGCGCCAGCTCGCCGAGCGACGCGCGGTCCTGTTGGTCAGGCACGGCCAGCGGGCTGATCGCGTATTCGCGCTCGCCGCGGAGGTGGAGCGGTGCCCTGCTCGTGGCCAGGACGTGCAGGTTCGGACAGCTACCCAGCAGCTCCGCGATCGCCGGTTCGGCCCCTCGCAGCTGCTCGAGGTTGTCGAGGATCAGCAGCAGGCGGCGCTCGCCGATGTTCCCGATGAGCGTGTCGATAACCGTCCGCCGTGGGTGCCTCCGCACTCCGAGCGCGGCGGCGATCGTCGCCGGCATGAGATCCGGATCGCGGATCGGCGCGAGGTCGACGAAGAATTCGCCGTCCGGAAATCGATCCCCGAGCGGGACGGCGACCTCCAGAGCAACCCGCGTCTTGCCGCTCCCGCCGGTCCCGGTAAGCGTGACAAGACGGTCCGTCACGAGCAGGGCTTCGAGCTCGGCCAGCTCGCGGCGCCTCCCCACGATCGGGCCCAGCTGCCTGGGAAGGCCCACCGTGGGCCGTCCACCCTCGCTCTCCATCGCGCACCAATTCTAGAGGGCCCTCGACCGGCCGCCCGAAAACGAGGAGGCGTCTGAGGAACTCCCTGATGGCAAGGAGCCTCCTTAGACCGAGGCTGTCTTCCATCGCAATGGACATCAGCTCGAAAGGAATGGATGAGATGGATCCTCAGATGAGCTCCGTTCTCGCCGCTCGCGTGGCATTCGAGCGGCTCGCCGCGGTCGATCACGAACAGCCCGCGACGTCGCGGCGGCCGTTTGGCTCGCTCGCCCGCCTGGCTCGGGCGAACGTGGCACTGGTCACCCGCCTCGTCTGGCCCCGGCGTTCCCCCGGGCGGGCGGCTGCGCTTCCACCCAAGTAGCGACTCGGTGATGGTCAGCCGCGCTCGGCGGGCCCAATTGGCGGTCGAGACGGTCGCTCACGTACCAGCGCCCCCTCCGGACCGGCGGAACCCGCTGGCTTTCCCGGCTCTGGCAGGTGTGCGGCCGCGATTTTAGGCGGTGATCGAAGCCTCGATCCTGTGGGAAACTGACGATCGGGCGAGTGGCGGAATGGCAGACGCGCCGGCCTTAGGAGCGATTCCGGCCCTGGTCTGTGCGTTCCCGATCCGTGGGCGATGCCAGCGCCGCCGAGTTATGCGCGCCTCGCACGTACGAATCGGGGCGAGTCTTGGCCGCGCGTGTCGACGCCAGTCGAGCATCGCCGCCCTGGCCTTCGGGAGCCGGTTAACCGCTTGAACACAGGTTCGCTCCGTCCCGCCGGAGCCACTCGTATACGGAATCCGGCCGGGTAACGCCCTCGTCGGTCGCGGCCCTCCAGACGGCGACAGCCTTCTCGTCGCGACTGTCGACGTTGATCCGCTCGAACAGGTCTCGGACCCACGCCACCCGCGTCGCCAACGGCGCGTGGTCGAGAATCCCGTTCATGTCGTCGATCGTCTGCCGAACGAGGTTGGTTGTGATCCGGAGTGGCCGCTCCGCCTGGTCAAGCTCGGCGATTCGCGCTTGGGCCGCTGCAAGCTCGGCCGCAACCGCCTCGATCTCGACGTTGATCCGCTCGGAAGCTCTCGGGCCGGCGCTGCGAAGAGCACGACGCAAGTTGGCGTCTTCCTGCTGGAGCTTGCGAATCCGCGCCTTCGCCTCATCGAGATCGGGCGCACGCCGCTCGGCGCGCATCTGGATGTCCTCGTTGAGCAAATGGACCATGTCCCGGACAGCCTTCGGGGTCACCAGAGTCCGGCGGATCAGGTCCATGACGCCGGCATCCAGATCGTTCGCCCGCACGCTTGGTCGACCGCAGCGCGCCTTGCAGCGGTAGTAGCGGTATGACCGATTGCTCGTGCCCACCATCGACGACCCGCACGCGCACCGGAGCAGCTCCGTCAACACGTAGCCGCCCGCGTATCGCTGCGGCGCCAACCGATCCTTCCGGCGGCGAACCAGCATCTCCTGCACCCTCGTCCAGAGCTGCTCGGGAACGATGGCTTCGACCTCGCTGGTCACGATGTCCTCGGCCGGGTTCCGCCGCCGCTTGCGGCCGTGCTCACCCTCGACTCGCGTCTCACGGTTGAAGACGCGAACGCCGCGATAGATCGGGCTGGCGAGGATCGTGGCCAGGCTGGACTTGTTCTCGCAGATGCCGGTTGCGGCGACGATCTCGTCGTAGGTCACGCCTTCGGCCGCCATCTGAAACGCCTGGACCACCTTGGGGGCCGTCTCCGGGTCCGGCACCCAGCGCACGCGCGTCAGCGGCGTCCCGTCGTACCGTGCGCCGATCACGACCGGCTCCCGCCGGTAGCTTCGCTCCAGGGCGGAGCAGGAGTAGGGGAGATGCTCCTCAGCGCGACGCAGCGTCGATATCCGACGCTCATCTCGATGGCGCGATGAGCTCTACAGCCACCTCGTAGAGGGCCGGATCCGCGGACCGCAGCATTCGCGCGTCGGCGCTCACGGCCTCGGTGCGCTGCTGAAAGCCTGGATCGGCGGTGGCCGCCTGCCAGGCCCCGCGACTCACCCAGTGGGCCACCGTGATGAGCTGGAAGCGACTCTCTGTAGAAAGTGCCCGATGGAGGCGCGCATCGACGAAGCCCGGCTTCGTCGCCAGAAGCCCAGCGCGTTCGCGCCACTGCTCGATGAACTCGTCCACCCGTTCCGCGGGGAGCTCGAACACGTTGATCAGCGTGACCGGTGGCTGATTGGTCGGGTTCATGGACGGACCTCGCTCAGTGGCTCTGCCACCGGCCAGCCCGGTGATCGAGCCGTACCGAGCGCTGCGCCCAGCACGGCTTCACGACCTCATCGCTGCATACTCGAGCTGCACCGTGTGTTCTCCGATCAACCTTGGGGTGCTGCGCAGCTCGAGTGAGGTGAACGCGCCGTCTGCTATCGGCACGGGGCGACCCACTCCGCCGATCGCCGGGTGAATGTTGAGGCGCAGCTCGTCGAACAGCCCGGCCGACAGGAACGGGCCGTCAACCTCGGCGCCCCCGGCGACGAGGGCGGTCGTGTGACCCTGCTCATAAAACAGATCGAGCGCCGCCTGCGGCGATGGAACGGTAAGTGCTCCGGGCACGGGGGCCGCCGCCCGCGTGACCACCACCACCGGCACTCGCTCCAGCAACGCGCGCGCGGGCCCCATAGACCCGATCCCTTCGTACGTCCGCCGCCCGACGATGAGGTAGCGTGTCGTCGCCACAAGTCCGACAAAGTCCGCCAGTACCTCCTTCGGCAGCGTCTGACCCGCGCCGGCGACGGGGAAGTAACCATTTGCGGTAAGCGTCATGTAGACGATGACCTTCACGCCGTCGTGCCTCCGCCTAGTCCGAGGTCGGGATCTACCGGGATGACGGAACGGAGGTCGTCGACGTGACCGGGGGATCGTCTAGCCGCGCGGCTCGAGCCAATCCACGCTGCGACGCCGACGTCGATTGTGGCGATCCCAGCCGGTCACGTTTCCGATCGACGAGCCGTCAGTCCCATGGCGGCTTGTGAGTCAGCCGCCGTCCCCACAGCTCGGAGACTCTGGAGGCGCATCGCCGTTTCGAACAGGAGCAGGCATGTCCCTCGGTCAGCGGCTGGGGTGCCGTCGTTGTCGCGCTCTTTGTACTCGCGTTCACCCGGCGCGGGGCTCGAGCAGGCGACCGCCAAGCTGCATCACCTCCACCAGCGGCTGCGGCTGCTGGCCAAGCTTAAGGCGGCCATGATGACGAGCTGCGAGTACGGCATCGATCTCGGTTCGAGCATCGCACGCCGCCCTTGGCCTAACCGACGAGCAGCTCCTGGCGCTACCGGCCTATCGGGCGAGTCCGCTGTTCACCGATCTCGAAAAGCTCGTGCTCCGCTACGGGGTCGCCATGAGCAAGACGCCGGCCGAGATGCCGGACGAGCTCTTCGCCGCGCTGCGGACGCATCTCGACGAGGTCCAGATCGTCGAGCTCACCCACATCATCGCGCTGGAGAACCTGCGGGGGCGCTTCAGCCGCACATTGGGCATCGGTGACGCGCGCTTCAGCGAGGGCATGGTCTGTGCGGAGCCGGCGAGAGCAGTCGGAAGCTGACAGGCTCAGCCACGCGCCGCGCCCTTGGGTACCTCCTGTTCGTCCTCCTCGTGCCAGGCACGGGCGGCGTGTACGTGCCGTGGTTGATCCTGACTCGTGGCGGCGTGCCGCCCGAGCCCACCACGTGGCCGGCGGCCGTCCTCATCGGAGCCGGGCTCGTTCTCGACATCTGGTGCTTCTGGGTCTTCGTGGCCGCGGGCCGCGGCACGCCCGCGGTCTCGGATGCCCCACGGCGAGTCGTGGCCATGGGCCCCTACCGGTGGGTCCGCAACCCAATCTACATCGGCGCCCTCTTGATCGTCGTCGGCGAGGCCTGGCTCTTCCTTTCGCTGCCGCTGCTCCTCTATGCAATCGCCCTCGCGCTCGGCTTCCACCTTCTGGTCGTGGCGTACGAAGAGCCGACTCTGCGCGGTCGGTTCGGCGAGGAGTACGAAAGCTACCGGCGCTCCGTCCCGCGCTGGATCCTCCGGTCGCCGCAACGGTAGTTCAAGCTAGGGCGTCTGGGAGCCCTCGGCGAGCCGGAGCTCGAACACCGGACGCGTCGCGGCAGCTCGGGCCGGGTCACCCGTGACCGCGGGAGCCGCAAGCCGGAACAGGAGCCGGACGAAGGCGCGGCCAAACCACGGCAGGGTCGCCACGTATCCCGGCAGGGTGTCCCGGTAGAAGACGAGCGCCTCCTCCCGGGTCAGCGCATGGGCGCGGACGGGGACGTAGCGGCCATGGAGCAAGATCTGGCCCTCCCCCGCGGCCCGCAGGTTGCGCACCCACTGGACGTCGCCGTATACGCCGATGACCCAGCGCCGGCCATCGATCTCGGCGACGGCGACCGGTGCGGATCTCGGCAGACCACTCGTCCGGCCGCGGACGGTCAGGAGCACGTTCGGGCCCATCGGCAGCCCAAGCCGGAGGAGCCGCCGGGTGAGGGGATTCGAGTGGCGGATGAATGCGGGAGCCTCGGGCATCTTCGATCCTCGTTCACGTTTGCGGGCGGTCGCAGTCGTCAATCGGGTGACGGACCGTCAACGGAGAATGTGACCGAGGGCTGCCAGCCATTGGCACGCCAAGCGCTTCGAGGAGCGCCGCCCGCACCTGCGGTCGGTGCTCGCGCCTCCCGCGTTCTACCGACGGTTCATCGCCCACGAAACATTCCACGGAGACTACGCAAGCGCGCGCGTCGACCACGTCCTGCCCGCAATCGGCGGCGCCACGACGACTGCGTCCGATCACAACAGAGGCAGGCAGTTAGTCGGTAACTGTGACGCTCATCGTTCGATGATGGTCGAAGCGACGTCGCGCCTTTCCCTGTACGTTGTCCCGCGCTGCGCTGGGCAGTCAGAGGGAGCACAGGCTATGGTGGTCACGTGTCTCATCAGGTATCAGATCGACCCGGCCAAGGGCGAGGAGTTTCGCAGCTACGCGGAAGCGTGGACCCAGATCATTCCACGCTGTGGGGGTGATCTCGTTGGGTATTTCCTTTCGCATGAGGGCACGAATGACATCGCGTGGGCACTGATCCCGTTCGATAGCCTGGCGAATTACGAGCGCCTGCTTCGTGCGCTGCTCGGGCCACGCTTCCGGCCACCCATCGGGGCCCTGTGGCGGTACCGGATCCGCATCGACGACGCGCTCGAGGAGTACGTCACCGAGGCTCGACGCCATCCGCTCTTCGAGCTCCGACCGACGACCGAGGCCCTCGGTTAGGCCGTCTCGCATTCGGCGGGTCTTGGATCGGCGCAGTTGCAGGTCGCCCATCGTCCTACTACGCGGCCAAGGTCCGGCCGCCGTCGGCTCGGAGCAACCGACGCTACAACTCTTGCCGCCGGAAGGAAAGCCAGGCGAGGACTGTCGAAGCGGCCACGATCGCGATGCAGCCGACTATCGCCGTGGCGAGGATGGCGGCATCGAAGGCGGCGGTGATGTGTGTTCACGCCGATCGCAAGGGCCCGGGCCGGTTCGTCCAGGCCGGCGCCAACGCGATCATCAGCATGCGCTTCGACTCCAGTGAGATCGAAGACCGACGCTTCAGGCACCACGAGATCGAGATGGTCGAGGGCGAGGACGCCCGGATAGCGCTTCGTGAGCCCGTCGCAAGCGATCGCGGCCGCCGCGTCAGATTGAATCGCGGCAGCCGCACCCGGGGCCCGTGCCGTGGCGCGCGAGGGCGGGGCGCCGGCCGCTTAGCCTGGCGAATTACGAGCGCCTGCTTCGTGCGCTCCTCGGGCCACGCTTCCGGCCACCCATCGGGGCCCTGTGGTATTCATGGATCTCCCCGCCCACGAGCGAGCGGAGGCCGGCGGCGATGTTGCCGCCGAGGCCTCTCGATCGCACGACGAGACCGAAGACCTGTCCCTTCGTCTCGATGATCCGATGCCCGGCAATCGATGGCGTGGTGGCGCTGATCATCCGGGAACCCTCCTCGCGCTCGAACGGGCCGCCCGGCTCGCGTCTCTCACGAATTACGCCGGGTGCGCAGCCGACCGATGGTGATGATCGACCTCATCACCATTGCGCGAACCGTTCCCATTCGCGCCAGATCGAGGAGGCCCTTCGTCGCGACGGCCGTTTCCTCCATCACACGCCTCGCCGGCGTCGGCTTCGAGGTCGCCGGTCGCGAGCTCCCTCCACGGTGTCGCCGGCCCGGTTCTCGGGGCCGGGCAGGAGGACGCTGAACAACATCCGACGCCGGCGTCCCTTGCCCGGGGCATTCGCGAGCCTCGGTTGGAGGAGGCCCCGGACGTCCCGAAGGAAGTCGGCGTACTCGGCGTCGGTGAGCCACATGGCAGCCGCGCCGTAGCTGGCGCCGTCGCGGACGAAGTCGGGAGTGCCGGCGGCCAGGTAGCGGTCGAAATCGGTGAGCAGCCCCGCGACAAACGCTGTGAACGCCTGGGAGTGCCCTTCGGGGGTCATGGTTGCGACCTCGCCGGGTCCGACCTGGGCGGCAAGGAGCCGAAGGGTGTAGGTCCGCTCGACCGCGCCCCGGATGCGGCGCTCGGCGACCACTTGGAGGACGCCGCCCTTCGTGAGGCGGGCGACGTGGCGGTAGAGGCTGCCGGCTGGCACGTCATCGAGCTCGGCGGCCAGTTGGCCGGTGGTTAGCGCCCGGTCACCCAGGAACGCCTTGACGATACGGAGTCGCACCGGGTGAAGGAGAAGATCCGCGCTTGCCATCCGAGGAATAGTAGCACACCGTTCACAGAACTGTTACTGTTCTCAGAACCGAGAACTAACTGTCGACGAGTCCGATCGGGTCGAAACCAGGGGAACCAGAAGTCACATGGGACACGAAGTTCGGAATGAGCAGGCGAGTAATCCCGCGGGAGGTCCAGTTTCAGGCGGCGCCGGTGACCGCAGCCGCGATGTCGCGTTCGAGTCGGGCGGTCTGCGGCTGGCCGGTTCGTACTCCGAACCCGCTCGACCAGGGTCCTTCCCGGCGCTGCTCATGCTCGCGGGTTCGGGGCAGACGGACCGCGATGACAACGCTCCGAAACTCCGCATCGACGCCCTCCGCCAGATTGCCATGTTCCTGGCTCTGAAGGGATTCGCCAGTCTGCGCTACGACAAGCGCGGCGTGGGCGACAGCGAGGGTGATTACTGGAAGACGGGCTTCGACGATCGCCTCACCGACGCGGCAGCAGGCCTCGCATGGCTCCGCTCGCAGGGCACCGTCGATCCTGACCGAGTCTTCGTGCTTGGCCATAGCGAAGGCGCCTTGCTTGCCATCCGCCTTGCGGGCGCGGCTGTGCCGCTGGCCGGCGTGGTCCTGCTGGCGGGGGCCGGACGCTCCGGCGAGGAGACCCTGATCTGGCAAGCACAGCGTATTGCGCAAAGCCTGCGAGGCTTCAGTCGGTGGGTGATCGACGCGCTGCACATCGATGTCCGCAAGTCCCAGCAGAAGGCGCTCGACAAGATCAAGCGCACGAAGGCCGATTGGGTGCGTGTTCAGCTCGTTCAGAAGGTCAACGCGAAGTGGATGCGCGAGTTCCTCGCCTACGATCCCGCCGAAGACCTCGCGCGCATCCGGGTCCCTGTGCTCGCGATCACCGGATCCAAGGACATCCAGGTCAACAGCGCCGATCTCGAGCTCATGGCCGGGTTGATCACGAGCGACTTCGAGCCGAACGTCGTTCCCGACGTGACGCATCTTCTTCGCGCGGATCCAGGCGAGCCGACCATGGGCACCTACCGAAAACAGAGCCAACGGCCAGTGGATCAGCGGGTCCTCGAGCTCATCGAGGACTGGCTTGAGCGGACGTCTTCGAGCCTCCAGGCCTGAGAGATTTCGACCCCAAAGACCCTGCGGGGGCCGCGATCACAGCGACGGCCCAGCGCTCCCGGTCGGGGGTTGGGTCAATACACGAGCTACGAGGCGTGCATTCGAAGAAACTCGGTTACGTGCCCCAGTCGCCCGACCACACGGAGCAGCGGCGGGCCGGGCCATAGTCGGCGGGTTGGGTCCACGATCAGCTCCGGTTCGACGAGGTGGACGTCTCCTCCACGAACCTGGATGTCGCACTCGCCCGCAGCGAGGACATTCTTCACCCACTGGACATCCGAGCCGTAGGTCAGCGCAAAGACGTACTCGCCGTCACGGGGCCAAACATTGATCGGCGTGCGATACATCCGTCCCGTTCTCCGGCCATGGTAGGTGAGGAGTCCGAACCCAGGCATGTGGCCGGCGAACAGTCGCGTCAGCGGGTTGACGATGCGAACCACTGCGGATCGGAGCGGGGTCATTCGCGTGCGCGCCATCTTCCTGCCTCACTCTGCCTCACTAAAGCGCAGTACTTTGCGTTAGTATAGCCGCATGGCTGAGACGCTCGCGCGTGGGGCGAAACGCATGCGACCAGGAGGCCGGGCGGCACGCGTGCGAGCGGCCGTGCTCCAGGCGACCATCGAGCTCTTGTGGGCAGGTGGGTTCGAAGCGCTCGAGGTGCCCGAGATCGCTCGTCGCGCCGGCGTTCACGCCTCAACGATCTATCGGCGGTGGGGGTCGAAGTCCCGGTTGGTCGGCGAAGCCGTGCTCGAGCGCGGTGGTCCACTGAGTCCAGCCCCGGACACGGGGACACTGCGCGGCGATCTCATGCGTTTGGTGCTCGACGGCGCCGAGCTCCTTCGGACACGGCCGGTACGCGCGCTGTTCGTCGTGCTGCTCGACGCACCGAGCGGTCAGTCAGTCGCACTCGGCGACGCGCGGGCGCGGTTCTGGCGGACCCACATTAGGGACCTATCAGCGATCGTGGATCGGGCAGTCGTCCGTTCCGAGGTGCCCCCTTCGACGGACCCGGAGTTGCTCGCCGACCTTGTCATTGCACCCACGTTCTTCCGCGTGGTCGTTACCGATCAGGACTTGGACATTGACCAGGCAGCCTCGATAGTGGGACGTGCGCTGAGGGCACTGGGTGCCGGACCGATGGAGAGCGGGCCAGGGAGGCTCGAGGTCCCTGGGTAACGGCACTCCTGGACGCGCTACAGCTGGTCCGGGAGCCCCGATCGACTCGTCACGGACCTCGCAACCGGTACGCTGGGCGGCCATGGCCATCCTGGAAGGTCGTTGCTCGAGCCGCCGACCGCGGCGGTCGCCTCTGAACGGTTACGGGCGAATCGCGAACTGATCCCACACCCGTTCGAGAAGCAACCCAAGCGTCGGAGGCCAGGGTCGCGGCCTGTCCAGCAGTGCGAGCGCGAGCTCTGCTGCGGCCGGATCGAGGTCGCGGCTCTTCGCGACGGTGTCGTGGTCCGGCCCGCGCGTCGCGGCGATCGACAGGATGAAGAGGGCATTGGCGATCGTCCGCCACGGCTCCGCCGCGGGGCCCCTCACCGGCGTTCCATCGGCCTCACCCAGCGTGGCAGGTTGCTGCGCCCGACTCCTGGCTGTCGCCATCGCCCACGGGTCGGGCGCCAAGTAGGCGATCGCGCCGAGGCCGACGAAGGTCGCGGCCGCCGTGCACATCGAACAGGGCTCCTGGCTCGACCAGAGCGTGTCGCTGCCGAGGTCACGGTCTGTCGGGACGCGGGCGAGGGCGTTCAGCTCAGCGTGGGCGATCGGCGTGCCCTCGAGGAGCTCTGAGCCGGATGGTGGGTCGTACGCGTGGTTCCGACCCTCGGCGACGACGCCACCGCGCGCGTCGACCACGACGCTGCCGCAGGCCAGACCTCCCGCCCGCAGGGCCTCGAACGCGAGCTCGAGGCATCGCCTGATCGGAAGGTCGGCCGACGCGAGTGCGTCGTCCGGGGACTTCAGGTCCACATCGATTCCTCCGTCACTCGAGCAGGCTACCTCGAGCGCTCGAACGCCGAGTTCATGACCTGGCTCGAGGAAGGCATGACCGAGGTCGATGACCCGCGCGCGAATCTCGTGGCGGCCTTCGAGGCGACGGGCAAGCTGGCGACCAACCCGCGCTGCCTCGGGTGCACATTCCAGGGCGCGGCGTCCGAGTTCCCCGAAATCGATCACCCCGGCCACCAGGTCGCCCTCGCGCACAAGCAAGCCGTCCGCGAACCCTTCGCCGGACTCGCCCGCGAGGCGGGGCTGCGCGACCCGGACGGGCTCGCCGCACAGCTCCTGCTGCTGATGGATGGCGCCTGGGTGGCCGCCCGCAGGTTCGGGCCCGACAATCACGCCGCATCGTGGCCGACGCAGCCCGGGAGCTCATCGACGCCCACGCTACGGCGCCGGCCTGAGACTGGTTGGGCGAACAGCGTGGCCCTCGAAACCGATCTTGCGCGCCGGGCGGTCTGCGCTATCGAGACAACCGGCCGCCGCAGCGGGCCTCCGCGACTGATCGAAATCCAGTTCGCCGCCGACCCGGAGCGTGACCGCATCTACCTCCTATCGGGCGGCCGGGACCGCGCCCACTGGGTTCGCAACCTATGTCGCAACCCGGCGGTCCGCGTCCGGATCGACGGCCGCTGGTACGCGGGCGTCGCCACCGAGATCGAGGGTGACCAGGACGATGGGCTGGCGCGGCGGCTGCTGGCCGCCAAGTACCAGGGCTGGGCAGAGGGTGGAGCGCTCAGCGACTGGGCCAGGAACTCCCTGCCGCTCGCGATCGACCTCCGAGCCGATGCCGCCATGACGTCGCCACCGCACGATCGAGGAGCAGTGTCGCAATGACCCGCCGAGTGCGCCCCGGCCGCGCCGGCACGACGGGAAGCGGCCTACCGCAGCAACTCCTCCAGATCCTCGATGCCGCCCTCACCGAGGAGTCGCAGCCAGGGCTCGCTGCCGACCGGGGCTCCGGCCAAGCGATCACCCGATCGGTTTACGAGTGCCCGCAGGAGGGTTCCTGGGGCCATCCGAAGAAGACGCCGTCGCGGGCTACGAGCTCCACCTGGGGCAGACGCGCAGACACGGCTGCCAGCCGTTCGCTGAGCTCACCCGCGCGCCCTCGGGCGAGCACGTGCTCGACGGCGCGGTGAGCGCGGATGGGCTCGTCGTCGGCACCTATGTCCACGGGCTCTTCGGCCACGAGCGGCTCCGCTCCGCCTTGTTCGCCGCGCTCGGCCGGATGACTGGCCGCCCCTACGCCGCCGGACCGCTGCCCGACGACCGGTTCGCGACGCTGTCGCGATGGTTCAGGTCGAACGTCGACCTAGCGACGCTGACGGGATGGGTCCGCTAGCCGATCCACCCATCGGCCCTGGAAGAGCTGTCCCACGCCGCTGATGTCACCGGCTCGGCAGGGTGAGCCGCAGCCCGTCGTAGGCGGTCTCGTCCATCGCCTCGGCGAGGTGCGCCAGCATCTCTGGCCCGCAGTGCGTGAGCACGACCCGCCGCGCCGTGAATTCCGCTCGGTGCGCGGCGAAGGTCTGGTGATCGAGGTGGTAGCGGACCGACTTGGCCCAGGTGTAGGCCTCGCAGATGAGAAGGTCGGCTCCAGCGGCGAGGGCGGGCAGGACGTCCGTCCACTCGGTGTCGCCGCTATAGGCGATGACCGTGCCGTCAACGGCAAGGCGCAAGCCGACCGCGTCCGAGCCTGGCGTGTGGGCAGCGCGGACCGCGCGCACCGATGCTGCTCCCAAGCGAGTCTCGGTCTCTTGGAGCTGATGGAAGCTGATTGGAAAGCGCTGGCGAACGGTCGAGGAGCCGGGGAAGGCAGTCTCCATGGCGGTCGCGATCCGGCGCTCCACGTCGCCGGGGCCCGCGATCGCCAGTGGGAGCGTGCGTCGGCTGAACTGGCCGTCGAGGATGAGGAACGGGATGCCGCCGTAGTGGTCGGCGTGGTAGTGCGAGAAGATCACGACATCGATCGAGCCTGGATCCTCCCCGAACCGCTTCATCGCGGTCAACGAGGTCGCGCCGCAGTCCAACAGCACGCGCGCGTTGGAGGTCTCGACGAGGATGCAGGCCTGGTAGCGCCCGCCACTCCCGAAGGCGTCGCCGCTGCCAAGGAATCGGACCTCTACTCGACTGTCCGCCACGGGCCACTTTGCCTGCTCTTCTTCGCGGTCTGTTCCACGTGTCGCCTACCGGGTGCGCTGACGTTAACCGCTTGCCCCAGGCCGCGTTGGCATTGGGCGGGAGCCCGCCGTGTACTCCATGCGCGGGGAGCGGCGCCGACCGAGATTATCCTCCCCTACCCGACTCGGCCGCGCCCGAGCCTGTCCAGCGCCGTCCTCGATTGCGGCCAGTGCCACCAGGTGGTCGAACGGACGTCGCCCGGTCAACGACGTTGTCCAGCATGCCGCAGGGTGATTGAACGGGCCCGAAGTCGAGAGGCGATGCGTCGTCGCCGGGCCAGCAAATGCTAGGCGAAGCGGCGCCAGTCCCAGAACTGTCGTGCGGTCGCCGATATCTCGCGCTTCTCGACGAGGGCAGTTCGCTCGGCCGTCTCGAACGCCAGTATGTCTCCAGCGAGATCGGCGAGTTCCTCGACCGCGACGGGGGCGGCCACAAGGTAGGACCCAAACCCGGGCTCCTCGTCGAAGTCCGGCGACGGCCAGCCGACGTAGCCTTCCGCCCAGACAACGGTCGCAACCCTTCGTTCTCCATCGGAGCCATGCCACGCCCCCACTCGTTGTGGATCCGGGGACCAGTCGAGACTTGCGGCGACTGCCGGGTTGATGGCGATCCAGCGTTCCTTGGTGGTCATGAAACGTACGCCCCCGTAGTTGAGCAGGGTCAGAGACCCGTCCGGATCGCCACGGCTCGGATAGGCGCTGAGCGAGATCATTGTTTCGGTAAAGAGGTTCTCCTGCCCGGCCGCAATGGCTCCCGCCGAGGCAGCAGGGACCAACGTCCGCCTGCGCTCCTCGGTTGGGCTTTCCCATTCCAGTCGGCGTATCACGGAGTACTCGGCGATCACGACGCCCTGCGTCGTTGTCGGAAGCGGACGCTCTGGACACGAAGGTCGGACACCCAATCGTCAAGGGAGACTCGAGAGTCGCGGGGTCGAACTGGTTCCACCAACCACGGTGGACGCCGATCAAGCGGGAACGTGTCCAGGATCGGATCCGTCCAACGGAAGCGCTCTTCTAGAGAACTGGCGTCATCGGCCGCGATGTAGCCGTGATCGAGGAGCTCCGCCGCGACTCGGCCCAAGGCCACGGATCTCCGGGGCCGCGATTCGGGCGTTGGTCGATCGACCATGACCCTGAGGCTCGTCCTCGCTGATGATTCGATCTTGGTGCGCGAAGGCGTCGCCCGGCTCCTTGCGGACGCGGGATTCGAGGTCGTCGCCCAAGTCGGCGATGCCGACGCGCTGCTGCGGGCGACGCGCGAGCACCTCCCGGATGTGGCGATCGTCGACATTCGGATGCCACCCACCCACACCGACGAGGGTCTCCGCGCGGCAGAGACGATCCGCGCGGAGCACGGAACAGCCGTCGGCATCCTCGTCCTGTCCCAGCACGTCGAGCCCTCGTTCGCATTGCGCTTGGTGAGCGACGGTGCGGGTGGGGTCGGGTATCTCCTCAAGGACCGGGTCACTGATCTCGACGACTTCGCCGACGCAATCCGCCGGATTGCGAAGGGCGGCTCGGTCATCGATCCCGCAGTCGTGGCAGTGCTTGTTGGCCGACGTTCGCGCGTCCCGCTCGACGACCTGACGGACCGGGAGCGCAAAGTCCTCGCCTTGATGGCCGAAGGGCGATCGAACCAGGCGATTGGCGATCGCTTGTCAATGGCCCGAAAGACCGTCGAGGCCCATATCGCCAACATCTTCTCGAAACTCGAACTGCCGCCAGCCTCCGACGACCACCGGCGAGTGCTCGCCGTGCTCGCTCATCTCCGGGGACCCGGTTGAGGGACGGAATAGCGATGTGCCGCTCCTTTGGGAGCTCTCACGCACTACACGGCCGGCGGTCGCGGCCGGCCGGGCAACAACTAGACGGTCCGTCGTCCCCGGAGTGTTCGGTGTCAGTCATCGGTCCCCGAGATGCCCAGCGCCTTGAGGCGCGCCGGGTCGGCGAGGATGTCGATCTCGGTGACCTTGTCATGGCGGATGGTGAATCCCATGACCGAGAACGGCTTGCCCTTCTCGGCAACCAGCACCCCGGCCGCGCCATTTACGAGGACTGGCTGAGCGAAGG
>WNFU01001983.1_pt1 | contig 39876 bp, 47 predicted proteins | sample 5400121 | NCBI WGS metagenome assembly WNFU01 (sample SAMN13153360, study PRJNA577476) | soil metagenome | isolation source: 100 cm soil or saprolite under grassland replicate 1 | place: USA:California | collected 2016-06-15
ACGCGAGCCCGGGAAGCGGCAGAAATGGCGGCGGCCCGGGCGCCTGCCGCGTCCGGGCCGCCGCTCGACGAGCCTAGCCTCATGCGCGCTTGTGCTTGGCGTAGACCCGCCGGTACTCACCTACTCCCCACTTGATCGATTCCTCGATGCTCTCCTTGCCGCGACACACGCGAGTGACCATGTCGGGGAAGATAAAGGTGTTGACGATCTCCTGGATCGGGGTGGTCGACGGCCCGGGATAGCCATAGAAAGCGACGATCTTCGGGAAGTCCTGGAGGATCTGCAGCTTGGGGTCGGTCCCGATGACGGGCATCGGCTTCTTGTAGCGGTCGGTGAGGTACGGCATGTTGTAGCCGCGGCTCTGGACCATGCCCTCTAGATCGTTGTCGATCAGGTAGGACAGCCACTCCTTGGCCGCCTGCTGGTTCTTCGAGAACTTCCACACCATCCAGACGTTTGGTGCGGCCACGCTGACCCGCTTGCCCGGAAGCCCCTGGGGCTCGAGCCCGAGGAAGGTGCTCTGGAACACTGGAGGGTTGGTGTCCTCGGTGGTGCGGTAGGCCGAGATTGCGTCGTGGACCCAACATGCGATGCCCGAGGCCAGGTAGCGGTTGTCGGAGGCGTCGTGGAGGCGTCGTCCCAGGAGAACACCTCCGGCGTCATGCCCTCGTCGAAGATCGCCTTGGCGAAGCGGAGAAACTCCCGTAGCTCCTTCGAATCGAGGGTGGGATTGTCGCCCGAGGGATCCGCCTCCGTCCCGCCGAAACTGAAGAACATCGAACGCCAGAAGAGGTTCGCGTCGGCGCACTGGGACAACGCGATCCCGGTGGGATGCCCTTTGGGCTTGAGCGTGCGCGCCGCTACCCGTGCCAGCTCCCAGGTGTCCGGATATTTCAGGTTGCTGGCGTCGAACAGGTCCTTGCGGTAGAGCATCGGCGCCAGGATGTAGAAGATCGGAAGGCCAAACCAACGCCCCTCCACCTCGACGAGCGACCGCGCCGCAGGGATCCAGCCCCCGTACTTCTTCCCGGCCTGGTCAGCAACGTCGGTGAGGTCGACGAGGTTTTTGTAGTAGAGCCGAGTAAGGATCGACGAGCCGTTGTAGATGATGTCGTGTCCCGCCCCGGCCGCGAACTCTGCGGCCATTCGCGCCGGGATATCGAGGTGGGGGATGTGGTCCACCCGCACCTTGACCCCGTTCTTGTCGCCCCACTCCCTGGCGAACTTGTCGTACCAGGCGTCGTAGGCGGGGATGAAGTGACTCCACTGTAAGATCCGAAGTGTGGTGCCCCGGATCTGCGCTGGCGCCTTGCGAGCGTCAAGCATCGTCAACAGTGAACCGCCCGCAACTCCAGCCCCGGCGACCCCGAGGAACTTCCGACGGTCAAGGGTCGAGGGGGCGGTCTGGACTGATCGCAAGTCACTCATCGTGAGCCTCCGTGGCTTTCCTGGAGCCGATTTAGCGGGATTATAGCGACTCTAAAGAATTAGCTTCTTTATGCTTCCCCGGCACCCCTTGTCAAGTGGCTTGCGCTCTGTCACTGGGTGCTATCCTCGGCGCCATGCGCCGGCCGCTCCTCGTGCTCGTGATTGCGATCGCCGCGGTCGGCGCCTTCGCGGGCGGACTCGCGTGGCTTCTCGACACTCCAAAGCCCTCGCCGGGCGCGCCGCGCCGTGAGCGGCTCTACCTCACGCTCTGCTCGACGTGCCACGATGCCGACGGGCGCGGTTCTTGGCGCGCGGCGCTCTTCTTGATCCGCCCGGGCAATCTCACAGACAACGAGGCGATCGGTCAGCGTTCCGACGAGTACCTCTTCGACATCATCAAGCACGGCGGGGCGCCCATCGGAAGGCCGGGGATGCCGGGCTTCGGCGCCACCCTTAGTGACGCCGACATCACGGAGCTCGTCCGCTACGTGCGCGGACTCAACCGCCCGGACTGACTCAGGGGAGCTTCTCGATCCGGAGAAGGATGAGTTGATCGTGCTGCTGGCGAACGGCGAGCTTCACGCGGTCACCGGGCTTCGGCGCCGCCGGATCGAGCAGCGCGGGCGAGGCGGAGACCGCCATCAGCTCCATGGCGCCCATGCCGAGTGGCACGACGGGCTCGTGGCGCACGAGGATCAGGTCCGGCGCTGGACGGGCGACGATCGTCCCGCGAACCTCGTAGGCCGAGGGACGGAGGACGGTGCCCCAGATGCCCGCCGCGAAGGCCGCGAGAAGCGCGGCGAACAGCAGGACGGCGACAGGGCGCGGAACGAAGGGTCTAGTACTTGGTGGCGTCCGTCTCCCAATCGAACGCTCTGACGTCGGCGTCCGGCCTGAGGTCGTCGCCCGTCAAGAACCACCGACCGCCGCACCCCTCCCTGCCGAAGTAGGCGGCGGTCTTGGGTTGGGACCCCAGGGTGATGGCGAGTATGAAGATCCCCGCGGCGGCACCGAGGCCGCACAGAAAGCCCTTGCCAGGTACGTAGAAGACGTTGGCGACGGCCGCGCCGGCGTGGTAGGCGGCCGCTTCACCGACTCGAGAATCCGGCTTGACCGGGTCCATCGGCTGTGGCGTAGGCTGCTGCGCGGGGGGCTCCGTCGACGGCGGAGGAGGTTGCTGGGCGGACGCCAGGGGCGCGAGCGGGCCGGTGACAAGCATCAGGAGCGACACCACGACGGCAAGGATCCGGATTTCGGTCTTCATCAAGGGAACCTCCTCCCTGTAGCCCTCAGCGAGACTATTGTCCGCCCCCAGAGGGCTTCCACCGAAGCATTTCCTGGAGTCCAGATGATAACAAATGAACCGAGCAACGCATAAACTCGACAAACGCTATAATCGGCGGCACATTCTGTCCAGGAGGGGCCGTCACCCATGAAGCTCGTACGCTTCTCGACGAATGGTCAGCAACCACGCCTCGGCATCATTCAGGGCGACCGAATCGCAGATCTACAGACGAGCCTCGCCGCCACTTTGACGCGTCGCGGCGTCATGCGAGCCGGGGAGATCGCCGCGACGCTCGTGCCGCCCAGCACGCGCGCGTTCCTCGAGGGTGGCCCCGCGGCCGAGGAGGCGGTCGCCGGGATCAAGGAATGGGTGACGGTCCCCGCAGCCTCGGCGCGCTTGCATGCCCCGATCGCGGATCCCGGAAAGTTCATCTGCATCGGGCTCAACTACCGTGACCACGCGGAGGAAGCCAATCAGCCGATCCCCAAGGAGCCGCCGATCTTTGCCAAGTGGTCGAACGCGATCCTCGACCCGGGCGAGCCGATCCTGAGACCTCGCGGCTCGCAGATGTTGGACTGGGAGGTCGAGCTCGGGGTGGTGATCGGTCGCACCGCGCGCTTCGTCGGGAGAGAGAAGGCGCTGGATTACGTCTGGGGCTACACGATCATCAACGACGTGAGCGCCCGCGACTTCCAGTTCATCGGGAGCCAATGGATGGCCGGCAAGATCCCGGAGACCTTCGCGCCGGTGGGTCCGTACATCGCGGACCGGAATGAGATCCCCGACCCTCACGTCCTCGAGTTGAGGCTCTGGGTCAACGATAAGCAGATGCAGACGGGCAACACCAAGACATTCATCTTCGACGTCCGCTATCTCGTGAGCTACCTCTCGGGCCTGATGACCCTCTCTCCGGGCGATCTCATCGCCACGGGCACACCGCCCGGCGTGGGCTTCGCGCGCAAGCCGCCGATCTTCCTGCAGCCGGGCGACACGTGCCGCCTGGACATCACCGGCCTGGGGCAGATCGAGAATCCCGTCAAGGAGGCGTGAGACGCCGATGCTCGATGTAATCGCGCCGCTCGTCGTCTCGAACACGACGAAGATCGTGCTCATCTCGCTCGACGGGCTCGGGGGGCTCCCGCGACCCGAGACCGGCCGCTCCGAGCTCGAGACCGCGCGGCTCCCCAATCTCTCGCAGCTCGCCACCGAGGCTGCGTGCGGTCTCATCCGTCACGTCGCGCCGGGAATCACTCCGGGCAGCGGTCCCGGACACCTCGGGCTCTTCGGCTACGATCCGCTCCGGTACCAGGTCGGCCGCGGAGTCCTCGAGGCGCTGGGCATCGAGTTCGACCTGCGCGCGGGCGACATCGCCGCGCGCGGAAACTTCTGCACCGTCGATGGGACGGGCCGCATCACCGACCGGCGCGCGGGCAGGATCGCGACCGACGTGTGCGTGCGTCTGACCGAGCGCCTCCGGCGCATCAGGCTTCCCGGCGTCGAGGTGTTCGTCGAGCCCGGGAAGGATTATCGTTTCGTCCTCGTCCTCCGTGGCCGAGCCCGCAGTGGGGGCGGCCTCTCGGCGCGGCTCTCCGAGACCGATCCCCAGGTGCTCGGCAAGCCGCCGCTCGCCGTGAAGGCGCTCGAGCCGCGCGCGAAGGCCACCGCCGCGCTCGTGAACCGTTTCGTCGCCGAGGCCCGACGCCTGCTCGCCGACGCGGCGCCCGCGAACATGGTGCTCCTGCGCGGTTTCGACCAGCTACCGAAGCTCCCGCGGTTTCCCGAGGTCTTCGGGCTCCGGAGTGCGGCGATCGCGGCCTACCCGATGTACCGCGGTCTCGCGAAGCTGGTGGGCATGGAAGTCCTCAAGACAGGCGCCACCTTCGACGACGAGCTCGCGACGCTCCGCGAGCACTGGGACACGTACGACTTCTTCTTCGTTCACTACAAGGACACGGACAAGGCGGGCGAGGACGGAGACTTCGACGCGAAGGTCGGGGCGCTCGAGCGGCTGGACCGGGCGATCCCGGACATCCGTGCCCTCGGGCCTGACGTCCTGATCGTCTCCGGCGATCACGCGACGCCCTCGATTCTGGCCGGCCACGGCTGGCAGCCGGTCCCCCTCCTGGTCTGGAGCCGGTACTGCGGCGCCGACGCAGTGGCCGCCTTCACCGAGCGCGCCTGCGCCGGCGGGAGCCTCGGCGTGATCCCCGCCCAGCATCTGATGCCACTGGTGATGGCCAACGCCCTGCGCCTCATCAAGTTCGGCGCCTGACGCATACACATCCGTGTCCCGCTCCGGCGGGGGCAAATTCGCGTGGCCCCGCGCCGGAGCGGGGTCATACTCCGTGGTGAGATGGAAGAGACGGCGCGGCTGATCGAATCGATCAAGCAGCTTCTCGGCGAGGGCCGGGACGAGCGGCTCGCCGACCTTTTGGAGGACGCGCACCCCGCGGACGTGTCCCTCGTGATCCGCGAGCTGCCGCCGGACGATCAGGTCCGCCTCTTCCGCCTCCTCACCCCCCAGCACGCGGGCGAGGTGCTCGCCGAGCTCGACGACCCGACGCTGCGCGAGCTGGTCGGCGCGCTCCCGGAAGTCGAAGTCTCGCGCGTCCTCGATCGGATGCCGCCCGAGCAGGTCGTGGACGTCGTCGAGGAGCTGCCCAGGGAGCAGGCAGAAGAAATCCTCGAGCTCATGGAGGAGGAGAAGTCCGAGGAGGTCCAGGAGCTCCTCGAGTACACGGAAGGCACGGCGGGCCGCCTCATGTCGCCCGAGTTCGTCGCCGTGCGCGAAGAGGCCACGGTCGCCCAGGCGATCGAGCACATTCGCAAGGCGGCCTCGGGCGAGGGCGCGTTCTATCTCTACGTGGTGGACGACCACGACCACCTGGTCGGCGTCGTCCCCCTCCACCGGCTCCTCGCCGCCGATGCGACGACGCCCATCCGCGCGATCCGCACGGACGAGGTCGAAAGCGTGCGAGTGGACACGGACCAGGAGGAGGTCGCGCGCCGCGTCCAGCACTACAACCTGATCCAGATCCCCGTCGTGGACGTCAACCGGCGTCTGCTCGGCACGATCGGCGTGGACGACGTGATCGACGTCATCCGCGAGGAGGCGACGGAGGACATCCAGCGCCTCGGCGGCGTCGCCGGCGACGAGACGGTCCTCGACCCACCGCGCGCTGTCTTCATCAAGCGCAACCTCTGGAGGCTGATCAACCTGGGCACCGCTGTGCTGGCGGCCTCGGTCATCGGCCTCTTCGAGTCCTCCATCCAGGCCCTCGCGACGCTCGCGGTCTTCATGCCGATCGTCGCCTCCATGGGTGGTATCGCGACGACCCAGACCGCGACGATCGTCGTCCGGGGGATCGCGCTGGGCGACATGAGCGCCGCCGTGCTGCGCCGCGTCCTCTGGAAGGAGCTCTGGCTCGGGCTCACGACCGGCGGGGCGAACGGCCTCGTGATCGCGGTGATCGCCTACATCTGGAAAGGGCAGCTGCTGCTCTCGCTGATCCTCGCCGTCGCCCTCGTGTTCAACATGGTCGTCGCCGCCGTCGTGGGCACGCTCGTCCCGATCGCGCTGAAGACCTCCCGGGTCGATCCGGCGATCGCGTCCAGCGTGATCATCACGACGTTCACCGATGTGTTCGGATTCTTTTCATTTCTGGGCCTGGCCACGCTGCTGATCAGGTTCCTGCTCTAGGTGGGGTCGAGACGAAAAGGCGCTTGGCAACGCCGGCCGCCCGTGGTTAAAATACGCCCGGCTCTCGGCTACCTGACCGGCCTCACTCCCAAATCACTTGCGCCGGAGGGCTTTGAGTGGACGTAGCGTTAGAGAAGAGGCAGGTCCAGCGCGCGTACGAGTTATACGCCCCGGTCTACGACTTCATCTTCGATTGGATCTTCGCTCCCGGGCGCACTGCCGCCGTCAAGCTGCTCGCCCTCGAGCGCAGCGACTCCGTGCTCGAGGTGGGTATCGGCACGGGGCTGAACTTGCCGCTCTACCCGTGGGCGTGCCAGCTGACCGGCATCGATCTCTCGCAGGAGATGCTGGACAAGGCCGTCGAGCGCGTCCAGACCCTCGCCATGCCCAACGTGACCCTGAAGGTCATGGACGCGACGTCCCTGGACTTTGGCGACAACGAGTTTGACAAGGTCGTCGCGACCTACACGATCTCGGCGGTGCCCGATCCGGTCGCAGTCCTCAAAGAGATGCGTCGCGTAGTGAAGCCCGACGGGATCATCGTGATCCTGAACCACTTCAGGAGCGAGCGGCGACTGACGGGATGGGTCGAGGATCTGCTGGCGCCGGTCTGCACGCGCCTGGGCTGGAAGTCGAACCTGCCCCTGGCACCGCTCCTCGAGCAGGTGGGCCTTGTGCCCGAGTCGATCACCCAGGTCAACATGTTCGACGGGTGGCGCCTCGTGAAGTGCGTCAACCGGAAGTAGTCCGGCTCGCAGCTCTCGTTCTCGCGCTCGCTCTCGCCGTCCCCGTCGCGTGGGCCGGATGGTCCGTGCTGCTGGCCGGGGCGTTTCTCCTGGAGTTCCTCATCCAGGGACGACCCGCCGCGCTCTCGATGCTGACCGCGGCGCCGACCCGCCGGCCGTTGCTCGTCCCGGGCGCCAGCGCCGATCTCTACGTCCACGCCGGGCTCTACGCCGGCGCCCCGCTGGTGCTGGTCCACGGCTTCTCGCCCGAAGGCAAGGACGACCCGCGAGTCCGAGAGGCGGCGGCGCTGCTGTCGCGGGCCGGGTTCGACGTGGCGGTGCCGACGATCCCCGGGCTCACGCGCGGACGGCTCGGGCGAGAGGACATCGAGCCGGTGATCGCCACGCTTGCCGGGCGCGCGGCGTCAACCCTCGTGGTCGGTGTGAGCGTCGGCGCGGGACCTGCGCTCCTGGCCGCGGCCGACCCTCGCGTCCGCGAGCGCGTCGGCGCCGTCCTGACTCTCGGCGGCTACGCGTCCGCACACGAAGTGGTGCGCTTCTGGCTCACGGGCGCCTACGGATACGAGGGCATCCGCGGCCGGGTGGACCACGATCCCGAGCTGGTCCGGACGTTCGTGCGGGCCAACGCCGATCGGCTCGACGCTTCGTCGCGTGCGATTCTCGAGGCCGCCGATCGCGACGGCGCGGCCCGACTGCTCACCGCGCCGCCGCCCGATCTGCAACAATACCTCGACGCCCTCTCGCCGCTCAGGGTGGCGCGCGACATCCGCGCGCGCCTCGTCCTGGTTCATGGTCGCGCCGACCGCGCGGTACCCTACACGGAGAGCCTGCGGCTCGCAGCCGCGCGTCCGGAGCGGACGACGCTCGTGCTCGTCGGCGTCGTGGAGCACGTGGAAGGGCGCGGTGCCTCCGGCTGGCGGGGGGCGCGCGACTTCCTGGCGCTGTGGCGCGTGATGTACGCCCTGCTGAGCGGCGCCTAGCCTGGCCGGAGAGGGTCTGGCGACGCCTCCCTAATTTCTTGGTCCAGCGGGTAGGTGACTGCTAGGCTGCGCCCATGAAAACCAGAATGTGCGCGACCGCCGTGCTCCTGCTCGTGACCGCCGCGTGCGCGACGACGATGCCGCGCCGTCAGTTCGACGACATCCCGTTGCCGACCGGGCTGACTTACCAGCCGGAGCGCTCGGTCGTGATCGAGTCGCCGAGCGTCAAGGCGGCTCAACTCGTCTATCGGGGGCGCCTGGAGCCGGGCAGCCTCGGGGACGCGATGCGCACGCGCCTGGAGTCGAACGGCTGGCGCCCCGTGTCCAGGACGACCACTGCCGCGGACGGTACGTGGCAGGTCTACGAAAAGGACAGCAACGCGCTCGAAGTCCACATCTATGAGGGGCTCTGGTACACGTACCTCGCCATCAGCGTCTCCGAGACGCTTCTGCCTGCGACCGCCGACACCAAGGATGGCGCCCTGCAGACGTCAAAGCTGGATGCGTCGATCGACCCACCGGCAACGCCAGAGAGCGGGGCGGCCTCGGATCGGCCGACCCGAAGTGGCGACGCGACCTTCACTCGGCGCGTGAAGGACTTCTTCACCAATCTCTTCTCCTGGTGAGTCGATCCTTCCGGTAGGTCGGGCTCGCTAGAGACTCAGGCTCCGCCCCTCACCGCTGCCCGGGCGCTGGATGCCCCAGCCCGAGAGCTTCGTCAGGACCGTGTTCCGGTGCACGCCGAGCCGCCGGGCCGCGTGGCTCACGTTCCAGCCCACGCCTTCGAGCACGCGCAGAATGTACTGACGCTCGAACTGTTCCAGGGCTTCGCGCAGCGGCGGGCCCGTGTCCTCGCCCAGGCGCGACCCCGTCTCGGGCATCGCCACGTCGAGCGGCACGTCCTGGAGGTGGATGACGGGGCTCCGCGCGAGGACCACGGCCCGGTGCAGGACGTTCTCGAGCTCGCGCACGTTCCCCGGCCAGTCGTAGCGGGTGAGCACCTCGAGGGCGCCGGCCGACACGCCGCGCACGTCGCGACCGCACTCGCGCGCGATCTTCCGGACGAAGTACTGCACGAGCGCGCCGATGTCCTCGCGGCGCTCGCGGAGCGGTGGCACGTGGACGGGCACCACGTTCAGCCGGTAGTAGAGGTCCTCGCGGAACGTCCGCGCCCTCACGGCGCTCTTCAGATTGACGTTCGTCGCCGCCAGAATTCGCACGTCCACGGGCACGGCGCGCACGCCGCCCAGACGCTCGATCTCCCGTTCTTGTAAAGCCCGCAGGAGCTTCGCCTGAAGATCGAGCCGGAGGCTGCCAATCTCGTCGAGGAAGACGGTGCCCCCGTGAGCCAGCTCGAAGCGGCCGAGCTTCTTCGCGTGCGCCCCGGTGAAGGCGCCCTTCTCGTGGCCGAACAGCTCGGACTCGACCAGCGTGTCGGGGATCGCCGCCACGTTGATCGCGACGAACGGCTGGGCCTGGCGCCCGCTTCGCGCGTGGATCGCGCGCGCCACCAGTTCCTTGCCGGTGCCGCTTTCCCCGGTGATTAGCACGGTGGTCGGGGTCGGCGCGATCTGCATGATCAGCTGGTAGACGCGGACGATCTCCGGGTGGCGCCCGATCATCCCCTCGAAGGCCCCGGCCATGCCGCCCGCGTCGGACGGGGCGCCCGCCAGCGCCGAACGGAGATAAAGCACTTCGCGCTCGAGCGCACGCTTCTCGAGCGCCCGCTGGGCCAGCAACAGAATCTCGTCCACTTCGAAAGGCTTGGTCAGGTAGTCGTACGCCCCACGCTTGAGCGCTTCGACGGCGGTCCGGAGCTCGCGGACGGCGGTGGCGATGACCACGACCGTCGACGGGTCGGCGGCCTTGATGCGGGGGAGAACGTCGATCCCCGCCTCGCCGGGCATTCGCTGGTCCAGCATGACGAGGTCGATCTCGTGAGTTTTCAGAATTTCGAGCGCCTGGGCGCCGTTCGGCGCTTCGAGGACGTCGCAGGTCTCTTCGAGGATCGCTCGCACCGAGGCGCGCACGCCCTCCTCGTCGTCCACCACGAGGACCGTGCCCCGCGTCGCCGTCTTGGTGTCTACGCCGGTCACCGCGGGCGCGCGCGTTCCATCGTGAGGTACTGGTTGGCCCCGCCGCTGCCGCCGCCCGCCCGGTGCACGTAGATCAAGACCGACTCGCCGGGCTTGAGCGCTCCGAGCACGCGGTACAGATTCGCCGGGTCGTCAGCAGGGCGGCGCGCGACCTCGAGGATCACGTCGCCGCGCCGTAAGCCCGCCTTCTCGGCGGGACTCCCGGGTTGCACGTCCGTGACGAGCAGACCCCGCGAGACAGGCAAGTCGAAGCGGAGCGCCGCATCGCCCGTGAGCGATTCCACGCTGAAGCCCCACTCGTTGGTCCCGAGCGCCTCCGCGACCACCGGCTCGTCGGCCGGCATCTCGCCGATCTTCACGGTGACCGGTACGGGCTTCTTTTCGCGGATCACGGTGAGCTTCATCGTCTGTCCGGGCTTGACGGCAGCGATCCGCCGCTGGAGGTCGGGCACCTCCTTGATCGGCGTGCCGCCCAGCTCGACGACGACGTCACCCGCCCTGAGGCCGGCGGCCTCGGCGGGGCTGCCCTTCATCACCTCCGCCACGAGGACGCCTTCCCGCTCCTTCACGCCGAAGCTCCCGGAGAGCTGATCGGTCACGTCCTGGATGACGATGCCGAGCCAGCCGCGCACCACGCGGCCCCGCGTGATGAGCTGCTGCATCACGTCACGCGCCTGGTTGATCGGGATCATCGCGGTGTTGATCCCGATTACCTTGCCGTCGATGTTCAGGAGCGGCCCTCCCGAGTTTCCCGGATTGATCGACGCATCGGTCTGGATGAAGTTGTCGTACTGGGTCACCCCCACGCGTGTCCGGGCCGTGGCGGAGACGATCCCCACCGTCACCGTGCGATCGAGGCCGAACGGATTGCCAATCGCGATCGCCCACTGGCCGACGCGGAGCTGGCTGGAATCGCCCAGCTCGGCCACCGGGAGCGGGCCGGCCGCATCCACCTTCAGCACGGCGAGATCGGTCTTGGGATCTCGTCCGATGAGGCGCGCAGGGAACTTCCGCTGATCCGAGAGGCGCACGATGATTTCCTGAGCGTTCTCGATCACGTGGTTGTTCGTCAAGATGTATCCCTTCGGATCCACCAGGACGCCCGAGCCGGTGGCGCGCGCGTCCTCGCGCGGGCGCCGGCGAAAATAGCGCTCGTAGAGCTCCTCACCGAAGAACTCTTTGAACCGCTCCGGGGCTTCCTCTGGCGCGCCGGTCGCCGTTTTCTTCGGCACCGTGCTCACGTGCACCACGGCCGGCGTGACGCGGTCGGCGACGGCGGCGAATGCGTCTTCCAGCGCCCGCAGCATGCTGCGCGCATCGGCCTTCGGCGCCGCGCGCGGCTGCTCGGCCGGGGCCGGTCGCTGCTGCGCCCAGGCGGGGGTGGCAAGAAGCAACGTGAAGAGCAGGGCGACGAATGGGTTCATCGGCGACTCGGTCCCCTACTCTACCGGCCGCGGTCGGACTCCGCCAGCGGAACAAGGGCCAGCTCCAGCACGCGCCGCGTCCGGGCCGTCACGCGGGCCGCGGCACCGCGGCGGAGCTTCCCGATCCAGATGACCGCGCCGCCGGCCTCGACCACGGGCACGCGGCAGCGATCCCAGCGGGCCACCTTCGCATCGATCAAGAGCGTCTTGAGCCGCCGCTCGACGCCGCCGAACGGGACGAAGCGTTCGCCGCGACGCGGGGCGCGAACCACGAGGGGTCCCGCCAGCTCGTCGGCATCGAAGGCGACGCGGCCCGGCTCGCGGGGAATCGCGTAGGCCTCAGCCCCCGCGAGCCGCGTTTCGAGCGCCTGGCCGATCTCGGGCAGCTCGGTACGGCCGGGGACGCTGACCGGGCGCTCGGCGAGCGCGGCCAGCGGAGCGAGCGCGAGGCGCGCGCGAGCGCCGCTCACCTCGATGGTCACTCCACCCAGCCGGAACGGACGTCGGGGCGGCGGGACGGCGAACGTTCTCCTGAGCCCACGATGGGACCACGCTCTCAGCGGGGCGCGACTCCCGAGACGTTCCGCGGCCTGACGTAGGACCTCGGCGGCGACCTGGCGCGGTAAGGCGCGCAGCGGGCCGAGCGGAAGTGTCACCGCGCCCTCGCCGAACGTGCTCAGCCGATCGAGCTCGATTCCCGCGGCACGGTCCAGCGCCGTGACGGTGTCGCGAGCGAACGCCGACACCCGGGTGAGCGCGCTCGCGATCTCGGGGTTGTACGAGTCGGCCAGGAGCGGCAGCAACTCGTGACGAATTCGGTTGCGGAGAAACTTCGGGTCGCGGTTCGTCGGATCCTCGACCCACGGGAGCGCCGCCCGCCGCAACTCCGTCTCGATCGCGGCCCGGCGGAGCTCGATGAGCGGGCGGATGATCCGGCCACGCACGGGCGGGATCCCGGCGAGCCCTCGCACGCCCGCGCCTTCGAGGAGGCGCATCAGCACGGTCTCCGCCTGGTCGTCGGCGGTGTGACCGAGCGCGACCCGATGGGCGCCGAGGCGAGCGGCGCTCGTCTCCAACGCCGCGTACCGCGCCGCCCGCGCCGCGGCCTCGAGAGAGCCCCGCGAATCGACCGCCACGGTCGCGATGTCGACCGGAACGCCGAAGCGGGCCCCGAGCGCCTGGACGAAGTCGGCGTCGCGGGACGAATCGGGGCGCAGCTGGTGATCGACGTGAAGGACGTGGAGCCGGAGTCGCCATTCCGGTGCGAGCCCGGCGAGAAGGTGCAGCAGCGCCACCGAGTCGGCGCCGCCCGACACTGCGACCAGGACGGTTTCGCCGCCCGCGAGCATTGCGTGGCGGCGAATGGTGCGCTCCATCTGATCGCGCGGGGCCACCCGACTACCCGCCCTGGAGACCCACCCAGACCTCGCCGTCCTCGAAGTGCTCCTTCTTCCAGACCGGGACGATGCGCTTGAGCGTGTCGATCGCGTACCGGCACGCCTCGAATGCCTCGCCGCGATGGGAGGCGGCGACGGCGATGAGCACGCTCGCTTCGCCGATCTCGAGCCGCCCGATGCGGTGGAGCATCGCCACGCGCCTGACCCCGGGCCAGCGGACGCGCACGGCCTCGCCGATCTCGCGCATCTTGACCTCGGCCATCGGCGCGTGCGCCTCGTACTCCAGGAACTTCACCGGGCGGCCGCCCGTCTCGTTCCGCACGACGCCAGAGAAGATGACGATGCCGCCGGCACCGGGGTCGTCCACCTCGGCGGCGATCGCGTCGGGGGACAGCGGCTCGGTCACGACACGGTAGATGTCGCCGCCGGCGCCTCCGCCGCTGACGGGCGGGAAGAGAAAGAGCTCGTCGTCAGGCCGCAGGAGATGGTCGGGAGAGACGTAGTCTTGTCCGACGGCGAACAGCGTGAACGGCCGGTAGGGCGCCAGCTCGGGATGACGGTCGGCGATCGCTGACCAGGCGGCCTCGACGGTCCCGCCTTCGGGAAGATCGACCTCGAGCCGCTCGCGTCCCAGGGCTTCACGGTACCGGGCGAAGAGACGGACCCGGACGCGCACGGCGGCTGACGGGAGCTTTAGAAGCGGTGCGACTGACCGCAGCCGCAGCTGGACTTCACGTTCGGATTCTTGATCGCGAAGCCCGCGCCCATCATGCTGTTGTCCACGAAGTCGATCTCGCTGCCCTCGAGATAGGGTGCGCTGTGCTTGTCGATGTAGACCTTGATGCCCTGCGCGTCGAGCACGTTGTCGTCCTCCGCCGGTTGGTCTTCCCAGCCGAGCTCGTAGGACATTCCGGAGCAGCCTCCGCCAACCACGCGGATCCGGAGCCCCCACTCGGGCTTGCCTTCCTCGAGGCGGAGCTCGGAGACCTTCTTTGCGGCCGTTTCGGTCATCGTAACCATTTGATCCTCCCGATCTGGCGAGCGTTTCCGGATTCGAGCCGCTTCGTCGCTATCGTAGCACAGGATGCCGCCCGCGGGGCGTCAGAGGATGCCGCCCGCGGGGCGTCATAGAATGCCGCCCGCGGGCATCAGGGTCAGCTCCTCGAGCGAGGCGCCCGGTGGGAGCGAGGCCATCAGAACCGCCGCCCGCGCAACGTCCTCGGGCCGCAGCATCCGGCTACGATCCGGCGAGTTCCCGATGGTGTCCCAGAGCGGCGTGTCCACAGCGCCCGGCACGAGGACTCCGACGCGCACGCCGTCACCGCGGAGCTCCTCGGCGAGGACACGGCTGAAGCCGACCACGCCGGCCTTCGTCGCCGTGTAGACGGCGGCGCCCGGGATGGGCCGCTGCGCCGCGACCGACGCGATGTTGATGATCGTGCCTCGGTGCTGGCGGATCATCACGGGCAAAACCGCGCGACAGCACGCCATCACCGCGCGCAGATTCACCGCGAGGATGGCGTCCCAGTCGGCCGGCTTGGTGCCCACCACCGGACCGAAGGAGGCGGCGCCGGCGGCCGTGACCAGGATATCGACGCGTCCGAGCTCAGCGTTGGCCTGCTCGACCATCGCCTCGACGGCGGCATCCTGCGTGACGTCGGTGGGGATGGCGAGGGCCGTCCCGCCGCTCTCGCGGATCACCGCCGCGGCGGCCGCCAGCTCCTGCCGCGTCCGCGCCGCGAGCACGACCGTGGCGGCTTTGCGCGCGAGCGCCATGGCAATGGCGTGCCCGATCCCGCGCCCGGCACCGGTGACGATCGCGACCTGCCCGCTGAGCGCGCCCCCGGCGGCGTTCAAATCTGGAGCCCCCGGCTCGACTTGATCAGCTCCATGAACTCGGCCCGCGTTTCGGGCCGGTCGCGGAACGCGCCGAGCATGGCTGAGGTGATCGCCTTCGAGTTCTGCTTCTCCACGCCACGCATCAGTATGCAGAGGTGGATCGCCTCCACGACGACAGCGACGCCGCGCGGTTGGAGCGCCTCGTTCAGTGTGTTCGCGATCTGGGTCGTCAGCCGCTCCTGCACTTGCAGACGCCGGCTGAACATCTCGACCAGCCGCGGGATCTTGGACAGCCCGACGATCTTGCGGTTGGGCATGTAGGCCACGTGGCAACGGCCAAAAAATGGGATGAGATGATGTTCGCAGAGCGAAAAAAAGTCGATGTCCTTGACGATCACCATCTCGTCGTACTCCTCGACGAACATGGCGCCGTTGAGGACCTCCTTCACGTCTTGTCCGTAGCCCGACGTGAAGTAGCGCAGCGCCTTCTCCACGCGCTCGGGCGTCTTGTCGAGGCCCTCGCGCTGCACGTCCTCGCCCAGCTCCTTCAGGAGCTCGGCGACCAGACTTGCGATCTTTCCCTCTTCGGTCATCACGACGCCTCACCTTCGTACTGGAATCGATTCTTGGCCGTCTCGACGACGGTAACGCGCCGGAGCGCCCCCGCGGGGACGGCCGGAGCCAGGAGGCGCCAGAACGCTCGCGCCAGTCCCTCGCCCGTGGTGACGACACCGGCCAGTGCCGGGACCTCCTCGAGCGTCCGGTGGTCCACGTGGTCCAGCACCCGCTCGCGCACGACGCCGTCGATCCGCTCGAGGTCCACCGCCATGCCGGTAACGCGGTCCGGAGAACCGGCCACGGTGACCTCCAGATAGTAGTTGTGACCGTGGGGCTGGTGGCACGGGCCGTAGAGCGCCGCGTTCGCCTCCGGCGACAGGCTCGGGCTCACGAGACGGTGGCCCGCGCTGAAGTGATAGACGCGCGTCAAATCAAGCATCCGGTCCTCGGTAATCGACGAAGAGCGTCGGGTCCTCCCACACACGGACCTGCCAGAGGCGGTCCGCGCCGAGCTTCGGAGCCAGGAGTTCCCACACCGCGATCGCGAGATTCTCGGTCGTCGGCACGCGGCCGCGAAACAACGCGTCGGCGTTCAGGTCTGTGTGGTCGAAGCGTTCGACGACGGTCTCACCCACAACCCGCTTCAGCTCGCCGAGGTCGATGACCATGCCGGTCTGCGGGTCGATGGGCCCGCGCACCGTCACGTCCAGCATATAGTTGTGCCCGTGCGGGACCGTGAGCCGCCCGAAGAAGCGCTCGTTCTCCTCGCGCGACCAGCTCTCCACCCAGTAGCGGTGGCCCGCTGCAAACGTGAAGCGGCGAGTGCTCGCCGCGCGGTGGCCATCCGTCATGGCAACGTCTCGAGGAACCGCCGCGCCACGCGCTCGAGACCGAACGCCTCGACCCGCTGGGCCGCGGCCCGGCCGAAGTCCTCTCTAAGATTCTCGTTCATCAGCAACGTCTCCAGTGCAGCCGCCAGCTCGCCGGGGTTCCGCGGGCTCACCAGGAGGCCGGTCCGCCGGTCCTCTACGATCTCGGGCACCGCCGCCGCACGGCACGCCACCACGGGCAATCCGGCCGCCATCGCTTCGGCGAAGACCAGCCCGAACCCTTCCTGGACGGTCGGAAGGCAGAAACAGTGAGCGCTGGCATATTCTACCGCGAGCCTCGGGCGAGTCACCTCGCCGAGCAGGACCGCCCCGTCGCCCAGCCGAAGCTCCCGGTGGAGCGCTCGCAGCCGGGCAGACTCCGGACCTTCCCCTACGATGCGGACCTGAGCGTCCGGGATTCGTTCGCGGAGGATCAACGCGGCCCGCAGGAGATCGTCGAGACGCTTGCGCGGATACATCCGCGCCACTGACAGGACCGTGGGGCGGGTCGCGCGTGCACCGGTCGCCTCGGCGAAGCGGCGCCGCCAGTCGGCGAGGTCGATCGGCTCCGGCACGATGGCCAGCTTCGCGTCCGGAATGCCGTAGACGTCGTGGGCGACCGACGCCGAATAGCGGCTCGGCACGATGACCCGATCGGCGCGCGCGGTGTTCGACCGCTCCCAGCGCGCCTGGAGGGAGAGCAGCACCCGCACCCAACCCCGCTCGTTCCGGAGCTCGTCGGCGATGATTCCCTTGAGCATCACGACGAAGGGACCGCGCCGGCGCCGCCGCGCCCACAGAAACCCGTCGAGGTCGACGCCGACCGTGACGTCGGCGGCGGGCGGTCTCAGGGCGACCCGGACGTTGTAGACCCATCTGTCGAGCGTGTGAAAGCCGGTGCGCGCCGTGAGCGGCCGGATGGCGACCGTGTGGCCGAGATCTCTGAGGCCGCGGGTGAGACCGTCCAGGGCGACGAACGTCCCACTCCCCTCGGTCGGGGAGAGCGGCGTCGAAGTCAGGAACTCGAAGCGCACGCCCTTTCGCGCTAGCGCCCCTGGAACCTGGCCGCGCGCTTCTCGAGGAACGCGCGCGTTCCCTCCCTGTAATCTTCGCTCTCGGTCGCCTCGGTGGTCCGGTCCCTGAGCGTCTTGCGCCGCTCCTCGGTGAGGCCGAGCAGGTACGACTCGATCGTGACCTTGGCTCCGCGCACCGAGAGCGGCGCATTATCGGCGACCTTCCGGAGATAGTCGTAGGTGTAGCGCTCGAGCTCGTCCTCGGGCAGGAGGCGTTGGATGAAACCCATCGCCAGCGCCTCCCGGTCCTCGATCGTCCGGGCGGAGTACAGGATGTCCTTCGCGTAGGCGGGGCCGACGAGATCGACGAGTTGGCCGACCGAGTCCGCCCCGTAGATGATGCCGAGGCGCGCAGCCGGAATGCCGAACTTCGCCCCTTTGGCCGCGAAGCGCAGGTCGCACGCCATCGCCACCGCCATCGCGCCGCCCATGCAGAACCCGAAGATCATCGCGACCGTCGGCTTTGAACACTCGCGGATGGTCGTGTAGGCCGCCCCCGTCCGGGCGTTGTAGCGCAAGGCACTCTCCGTGTCCTTGCGCTGCTCTGTGAACTCGGAGATGTCGGCGCCCGACGCGAACGCCACGGTGCCGGCGCCGCGGTAGACGATCGCCCGGACCGACTCGTCCTTCCCCAGCCCCTCCGTCACGCGGGCGATCTCCGTCCACATCGCCAGGCTGATCGCGTTGCGTATCGCCGGCCGGTTGAAGACGACCGTGGCGATCGGCCCGTCGTGCTGCACCAGAATGTCTGTCATGCGCTCCACCTCGACGAGTATTGGTGGCGGTGGGAGGACGTGAACCTAACAGACCACTGGCCACCGAGGAGGAAACACTACCATTTCCGGCGTCTCGGCGGGTCGGACGTGTGACCCGGAACGCCACGTAGACAAGTAGATGCTCAGGCGCTCATCGCGCGCCGGCTCAACGTGAAAACCCCCATAGCGGCCCGGGGCCGACCGTCGCCCCCCCAGCCAGCTCTCGTCAGCGCGCTCGACCTGCCCTCAGGCGGCTCGCGGGCTGACCGACCATGTCGCAAAACTCTTCCATGCCCCCAGACGCGCTCCGGCAGCGGGCGCACGCCTACTGACGGCGTCTGGTAGTAGTCTCCGTCTGCCCGGTGTGTCGGCTGAATGCGCTACGGGGGCGCCAGACGGCATGCTCGGCGGCCTGCCGACGGATACGGAGCCGCCTGCGGGAGGCTGAGGGGCGGCAACACCGGGACGACGAGCTGCGCGTGCTCGCTCGAGCGGCGCGGCAGGCTATCGACGCCCTCGATCGGCGGCTGGCGGACCCGACTTGACACGCCGCGAAGGTCATCGGCCATGCTCGTCTCCTCATGGGCGCAGGAAGTGCCCGGCCTCATCGGCTTCCTCCCACGTCGCGAACCGGCTGCCCCTCATCGCGGTTCTCTTTCGGCGGGCAGGAAACTCAGAGCGCATGCGCTTCCAGACGATGAACTCCTCGCCGGCCCGGTCCCATTGGATCCGTCCGCGTCAGACTCCACCGTCGCGGTCCACGCCGATGGCGTTGTGGCCCTGAGCGTCGAGCGCCACTCAGACGAGCTGCGACGCAGCGGTCGACAGAACCCGGGCTCTCTTGGGCCCCGTGCGGCAGTCGGCTGTGACTGATGTGCCAACGGGCGTGGTCACCGCCCAGTCCACTCTTCATCGCGCCACCATCGTGGCGTTGTCCTGAACGAGCAGAATCAGATTAAAAACTTTGCGGGCTGGTCCTCACGTCCTATGCTCCGGCTGGCGACGCCACCGGGTGTCCTGAGCGCACTGATGCCTCGCGCTTAAAGAAAGCGAGATCTGAGGAGTGGCCTACATGAGTGTGACTGAGCATAAGGGGTGGCAGATCGAGTCGCGATCCTACAAATCGGATGGCAATCGCTGGTGTCCCAGAGCGTGGGTGAGTGTCTGCGAAGGCGGAAGGTTCTACACACACGACATGCTGGCATTGCTTAGTGTGACGTTCGGCGCTGCTCGCGACGCCGATGATTACGCCGTCAGGATGGCGAAGGCGTGGATCGAGGACAGAGACTCCTGACTGCCCTTCGTCCGAGTCGCATCATCGGTTGCCCTCGTCGGCGGTCGCTCGCTTCACGTTGATGTGCTCGTGCGCGCCCCACAGTCGGGTCTCCGTGACCGCGGGCTGGGCGACCGGACGCGCACGTGAGCGTTTTCCCCTGCTGCTGACGTGTGCGGCCGGCCGACCACTTCCCACTCCCCGATCTTGAGCGGCTCGAGCAGGACCTCGCCCGCGCGAACGAGCGCGCGCGCCCCCGTGAGGATCGACCCGAGCAGGTGATCGCCGCCCTCCTCGAGAGCCTCGGAAATGTCCACCACGTGCTCGAGGCCGGGTCCGCCGAGGAGCGGAAGGCAATTGTCCGCATGTTCCTCAATGGGATCCGGATCGACAAAGAGAAACGGCAGGCGATCCTGCGCTGGTATCGCCTGCCGTTGCCGCGTGATGCGTCCGTTAAGTTGGTGGCGGTGGGAGGAATTGAACCTCCGACACGGGGCTTATGAGACCCCTGCTCTGCCGCTGAGCTACACCGCCCGGAGCAGGAGAGCCGGAACGCGTACCCGAGGGATTCTAGCCCAGAACTGGTTGATTCTGTGGGAATTGACAGGGAAGATGTTTTGCTATAATCCGCCCGGACAATTCATTCGGAGGAGTTTGCACATGCAGTTTCGGATCTACGCGTGGCACGATGACGTCGACCTTCGCCGCAACGATACCGCCGAGGACGGCGGCACCGAGGAGAACGAGGAGCTGGACGACGACGACGACTTCGATGATGACGATGACTTCGACGACGACGACCTCGACGAAGAGCTGGACGACGACGACCTCGACGATCTGGACGAGGACGATCTCGACGATGACGACGAGGAGGAGGCGTCCGAGGCGGACGACGACCAAGGCAAGTAGCGGGTAGCCCACCACGCGACGAGGAGGCGGCGAAGATGGATGCTTGGCTGTTCCTGCTGCGCTGGTTTCACTTTCTCGCCGGCATCACCTGGATCGGAATGTTGTACTACTTCAACTTCGTGCAGGTCCCGTTCTTCGCGGGGGCCGAGCCGGCGGTGCGGACCGGCATGATCACGGGTGGGCTGGTCAGCCGCGCGCTCTGGTGGTTCCGGTGGGGCGCGATGCTGACCTTCATCACCGGCGGGCTCTATCTCCTGCACAAGTGGGCCCAGTTCGGGCTCCTCGGCTTCTTCAATCAACCGTACGGCTGGGCGATCTTCATCGGCGGTGTCATCGGCAGTCTCATGTGGTTCAACGTCTGGTTCATCATCTGGCCGGCGCAGCAGGTCGTCATGGCGTCGGCGACCCGGGTCAAGGAAGGCGGCCAGGCGATCCCGGAGGCGGCCGCGCGCGGCGCGCGTGGTGGTGTGACGTCTCGCACGAACACCATGCTGTCGATCCCGATGCTCTTCTTCATGGGCGCCGCGAGCCACTGGGCGTTCTTCATGCCGACGGCTCGACCCGCGAAGATCACGATGCTCGTCGTGTTCTTGATCATTCTCGCCATCGTGGAGGGCAACGCCGTCGTCGGGCCCGCGACCCCGGACAAGGCAAGCGCGGGCAAGAAGCTCCTCAGCACGGTCAAGGGGACGTTCTGGGCCGGCTTCGTGCTCACTGCGGTCTTCGTGATCGCGCTCAAGATCATCTTCGGCTGATCGCACGCACGTTCGACGCGGAGGCTCGGCGGGGGGATCCCGCCGGGCCTCCCGACATCAGCGCAGGTAGTCGGCGAGCGCCGCGAGATCCGGCGCCACGGCCGGCAGCGGCACCATGACCTTGGTCGGCCGCTTCGGGACGTACCCGGGCGGGTACGTCCCGTTCAGGACCTTCGCTTCCAGCAGCGCGCGCGACGAGCCCTTGACCGGCGGGCCGACGGGGCCCGGCTGCGCGGGGTCGCTGTTGTGGCACGCAATACAGTGGGCGAGATAGACTTGCCGCCCGCGCTCGGCACTCGGCGAAAGCCCACCCTCCGAGCAGCCTCCCGCCGCGACGGCGAGCGCCACCATCGCCAGCGCTGCGCCCCTCACGCGAGGTCCTCCAGGAGACTCCTCTTCGTCTCGTGGGAGAGCACCGTGCGCGCGCGCTCGTTCGGGTGGTCGACGACCAGCGCGACCTCGCTCGTCCCGAAGCGCTCACACGCCTCGAGTGGCAGCGCGAAGCGGACGAAGTGGACGGCGCTCAGCTTGCCGCGCTCCTCGTCGGAGTGGCCGGCCTCGAAGTCGCCCACGATCACATGGGGCCCGACGGTCATCGTCACGTACTCGCGTGTGTCGATACCGAGCAGCTTGTCGAGCACCGGCTTGATCTCCGCGGTCTCGGCGATCTCGATCATCAGCGTCGCCGACAGCTCGCCCGGGTGCGGGATGAGGGCGTTATAGACCTCGACCTCCGCGGCCATCTTCGTCTCGTCCACGATTCGCTCGGCGCGGACCATCTCCTGGATCTGGAACCAGACCGTCGCGCGATTCTCGAAGACGAAGGTGAGGTAGCGACCGACCGACACGCGACCGACGAGCTCGGCATTGCCCAAGAGCTTGTCTTGAACCGTCACGCCGTTCGTCCGGGCCCCGGCCGCGCGCGCGCGCAGCATGAGCCGCGGGAAGTCGACCTCCCAGCGATGCGGCGGCGTGTACGGGCGGTGGTTGAAGCAGAGCTTGCACTGGTAGCAGAGATCGACGACTTCCTTGACGTCGGCAACGGGCAGCTTCTCCACGTCACTGTCGACAGCATCAACGTCCATCCGATCGAACAGCACCTTGAAGGATGGGCAGAGCGGCAGACACCGCCGACAGCCGCCGCAGATGTCGTAAACCCGCCGCAGCTCGCGATCGACCGCGGAGAGATCCCAGAACTCCGGATGCCTGATATCGAGCGTTCCCATGTGGAATCGGGAGCGTTTGGCTGCCGCACGGGCTCGAGGCGGGAGGGGCGGCAGGAGGGGTCGACCGGACCCGTTCCCGCCAACGCTGAAGCGAGAGTCGCGCGCCCGGAAGGAGCCCAGCCGCCGCGGAGCAGCGAACGCGTACCGCGTGGTCCGGCGACCCCTCCTGCCGCCCCTCCCGCCTCGAGCCCGTCGTCAGCTAAATCGCCTCGGCGGGCTCCTTGCCAGCGATCTGCATGAGTCCCTTGGTGAACCGCCCGGCGTGCGACTTCTCGGCCTTGGCCAGCGGCTCGAACCACTCCGCCAGCTCGTCGAAGCCCTCGCCGCGCGCGGTCTTCGCCATGCCCGGGTACATCTGGGTGTACTCATAGGTCTCGCCGGCGACGGCCGCCTTGAGGTTCTTCTCGGTCTTGCCGATCGGCTCGCCGGTCGCCGGGTCGCCCACTTCCTTCAAGAAATCGAGATGGCCGAACGCGTGGCCGGTCTCGGCGTCCGCCGTGTCCTTGAAGAGGCCGGCGATGTCGGGAAAGCCCTCGATGTCCGCCATGCGCGCGAAGTAGAGGTATCGCCGGTTCGCCTGCGACTCGCCGGCGAACGCTTCCTTGAGGTTCTCGAAGCTCTTAGTGTCCTTGAGGTCTGCCATAGCTCCTCCTGTATTGGGTAACTGGTGGTCGGCCGCGTTGCCGCCGGCACGCGACGCAGCGACCGTAGTATTCGGTTCGGTGCTCCAGGACCTCGAACCCGATGCGCACCGCAACCCGGCGCCGGACGCTGCGCTCGGCGCGGGCGGGCACGTCGTAGATCCGGCCGCACGCGAGGCACGTGAAGTGATCGTGCGGCGCCGTGTTGCCATCGAAGCGCATGCCGCCCGCATCGGCGCGCGCGGCCAGGAATCCCTCGGCGGCCAGCATGCGGAGGTTGCGATGGACGGTCGCGAGGCTCACCCGCGGTAGCCGACGTCGCACGCGCTGGTAGACGAACGCGGCCGTCGGGTGGGCGTCGGTCGCGCGGACGACGTCGAGAATCAGCCGGCGCGGCCGCGTCAGCCGGAGTCCGCGTGCGCGCAGCGTGTCGACCCCGTAGTTGTTGTTAGGAATCATTATCAATTACTACTCTGACGAAGCGTACAGACGCCGGCCCCGCGTGTCAAGCGGCTCGCGCTCTGGCGTGCCCGGGGAACTTCCAGTAGACTACCCACCTCAGGAGGACCGTTCGAATGGCTCGGCCCCTCGGGCTTCGCATCCAGGGCGCCCGACAGAACAACCTCAAGAACATCTCGCTCGAGATCCCCCACGACCGCCTCACCGTCGTGACCGGGGTGTCCGGCTCCGGTAAGTCCTCTCTCGCTTTCGACACGCTCTTCGCCGAGGGCCAGTGGCGTTACATCGAGTCCCTCTCGACCTACGCCCGGATGTTCCTCGAGCGGGTCGACCGTCCCGACGTGGACAAGATCGAGCAGATCCGCCCGGCGGTGGCCCTGGAGCAGAAGAACCCGGTCCGGACGGCGCGCTCGACGGTCGGCACCGCCACCGAGATCTACGACTACCTCCGGCTGCTCTACGCGAAGATCGGCCACGTCCACTGTCCGAGCTGCGGCGCGCCGGCCGCGTCGCACTCGCCACAGTCCATCGTCGATGCGTTGCTCGAGGAGCACCCGGGGGCGCGCGCGATGATCACGTTCCGCCTCGCCGTCCCCGCCGGGCTCCCGCCCGCGGAGCTCTGGGCGAATCTCACTCGGTGGGGCTTCGCCCGCGTCCGGGTCGACGGCGACATCCTCGATCTCGCCGCCCCGCCGCCGGTCGATTTCGGCGAGCGGAAGGCGATCGCGGTGATCCTCGATCGCGTCGTGCTGGACTCGGCGCAGCGCGGCCGCATCACCGAGTCGGTCGAGGCGGCGCTGCGCGAAGGCGGCGGGCGGCTCGCGGTCGAGGTCGTCGGGGCCGGGACCCGCGAATTCGGCGAGGACTTCCGCTGCAGTGGATGTGGCGCCGTTCTCGATCGGCCGCAACCCCTCCTGTTCTCGTTCAACCACCCGCTGGGAGCGTGCCCGGAGTGCAAGGGATTCGGCAACGTCCTCAAGTACGACGAGGCGCTCGTCGTGCCGGACCGCACGCTGAGCCTCGCCGACGGCGCGGTGGAGCCGTGGACGCACCCCTCGGGACGCCGGTACCAGCGCGAGCTCATGAAGGCGGCGCGGCGGCGGAAGGTCGACACCGAGACGCCGTGGGAGAAGCTGCCCGAGGCCACGCGCGGGTTCGTCTACGCCGGCGACGGCAGTTTTCCCGGCATCCAGGGCTTCTTCGAGGAGGTCGAGTCGTACCGGTACAAGCTCCACGTGCGCGTCTTCCTCTCACGCTATCGCAGCCAGTCGGTCTGCCGGACGTGCCGCGGCGCGCGGCTCAAGCCCGCCGCGTTAGCGGCTCGGGTCGCGGGGCTCACGATCGCCGAGTTCACCGCGCTCACGATCGACGGCGCCGCCCGTCTCCTCGGCAACCTCGGCCTCAGCGCCTGGGAGACGCTCGTGGCGCGCGAGATTCTGCGCCAGCTCCACGCCAAGCTCACCTTCCTGCTCCGCGTCGGGCTCGGCTATCTCACGCTCTCCCGGCAAACCCGGACGCTGTCGGGCGGCGAGGCGCAGCGAATCAACCTGGCCAATCAGCTCGGCTCGCAGCTCGTGGGGACGCTCTATGTGTTGGACGAGCCGTCGATCGGGCTGCACGCGCGCGACACCACCCGGCTCGCCGAGCTCTGCCACGAGCTCGCGCAGGCGGGCAACACCGTGGTGGTCGTCGAGCACGACCGCGAGTTCATCGCGGCGGCGGATCACATCGTCGAGCTCGGACCGGGCTCGGGCGAGCGCGGCGGCGAGATCGTCTTCAACGGTTCACAGGCCGAGTTCCAGCGGGCGACGCACTCGCTCACCGCGCGCTATGTCTCGGGACGCGAATCGATCCCGGTGCCGCCGTTCCGGCGGAGCGGGCGGCGCGCGCTGACGCTCGCCGGCGCACGCCAGCACAACCTCAAGAACGTGACCTTCCGCGTCCCGCTGCACACGCTCACCGTCGTGTCGGGCGTGTCGGGTTCGGGCAAGTCCACGCTGGTGCACGACACGCTCTATCGAGCCGTCGCGCGTGCCTTCAAGACCGACTTCGCGCCGCCGGGCGCCTACGACGCGCTGGTCGGCATCGAGTACCTCAAGGGCGTGCGCCTCATCGACCAGGAGCCGATCGGCCGCACGCCCCGCTCGAACCCGGTCACCTACGTGAAGGCGTTCGACGAGATCCGCAAGCTCTTCGCCGCGCTCCCGCGGGCCAAGGCGCTCGGCCTCGACTCGGGGGCGTTTTCGTTCAACGTCCAGGGCGGCCGATGCGAGTCGTGTCAGGGCGACGGCTTCCAGAAGGTCGAGATGTACTTCTTCGAGGACGTGTACGTCTCCTGCCAGGAATGCGAGGGCCGGCGATACCGGCCAGACGTCCTCGGCGTGAAGCTCCGCGGCCGCAACATCAGCGACGTTCTGCGGATGACCGTGGACGAGGCCGGCGACTTCTTCGCCGCCCAGAACGGCCTCGCGCGACGGCTGCAGACGCTGCAGGCGGTGGGGCTCGGCTATCTCCGGCTCGGGCAGGCGGCGACGACGCTGTCGGGCGGCGAAGCGCAGCGGCTTAAGATCGCCGCCGAGCTGGGCGCCCGCGCGACCGGCGAGATGCTCTACATCCTCGACGAGCCGACGACCGGTCTCCACCTCGACGACGTCAAGAAGCTCCTCGGCGTGCTCAACCGGCTGGTCGACGCCGGCAACACCGTGCTCGTCGTCGAGCACCATCTGGACGTCATCAAATCCGCGGACCACGTCATCGACCTCGGCCCCGAGGGCGGCGAGGAGGGCGGGGAGATCGTCGCCGAAGGCTCGCCCGAGACGATCGCCCAGACGCCGGGCTCGTATACCGGGAAGTTCCTGGCCGAGGTCCTCCCGAGGCCCAACGGCAAGAACGGCGATCCTTAGAATCGCGGGGACGATCGAAAAGACGATGCCGACCCATCTGTTTATCGTCAACCGACTGCATCCCGATCTCTATGAGGACCTGCGCAAGCGTTTCGCCTGCGATCAGAATGTGGGGGTGATCCTCGACCGTCGACTCGGGGCACGTCGAATGCGGACGGCTCCGGCGGCAGCCGAGCGTCGCAGAACGGAACGTCGGGCGCGTCCGGAGGTCGACCAGAAACTTCAGACCGCCTCCCACACGATGATCGTGAGTGGGCCGTCCGAAGCGGCGAGCCTGCGTGAAGCCCGCGAGTGGATCGAGGGGATCCACGACCGCGTCGGCGCGGTCCGTGAGGTTCTCGACAGTTATGATCGGCTGCGGCACGAAGCCCAAACGATCGAGCAGGCACACGAAAGGCTCCGGTCGGACGTGGACCAGGCCAAACGAGAGCTCGAGGACATCGCCTCCGCCTTCGCCCGCGCCCTCGCGCTCGCGAACAACATCCTCTCCCGATTGCGCGGAGGGTCAACGCAGGGCCCCACGGGCTGAGCGCCGCACTACGCTCGATCCGGGTCGATGACACAATTGGCAACAAAAATGGTAGCATCGCGCGGCCGCCGGATAGCGGGGGACAGGCCCAACGTCCAGAAACCCGAGGAGGCACCCGAGAGATGGTCGTCCAGAGTCGTGGGCTCCGGGACAAGTACTGCATCGTCGGCGTCGGAGAAACGGAGTACTCGCGCAGCTCTGGGCGCACGACGCGGGCCATGGCCGTGGAGGCCATCCGCAAGGCGATCCTCGACGCCGGGCTCAAAGCGGCCGGCGTGGACGGGATGCTCGACTACCAGGGCGGCGACTCGACGCTCGCCAACAGTGTGGCCTCCGACCTCGGCATCCGGTTCAACTTCTACATGGACGTGATGGGGGGCGGCTCGTCGACGGAGGCGCTGGTCGGCCTCGCGATGGGGGCGATCGAAGCGGGCATGTGCAATACCGTCGCGATCTACCGCTCGATGAACGGATATTCGGAGTTCCGCATCGGTGGCACCGGGGCGCGCGCCGCCCAGCCCGTGCGCGGGCTGGACCTCGCGCAGGTGCCCTACGGGATGCGGAGCGCCGGCCAGAACTTCGCGCCGACCTTCATGCGCCACATGTACGAGTACGGCACGACCTCCGCGCAGGTCGCCCACGTGCGCGTCGCGCACAGCAAGCACGCCTCGCAGAACCCGAAGGCGCTCCTGAAGGAGCGCGTGACGGTGCCGGACGTCCTCAACTCGCGCTGGATCGTCAAGCCGCTCCATCTCCTCGACTGCTGCGTCGAGACGGACAACGCGACGTGCATCATCGTCACGTCGGTCGAACGCGCGCGCGACCTGAAGCACCGGCCTATCCATATCATGGGCGTCGCGGGCCGCGTGTCGAAGCCGCGCCTGGACTTCCACTGGGCGTATGGCCCCATCTCGCGGGTGGCCGGTTACTACGCCAAGGACATCGTCTTTCCGCAGGCCGGGATCACGCCCGAGGACGTCGACGTCACCGGCTCCTACGACGCCTTCACGTTCACCACCATGCTCCAGCTGGAGGAGTACGGGTTCTGCAAGAAGGGCGAGGGCGGCGCCTACGTGTCGAGCGGGATCATCGAGCTCGGGGGCACGCGTCCCAACAACACGTCGGGCAGCCACCTCTGCGAGGGCTACACGCACGGCATGTCCATGGTGATCGAGAACGTGCGCCAGCTGCGCGGCACCGTGGACGACTACTGTCCGCGCGCCGCCGAGGGCATCCACACGTACGACTATTCCCCGCGCCAGTGCCGCCAGGTCAAGGACGCCGAGATCACGATGAACCTCGGCTGGGCCATGCCCGCGACCGGCAGCGCGCTCATCATGCGTCGCTAGGAGTGCGAGCCTGCGGTAAAGGAGCCTTGCATGCCCCAACCAGTCCAGTACCGCGGCATGGCGCTGATCGTTCCCGACAACGACAGCGAATGGAAGGAGTTCTACGCGCACGCGCGCGCCCACCGGCTCGTCGTGCGCAAGTGCAAGGCCTGCGGGCTCATGCGCTACCCGCCCACCCACGCCTGCCCCTGGTGCATGGACCTCGGGTGGACGTGGCAGGAGGTGTCCGGGCGCGGGACGATCTACTCCTACGAGATCGTCGCTCATGCGATCCAGCCCGGCTTCAAGGAGATGACGCCCTACGCCGTCGTGCTAGTCGAGCTGGACGAGCAGCGCGGCCAGCCGACGCCCGACGAAGCGCTGCGGATTATCGCTAATCTCGTGAAGGTGGACTTCACGGCTGAGTCGGAGGCGGACGTCGCGATCGGCAAACGCGTCCGCGTCGTCTTCCAGGACCTCGCCGACCACATGGCGCTGCCCCAGTTCACGCTGACCGAGGAGCCCGCGGCGGGTCGCGTGTGGAGGCTCCCGGAGTGAAGTTCGGCCTCGGCCTCTCCGTTCAGCATCTCCCCGAGGAGCCGCAGGCGGCCCGCTTCCGCGAGCACATCGAGCAGGTCCGGCTTGCGCGCGCAGTCGGGTTCAGCTCGGTCTGGGCGAGCCAGCACTATCTCTCCGATCCGTTCACGTACTTCCAGCCGATCCCGACCCTCGCGCGCCTCGCCGCCGACGCCCGGGGCATGACACTCGGCACCGGCGTTCTCCTGCTCCCGTTGCACCACCCGGTCGAGATCGCCGAGCAGCTCGCGACGCTCGACGTGATCACGGACGGCCACCTGATCTTCGGTGTCGGCCTCGGGTACCGCAACGTCGAGAACGTGGCGATGGGGCACGACCCGAAGGAGCGCGTCGGTCGTCTGATCGAGGGCCTCGAGGTCGTCGAGCGGCTGTGGAGCGGCGAGCCCGTCGCCTACGAGGGCCGCTACTTCAGCCTGCGCGGCGCGCGCATCTCGATGCGCCCGCTCCAGAGCCCGCGCCCGCCGATCTGGCTCGCCGCCAACGGCGATGCCGGCGTCAGGCGCGCCGCGCGTCTCGGCGACGCCTGGCTGATGAACCCCCACGCCAAGCTCGCGACGCTCGAGCGCCAGCTCGAGCTCTTTCGGGCCGCGCGACGCGAGCTCGGGCGGCCGGCGGCGATCGAGACGCCGCTGATCAAGGAGTGTTACGTGGCGCCGGAGGCCGCGACGGCCGTCACGGAGGCGCAGACGGTCCTCGGAGCGAAATACCAGGCGTACCGGCGCTGGGAACAAGACAAGGCGCTGCCCGCCGGCGAGACCTTCGACGCGAGCTTCGACGAGCTGGCGCGCGACCGCTTCATCATCGGCGACCCCGCGCGGGTCGTCGACGAGATCGCGCGCTATCGCGAGCGGCTCGGCGTCACCACGATGATCTTCCGGCTCCAGTGGCCGGGCATGGACCAGGAGAAGGTTCTGCGCTCGATCCGGCTCCTCGGCCACAAGGTCTTGCTGAAGTTCCTGAGCGGTTAGTCCACCGGGCGCCCGCTCAAAACAGCGCGATCGGGTTGTATCCTCCTCAAAAAAACTCGAACGAGACTGGCTCGCGCTCCATCCGGAGCCGGAGGTCCGCCATGAAGACGAGATACGGGTGCGCGCCGCGCGCGAGAAGCGCGTCGCGGTCTCCGCGGATGAGGGCGGCCGCGTCCTCCGCGTCCAGCCCCACCTCGCTCATCGCGGCTCGGGCGTCCTTCAAAAATCGCGCGCGGAACCCGTCGTCGGACTTGAGCGCGAACAGGCAGCGATTCAGCCGGTAGGCGGAGGCCGGCGGAAACCGATAGTGCGGTCGGTCGTTCATGGGACCCACTCGACCACCGCATTGCCGTGATGCCACGAGGGCTCGTAGCAGTACACGTCGGCCTTCGCGTCGCCCAGAGCGCCGAGGAGCGTGGCCCACGTCCTGAGCTCGATGTTGCCCATCTTGTCGAGCTCCTCGCCGGTGATCGCGGCCAGCTCGCGCCCGCGGCCCGCCTTCAGCGCCTCGAGCAGACGCCGGTCGTACTCGAACTCCGGCGACCCGTACCGATCGGTTCCGGGGAAGTGGGACATGCCGCCCGAGGCCATGAGCACCACGCGCTCCGGACGCGCCCGGAGGATCTCCCCCAGCGCCCGGCCCCACTCGTAGCAGCGGTGCGGCGTGGGCTGGGGCGGGAGGTACACGTTCACGTGCAGCGGGACGATCGGCACCGCCGGCTCCGGCATCGTGAAGTGGAGCGGCACATAGAACGCGTAGTCGAGCGGGGCGTGCTGCGTGTAGAAGAGATCAAAGCCGCGCTCCACCCCCTGCTCGACGATCGTTCGGGCGAGGGGCTCGTGGATCGGGAACCGGTAGCGATAGCGCCCGAACGTTCCTGCGCATTCGGTCCCGACATACACGGCGAGCGCCGGCACCGCGTCGAGGAAAAACGCCTCGACGTGGTCCCCGGCGACGATCGCGAGCGCGTCGGCGCCGAGCGTCTCGAGCCGCTGCTTCACGCGCGCGAAGGCGGCGTGGACGCGCAGGACGAGGTCGCGGTCCTCGGTCCCGGGGCGCGCCAGGAGCTGAGGCGTGTGGGCGCACGCGAACGCCCCGACCAGCATCGGTCTCAGTCCCGCGACGCTTTCACGCGGTGATTCTCCTCACGATCTCGTCAAACGCCTTGTCGGCGAGCGCCCGCACCTCGTCCCGCGTGAGCGGCTGGATCGGGTGGGCCACCACCACGGCCTGGTAGTCCTTGGCGCCCAGCGCCTCCGCCTGGGCGCGCGCGGCGCGGGTGAACTCGGACGAGATGACCGTCGCAACCGGGATACCGCTGTCCTCGAAGAACACGCCGTCGTGCACACTGCACGTTGTGCACGACCCTCAGTCGGCGAGCCCCTCGACGACGACGTCGGTCGCGCCGACGATCTCCCGGCGGAGGACGTCGGGCGCCGGCCGCGCGAAGGTCGGCTTCTTCTTCCGGATGATGGCCTTCGGCGTCGCGCGCTCGCGCAAGAGTTCCTCGAGGCGGTCGAGCAGATGGTTCCCCTGCGCTTTGGAGATGTCGAGCAGCGTGACGACCTTGCCGTCGAGGCTCGCCGGCCTCGGCGCCGTCTTGCGTGGAACGGCGACCGAATCGGTGGGGTCGAGATATTCAGTCATGAGAGGACCCTCCTGAAGACGAGGTTGGAGCCCTTGGAAAACGTCCAGCCCGGCACGATCGCGGAGAAGCGACCCGCGGTGCCGCCGGCGACCACCAGCTTGATGTTCTCGGGCGAGCGGAACTTCGGGATCATCGCGCGCTCGGCCGCCGGGTGGGCGAATTTCGCGAGCACGTGCTCGGGTAGCCCCTCGCCGCCGTTGTGCCCCGGCACGAGCTCGCACACCGGCCACTGCAGGCGCTCGTGGAGCCAGCGGCGCACGTCGGCCTTCTTCCAGCCCGCGTCGCCGAGGATCTTCGCGTGCTCCGGAGAGAGCACGACGAGCGTGTCTCCCCAGTGCGTCATCTTGTGGTGCGAGATCACGGCCATGCTCGCGGCGAGCGTCGGCAGAAGATCCTCGGGCGTGCGGCTCCGCTGGGCGTAGACGCCGAGCGGCGCGTCGGCGGCGAGCAGGGCGACCGTGCTCTGCTCGGGCGCGAACCCGTGCTCGACGGCGAGTGACTCCCAGGGGCTCGCTTCCTCGTGCTCGCCGATGCAGTACGTGTAGCGCCCAGGGTGGGCGAGCGTGGACATGCTGACGACACCCGGTCGCGCCCCACCCAGGTTGACGCAGACAAGGCGTACGGCACGACCGATCGTCGCGTTGGCGCGCCAGCCCGAGCCGAACACCCCGGCTCCGGAGTTGATCTCGAGCGGCCCTCGGATGGGGCCGTTCACGATCACGAGCGGTGACGGCGCGTTCGTGGTTGCCGAAACGCCGTGGAGATCGAAGGCTTCGTCGCAGACGGCGTCAACGGCAGCAATGACGACAGGAAGATACTCGGGCCGGCAGCCGGCCATCACGGCGTTGATCGCGATCTTTTCGACGGTCGCGCGCCCGTAGTTGGGCGGGACGAGCGCCACCAGCTCGCTGGCCTCGCGCCCGGACGCCGCGACGGCCCGCTCGACGAGAGCGCGGGTCGGCGGTACGACCGGAAGCCCGTCGGTGACGCCACGGGCGTAGAGGCTCTCGATCGCGTGGACCGGGTCGGAGTCGACCGGCGACATGGACAGAGGCTAACACAGTCGAGCGGACAGTCCGGTGGCGCCGCGCTGCGTCGATCCGGGTCAGGCCCTCGTCAGCGAGTCGTTATCCAGTCGGCGAGCGCCGAGGCGGTTCGGCCGGCGATGGCGACGAACGGCTCCAGATGCGCATGGTGGTAAACCGCCGCGCCAAGCAGGCCGAGCAGCACGGCCAGAACGAGGACGCCGGCGACGACGTGGCGATAGCGGCGCCGTACTCGAAGCACCGCAGCACCGAGGGCGACCAGAACGAGCACGCCGGTGAGCGCGGGCGCGACCGTCCCCAGATAGCCCATCCGCCATGCGAAGAGGCCGATGAGCAGGACGCCCAGTGTGGCGAGGGCCGGGAGCACATGGTCGTCTTCAGGCTCGAGTGAAAGTCCGAGCATCATGCGGCAGAGCCGCCGCTGGCGTGCCTCTTTGGGGCACTCGGAGCGCTGGAAGGCGAGCTTCATGAACATCGAAGAAGGAGCAAAGCACGCACCAGAGGCGGGCATCCCGCTAAGTATCCGGATTTCAAGCCCCGGTGAGGGCGCCCGGTCTCGGAGCCCACCGTCGCGGGACCGTCCGACCGATCAGAGGTTGAGCGTGCGGACCGGGCGCGGGCGATTTCGGATTTGGTCGGCACGGGAATCCCTCGGCGCCGCCCCGGCGTCTCAACGATGTACTGAGTGTACTGAATGAATGAGCGACGGAGGATGTTGACAATGGCGAAGAGGATCTTGACACCTATCGATGGTCGAGAGCCGAGTGAGACCATCGTCCCGGTGATCGCGGCTCTCGCGCGTGGTGCCGGCGCGACGGTTCGTCTCCTCAGAGTGTTTCCCGTTCCGGAGCATGTGACCGGCCCATACGGGCGGACGATCGCGTACGTCGACCAGGAGATGTCGCGGCTGACGGCCGAGGGGCTGGACCAGCTCGCGCATGTCGAGGCCGAGCTCGAGGGGATTCCGGTGGAACGGGTGGTGCGCTTCGGGGAGCCGGCGGAAGAGATTCGGCTCGAGGCCGAGGCGTTCAACGCGGATCTGGTGGCGCTCGCCACGACCCGCCGCAGCCGCCTGGGCAGCGCGCTGGTCCCCAGCGTGGCCGAGCGAGTGGTCCGCGACGCGCCGGTGCCCACGCTGGTGCTCCGCGGCTGAGAGCTACGCGAGCATGTGCCGCACCATCTTGCTCTCGACCAGGTAGACCACCATCTCGGCGATGTTGGTCGCGTGGTCGGCCACGCGCTCGAGGAAGCGCGAGACGAGGATGAGCCGGATGGCCCGCGGGATCGTCTTCGGGTCCTCCATCATATAGGTCAGGAGCTCCCGAAAGATCTGCTCCTTCAGCGCGTCCACATCGGCGTCCTCGCCGCACACGCGGCGCGCCAGGGCCGTGTCGCGGCTGACGAACGCATCGAGACTCTCCTTGACCATGCGCTGGGCCTTCTCGGCCATCCGCGGCAGGTCCACGTAGGGCTTGAGCTGGGGCTCGGGGTTCAGCTCGATCGTGCGCTGGGCGATGTTGACGGCCTGGTCGCCGATGCGCTCGAGATCGGTGACGATCTTCATCGCGGTCGTGATGAAGCGGAGGTCGCCGGCGGTCGGCTGGTGGAGCGCCAGGAGCTCCACGCACTTCTCGTCGATCTCCACGTCGTAGGCGTTCACCTGCCGGTCGCGATCGATGACATCCTGCGCCAGCTCGCTGTCGCGCTCGATGAGGGCGCGCATGACCCGGCGGATCTGGTCCTCGACCAGCCCGCCCATGGCCAGGAGGGTCTGCTTGAGCGCATCCAGCTCTTCGTGAAAATGCCGCGCCATGGCCGCCTCCGCTCTCAGCCGAACCGGCCGGTGATGTAGTCCTCGGTCCGCTTGTCGCGCGGGTTCGTGAACAGCTCTTTCGTGACCCCGAACTCGACCAGCTCGCCCAGCAGCATGAAGCCCGTGTAGTCCGACACGCGGGCCGCCTGCTGCATGTTGTGGGTCACGATGACGATCGTATAGCTGTTCTTCAGCTCGAGCATCAACTCCTCGATCTTGGCCGTCGCGATCGGGTCCAGGGCCGAGCACGGCTCGTCCATCAGCAGGACGTCCGGCTCGACGGCGATCGCCCGGGCGATGCAGAGGCGCTGCTGCTGGCCACCCGACAGACCGAGCGCGCTTTCGTTGAGGCGGTCGTAGACCTCGTCCCAGAGGGCCGCCGCCTTGATGCTGCGCTCGACGATGCCCTCGAGATCGGCGCGGCTCCCGACGCCGAGAATCCGGGGCCCGTAGGCGACATTCTCAAAGATCGACTTCGGGAAGGGGTTGGACTTCTGGAAGACCATTCCGACGCGCCGACGCAGGTCGACGACGTCGAGCGCAGGGTCCTGGATGTCCGTCCCCCCGACGCGGATGACGCCGGCGGTCCGGACCCCGTCCACCAGGTCGTTCAGGCGGTTGACGCACCGGAGAAGGGTGGACTTGCCGCAGCCGGAGGGGCCGATGTACGCCGTGACCCGGTGCTTGGAGACGGACATGGAGATGTCCTTGAGGGCAAGCTTCTCCCCGTACCAGAGCGAGAGGTGCTCGATCTGCACCATCGGCATCTCCATGATAGCCGCGGTGGTGGCAGTGGGACGAAGGCTCGCGGTCACCGAGACGTTGCCGGCCATAGGGTCCCTCCCTACACCGCCGAAGTCGCGTACTTGCGGCGCAGACGGTTGCGCGTCGCGATGGCAAAGAGGTTGAGCAGCACGACGATCAGGAGCAGCAGCATGGTCGTCACGAACACCATCGGCCGCGCCGCGTCCACGTTGGGTGACTGGAAGCCCACGTCGTAGATGTGGAAGCCGAGGTGCATGAACTTGCGGTCGAGGTGGATGAACGGCCAGTAGCCGTCCAAGGGCAACGCCGGCGCGAGTTTGACGACGCCCGTGAGCATCAGCGGCGCCACTTCGCCGGCCGCCCGGGCCATGGCCAGGATCAGCCCTGTGAGAATCGACGGCATCACGGCGGGCAGCACCACCCGGAGGGTCGTCTCGAGCTTGGTCGCGCCCAGCGCCAGAGACGCCTCGCGCGTGCCCCGGGGAATCGCCGCCAGTCCTTCCTCGGTCGCGACGATGACCACCGGGATCGTCAGGAGCGCCAGCGTGAGGGAGGCCCACAGGATCCCGCCGGTGCCGTACGTCGGCGTCGGCAGGGCCTCGGCGAAGAAGAGCCTGTCGATCGACCCGCCGAGGACGTAGATGAAGAAGCCCACACCGAACACGCCGAACACGATCGATGGCACGCCGGCGAGGTTGTTCACCGCGATCCGCACCGTGCTCACGAAGGTCCCCTGCTTCGCGTACTCGCGCAGGTAGAAGGCGGCGAGGACGCCGAGGGGCGTGACCATGATCGACATGATCATGACCATCATGACGGTGCCGAAGATCGCCGGGAAGACGCCGCCCTCGGTGTTCGACTCGCGCGGGTCGTCCGAGACGAACTCCCAGACCTTGGCGAGGTACCGAACGCCCTTGCCCGCGAGGCTCATCGCGTTCGGCGTGTCGATGTGCAAGAGTTGGATCAGGGGCAGGTCCTTCTCCTTGCCTCCGTCGGCGGTGACGACGACGCTCGCGGTCTGGCGCCCCCGGAGGTCCACGAGCCGCGCCTCCTGCTCCTGGTAGCGCGTCTGCAAGATGGCGATCTCCCGCCGAAGCGATTCGACCGCGGGACCACTCGTCACGCCCTGGACGGCGAGGCGCTGGAGTCCGAGGCGGATTTTCTCCTGAGCATAGTTGATCGCGCCGACCTCGCCCTTCTCGATCCGGCGGATCTCCCGGCGTGCCTGGGCCGCGTCGGGCAGACGGCGCTCGAGCTCGGCGAGGCCCTGCTGGGGCCCGACCGCCACGGTCCGGCCGGACTCCCGAACTTCTCTGATCGTTCCGATCAGGAGCCCCCACTCCGTGCGTTCTATCACCACGACGTCGCCCGGATGGTCCCGCCGGGCGATCGTCGACTCGTCCATCCACTGGAAGTCGGCACCGTAGAGGTCGCGGTTGGCGACCTGGACCTTGATCCGGTAGTCGCCCGTCTTGCCGGGCACCCGCTCGCGGTCGACGACGAGGCCGGTGACGACCGTGCCGTCCCTGAGCGTCATGCGCAGCACGTTCGCGGGCCAGAAGAAGCCCAGGCCACTGGTGAGGATCAGAGTGACGAGACCCACGACGACGATCAGGGACGACGCGAGGGCCCCGCCCGTGAGCCAGATGAACGGCTCGCCGCTCCGGAATAGCTTCTTCACAGGTACCGGTACTTCTGCCGGAGCCGCAACCGAACCAGCTCGGCGAGCGTATTCACGAGGAAGGTCAAGCCGAAGAGCAGGAGAGCGGCGAGGAACAGCACGCGGAACAGCGTGCCGCCCTCGGGGGCCTCGGGTAGCTCGACGGCGATGTTGGCCGACAGCGCGCGGAACCCGTTGAAGATCGACCAGTCCATGACCGGCGTGTTGCCGGTCGCCATAAGCACGATCATCGTCTCGCCAACGGCGCGGCCGAAGCCGATCATGACGGCCGAGAAGATGCCGGGGCTCGCGGTCGGGAGCACGATCCGGATCGCCGTCTGCCAGCGGTTGGCGCCGAGCGCCAGCGAGCCGGCGCGCAGGTGCTGCGGGACGTTGGCGAGCGAGTCCTCCGCGATCGTGAAGATGATCGGGATCACGGCGAAGCCCATCGCAATGCCGACGACGAGCGAGTTGCGCTGGTCGTAGGTAAGGCCAAGCGCCGACAGGAGCCAGCCGCGGTAGTTGCCCCCGAGCAGGACCGTCTCGAGAAGCCCGCCGAGCCAGAAGGCCAGCCAGGCCGCTGCGATCACGACGGGTACCAGCACAAGCGCCTCCGTCCCCGCCTTGAACCGGCCGCGGACCGCGATGGGCAGCAGGCGCCAGCCGAGCAGCGTCAGGAAGATGCCGGCTGTCATGACCAGCGGCATCACGAAGATGCCGGGCACGATCCGCTCGACGATCGGCGCGAGCCAGAGACCGGCCAGGAAGCCGAGCACCACGCTCGGCAGCGCCGCCATGATCTCGACCACCGGCTTCACGTAGCCCTTCACCCTCGCGTGCATGAACTCGCTGACGTAGATGGCGGCGAGCAGCGCCATCGGCACGGCGAAGATCATCGCGTAGAAGGTGCCCTTGAGCGTGCCATAGATCAGCGGTGTCAGGCTGAGCTTCGCCTCGAAGTCGTCGGTCCCGCCGGTGGACTGCCAGACGTACGCGGGCTCCGAGTATCCCTCGTACCAGATCTTCCCGAATACGGTCCGAAGGGTGACCTCCGGGTGGGGGTTGTCGAGGGTCCACTGGAGCAACCCGCCCGCCTGGTCAGCGACCAGAAGCGCATCCCCCTTGGGAGCGAGCACCAGCGAGTGGAGTGGCTTGCCGCTGTCGGCCCGGAGCGTGATCAGCGTCTCGCCCGACGTGCCGTAATGGACCTTCACGTCACCGGCGCCGTCGGCCGTCGCGAACCCCTTGTCGCGCTTCGACGCGGCAACTGCGACCACCGGCTTCGGGTGACCCTGGAACTGGTAGACGCGCGTGAGCCGCCGGGACCCGCCGCCGGGCGGCGGGATCACCTGCCAGGTCGACACGCCGCCCGCCTGGTCGCCTACCACCAGCGTGCGGTCGCCGATCAGGAAGCCGAGCGCCGTGACGGTCACCGCGGCGCTCGCGGTGACCGCGATCGCGTCGATGGGTTTCGGCGTGTCGCGCTCGCGGACGTCGTACTGGATCACCTGCCCTCTGGATGTGCCGACGAACAGATCGTCGCCACGCCCGTCCAGCGCGAGGGCCGTGATCTCGCCGCCCTCGATGGTCAACGCCTGGAGCGCCTCCTCGCGGCGCGTGCCGCCGATCAACGCCTTCTTCTCGACAACCGTCTGGACGACGAGCTCGCGCGGCCCGACCTGCGCGACGATGACGCCCCCCGAGGGAGGCGCCGCGAGCGCGAGGCGCCGCACGGCGCGCTTTTTTTCGGGATCGAGGGAGCTCACGTCGCCGAAGACGGGCTTCGGAATGATCGTTCGCCCGCCCTCGGTGAAGGTGACGTCGAACTTCATCTCCAGCGGGATCACGCGGCCATCCGAGGTGCCCAGCAGGAGGGGACCTTTCGAGGAGACGGCGGCCACCGTGACCTTGCCACCGCTGAGCGCCGGTAACAGCATGGGCCCCGGCACCGCCGCGCCCTTGAGCGAGACGAAGCTGACCGTGCCGGCCTGGGTGACAGCGAACGCGATCTCCCGGTATTCGTCCACGCCGACCGCGTCGCCACCCGCCAGCCCGGAGGCGAGCGTCGCGTCCGGCACGGCGTAGGTTCCCGCCGGGGTCGCCGTCGGCTTCCGGAAGAGCGGCCAGACCTCGCCGACGATGACGAAGAGAATGGCAAGGATCGAGGCGATGATGATGACACCGCCGAGGATGACCAGGCGAGAGGCCCAGCGATCGAGGACGATGCGACGGCTCGTCCTCGCCCGCGAGACTTCGCGTAGAGTGTCGGTCCTGATGGCCACTTACTGGATCTTGTTGAGCTCTTCCTTGGCGATCGTCGCGGGGATGGGGAAGTAGCCGTCCTTGATGACCACCTCCTGACCCTCCTTGGACACCATGAGCTTCACGAACTCGCGGGTCACCGGGTCGAGCGGCTTGGCCGGCGACTTGTTGACGTAGACGTAGAGAAACCGCGCGAGCGGATACGCTCCGGAGTAAGCGTTGTCGGGGTCCGCCTCGTAGCACTTGCCGCCTTCCTTCTCGGCGAGCGGGACGGCGCGGACACCGGCGGTCGCATAGCCGATGTCCTTGAAAAACCCGTACGTGCCGGAGGCCGAGTTGCGGCCATAGAGACTGACGGGCCGGCTGGCCCACTCTCCGGTCAGGCCGAGCTGGCCCCACGTCTTGATGTCTTCCTTGTACCCGGACCGCCGCGACTTCGAGAAGATCGCGTCGACCTGCGGCAGGGTCAGGCACTTGATCGGGTTGTCCTTGTTGACGAACACGGCGAGGGCGTCGACCGAGGTGCGGATCGGCGTCGGCTTGTAGCCGTACTTCTTCTCGAACTGGTCGATCTCGGTCCCCTTCATCGGACGGGACATCGGGCCGAGCTGAGCGGTGCCGGAGATCAGCGCCGGCGGCGCCGTGGACGAGCCCTTGCCCTCGATCTGGATCTTGGCGTTGGGGTAAAACTTGTTGAACGACTCAGCCCAGAGCGTCATGAGGTTGTTGAGCGTGTCCGAGCCGATGCTCGAGACGTTGCCGCTGACTCCGCTGACCGGCTTGTACGGCGTGAGCGCCGGGTCGAGCTTGGGTGGTCCCGACGCGAACGCCAGGCTCCAGCCGACCACGATGACGACCGCCAGCATCGCCGCCCATGCCTTTTTCATCAATCGTTCTCCTTTGGTCCCTTCCGGGGCCATGATCGCGCGCTCGTGTTTCGCCC
>WNFU01002833.1_pt1 | contig 39856 bp, 29 predicted proteins | sample 5400121 | NCBI WGS metagenome assembly WNFU01 (sample SAMN13153360, study PRJNA577476) | soil metagenome | isolation source: 100 cm soil or saprolite under grassland replicate 1 | place: USA:California | collected 2016-06-15
CCGGCTCCTCGCCGCCGATGTAAGTCTCGTCCACTTCGACGGTGCCGGTCAGCCGGTCCCGGCCGGGACGCACGAGGACCGTTCGAAGCCGGTGCAGCATCGCCCACGCCGTCGGGTACGAGCCGATCTCGAGCGAGCGCTGCAGGCTCTGGGCGGAGATGCCGTCCTTCTGCGCGGCGAACATCCAGCAGGCCGTGAACCACACGGTGAGCGGCGATCGCCTGCGATCGAAGAGGGTCCCTGCCGTCACCGACGTTCGAGCACCACAGGTGGCACACTTACTTTGTAGCGACCATCGGCGACAGCCCATCCGCCGGCATGCCCGCACCGGGGGCAGGCGAAGCCCTCGGGCCACCGCAGCCAGTCCAGGTAGTCCAGGCAGTCAGCGTCGGTCGCGAACCAGGACTGGAACTCCCCTGTGGACCTCGGGTAGTGCAGGCCCGCCCGGGGCTGGAGTGCATCCACGCCCTCAGCTTAGTCCGGTCAGATGAATACCCCCAGCCGCGATTATGGACAGCCTCACACCGCGAAGACCACTCCCGTTGGGTCCCGGAACGCGGGGGTCCGGCACCTCGGCGCTCGGCGAGATGCACGTGCGTCGTTGCCCGGCACGCGGGGCTCGCCTACAGTACGGCTCGCCGCCGGGGCGGGGAGCCTCCATCCCGGCGGGACCCGCGCATTGGGGAGGTCGATATGATGCCGAGAGGGCGGTTTCGCGCCGCCGGGACCTTGAGGGACGCTGCCGTCGCCGCGCTGGTGATGTGGCTGGCGCTCGCTTCCGCCGTCCCGGCCCTGGCCAGGCCCCAGGGCCCGGGCAGGCACGGGACCGAGTTCATCGACGTCGTCCCCAGCAACGACCTCCGGGGGGACGAGTCCGTGATGGTGTCCGGGACGGGATTCCCGCCGAACGCCGGGCTCGCGCTCACGGAATGCTTAGCCGTCGCGGACGACCAGGACGATTGCGACCTCTCCACCCTCGACCTCGGCGTCAAGGCCGACGCCGACGGCTCGTTCGGGCTCGTCCCGTTCACGGTCCACCCGGTCATCCGCGTGGGGAGCCGCACCGGCCCGGTCACATGTGGCACGGACGCCTGCTCGGTGGGAGTGGGGACGCTGGATGCACTCTACGGAGGCAGCCACTGCCTCGGGTTCGGGGGCCGCTGCCGGCCCACCGCCACGCCGGGGCCCTCCGCGCCCGGCCCGAGGTCCGCTCCTCCGTCGGCCCCCGCCACGCCCACGACACAGCCTTCGGGCGGCGCGGCCGGCTCGGGGTCGGGGTCCGGAGGCTCGGGGATCGGCGTGGTGGCGGCGATCATCGCGGCCGCCGTGGTGATCGGGCTGATCGTCGTGGGTCTGCTGTGGCGCCGCTCCAGGGCGGCCCGGGCCTGACGTCCCACGGGGCCATCTCCTGGCGCCGGGGGGTGGTCTCGATCCCCGGCCGCGCCGCATAATGCAGCGGTGCTCCGGCGAACTGCAGACGGCCGGAGCCCTCGGGGGGACGGGCATCGAAGCTTCGATCGACCACGGAGAAGCGTCCGGCCGCTGGGTGGAGCCCGGGAAGGACGCGCTGCTGTTCGTCTCGACCGCCATCGCGGTCGGGGCGGCCTTCGGTCTGTCCGCCGGGCTTGGCCGGATCCTCGACGAGCGGTCGTTCGCCGGGTTCACGGTCCTCCTGGCCGTGGCCCTGGCCGCCCCCCTGACCTGGCTGGTCGCGGTGGGGGAGGCCCGGCCCAGGTGGTGGGTGGCCATCGGGCTGGCCTGCCTCATCGCGCTGCAGGTCGCGGACGTGGTGGCCGCGTGGTGGGTCCATCCCGTCGACGAGGGGTCGTACGCAGCCGCCTCGTCGCTGGCCAGGCTGGTGTTCCTGCTCGAGGTGGTGGCGGTGGCCGGGTCACGGTTCACCGAACAGGATCGGCGGGTCGGGCTCCGGGGGCTCGCCATCCGCTCCATCCCAGCCGCGCTCGTGGTCGTCGCCGCCGAGGCCGTCCCGTCGCGTCTGGTCGAGCTGGCCTACGGGCGATCGTACCCGGCGGCGGCCGGCTATCTCCGGCTGCTGGCGCCGGCCATGTTGCTGGCGGGCGGCGCCCTGGTCCTGATCCAGCTCCTGCTCCACGCTGGCCGCATCTCCTGGGTGTCCTGGGTCGCGTCGGCCGCCATCGTGGCCGCGCCGCTCGTCGGGCTCGGCGCTGTCGCCCCGATGTCCCTCGCCGCCTTGGTCCTGGCGGTGAACGCGGTGGTGCTGATGGCGCTCGCGGCCCACGCCAGCCGGCTGCTGTTCGCCCGGCAGCGTGACGGCAGCGTGCTGTTCCTGGCATGGCGGGACCGCCGCCATCCGGAGGGAGGCGGGTCGGAAGTCTACGTCGAGGAGATCGCCGGCCGGCTGGCCGCGTCGGGGCGGCGGGTGACGATCTTCTGCGCGGGCCACCGCCTCGCCCCCCGCACCGAGGTCGTGGACGGCGTCCGGTTCATCCGCCGTGGAGGCCGGTTCACCGTGTACGCGTGGGCCGCGCTGTACCATCTGGCCGGCCGGCTCCGGGACCACGACATCGTCGTCGACGTGCAGAACGGCGTCCCGTTCTTCTCGCCGCTGTACTGCAGCCGGCCCGTCGTGGTCCTGGTCCACCACGTCCACCGGGAACAGTGGCCGGTCGTGTTCTCCCGGCGGGCCGCCCGGCTCGGCTGGTGGGTCGAATCGCGGCTCGCTCCGTTGCTGTACGTGCGCGCCAGCTACGTGGCCGTATCCGACGCCACCCGGTCGGAGCTCGTCGGGCTCGGGATCGACCCGGAACGGATCAGCGTGGTGCACAACGGGGTCGACCCCCAGGTCCCGGCGGGCCGGCTGGAGAAGACGGCCCAGCCGACCGTGGCGTACCTGGGCCGGCTCGTCCCGCACAAGCGGGTCGAGCTGCTCCTCGAAGCCATGGTGCGGATCGGCTCGGATCTCCCCGGCTCGACGCTCTCGATCGCGGGCCGCGGATGGTGGGAGGCCCGGCTCCGCGACCGGGCGGAGCAGCTCGGGTTGGAGGACCGGGTCCGGTTCCTGGGATGGATCGACGAACGCCAGAAGGCCGAGCTCGTGGGCCGGTCCTGGGTGCTGGCCATGCCGTCGATGAAGGAGGGGTGGGGCCTCGCCGTCCTCGAGGCGGCCACGGCGGGGACGCCGGCCGTGGGCTTCCGCACGGGAGGGCTGGCCGAGTCGATCGTGGACGGGGTCACCGGGCTCGTCGCGGACGACGCGGAAGGCTTCACCGAGGCGCTCGAGCGGATCCTCCGGGACGCGGACCTCAGGGAGGCACTCGGCCGGCGGGCGGAAGCAAGGTCCCGGGACTTCGACTGGGACTCGAGCGCGCGGTCGTTCGGCCGGATCCTGAACGGGATCGTGGAAGTGCCCGCGGCCGAGATCGTTGCGGGGGCGGTCGCCGAGCCGGCCTGAGGAGAGACCCGGCCCGCTACGGGCCGTACACGAGGAGGCCGCCGGCCGGCTGGTGCGGGTTCTGGCCGATCACGAGCAGGAACGCGGCCAGGAACGCCAGCAGCACGGACCCCCCGACGAGCGACACCCAAATCCAGATCCTGTTCATGACGCGAACGCTCCTCAAGGTGCCAACGGGCGAAGGATAACAGGGTCCCACCGGCCGCACCAGTGGCCGGTGTCGAGGCCGGGCCGGCCGGTCACGAAGGCGCTCCGGCTGGCTCAGCCGCCGGGCCGGTCCCGGCGCCGGCGCGCCGCGCCCAACGACAACCCGATCGCGCAGGCCACGAGCGTGGCGGCCGCCGCGACGTCACCCGCAATCACCAGCCCCGCCGGAGCCGATCGCTGCTCGACCGGCCGGGCCGACGCGGGGGAACGGAACAGCGAGAGGTCCGGGGTGTCCAGCACCCGAGGGAGCCCGGTGGTCAGCGCCTCGAATCTCCGCCAGTCGGCCTCCTTCAGCAGCAGCACGTACCGGACCCCCAGCCCGGAGAGGGCCGGACGGAGCGGGCGGCGGGCATCGACGGCGCGGTCCGCCCGGCGGGCCAGCGGATCCTCGGATGGGAGTGTTCGGCTCCGGAGCTCGAGCCGCTCGGTGGTGAGGGCAGCGCGCGAGAAGAAGCGCTGAGCGGGATCGAGCACGACGCGATCGGCGTTCCATCCCTGCGGGAAGTAGAGGTGCCACGGCAGGACCAGGACCCGGCCGGTCGACGGATCGGCCTCCATCACCTCGCGGGCTCGCTCCCAGCTGGCGGGGTACCGGGCGCTGACCAGCCGACCTCCGGCGGCCCAGGCCAGCGTCGGGGTCAGCGAGACGGCGGCGGCCACCAGGCACGCGGCGAACGCCAGCCGGAGTCGCCGGTCGGAGCCCAGTGGCAGCAGGCGATGGATCCCGGCGCCGAACCCGACCGCCAGGGCCAGCGCGAAGGGTGCCAGGAACTTCTGGGAGTCCCGGAGCAGGCCTCCGCCCGGGAGGTGGAGCGCCGTCCACCTGACGACGGCGCCCGCACCGGGCAGGCGCGTGCCCCCCGCGAGCAGGAGCCCGAGGCCGGCGGCGGCGACGAGCCCGGCCCAGCGGTGGGCCGACCCCCGGCGGGCCAGGGCGATCCAGCCGAGGACGGCCACCACGGCCACGACCCCGAAGCTGGGGAGCCAGGCCCACGACGTTCGGGTCGGGGGAGCCAGCGTCGTGTTCCACATCCCACCCAGTGACAGGAGGCTGCCGAACGTCCCGAGTGGCGAGTCGGACCTCGGTCCGAACGCCGCCAGGCCGGTCGCCGTAGACGGGAGGCCCCCCGGCCGTGTCACCGACGGAATGAGCCAGGGCAGGTTCACGACGAGCGCCAGCCCCGCGACCCCGGCGACGGCCCGAACGACCCGGTCCCACCGACCCTGCCAGGGCGGCCGGACCGCCACAAGGACCCCGAGGACCCCGGCGATCACCCCGCCGTACGGACTGGCCAGGGCGGCCACGCCCAGCCACAGCCCCGTCCTGCGCCAGGCCCCGGGGACGCCGGCCCGGAGGTCCAGCACGGCCCGGGCCACGAACGGGAGGACGGCGTACGCCACGAGCAGGGACCAGTGGCCGATCAGGAGCCGCTCGTACACGAACGGGTTCCACGCGTACAGCACGCCGGCGCCGACTCGGGCAGCCGTTCGGGCGTCGGGCAGCAGGGCCTCTAGCAGCAGGCCGGCCCCGATGGCCGCCAGCACGAAGATGGCCACCAGCAGGGCCTTCTCCAGCACGTCCGCCGGGACCACCCTCGAGATCGTGGCCACGAGGACCTCCGTCGGCACGGAGCGGGGGACCTGCCCCGACAGGCCCAGGAGGTCGGCCCCCAGCCGGTACCGGGGGACGAACACCATGTCGTAGGACAGGACGTAGCCGGGCGTGAGGAGCGGTGCGATGAATGCGATCCCTGCAGCGGTTCCCGCCAGGAGCACGGCATGACGCCCGGCCAGGGCCCGTAGCGGGCGTCGTTCGGTCAGGCTCAGGCGGTCGACGGCTGCGTTTCCGAGGCCGGGGTCGGCTTCTGCTTCTTCTTCGCCTTCGGCGAGGACTTCCACAGCAGGAGCAGCAACCCGACCGCGATGAGGATCAGGCCGATGATCGGCCCCACGATCGGAAGGGCATTCAGGACCTTGAGCTGCTTCACGCTGTCCTTGACGTACCGGACGTTGTCAGCGATGTACTCGTCCGTGTACCCGATCTGAACGTTCTCGAGGACCTGGAGCTCGGTGTCCGTGTTGGGATTCTGCAACCACTGACGGAGCGTCCTCTGGCCCCGCACGACGGCCCCGGTCACTGGGTCGATCCAGACCAGCGTCGTGGCCTCGTACATCTGGTCCGTGACGACCGTGTCCTCGTCGGGCTGACCTGCCGCCTCTCCGCTGATGGTCACGTGGCCGATCACGGTCTCGGGCACGTCCGATCGGAACAGGTACACCTTCAGGCCATCGATCGAGTCGTCGCGGACGTAGTTCGCGGGGAACGCCTTCCGCGCGGTGTCGTCCCAGAACGGATATGTCTGTCGCTGCACGTCGAAAGGGAATTTCAGCGTGAGCCCCTCGTGCTCGGGCGTCTCCCCGCAGCAGTGGACCGGCAGGGCGGTCTTGCGGTCGAAGACGTACCGCTGCCGGCTCGCCTCGATGACCGCATTCCTGGTCAGGTCCTTCGTGGAGGCGAAGTAGTCGTAGACCGCGACGTCGCTTGTTGACGCCGACACGTCGGGCCGGTAGTCAGCCGTGTTCTCGAGCGGCACCGGCCCCACGAGGCCGAGGATGTCCGGCTTCGTGCTGAAGTACTCGCCGATCCCGTCCGAGGTGATCCTGTCGTAGTGATCGACGGGCGCCTTCTGGAGCCTTGGAATCGCGTAGAAGACGAGGAAGGGAGAGAGGAAAAGCAGCAGCATCCCCAGCGACAACGAGACGTACGCGAGTACGCGCCTCATGCCCTCTCCTCCGGGCCCGGTCCGGGCCATCCCCCGAATGCGGGAAGAGCCTACAGGAAGCAAGCCCGCTGGGCGAGTCCCAGTTGCCGGGAATGTGGGCGAAGCACACCCTCGCGAGCCGCTATCCTTCCGGGCCCATGGCGAGCACGGGGGTCCCGAAGGGTCCGAACGTCGTCCTCGTCGTCCTCGACACCCTGACCGCTCGGGCCGCCGCCCTGAGCGACGATCCCCCCCCGATGCCCGGCCTGGCTCATCTCGCGCAGAGGGGCGCGACCTTCAGCCACGCCGTGTCGAACGCTCCGTGGACCTACCCCTCGCACGCCTCGCTCCTCACCGGGCTCCTGCCGTCGGAGCACGGGATGGACACCCCCCACCAGTTCACGGGCTGGGAGCTCGACGACCCCACCGGCCGGTCGCTCCAGGCCCTTCTCCCGCCCGGCCCCGCCGCCAATCCGGTGGTGGGACCGCGGTGGCTCCCGGCCCTGCTTGCGGCCGCGGGATACGAGACCGCGTGCGTCAGCAACAACCCGTGGGTGGGCAGGCTCACCGGGATGGAGCTCGGGTTCCATCGGCTCCGCGATCCCCTCGCCGTCCGGCTAGCCGGGTGGCGCTCCGCCTTCCGGGCCCGTCCCCGCCTCCGCAGCGCGCTCCGGGCCGGATACAACACGTACCGCGCGATGATCGGTGGCGGGGATCTCCTGGCCGCCGACGCCGTGCGCCTCGTCCGGAGCTGGACGGACCGCCGCGACCGTTCCCGGCCGTTCTTCCTGCTGGTGAACCTGATCGAGGCCCACGCTCCGTACCTCACGCCGCTCACGCCCCGGGCGCTCCGCGAGCTGCGGGCCCGGCCGGGTCCCGTCCTGCGGGCCATGCGTCTCCTCGAGCCCCGGTGGACCATCAGATACAACCTGGGCGACCCGGCCTACCGTTTGACCGGTGGGGCTCTTCGGGTGGGGCGGGCCCTCCACGAGACCTCGGCCCGGTACCTCGACACGATCGTCACCGAGCTGCACGAGATCGCCGCCGGGCAGGGACGCGACGTCCTCACGTGCGTCACGTCCGATCACGGGGAGTCGTTCGGCGAACACGGATCCCTCCTCCACGGCTTCACGCTCGACGAGGAGACCCTGCACGTGCCGCTAGTGGTGTCCGGCGGCGGGGTCCCGGCGGGAGATCACCACGACACCGTCGACCTGCGACGGGTCTACGCCACCCTCCTCGAGGCCGTGGGCCTCGCCGTCCCCGAGGGGGCGGCGCCATCGCTGCTCGACTCGGAACGGGGCGTCGCGGTAGCGGAACGGGAACGCCTGGACCTCCCCGCCTGGGCGGACATCGACCGACCGCTGGCCAGAGCCCGGGTGGGCCGGATCCGGGCCGCCTACCGGGACCCCTGGAAGCTCGTGGCCACCGACGCGGGGACCTCGCTGTTCGACCGTTCTTCGGACCCTGGCGAGCGTGTGGATCTCGCCGGCGAGCGTCCCGACGTTCGCCGGGAGCTCGAGGCGATGCTGCCGGCGTGGCCTGACCAGCCCTCGCCCGGACCGCGGCCGGACACCGGGGAGCTCACCGAGGCCGAGGAGCGGGAGCTGACCGACCGACTGGCAGCCCTGGGATACGTGGAGTGAGCCCCCCGAGGTGGTCCCTGGCGTGGCTCATGCTGCCCGGCCAGCGCGCGTACCGCGAGCTCCACTGGCTCTCGCTGATGGAGGACGTCGAGGTCGTGTCGGTCGGGACCCCTCGCCCTCCGGAGCGGGTCCGCTTCGTCGAGCGGCCCTACCGGCGGCTGACCCGCCGGTTCACCGAGGCCGCCGCCCTGGCGTGGATCCGCGAGCTCGACTCCATTCCGATGACGGACTGGGTGGTCACCCTGGAGCTGTGCAGCCTGGTCACCGGGCAGGCCGAGCGGCTCATCCGGCGACGGGGTGGCTGGAGGGCCGTCATGGTGTGGGGCAACGACGCCCGGAATCCCCTGTACCGGCTCCCCCCGTACCGGCAGGCGCTCGAGCGGAGCCGGGGTGCGGACCTCTTCCTGTGCCTGGTGCACGCCGCCCGGAACCACTGCATCGCCCTGGGGCTGCCCGAGGAGCGGTGCATGGTGGTCCATCCCGGCATAGACACGGACCTGTTCCATCCGCCGGACCGGCCGGTGACCGAGCCGGTGGCGGCGTTCGTCTCGCCCCTCGCGTCCAACAAGGGCCTCGACCGCGTCCTGGAGGCGTTCCGGTTGGTGACGGCCCGGATCCCCGAGGCCCGGCTGCTCGTCGCGGGACGGGGCCCCCTGGAGCCCGAGGTTCGGAGGGAGGCCGAGCGACGTCCCGGCGCCGTGACGTACCTGGGCCCGCTCCACCGGGAGGGGGTCGCGGCGACCTTCCGCCAGGCCGCGGTGTTCGTGACCGCTCCCCGGCCCACCCGGGTGTGGAACGAGCAGTTCGGGCTGGCCTACGTCGAGGCCATGGCGTCCGGGCTCGCGGTGGTGACCACGGCCACCGGCTCGAACCACGAGGCTGTGCCGGACCCGAACCTCCGCCTGCCCGACGACGCGGAGGCCCTGGCCGAGGGCCTGATCGGGTTCCTGGGTGACCCCGAGCGGCGGGTGGCGGTGGGCTGGGGCAACCGGGACTACGTCATCGAGCACCACGAGGTCCACCGACAGTCCGCGCTCATGCGCGAGGCCTTCGAGCGGGCGGCGGCCCTCAGCGAGCGGTGACGCGGCGGGCTCGGATGGCGCCCACGGCCTGGCCCGCGAAGTAGGCCCCGACCTCGGCCGTGCGCATGACGGCGATGCCGAGCGTGAGGACGGGGTGGCGGGCCAGCAGACCCCGGGAGCGGACGAACGCGCGGGCCGTGGCCCGGGCCTGGCCTGCCGTCGCGCCCGAGTGCGCCGCCCGGTACCGGGACAGGCCCAGCCCGTAGTAGTAGCGCTTGGCGACGACACCCCGAAGGGTCAGCCGGCCCTCGTCGTGGACGATGCGGGCGTCGGTCCTCGCCAGCGGGGCGCCGCCGTCGATCATCCGCATCCGGAGCTCGGCGTCCTCGGTGCCGGAGAGCCACTCGACGAACCCGCCGGTCTGCGCGAGGTACTCCCGGCGCACCAGCCTCGGCGATTCGATCATCTCCTCCCCGACGTAGCACCGGCGCTCCAGGGCCCGGCAGCGGGTCCAGAACCCCGGGCCGACGGTGACCTCGGGGATGAACACGCCGACCGCCCCGGCCTCGCGCGCGCGGGCCTGGGCTCGGGCGACGACGTCGGGTGGCAACACCATGTCCGAGTCGATCCACAGGACGAACTCCCCCCGGGCCAGGCTGATGCCGAGGTTCCGCTGGGCGCTGCGCTCCGGTCCCCCCCGAACGGCGACGTGGGCCAATCGCTCGGCGATTTCCCAGGTCCCGTCGGAGCTGTCGTTGTCCACCACGATGATCTCGGTGGCGGCGTCGTGCTGGGCCCGGACGGACGCCAGGCAGGCCTCGATCGTCCGGACGGAGTTCCTGGTGGGGACGACCACCGACACGAGGCCGCTCCGCTCGAGGGCCGGATCCGGCGAGTCCACCATGCCGTCGCTCACCCGGACCTCCGGGATCGCCGGCGGAGAAAGATCCGTCGCCGCCGCGGCCCTCGAGCGGCCTGCTCCTGTGCGGGGTCCCGTCCCCGTCCGGCCCGCCGGCGGCCCGGCCGGATCGTCGTCCGCGTCCATCGCCCGGTCCTGCGGGTCGCGTTCCACGTCCACCGGCCGCACAGGCGAACCGCGCTCTCCGCCCCCCCGCCGGCGCTCCGGACGCCTCGCCAGGCGGCCCTCGATCCGCGTCCGAGCTCCCCGGTGATCCGGCGGAACCGACGCCGGCCGCCAGCGTCGACGTCGCGTGTTGGGCCCGGCACGGGACGCATCCCGGACAGGACGGCGGCGCCCGCCAGCGCCAGGGCCGGGTCCACGGCGGCCCGGGCCAGCGGCTCGCCGTACGTGAGGAGGCCGACCACGAGGGCAGCCCCGGGCGCGGCGAACAACGGGACCGCCCATCCGCCTCGCTCCGGCCACAGCCTCCAGTACCCGACGGCGGCCAGCACCAGCAGGGCGACGAAGCCGAGCCATTGCAGGATCCACCCCCCGGTCGCGAGCCCGCGGGCCGCGTGGGCGTCCCGTTCGTTCACGGGGTTCCAGATGTCGAACGTCCGGAGCGCTCGCACCCCGAGCGCCTTCACCAGGCCGAGTGGGTGATGGACCGCGAACGAGAACGCGCGGCCTCGGAGCCTCCGATCGATGGTGCCCTCGCCGAGCGGCTCCGTGACGACATCGGCCTCCACCGCCTCGGCCGCGCCCGGGTCGGACGAGCCGGTGAGTGGCCCCCCGTATGCCGCGGACGAGTTCGCCCCCGCCAGGATGCGTCCCGTCTCGGTGACGGGCACGGGCTCGTGGAAGGCCCCCGCGTTGCGGAGGAACCACGGTCCGGCCACCAAGGCCATGCCCGCCAGCGCGGCAATCCCGACCCAGCGCCGCCGGGAGAGCGACGGCTGCGGATCACGCCGTCCCAGCACCCAGGCCAGGAGGACAGCGACGCCGAGCACGAACCCCTCGGGACGCGCCAAGGCCAGGAGGCCGGCGACGGCGCCGGCCCCGAACGCGGTCGTGCCCCGGTATCCGGCGTCGCCGCCGCGCGCCAGGAGCATCAGGAGCAGGGCGACGAACAGCTGCGCGATCGGCGTCGATTCCAGCCGGACGTCCTCCATCCAGAACTCGGGGAGGAGCGCGACGAGCGCCGCCGCGACGAGCCCTCCGCGCCGGCCGAACAGGCGTCTTCCGGCGACGCCGGTCGCCAGGACCGTTCCGCCTCCGATCAACGACCATAGCCCCCGGAGCGTGAACGCCGGCGCCCACGTGGTGGAGCTGAGCGCGAGGAGCGAGGGCACGAGGGGCGCTCGGAGCCCGGTGGGGGCGAAGCCGCCCAGGGGGCCGGGCAGGGCGAAGCCGATCCCGCTCACTAGGTTCGTCCCGATCCGCGCCGAGATCGGATCGGGGCTCGCCCCCCCGCCGGCCGCGTACCGCAGGCTGACGTCCACCACGACCAGGGCGGTCAGGATGGGCCAGAACCCGACGGCTCGCCCGAGGGCCAGCCGGGCCAGGCCCCGGAGCCCCCGGGGTGGCGGCGGCCGATCGGGGAGGAGGTCGATGCGCGGCTCGGGCGAGTCCGTGTTGGGGAGCGCTCCGGCCTCCGGGACCCCAGATGCCGGCTCAGTCGTGGTCACGGCCTCTGTCGCGGTGACGGTCTCGATGGTCACCGTCTGGGCGTCGTCCGCGCGCCACTCGGGCTCCCGGCGCACCTGCCATCTGGTCTCGCGGAGGACGCCGAGGATCAGCACGACGAGGGCGGTCCCGGCGAGGTAGTGCGCCAGCATGTTGTGCTCGACGAAGCGGGGGCTGACGAAGAACGCCGGAGGGAGGCCGCGGGCGATGAGCAGGACCGGGACCAGGGCCAGCAGCCCCGCCGCCAGCCGGAGGTACCCGCGCGGGGTGGGCGCGAGGATCGTGGCGATCCCGAGCACCGCCGCCAGCACGAACCCGTAGGCCCCGCCCACGAACGTGAGGACCAGCGTGAGCAGGGCCCACCGCCAGATGGACGGGGGCTCGCCCCTCGTCGGCGTGGCGTCGCCGAGCCAGGGTAAGATCCGCCCCCAGGAGAAGCTCTGCGGCGACTCCTGCCGGGTGTCCGGCGACGCTGCCGGGGCGCTCGCTGCCGCGTCGGGACTCCGCTCGACCGCGGCGGTCACCTCTCCGGGAGCGGCGGTCGTCTCGCCGGCCATGACGGGCGGCCCCTCGGCGCCCGCCGGCGCCTCACCGGCCCCGGCGGGCGCTTCCGGGGCCGGGGACGGAACCAGGGGCTCCCCGGGCTCCACAGGTTCCTCCTGCTCCCTGGTGCCCATGCCCGGGAGAGGATCCCCGACCCCTCGCCGATGGCGGCTCATCGCCACCTTCGCCGGGGCAGGATCAGGAGGACCGAGCCGGCCAGCGCCAGCAGGGAGACGCCCATCGACAGGTTCATCGAGTGCTGGGGGGCGAACGTGACGGTGAACGTGTGGTGACCGGGTGACGTCACCATCCACGCGGTCGAGTACCCGTCCACCAGGATGGGCCGCCCGAGCGACGTCCCGTCCATGGACGCCTGCCAGCGCGGATCGAATCCCTGCCCCAGGACGAGGTAGTACGGCTCGTCTCCACCGTCGGTCGTGATCGTGGTCCTGGTCGGCATGGTGGACGTCACCGTCAGCACCGGAGGCGAGGGCGCGGCCCCTCCGTCCTCGGACGACGGCGGTGCCGGCACCGAGGAGAGGTGGACCTCGTCGAGCCGCCAGTCCCTGACGGGGGTGAGCCGATGCATCCCTGGGGCCAGGGCGATGGCGTCCGACTGGGAGCACGGTTCCAGGGGGATCGGGAGGTCCGCCAGGAGGCGGCCCAGCGTCCCGGAGGACCGCACCGCGACGGGATCGCCGTCGAGCTCGAAACCGGAGAAGCACCCCGCCAGTCGGGCCTTCTCGTTGCTCGGGGCCACCCTCAGCGACCCGATCCGGATCTCGTTCAGCCGGATGGCCCCCAGCCCCGTCGTCCTCGTGATCGTGAGACGGATCTCGTGAACCCGCCGCCTGGTGAACGCGATGGAGGTCGTGCCGAGCCCGAGCCGTTCGGACGTCGGGGGGCCGCCGTTGATCGACAGGCGGACCCGCGAGGCGATGCGCCCGAAGATCGTCCCGCCGAGCGGCCCCTGGTTGACATCGATGTGGTCGATGGCCGCGCCCGGGAACTTGACGTCGATGAACTGGCCGATCGGGGGGCCCACCGGGACCCACGCCGTGTCCACGTCCCCGTCCAGGGTCGCCGAGGCGCGATCGAGGACCCGGCGCCGGGACGACGACGTCGCGATCAGGTCGCTCGGGATGCCCACCAGGTGGTCGATGTCGGCGTCGGAGAGCGTCGCGGCGATCCCGGCGATCGCGGTGAACGTCATCGACCTCGAGTCGGGGATGGAGAAAACGCGGTAGAGGTTCGGCTCCTCGTCGTCGAAGTCCGTGGCCGGCGATCCGCTCAACCGGCCGAGCACGACGTCGAGGGGGGTGTCGGCGAGGGCGGCCTCGCCCGCCTCGCCCAGCCCCGAGGCCGCGTGCGCGAACGACAGGGGCAGCCGGGCGAAGACGTGTACCTGGGCGCCCGGCACGTCGATGCCCCAGAACCCGACCGGGTTGAGGCCGGCCCCCCGGACACCCGTGACGGCCACGGTGAGCGACGTGGTGGTGGTAGGCGTCGGGAAGGGGACGTTCACCAGCGGCTCACCCTCCGGAACAGCTGCCGCGACGACTGCCGCTCCGGCCCGGATGCGAACCTCGGAGATCTGGCGCTGCCCGCCCAGCACCGGCCGGAGCGTCAGCTCCGAGACCGTCGTGGGATGGTCGAACTCGATCGTGACGGCCTGGCCCACGACCGCCCCCAGGCCGCCGCCCAACCATGCCGTGTGCGGGTTGTGATCGAACGCGAACGCGGGCTGGTCGGCGGGAACCGGCCCGAACAGCGATCCGTAGCTCGTCGCGGTGACCGACCTGGCCCCGGACAGGACGGCGACCGTCTGGGTGTCGGATCGATCGCCGAACAGCCCGAAGGACAGGTCGCCGGTGGGCCTGAACGCCTGGGCCGGCCCGAGCGTCGCAGAGTAGTCGCTCCCGGTTCGCCGGAACTGCCAGGCCCGGCGCCGGTTGGTGTCGGTGAGGACGATCCGGGCTCCGGCCTCGATCGCGCCGGCGAGATCGGACGGCTCCATCGCTCCCAGGAAGCGGTACGTCGGGTTCCCCGGGAGGAGGCCGAGGGGGAGGAGCCGAGCCAGCCCGAAGTTGTCGCCGTCGATCAGGACCGTCCCGGCGACGGGCTCGGCGCGCACGATGGGCCGCGAGCCGGAGACCAGATAGCGCTGCAGGGGTGGGAGCTCCCGGTCGAGTCTCGACGCCTCCCCGGTCGTGCCGGGTGCCGACGTGAACTGCCCGGGGAAGCCGTACGAGCCGACCAGGCGCAGGCCGGGCTCGGCCTCCAGGATCCGCGACACGGCCGACGGCCTTGTCCCGCCCCACGCCTCCCATGTCATGTCGTTGCGGACCAGCAGGTCGCGCGCGCCGATGTACCTGGCCAGCAGGGGAACGGTGCCCCGGATGTACGAGCCGTCGTTGAGCGGGACGTCGAGCGCCGCCAGCATGTTGGCGGCGTACGGCGAGCCGTTCGGCACGGTGGCCCGGAGCACCGACGGGCGGGACAGCAGGGAGTCGTTCAGGTCCGTCGGCCCGCGCTTGCCCCACCGGTAGTTCGCGAACTCCTCACCCGGCAGGAACAGTACCCTCGACTGGCCCGACCCGGCGTTCAGGGCCCGGGCGGCCTGGTGCCAGTACCCGGGGACGTCGGTCGATTCCGTTCCGTACAGCTTGCCGGTCCACGCCGGGAACACGGCTCCCAGGAGGGCGGCCCCCACGACCACCAGCGCCAGCCCCCGGACGGGGAGCCGTCGCCGCCGGAGCCAGGGCCACGCCTCGGCCGCCCCCAGGGCCACCAGCAGCACGAGCCCCAGCACGACCAGCGCGCCCACCTTGTTCGTGGTCCGGAACCCGATCGCCGCGGGGAACCGGTCGAACGCCGACTGCAGCGCGTGCCCGAGTGGCGTGGGATTGCTCGGCGGGAACAAGCCCACCATCACGGGCGCACCGACGGCCAGGAGGAGCGCGGCCAGCGCGCGCCCCCGGGCCCGCGACACCAGCGCGCCCACGGCGGCCGCCACGGGGATGGCGAACGTCGCCAGGACCACCCACGGGCTCGTGATGTAGCCCACCGCGTTCGGCAGGAACGGCTGGGCCCCCTGCCGCCCGTACAGGGGCCACAGGCCGAGGAGGCGAACCGTCTCGGCGTACGAGGACGTCGACGCGACGTCGGCCGGACGCTCCGTGGTCACCGCGATGGTCGACGCCGTGCCCCTGGCGGCGAGGGCCGGGACGATCCAGTACGCGGAGGTCAGCAGCAGGAGCGCACCCCCTTTCACCAGGGGCCAGGCGAGCTGCAGGATCGGCGTCCGGAAGGCGACGCGGGCGTAGATCAGGTAGGCGGGCACGCCGAGCAGCAAGAACAGCGGCACGATGCCGGCGTTGAGCCCTCCCATGAGGAAGAACGTCAGGGCGAACGCCGCCGGCCACCGCCAGCTCCGGGGCTCGTCGACGCTCCGGGCGAAGGCGAGCATCATCCACGGGAACAGCGCGTACGGGAGCAGGATCGGCGTGCTGGCGCCGCTCACGATCACGTAGGGGTTCGCGACGTAGAGCAGCGCGGCAGCGATCCGGCCGGCGGGCGTCGACCGGTCGCCGGCCAGCCGGTGGAAGAACCTTACCGCTCCCCACGCCGCGACCAGGAGCAGGAGGGCCCGCCAGATCCGAACGGCCACCCAGGCGGACGCGCCCAGCGAGCGGATCAGGAAGATCACGAACGCGACGGGCGTGATCCCCGTCTGGAAGTTCGATTGGCCGAGGGCCGGGCTGAGCTTCCACGAGAACAGGGACTGCATCAGGACCCGGCCGGGCGCCAGGTACAGCTGCGGCTCGGTGTCCGGCGTGAACGACCCCCAGCGGTTCACGAAGACGGCCAGCAGGATGAGCAGGCCGAGCACCCAGTACACGGCCGCCTCGGCCGTGGGGAGGCCGTCACGCAGGAGGAAGTCGCGAGCGCGTTGCTGCCCGCCCACGCGGGCCGGCACCGCCACGCTCACCCGGCCACGACCTCGGCCGCGGTAACGGTCTCGGACGGGATCGGGGCCCGCCGACGTTCGAGGAGCAGTCCCACGAAGATCATGGTCACGCCGGTCACGAACACCACCCATGCGATCTGGATCACCGAGTGGTGGAGGAGCACCACGACCAGGGTCGTCTTCATCACGACCGCGACGGCCAGCGCCCTGCTCATGCGGGGGTCGCCGGCGGCGATGGCCGAGAACAGCAGGAGGTGGACCAGGGCGAACGCCGTCCCGATCGCCGCGAACAGCCACAGGGCCGAGCCCAGCCCACCGTAGGCCCGGCCGAACACCGCGTTCAGCAGCGGCTGGGAGGCGAGGCCGACGGCCACCACCACCACCAGACAGAGCGCGACAATGGCCAGGAAGGACCGCGCCAGCAGGGCCCGGCGATCCCGCGAGGTCGACAGCCGCGGGAACACCACGACGGTCACGAACCGGGGGGCCCAGTACGTGATCTTCGCCACCACCGAGCCGACGGCGTACAGGCCGGACAGGCGTCGGGGGAGGAAGTGCCGGGCCAGCACGATGTCGACGTTCACGATGACGAACAGGGCGAGGATGCCCGCGCCGGCCGCCGCGATCTCCCGGATCAAGCCCCAGGTCATGCGGCCGCCGAGCACGCCCGGATACACTATCCAGACGCCGGCCAGGCACGCCAGGAGGGCCCCGCCGGCCGCGCCGGCGAGCGCGCCGTCCAGGCCGAGCCCCAGCCACACGAATGCGGCCCCCAGGACGAGCTTCCCGAAGGTCGAGACCAGCAGGATGGCCGCCAGGGCGGTGAACCGCTCCTGCCCCTGCAGCATCCCGCTCACCGCCGGCACCACCGGCGCTACGAGGAGCGTGACCGAGAGCCACATCACCGGGACGATCGACCCCAGGTGGAGGAACCCCTTGATCCACGGGCTTGCCGCAGCCGCAGCTGCCGCCAGAGCCAGCCCCACCAGGATCACGATCCGGAGGACCCCCACCCACAGCGAGCGGACCTCCTCCCCATCGCGGCGGCGGAGCGCCGTGTGCCGCGCCACCACAGTCTGCAGCGCCAGGCCCGGCACCGTCACGATGAACGTCACCGCGAGGAGTGCCCCGAGCCCCCCGTACGACGACGGCCCGAGCTCCCGGGACATGACGACGTGGTAGCCGTAGTTCATGGCGTTGCCGAGAGCCATGGCGACGGCGACGACGATCCCGGCCCTGGCGAGCGACGGGGGGGAGGCTGTTCGTCCTCGGTCGGTGGGATCCGCGGCGCCACCGGCGACGGCGGGGGCCGGGAAGGCGCGGTTCATCCCTCGCGTCCCTTGACGCGCCGTCCCGACAGCGGCAGCAGGCGCTTCACGGCCGAGGTGAGCCGGGGCCGCCCGGCCAGGACCTTCCCCGCCGCGTACGTGACCGGCTCGTATCCGTAGAGGTACGCGATCCGTCGCCACGCCAGTCCCATGTCGGTCCCCTGTCGGGGTACCGACGGGCGGCGGTAGCCGTACACGAGGAGCCCGTTCCACCACTTCGGGTCGAACTCCCGCTCGCTGGGCAGGTCGAACAGCAGCTCGTACCTGGGGTGCGAACGGGCGTAGGCCTGTGACGTGGATCGCACCACCGGCCAGGAGGCGTCGTCGATGACGACGAGGGCCTGGTCGGCCAGGAGCGGTTCGACGATCCCGAAGGCCAGATGGTGGGGGAGCCGGCCGTGGTTCCCGTCGTAGAAGTACACGCCGATCCTGGACCGGAGGGTCCGGTTGCCGTGGAGCAGCCGGAAGCTGTCCCCGACGAGCAGGTGCAATCGGTCGCGGACCCCCCATCGGTGGAGGTTGTCCTCGAGCTCGCGCCGCGTGGACTCGGGATCGACGCCGAACTCCCGGAAGCTCTCGATCGCGTAGAAGCTGCCTCGTTCGTTGTCGAGCATGGCGGCGATGATCGAGAGTCCCTTGAACGAGCCCACCTCCAGGTAGGCCTCGTCGGGGGGGAGCAGGCTCGCAGCGAAGTTCAGCAGGGCGAGCTTGTTCTCGCTGGCCATGCCGGGCACGTCGTCCATGAGCTTCCGGAACCGGCGGTCCACCGGATGGTCCGCCCCGAGATCACCGCCGTAGATGTCGGCGAGTCCCGTCCGAAAGCGGTCGATGTCCACGTGTGTCGTCCCTCCCCCCCTCGTGGTTCCGCGGGTCCCCCATGTTGGCGCATGGTGATCCGTTCGCCAAGCCCGGGGCCGTTCAGCCGTCCGCGCGGCGGGTGGCGAACTCCTTGAGCCGGTCGATCGACTGCATGCGGGCCACGAGACCGGCCGGGGCGAGGACCGACAGGCGCTTCAGCCGGTGGTACCGGCGGTAGTACCGGACGAACGCCGAGTCCTTCGTGAACAGCGCGATGGAGATGAACGGATTCGGGATGACCAGGGCCGCGCCCGCGGCCCGCATCCGGGCGGGTGGCCATTTCGACACGTGGGTCTCGTGGACGTTGCCGAATAGGGCGCCCTGGGGGAACTCCCCGCGCGGCGAGGTCAGGATGCAGTGCGCCGCGACTCGGCGCAGCTGGCGCAGGAGGTCCATGCCCCGGGGGTCCGGAAGGTGCTCGATGACGTCGAGCCCCAGGGCGAGGTCGTAGCTGCCCGACGGGATGCTCGGGAGGATGTCCAGCGCGTCCCCCACCCTGATCTCGTCGTAGATGGTGCGCTGGACGTCGGTCAGGTACCCCTCGAAGATCTCGATCCCGTCCACCCGGAGCCCATCCCCGGCGAACGGCCCCGACCCGCCCACGTACTGCCGAGTGAGCAGGCCGTACAGGCCGTTGCCGATGCCGACGTCGAGGACGCTTCGCGGCTGGAGCCGGACCATCAGGTCGACGATGGTCTCGATCTGCTCGTATCGACTTCCAGGCATCGGGTTTCCTCTCAAGTCCCGGCCACCATGCTGCCACGCGCGGCGTCACCGCACGTCCCCCGGTCTCGCGAAGGTCACCTCCACCAGGCGGATCTCCCCGCCGCGTGCTCCGACCGGGTGCGTGTAGCTGATCGTGACGGTCCGGCCCCCGTCGCTCGCCAGCTCGGGGTGCTCGAACGCCAGGTTGTTCAGCCGGCCGGGGTCGGTGGACCGGCCGGTGAAGGCGGTGACGGGCCGGCTCCATGGTCCCTCGGGGCTCAGGGCGGTCCGCATCTCGACCCGGTTCGTCAGGGCGAGGTTGTACACCGAGAGATACCGGCCGAGCCAGGGGTTCCAGCTCACGGACAGGCCTCCGCTCGGGCCGGGGAGGGTGACGACCGCGGACCCGACCTTGGAGGACCAACCGGAGCCGTCCCAGAACCGATACGCGGACCGCTCACCGATGTCCGTGACCGTTGTCCGGGCCACCCGGCAACCCAACTGCAGGCCCTCGATCCGAGCGCAGCCGTACACGTACACGAGCGCCCCCACCATCACGGCGCCGTTGGCGAAGGACGGGTCTGGGGGCCTGAACACGGGCTCGGGCCTGCGGGCCGCGGCCGACGAGCCCGCCGACACCGTGGCCACGCCCGTGCCGAGGAATGTGTAGTTGAGCGTCCCCGGCCCGACCTTCACCGTCGCGAACAACACGGCCGCTGAGTCCGGGCCGCGCCGGATGATGCTGGTCGGCCACACCGCGATCCGGTCTCCGCTTCCCGGCTGGTTGAACACCTCCTCGGACTCGGTGAACGGGATGAACTGGACCGGCGCGCCGTTCGCGTCCACGGGCCCGTGCAGGACCCGAGGATGGCTCCGATCGCTCCAGGCGGCGGTGTTGGTCCGCAGGAGCGAGCCGTCGACGGCTAGGACGGGAAACAGCGTGTCGCCGAAGGTCCACAGGATCCGTGACCCCAGCTGGATCGACTGCGCGCCGTCCCGGAGCCAGCCGGGGGGTCCGACCAGCGGCCCGATGTCTCGCACGGACTCGACGCGCAGGGGGTGTCCTACGGCCGGCGGGCTCGTTCGAGCCAGTCCGATCGTGGCGGCGACGAGCACGAGCGCGAACAGGACCCTCCGCCACGGCTGGCGGCCCCCCGAACGGCGGGTGGTCACCGGAGGTCCGGCTGGGGGCTCGAGACTCGGGGGTCGGAGGGGCCGAGCCGGCGCGCGATCTCCTCCAGGAGCCGGGCGCCCGGGCCTGGTCCGAAGTCGGACCGGCGAGCCCGCAGGGTGATCGTCGTCCGCTCGCCCACGGTGGCCGCGCCGATCGCGACGCCCGACCTCCCGTGCGCCACCGGCCAGAACGCCAGCGACCGAAGCCCGGGGGCACCCTCGATGCGACCGAGGTTCGAGACCAGGGCCGTCGAGCCCGACCGCCGGGACGTTGCCCGAGCCACCGGCCACGCCGCGAGCGCGGCCGGTCCGCGGACCGGGGGTCCGAACTCCACCGCGCTGGCCCGGAGGGCCGACCTGACCGTTTCCGGCGACCAGGCGTCCACCCGCACGCGCATCCACGTCGACTCATCGGCCAGGGTGAGGCGATCCCCCGGCCTCCGGGAGGCCCCGACGGCGATCTCCATGGGGGCGGTGGCGCCGGCGTGCGCCGCGTTCCAGGTGGTGATCGCCTCCGCCACCGCGGCCACCAGCCCCGAGGTTCCGCCCGGGCTCGCGGCGACGTCCGCGTGGAGGAGGTGATCGCCCCGCTCCCGCATCCCGCCGTCCGGCGCGACCCGAGCCCGGGGGGACACCACGGCGCGGGCCAGAGCGGCCACCGCCACCGGAAGCGACCGGCCGGCGTCACCGGTCTCGGGGACCCCCCGCACGTCCGAGCGCACCGGCGCATCCAGGGCGAGCCCCAGCAGCGCCACGAGGCCCAGCCCGTCCAGCGCCGAGTGGTGGGCGGCCAGGACCAGCCCTGAAGGACCTCGCGCCATCCTGACCAGCGGACGGCCGTCGCGATAGCGCAGATCGGCGAAGGCGTCGCGAAGCCGATCCAGCTCGGACTCGCGCTCCGCCTCGGCCAGGTGAGCCCGGAAGGGGGCCGCCCCCAGGCGCCGACGGAGGTCGTCCATCGACGGCACCGGATCGACCAACGCCTGGAGCACGACGCTCCAGGCGACCTCGGGATGTCCGGAGAGCGCGTTCCAGGCGCGAACCGAGGAGCCCATCTAGCCCGGATTCTATTGGCGGCACCCTGTCGAGCTGACCTGACTCCAGAGGTAGTGATCGCGCTCCTCGCCGAACCAAGGCTTGGAGGCTACTCTCGCTCGGAGTTCACGGGCCTCAAAGCAAGGGCGGTTCCTCAAATGGGATCGTCCTCCTCCAGGGATGATGACGGATCGATCGCAACTCCCAGCGAAGGACATCCGACTGTTGCAACTGAGTGGGAGCGCGATCCAGGTTATCTCCCTCAGCGTGGACCAGCCGTTATCCTGCGGGTTCAGGCCGTTCGGGATGACGATCGGTTCGGCAGGCCCCCGGCTTGGCGTCCGAGATCATGCCGGCTGTACGGTGACAGAGTCGGTTCCGACGTTGTTGGGCATGCTCGGGTCCAATTCCCAAGCCGCCACAGCGGCTGTGTCGCCGAGAGTGCCAGTCGACTGGGGCACCAGCACGAGCGTCACCGATGCGCTCTCTGAAGCGCCGAGCTGGCCGAGGACGCAGATCACGCGGGTTCCGGCTGTGCAACTCCCCTGGCTTGGCGTGGCGCTCTGCAACGTCACGTTGGGAGGAAGGGCATCTGTTACCGTGACGCCCGACGACGTTCCGAGTCCCCCGTTCGTGACAGTGAGATCGAACGTGACCGGCGACCCCACGCTCGCAGGATCGGGTGAACCTGCGACACCGATCGAGAGATCCTCGCGATCGCTGGGGATGGCCCGGGCCCAGGCGGAAGCGATCTTGGCGGCCCCCGAATTGTTCGGGTGGAGAGGGCTCTGATAGTCGACTGCCATATTGAGTTGTACGCTCGGATCCAAGTACAGCAGGCCGTGTTCGAGCGCGACGTCCTCGATCACCTGGTTCCACTGGGTCCGGACATCCTCCGGAATCTTCACCGTCGGGAGAATGCTCCCCAAGTACACGGGGATGCCGGGGAGACGCGACTGCAGTTGGTCGACCGTGGATTCCATCGCGGCGTGGAACTGATCCATCGTCGGCTTGCATCCATAGAAGTCCCCGAGGACGTCGTTGACGCCGAACGCCACGACGACGGCATCCGGCTTCGTGTTCACAACCGTGGAGACACGCGTCTGCCCGTAGCATGTCGCGGAGGTGCCTCCCAGCGCGACGTCAGCCAACCGCAAGCCTTCGAGCGTGGCCAAACGATCGGCGTAGCCATCCGCGGACCCGGTGGGCCCCAGTGTGTAGTTGCCCATGGTGATGGAGTCGCCGTACCCGGCGAGTTCTGGCACCGACTGCGCATCTCCCGGAGATACGAGCGTCCCGGGGCCGAGTCCCGATGTCTGGAGAAGCAGCACACGGTCGAGCTTTAGAGTCCCTGACGTCACCCGCACGGTGAGCTTCGTGAGTCCCCGTGGAAGTCCCCAGTCGATAAAGCGGAACTGCCTGTACTTGCCGGTTGACGCAAGGGTCGTCTTGTACCTGGTCAGCTTGTCGTTCTGCCACGACGAGTACGTGGTGGCGTTCTCCACTAGCTCGAGTTGCACAGCAGAGGCGTTTTCAGCGTAGAAGGTGATGGTGGACCCTGTGGGGACCATCGCGAGCGTGCCGCTCTGGGCGCCCGCGTCGGCCACGAAGGTCACGCTCGAGTAGACAAGCGATGCATGCGTCGAGTTGTAGGCGTTCGAGTTCTGGAGGAACACCCCGCCTGAGTCGACCCACCACGCTTGGATCGACATGCCGCCGGTCGGCCCCGTCTGCGGATCGAGTTCGGGCTTTGTCTTGTTCTTCACCACGATCCTGTGCGTCGCGAGCGAGAGTCCCGTGGCAATCGGATCGACTTCCCAGCACCCGCATGTCGTGGTCGCATAGTGTTTGGCGGTACCCCCGTCGACGGAGACCGAGTAGTCGCGGCCGCGCCCGAGAACGGACATCCAGACGTCGTGACTGTTCCTGGCCTGAAAAGTGGCTGTACCGAGGGGCATCAACTGGGTGAGCGTCTTGGTGGCCGATGCGCTGCAGAACTGGCAGTTCTGCGTGTTCGCCCCCGTGTACACGAAAGCGGGCTGGGCACTTTCGCTGGCGCGGATCGTCGTGGGCCCGTCGCGGGAAACCATCACGGTCGGATCGTCGGTAGGGACGAACCTTGTCCGGCGAGCAGGCAGGCTCGAACGGATCGCATCGCGCGAGATCGCACCTCGCTGTCCACACCCTCCTCAGACTTCGGAAACGGTCCATGGTGTTCCACTCGACCTGGTGGCGTCAATGGCCGCGACTGGCGACGGTAGCGTCGCCTGGACGGCAGCGATGGATGAGAGTCCTCTCCTCTTCCCGGGCGACGCTTGGCCGGTCCTCGCCGACGTCAAGGTCGTTCGTCCGGTGGGGCGCTCCACCTTGACCCCGGCTCCGGGCCGGCCGGTTGGGCGCCCAAGAGGACAGGAGGCACGTAGGCTCGCTCCACAACCGCGAAGTCACGGAGGAAGCCCACGTGCCGACGATCACTGTAACCGTCGAGGTCCCCTGGCCCCACAAGCTCACCCTCGGAAGGCTCGAGCGGGCCGTCCACCGCGCGGCCATGGTGGCGGGTCGCAAAGCCCTGGTCCAGGCCCTGGGAGCGTGGGAAGCCGAGCTCCTGCCCTCGGCTGGCGCCCGCCAGCGGAGGGTCCGCCGGTACCTGCTCACCCGGCTCGGTCCCGTCCGGTACCACCGGTGGAAGACGAGGTCCTCCGGCCGCTACGGCTTCCCCCTGGACAAGGCCATGGGCCTGCGCCCGTACCAGACCACCTCCGCCTGGGTGTGGGAGCGGGCGGCCCGTCTGGGGACGGGGTACCCATTTCGCCAGGCCGCCCGGCTGCTGTCCGACCTGGTGGGAGGACCGATCGATCACCGAGTGGTGTGGCGGCTGCTCCGTCGGGCCGGGGAGCTCCGCCGGGCCCACCAGGAGCGGGCCCGGGCCGAGATGTTCGACGACGGCCTGGCCCCGCCCGAGGACGAGGGCTCCCCTCCCGTCATGGTGGTCACCGAGATCGACGGGGTGGTCCTTCGCCGCCAGCGGCCGAAGGGGCAGATGGAGGCCCGGATCGCCGTGGCTTACAGCGGGAAGCGAGAGGTCTCGGCCACCGCGCGCCACCGCCGCAGGGTGGTCACCGGGAAGGTGGTGGTGGCCGGGCTGTGGGAGGAGGGCTCGGCCGGCCAGGTGATCTACGCCTGGCTCTCCCGCTCCGTCAGGGTGCACCGGGCCCGGCACCTGCTGGTGTCGGGGGACGGAGCGGAGTGGATCCCGGTGCTCGTGCGCAACTGGTTCCCCGACGCGTCCTTCCAGCTCGACCACTACCATCTGAAGGCCCGCCTGCAGCAGGTGGCCGGGGACCCCGCCCGGGCGGCCCGGTGGATCGCCTGGACCCTTCAGGGGCAGTGGCGGAAGGTGGAGCGGTCCATGGCCGACCTCGTCCGCCGGGGGCGCCTGTCTGCCGAGGTGGCCAGGGAGACCCGCTTGTTCCTCGAGCTCAACGCCCCGGCCATCTGGGCCTTCCGGTCCCTGCTCGATGCCGGCGCTCCGGCAGAGCTCTGCACCCGTGGCTCCGGCGTGGTGGAGCACAACGTCGACCTCGTCGCGGCCCGGAGGATGAAGCGCCAGGGGATGTACTGGTCGAGAGACGGAGCCAACGACATGCTCGCCATGCGAGCGCTCGCCGCCGACCCCACGGCGTGGCGGGCATGGTGGGAGGAGGTGAGCGCATAGGACCACTCGTTCGAACCCGGCCCTCCTGGTGAGGGCGACTCTCGCGTCCCCGAACACCGGGGAGGCGAGAAACGCAGAGCGGACCTACTGCCTATTGCGGAACGCTACTACTGGCGACCACACCCCGGGTGTGACGCCAGGAAAGGCCGAGGCTGGCTTTGCCCAGCAGGGCATTGACGGTATGCTCCGCGCGATGCGTCCGGGGGTGGGACCGTGAGATTCAGGCTGCTGGCTGCCCTGTTCGGAGTGGCGGTGCTGACTGCCGCGTGCAGCAACGGCGAGTCGGCCCCCGAGCCGAAGGTCAACGGGATCCTGTCGTTCGACGAGACCTTCACCGGGATCCACAACTCGCTCGACACCGGGACCATCCCGCAGGCCGACCCGTTCTTCGCCTGCGGCTCGCGCACGGCGTCCTACGCGGCCGAGATCGTCACCTCGGGGCCGAGCAATGCCAAGGTCCGGTTCGAGTGGGGGGACGTGGTGCCGGGGCACCAGGCCTACGCGTCCGGGACGGTCACGCAGCTGAACTTCGGGAAGAACGGCGACCTGCCGTTCACCCACCCGTTCGGCGACGACATGACGTTCAACCTGGCGCTCGACGAGCCGTACGCCGCGCTGGCCCAGACCACCGGCCCTGGGCTCAACGGGATCCCGCCGGGCACTCTCCACACGGAGGTCGCGGAGGGGCTCATCCCGCACGACTCCGAGGGGGACTACCTGGAGGGCTTCACGCCGAGCGACGGTGACCGCGTCGCCGCGTTCGGCCCCTGGATCATCGACTGTGGCCACGACGACTTCCACACCGAGATCCACCCCGCCGCCGTGCTGGCGTTCGCGCATGAAGACGGCTCGTCCACCGTCTCCCACGTGTTCTCGGATCCCTACGCGGTGACCCAGTTCTTCACGCCGAAGGCCGACACGGTCGCCCAGTTCGACAACCCCGACCGGTTCACGGATCCCACCACGCTGGTGTTCCCGCAGTACGTCTACCACCTGATCCTCGGGCTCCTGGGGATCGGACCGGAGGAGTACCACGGGACCGGTCCGCTCAAGTCGCACGTGCTCGTCGACGTCAACCGCAACATCAGGGACGTGTCCTGGTACGTCTGCGCGCCCGAGTCCCGGCCGTCCGGGGCGTCGCTGTCGGTGACCTCGAACTTCACGGCCCGGTCGGGCGTCGACATGACGGTGGAACCGGACGACGACCTCGGGTGCGCGAAGGTGACCGTCAATATCGGCCCCGACTACGAGGGGATGCCCCTCACGGTGAACGGGTGCGAGCTCGACTGGGAGATCCTGAACCAGCAGGCCGCGGCGGCCCTCGGCACTCCCGGGCTCGACGTGAAGGCCGCCATCGACGCGCTGGTCCCCAAGGAGATCGTGCCGGAGATCAACAAGAACCCCATCGTGGACTGCTACGACCCGCTCCAGGCGCCGGCTCTCGGGACGTCCGGTGGAGTCACCGTCGACGACTCCCAGCCGTTCCCCTTCTACGGCCAGGTCGAGGTCTCCTGGAAGAGCTAGGCCCCTAGCCGTTCTCGATTTGCGCGGCGGGGTCCGGCTTCGGCAGTATCTACCGCGTGGTAGAGAACGACGGGGGTCGCGAGCCCCCCGCCGCACCGCCGGGAACGGGTGAGGGCGCCGGCACTGGGGAGTCGTCCATCCGGGCGGGGTTGGCCGGGAGGCGCGTCCTGCTGACCGGCGTCACCGGGTTCCTGGGGCAGGCCCTGTTCGAACGGCTCCTGGCCGACTTCCCCGAGACGAGGCTGGCGCTGTTGGTCCGATCGCAGCCGGGGTCGACGGCGGAGGCCCGGGCTCTGGAGCTGCTGACCCGGCCGGCGTTCAACACGGCGCGGTCGCGGATCGGCGCAGACGGGCTCCGGGCCGCGTTCGACGACCGGGTGGAGGTCCTGGAGGGCGACGTCGTCGAGGGGCTGCCGGGGCTCCCGGGGGACGTCGACGTGCTGTTCCACTGCGCGGCGTCCGTCGCCTTCGACGCGCCCATCGACGACGGGTTCCGTTCGAACGTGGTGGGAGCCACCGCGATGTACGAGGCCGTCGCCGCGAGCGGAAGCCGGGCCCACCTGGTCCACGTCTCCACCGCGTATGTGGCCGGGACGAAGAAGGGCGTGATCCCGGAGGCCCCCCTGGCCCACGACATCGACTGGCGGGCCGAGCTGGACTACGCGCTGGCGGCGCGGCAGCGGGTGGAGGAGGCCTCGCGGCGGCCCGAGGTGCTCGACTCGTTCGTGCGCAAGGCCCGGGCCGAGCACGGCCGGGCCGGGCCCCAGGAGGTGGCCGAGCGCGCCGAGTCCCGCCGCCGGGACTGGGTGACGAAGCGCCTGGTCCAGTACGGGCGGGCCCGGGCCCAGGCCCTGGGATGGCCCGACATCTACACGCTGACCAAGGCCCTGGGCGAGCGGGCCGTGGAGGAGATCGCCGCCGAGGCCGGCCTGCCGCTGTCGATCGTCCGGCCCTCGATCATCGAGAGCGCGTACGCCCATCCGCATCCCGGGTGGATCGAGGGGTTCAAGATGGCCGAGCCCATCATCCTGGCCTACGGTCGCGGCGCGTTCCCGGAGTTCCCCGGCATCCCCGAGGGGATCCTCGACGTGATCCCGGTGGACCACGTGGTGAACGCGCTGCTGGCCGTCGGCGCTCGCCCCGTGGAGCTCGGGGCCCGCACCTATCACCACGTGTGCAGCGGCTCCCGCAACCCGCTGCAGTACCGGGTGGTCTACGACCACGTCCGCGAGTACTTCGGCCGGGATCCGCTCCCGGAGCGGGGCCGGGGATTCGTCCGGCCGCCGGAGTGGACGTTCCCCGGACAGCGCCGGGTCGAGCGGCGCCTGCGGACCGGGGAGAAGGTCATCGACCTGGCCGACCGGGTGGTGAAGCGGATGCCCCGCTCGCCGAGGACCCGCAAGCTGGTGGAACGGCTGGACCGGACGCGGGGCCGCGTGGAGTTCCTCCGGCGGTACGCGGACCTGTACGGGGCCTACGTCGAGGCCGAGGTCATCTACACCGACGACCGCACGCTGGAGCTGTACAGGTCGCTCCCGGATGCCGACCGGAGGGACTTCCCGTTCGATGCCGCCGACCTGGACTGGCGGTACTACCTCCAGGACGTGCACTGCCCGGCCATCACGGTGGCCATGCGGTTCCCGGCCCCCCGGCGCCCCGATCCCGAGGTCCGGGTCCGCGAACGCGAGGACGCCGTGGTGGCGGCGTTCGATATGGAGGGCACGATCCTGTCGTCGAACGTCATCGAGTCCTACCTGTGGCTGCGCATGGCCGACCTCCCGGCGGAGGACTGGCCGGGCGAGATCGCCAGCGTGGCCCGGGGCCTCCCCCGGTACCTGTCGGCCGAGCGCCGCGACCGGGGCGAGTTCCTCCGCGCCTTCTACCGCCGGTACGCGGGGGCCTCGGTGGAGGAGCTCCGGCGCCTGTCGAACGAGCAGATCGCCGACATCGTCCTCCAGCGCATCTCCCCCCCGGCCATCCGTCGTATCCGCGAGCACCGCCGGGCTGGGCACCGTACCGTGTTGATCACCGGGGCGTTAGAAGTCTTCGTAGAACCGCTCAAACCCTTATTCGACGAGATCGTCGCGGCGCGCCTGGCCGTGGAGGACGGCCGGTACACCGGGTTCCTGGAGGTGCCGCCCCTGGTCGGTGAGGCCCGCGCCGCGTGGCTCCGCCAGTACGCCGCGGCGCACGGCGCGAACCTCGCGCAGTCCTACGCGTACGCCGACAGCCACACCGACCTCCCGTTGCTGCGGGCCGTGGGCAACCCCGTCGCCGTGAACCCCGACGTGGCCCTGTTCCGCGTGGCCCGCAAGCGCCGCTGGCCGGTCGAGGAGTGGCACGCCTCCAAGGGCACCCCCCGAGTCCTGCTCCCGGAGCCGGTCCGATGAACGGCGTCGTGGTTGCGCTTGGTGCCTCGGCTCCTCCAACTCCGTACTGCGGGGCTCGCGCGTGGCCGGCACGGGGATGCCTACGGTCGGCTCCGGGCGGCGCCCCCCCCTCCGGGCCGCCGCGGTGGTTGCGGTTGGTGTGTTCTATCGGAGCGGCCCGTCGAGTAGGGCCACCCTTCGCCTCCCCGGCACCCCGTGCCGGGTCATTGGTTGAACCCCAGAGAGTGGGTGGCCGCGGCACGGGGGTGATCACCGTCTGGTGGTTGGCTCAACCCACCGCCCGCGCCGCGTCGCCCTCGCCGCGACGAAGAACCAGCGACCAGGAACGGCGCGGCACACGCGTGTGCTCCGTGAACGTGGTGGCCGGATGAAAGCGACCGTACCGGCCGAGGCGCTCGGTGGCGGGAAGGGGCCCGCGGAGACACTTGAACGAGCCGCCATCACGGGTTTGGCACACGGGCGAATTGCTCAAGTGGCGGGAGCGGGAAGGGCCCCCGGCACCGAGACAGGCTCGGCCGAACCACCGCAACCACAAGGGATCGCGGCACACGCGCAATCAAGGGGTTCCCGACAGTGACGTTGGCGCTCGAGCTGTTCAGGTCGGTGCCGCGGTATGTGGCGGCTCGGGCGGTGGGGGATCGGTTGCCGGGGTTGCTGGCGGGGCCGCTCGCGCCGCTTCGGTTGGTGAACCGGGACGGGCCGGCCCTGCCGGCGGAGGCGTGGGGGCGGGTGCGGCCGCGGTTGGCGGGGATCTGTGGGTCGGACCTGGCGACGATCTCGGGGCACTCTTCGTTCTACTTCTCGCCGCTGGTGTCCATGCCGTTCGTGCCGGGGCACGAGGTGGTGGGCGAGCTCATGGACGACGTGGGGGACCTGCCGGTGGGAACGCGGGTGGTGATCGATCCCGTGCTGGCGTGCGCGGCTCGCGGACTGCCGGCGTGCCCGTCCTGCGCGGAGGGCGCCACGGGGCGATGCGACCGGGTGACGGTGGGACACGTGTCGCCGGGGCTGCAGACGGGGTACTGCGCGGACACCGGCGGCGGGTGGAGCGGGATGCTGGTGGCGCACCGCTCGCAGCTCCACCCGGTGCCGGAGCGGATGACGGATACGCGGGCCGTGCTGGTGGAGCCGCTGGCGTGCGCGATCCACGCGGCGCTGCGGGCCCGGCCCGACCCGGAGGCCACCGTGCTGCTGGTGGGGGCGGGGACGCTCGGCCTCCTCACGCTGCTGGCGCTGCGGGAGTTCACAGACGCCGGCCGCGTGACGGTGGTCGCGAAGCACGCCAAGCAGCGCGAGCTGGCCATCGGCTTCGGCGCCACCGACGTGGTGGAGCCCAAGGCCGCGGTCGCGTCGCTCAGGCGGTCCAGCCGGGCGATGAAGCTGAGCCCCGAGAGGGGGATGCCGTACCTCCTGGGCGGGGTGGACGTGGCCGTCGACTGCGTGGGCTCCCGGTCCTCCCTCGACCTGGCCCTCCGCACCACGCGCGCCGGTGGCCGGGTGGTGCTGGCGGGGCTCCCCACCGCGGGGGCCGACCTCACGCCGGTGTGGTTCCGCGAGCTGGAGCTGGTGGGGGCCTACACCAGCGGGGCCGAACGGCTCCGCGACGGGTCCACCCAGCACACGTTCGACCTGGCGCTGGACCTCGCGGCGGACGCCCCGCTGGAGGGCGTGGTCGGGGCCGTGTACCCGCTGCGGAGGTGGCGGGAGGCCCTGGACCACGCGCTGGACGCGGGGCGCCTGGGAACGATGAAGGTGGCGTTCGACCCGCGCGCCGAGGGATGAGAGCGATGAGCAGGCCGAGCGAGAGGACGATCTGAGATGCCGAGACCGGGGTTCGTGCTGGAGGTGGACGAGCGCACGCCGCCGCTGCTCGTGCACCAGGGCGAGGGGTTCCGCCTGCAGAAGTTCCCGCTGGGGGCCCGGGTGGTGTACCCGCCGGATTCCCTGCCGGGCCTCCCGGACCCGAACGCGGCCGTCCGCAACGCGCTGCTGGACCCGATCGGCACGGAACCGCTCCCGGAGCTCCTCCGGCCCGGGATGAAGCTCACGATCGCGGTGGACGACATCTCGCTGCCGCTCCCCCCGATGAAGGCCCCCGACGTCCGCCAGCGGGTCCTGGAGAGCGTCCTGGAGATTGCGGCCCGGCGGGGCGTGGACGACGTCCGGATCGTGATGGCCAACTCCCTGCACCGCCGGATGACCCCCGTCGAGATGAAGCACGCCGTGGGGGAGCGCGTGTACCGCTCGTTCTGGCCGGAGGCCCTGTCGAACCACGACGCCGAGGATCCCCAGGGCATGGTCACGGTCGGCGAGACCGACCGCGGCGAGGTGGTCGAGATCAACCGCCGGGCCGCCGAATCGGACCTGCTGGTCTACGTGAACATCAACCTGGTGGCCATGGACGGCGGCCACAAATCGGTGCCGGTGGGCCTGGCCGGGTACCGCTCGCTCAAGCACCACCACAACGTCCACACCATGCTGCACTCGAACAGCTACATGGATCCGCCGCGCAGCGCGCTGCACTCCTCAGCCGGGCGGATGGGCCGGGTGCTGGCCGAGCACCTGAAGATCTTCACGATCGAGACCACGCTGAACAACGACACGTTCCCCTCGCAGATGGGGTTCCTGAACAAGCGCGAATGGGAGTGGTCGGCGAAAGACCAGGCCATGTGCCTGGGCGCCAAGCGGGCCAACGAGAAGGCCCCGGCCCGCATCCGGCGCGAGCTCTTCCGGCGGATCGAGGCGCCGTACCGGGTGACCGGCGTCCACGCCGGCGAGACCGAGGCCGTGCACAAGGAGACCCTGGCGAACGTCCACCGCCAGCAGCTCACCGAGGTCCAGGGCCAGGCGGACGTCATGGTCGTGGGGCTCCCGTACATCTGCCCCTACAACGTGAACTCGATCATGAACCCGATCCTGGTGCAGTGCCTGGGGCTCGGCTACTTCTTCAACATGTACCTGGGCAAGCCGGTGGTCCGGCCCGGCGGCGTGATGATCCTGTTCCACCCGGTGCCCTGGGAGTTCCACCAGGTCCACCACCCCAGCTACGTGGATTTCTTCGAGGAGGTCCTGGCCGAGACCACGGACCCGCAGCAGATCGAGGCGAAGTTCGAGGAGCAGTACGCCACCGACCCCTGGTACATCCACCTGTACCGGAACAGCTACGCGTACCACGGCGTGCATCCGTTCTACATGTGGTACTGGGGCGCCCACGCCATGGACCACCTGGGCGACGTCATCTTCGTGGGGGCGGACCGGAAGGCCGTGAGCCGCATGGGGTTCCGGACGGCCTCGACGTTCGCCGACGCGCTGGAGATGGCCGGGGAGACCGTGGGGTCCTCGCCCTCGATCACGTATCTGCACTCGCCACCCCTGACCCTCGCGGAGGTCCGCTGATGGCGTCCTCCCTGCGCTCCGACCTGGAGCTGTTCGCCAAGGGGTGGCGGTGGGGGAAGCGCCCGCTGGCGCCGCACACCGCGCGGCCCTTCCAGCCGTCGCTGGAGCCGAAGGAGTTCCCCACGGCGTGGGCCCGGACCAGGCCGGCCAAGGCCGCGCGGGCGTTCCTGCAGAGCGCGCTGCTGAAGCCGGTGGTGTGGAACGAGACCGGCGTGCGGGTGGAGGGCCTCGACGTGCTGGAGGGCCTGACGCCGCCGGTCCTGTTCGTCAGCAACCACTCCAGCCACCTCGACGCGCCGCTGGTGCTGTGCTCCCTGCCGCCGGCCTGGCGGGAGCGAACGGCGGTCGGGGCGGCAGCCGACTACTTCTTCGACGTATGGTGGCGGGCCGCGTCCACGGCGCTGATTTTCAACGCGTTCCCCATCGAACGGCAGGGCTCGCGGCGGGGGACCAGCACGGCCAAGAGGCTCATCGAGGACGGGTGGAACCTCGTGGTGTTCCCCGAGGGCACCCGATCCCGCGACGGTTGGGTGCAGCGCTTCCGCCACGGGACGGCCCGGCTGGCCGAGGAGACCGGTGTGCCCATCGTCCCGGTGGCCATCCGGGGGGCCTACGCGGCGATGCCCCGGGGCCGGGCCTGGCCCCGGAAGGGGCGGTTCCCGGTGTCGGTTCGCTACGGCGAGCCGATCCATCCGGAGCCGGAGGAGGACTTCCGCAGCGTGGCCGGCCGGGTCATGCAGGCGGTGGCCCGGCTGTGGGACGAGGACGCCACGGACTGGTACCGGTCGCTCCGCCGCGAGTCCGAGGGGCTGACGCCGCCGCCCTCCGGCCCCCAGGCCGCCCGGTGGCGCCGGATCTGGGAGGCGTCGCGGCCGCTCCCGAACCGGGTCCAGCCCAGGGTCTGGGCTCCCAGGAAGTCGCGGGTCTGAGGTGGGATGACCAGGTCCGGCGGCGCGGCCACCCGGCGGAGATTGGTGGAGGAGGCCGTGCGCCGGTTCGGCAAGGCCGGCTACGACGGGACCAGCCTGGACGCCGTGGCCACCGCGGCGGGGGTTCGCAAGCAGACCCTCCTGTACTACTTCCCCACGAAGGAGGCCCTGCTGGAGGCGTGCGTCGGCGAGGTCAGCGCCCGGGTGGGGACCGCGCTGGCCGAGGCCCTGGCGGCCCAGGAGAGCGAGTCGGAGAAGGCCCAGACGGTGATCCGGGCCGTGTTCGGCATGGCGGAGGAGTGGCCGGAGTTCCCCCAGTTCATCCGGGAGGCCGCCCGGATGTCGCCGGCGATCATCACCCAGTTCGCCGCCGGCCTGGAGCCGCTCCGGCAGCGGGCCCTGTCCTTCCTGGACCGGGGGATGGCCAGCGGGACGATCCGCCGGCAGGACCCGGCCCTGCTGCTGTTCACCCTGTACACCGCCGTGGTTGGCTCGATCACCGAGGCCGGGGTCCTGCGAGCGGTGGTGGGAGAGGATTCCTCGCGGACCGCGCTCCGGCGCCGGGAGCAGGAGGTGCTGGCATTCGTACGCAGCGCCATGGCACCATCGGAGGCGGCGGCCGAACCCGAGCACGCCGCGACCTGACCAGGGGGGAGGAACCCGAGATGCACAGCACCCGAACCGGTTCACGCCGCGCCCGGACGGTGGCGGCGTCCGCCGTCCTGGCGACCGCGCTGGCCATGCTGCCGGCCGGACCCGCCCACGCGGCGTTCCCCGGGTCGAACGGCCGGATCGCGTTCGAGAGCGGCAGGACCGACGAGCTCGACATCTACACGGCGAAGCCGGACGGCTCGGACCTGAAGCGGATGACCTCGGGGCTCGCCGAAGACCACCGGCCCAGGTGGGCCCCCGACGGCAGTCAGATCGTGTTCTGGCGGGGGATCGGCGACGGGCCCGGCGACATCTGGATCATGGACGCCGACGGGTCGAACAAGCAGCAGCTCACGTCGGGACCGGCGAACGACGAGGACCCCGCGTTCGCCCCCGACGGGGAGCACATCGTGTTCTGGCGGGCCAAGCCCGGCGACGACGCCGACCTGCACGTGATGAAGGCCAACGGCACGAACAAGCAGCGGCTGACGTTCTCGCCGGCCGACGACATCGCCCCGTCATGGTCCGTCACGAACGTCATCGCGTTCACCAGCTTCCGGACGGGCAACGGCGACGTGTACACCGTGCACCCGAACCGGAGCGGCCTGAAGCGGGTGACCACGAAGCACTCTCCGGACCTGTACCCGGACTGGTCGCCGGATGCGGTGCGGCTGGTGTTCTTCACCGAGGGCGGCGGGGGCACCACCACACGCGAGGTGTGGCGGATCAAGGCCGACGGGACCAAGCTCACCCGGCTCACGAACAACCACGTCGACGACTCGTACCCATCGTGGTCGCCGAACGGCAGGCGCGTCACGCTGCAGCGCGACGTCCGGGAGGGCGACCTCGACTTCTACGACGTGTGGACGATGAGGACCAACGGGACCGACTTCCGGCGGGTCACCCACGACGCGTTCGTCGACGGCGTGCCGAACTGGCAGCCCGCGTGAGAGCTCGGGGCCTCACGGGACGGGGATGCTCTGCGGGAACCGGAAGAAGTTCTTCGGGTCGAACTTCCCCTTGACCTTCTTCAGGCGGGGGAAGTTCGTCCCGTAGTACGCGTGCTCCCAGTCTTTCAACGTGGGGTCGATGTAGTTCTGGTAGGCGAACCCGCTGGCGGAGGCCTTCATGGCGGCGTGGAACGCGTCGAGCCAGGCGACGTTCGCGTCGATGGTCTGCTGCGAGGCTCCATCGGCCCAGTGGGCCGTGTACTGCGCCAGGAATTTCGAGTTCCGGTGGACGAACGCGGTGGCGTCGGCCGCCACGCTGTTGATCGCGCCGCCGAACGCGTCGAGCCCCACCCCGCCGCCCCCGCCGGCCAGCTGGGGGTTGTCCCCGCGGCTCTCGATGGAGTGGAGCAGGGCCTGGATCCCCGCCGGGGGGAGCTTCGCGTTGAAGAAGTCCGACCGCGCCACCTGAGACTCCCGGCTCAGCTTGCCGTCGGGGTTCTGGGTCGGCAGGTGGCATTCGTCCACGGTCATACCGGAGCAGCCAGCCTCGAGGAGCATGAGGTCCATGTAGGTCTCGGTGGAGACGTCGTCGGTCGACGGCGCCGAGCCCACGGCCGTCTTGAGCTTCGCCAGCTGCGTGGTGAGCGCCCACTGCGAGCCGACGTACACCCCGGACACCGAGATCGACGGAGAGCCGGCGGCGTACCGGAGGTGGCAGTTCGACCACAGCTCCTGGGGCGCGGTCGGGGCCCATCCCTGCCACCCCGCCACGACGTGGGCGGCCTGCGACCACGGCCACGCGTAGAAGAACCGCGCCAGGTGGGTCAGCGGATGGACCCGGAACGTGAACCGGGTGACCACGCCGAAGTTCCCGCCGCCGCCGCCCCGGCAGGCCCAGAACAGGTCCTGGTGCTGGTTCGGGCTGGCGGTGAGGACGGCGCCATCGGCGGTGACGATCCGGAGCGAGACCAGGTTGTCGCAGGTCAGCCCGAGCTTCCGTCCCATCACGCCCTGCCCGCCGCCGAGCGTCACGCCCGCGATGCCCACCGTCGCACACGAGCCCGCCGCGAAGGCCATGCTCTTCGCGGCCGCGGCGGCGTAGACGTCGATGGTTCGGGCGCCGGCCCCCACGATGGCGGTCCTCGCGGCGGGGTTCACCGAGACGTGCGACAGCCTGCCGACGTCGCACACCAGCCCGTGGGACGTGGAGTACCCGGCGTAGCTGTGGCCTCCCGACCGGGCGGCGAAGCCCATCACGTGCTGCCGGGCGAAGTTCACCGACCGCTGGACGTCGGCTTCCGAGGCGGCCCCAACGACACCCGCGGGGTGGATCCGGTCGAACCGTGGATCGAACAGCTGGTGCGCGGCGGGGTAGCCGGCGTCGCCGGGCCGGAACAGCTGCCCGTCGAGGCTCTGTCCGAACGCGGTCCACGCGGCCTGGGTGGCGGTGCCCGGATCGAACGGTGAGCCGGCGGCCGTCGGGCTGGTCGGCGGCGCGACGTTCCGGCCCCCGGACGTGCAGGCAGCGGCAAGCGCCGACAACCCGGCGGTGCCGAGGGCGGCGCGACCGGCCCACCGAAGGAACTCCCGCCGGTCCACGGCCGGCCGATCCTACGCCGAAGCAAGCCCGAGCAGTAGGGAAAGCGATCCGGGCCTTCGCTCGCATTTGGGCCGTCTTGACCGGCGTGCCGCCAGATCGCGTTCACGCCTCACCACCGGCCCCCACTTCGACACCGGCCCGGCGTTCTCCCCCACCGGCAAGCGCATCGTCTTCAGCACCGACCGCGGCAGCGACTTCTTCCCCCACCTCTGGGTCATGAAGTCCGACGGCACCGACCGCCACCTCCTCTACGGCACCCAGTTCGCCGAAAGCACCCCCGACTGGCAACCCCGCTCCAACTGACCGGGTCCCTGCCCTCAAGCGGTCAGGTGTGATCACGCTGGCGTGCGCGAGCGTTCGTAAATGTCACTAGAACCTGCTAGGGTCCGCGCATGCCACGCGCAGCCGCGGTGTACTGCCGGATCTCCGACGACCGCGAAGGTCGGCACCTGGGCGTGGCCTGCCAGGAGCAGGACTGCCGCGCTCTCGCCGCTCGACTCGGGTGGCAGGTCGCCGAGGTGTACGCCGACAATGACCTGAGCGCCTACTCCGGGAAGTCCCGCCCCGCCTACCGCCGGATGCTCAACGACATGAAGCAGGGAGACCGCGATGCCGTCCTCTTCTATCACCAGGACCGCTTGGTCCGGCAACCGCGCGAGCTGGAGGAGTTCCTCGACGTCTGTGCTGCCGCCGGCGTCACCGACGTCAAGTCCGTCACCGGGGAGTTCGACTTCGCCAACGACTCGCACGTGTTCGTCGTCCGCATCCTCGCCGCTCACGCCAACATGGAGAGCCGTGACAAGAGCCGCCGCATCCGACGCAAGCACCAGGAGCTCGCGGAGCACGGCAAGGTGAGCGGCGGAGGGACTCGCCCCTACGGCTACACGGACGACCGCCGCCGCAAGCGCGAATCCGAGGCCAAGATCATCCGGGAGGCCGCCAAGCGCATTCTGGCCGGTGAGTCCATCCGCTCCGTCTGCCGAGACCTGAACGAGCGCGGCGTGACCACCGTGACCGGCAAGCCCTGGCACCCGTCCGGCCTCCGCCGGGTCCTGGTGTCCGCCCGCATCAGCGGTCAGCGCGAGCACCACGGGGAGATCGTGGCCCCCGCCGAGTGGCCCGCGATCATCCCCCCAGAGGACACGGCGAAGCTCCGGGTGCTCCTCGACGCTTCGCGCCGAGGAGCCTCTCGGGCCCCCCGCCGTTACCTGCTGGCCGGGATGCTCCGATGCCATGCCTGCGGAGCCACCCTGGTCTCCCGTCCCCGCTCCGACGGTGAACGCCGCTACGTCTGCGCCACCGGTCCCGGGTTCTCCGGGTGCGGAAAGACCGCCATCCTCGCCGCCGCGCTCGAGGTGTTCCTCGCGGAGGCCGTCCTCGACCGGCTCGACACCCCGGAGTTGGAGGCTGCCCTCCGCGGCGAGGCCGCCAAGGACGCCGAGGCCGCCGCCATCCAGCACGACCTCGACCAGGCTCAGGGTCAGGCTCAGGACCTCGCCACGATGTGGGGAGCCAACGAGATCTCCCGCGCCGAATGGCTGAGTGCCAGGGCTCCCATCGAGCAGCGCATCCAGCAGCTGCGTCGGGACCTGTCCCGGGCGACCAGGACCACCGTGCTCAGCGACTACATTGGCAGGACCGCGACCCTCCGGAGGGAGTGGGAGCACCTCGACCTGTCCCGTCAGCGCCCCATCGTCGAGGCCGTGCTCGACCACGTCACGATCGGACCGGCCCGCCGCGGCCTGAACCGCTTCGATCCCGACCGCGTCCATCCCGCCTGGAAGTTCTGAGGTCCGCGGTCGCCGTCGACAGCACCTCCACCACCTGGGCGATGACGCCCGGGTCGGTGACCTTCACCGGCAGCCCCTGCTCCTCGCAGGTCCGCCGGACCCACTCACGGGCCTCCTCCCGGAGCGCCGCGCGGTTCAATTCCATGACGCCCACACCGCCGGCGGACCGCGCCACCCCTGCTCCGTGTCCGAATGCCACACCACGACCGGACGCCACCCCATCGCCTCCGACGCCCGGTCGAGCACGTCCTCCACCCGGGTCCCCACGAGTTGCATGGACTCCGGCTCGAACCCCCGGGCCAAGTCATACCGGTGCAGCCCCGGCACCCGTTCGTGGTCGAAGTCCTTGCCGACGTCCTTCGCCAGGTACAGCGACCCGGCCCGCGCCTCCGCGAGCGTCCCCGACCCCACCGGGAGGTTCCCCAGGAGCTTGATGTGGACGAACCCCCGCCCCCATGCCTCCCGGATGTCGCCGACCTTGATGTACCGCCCCACCGCGAAGTGCGCATGCAGCCCGTGGCCGCTCCGGTGCCACTCCGGCACCCACATGTACGGGAACGCCTCGCCGCCCTGAGACCGCCGGAGCCTGCGGAAGAACGCCCCTATGTGGCCCCGGAACTCCCCTGGGTCGTGGCACCCCTGGCCCGCGTAGGTGACCGTCCCCAGCCGGTTCAGCCGGTTCGCCGTGCCGTATCGCCGCAGCTTGCCCCTGGCCCGACGAGCCGCCTCCGACGACGAGCGCTCCGGATCGTCCTCCCACTCTGGATCCCCGCCGCCCGAGCGGCGGTCCAGGCCGAACCGCACGCACCCGCCCGCCTCACCCGCTGCCGGGTACAACGAGAGCGCCCAGTAGGCACGGCCAGACCTGACGATTTTCGTTGCAGATTCAAGTGAAGAACGGCCAGAACTGCCGGAAGTGGCACTAGGTGCGCGCACATCCGCCAGGTCCGGCATCGCGGGTCCCTCAGCCGTTCCGCTTCCGCTGCTTCGCCGCCGCCATGTAGCCCTCGCGGTCCAGTGTCACCCCGGCCATGACGAAGGTGTCGGGGTGCTCGCCGTACACCAGGCGGAACCACTTGATCTGGCGGTAGATGGTCCGCTCGCTCATCCCGAGCTCCTGCAGGCCATCGAAACCCCCGTGGAGGTGCCACACCAGCCAGAACCCCGCGAGGTCGGCGGCCTTGTTCACCGAGTACCGTCCGACAGCGGGCTCGACGAGCGGCAGGAGTGCCGCGTTGACCGCCTTCGAGTAGCCCTCCCAGGCCCGTCGAGCGATCCCCTTGCCCTCCCGGGAGTCCATCTTGTCCGAGCGGAAGTCCGTCATAAGTTCCTCCTACTGCCACTCTAGACAGTAGGGGAGACACGGACAAGGCCGCCGGCTGCCGGTCGCCGCTTCCCGCGACCTCCTTCGTCCGCCGCGGGTCCCCTGCGCCTGGATCGATGCGGGCAGCCCGAGGGCGAACCCCCGGCTGCCGGCTCAGAGGTCAGGTGTCAAGGCTTGCCCTGGCGTGCATCAGCGTGCGTCAATCCCTTCAGGTTTTGAGCTCCCCACGCTCTATACAAGTGAGTGCATGATCGAAGCGTGCGGACGAGCGACGTGCTCGCGCAGGAGCGCTTGTACGGGGAGGAAGGCCCGAAGCTC
>WNFU01000991.1_pt1 | contig 39854 bp, 39 predicted proteins | sample 5400121 | NCBI WGS metagenome assembly WNFU01 (sample SAMN13153360, study PRJNA577476) | soil metagenome | isolation source: 100 cm soil or saprolite under grassland replicate 1 | place: USA:California | collected 2016-06-15
GCGACGGGGAGATCGGCCGTGCCGGCGGCGGCGACGACGATGAGCCCTACTCCCCCACCGGGCTCCGGGCGGACGATCAGGAGCCGCGCCTCAGCGTGATAGATATGGGGGAGACCGGCCTCGGCGACGGCGCGGGCGACGGCCTGGTCGGCTCGCGTGGCGAGGACATTGGCGTGGTGGTCGGCGAGGCGCCTCACGATCGCGACCACTTGCGCGGGAGTCTTGCCGGGGCAGAACACGGCCTCGGGAGCACCCCCGCGCAGGGCCCGGTGGTGGTCCACCTTGGCGAACCCGAGATCCTCGTACGGCAGCCTTCGGAGCTTCCTGACCGCGGCGTCGACGTCGATGCGCCCGGCCTGCAGGTCTTCGAGTAGGGCTCTGACGGCTTCCCTATCCACCGCTCGCTCTCGGCGGCCGCTTGAGCAGAAGATTCGCGCTTCCGGATTGAAACCCCGCGAGGTCGACGGCGACGTAGACGTAGCCGAGCTCGCGGAGACGCGCCACGATGGCCTCGCGGCGCCCGTCCTCCCAGAGCCGAGCGATCTCGTCGTGAGAAACCTCGATCCGGGCCAGGCGGTCGTGGTGGCGCACGCGGAACTGGCGGAAGCCGAGCGAGCGCACGAACGCCTCGGCGGCATCCACCTGGCGGAGCTTCTCGGCGGTGATCCGGTCGCCGTACTGAAAGCGCGAGGAGAGGCACGCGAACGAGGGCTTGTCCCACGTGGGCAGCCCGAGCTCGCGCGAGAGCGTCCGGATCTCCTCCTTCCACAGTTCGGCCTCGATCAGCGGCGCTCTCACGCCCCGCTCCCGCGCGGCTTGCATGCCCGGGCGATGGTCTCCCAGGTCGTCCATGTTCGCGCCGTACACGAGCGCCCGGCACCCCTCGCGCTCGGCGATCGGCGCCAGTCTGGTGAACAGCTCCTCCTTGCAGAAGAAGCAGCGGTTCACCGGGTTCCGGGCGTACTCGGGATTCTGGAGCTCCTCCGTGCGCACGACCAGGTGCCGCATGTCCAGCAGCGCGCCGAGCCGTCTCGCCTCGTCGAGCTCGCTGGCCGGATAGGTTTCGGAATCCGCGGTCACCAGGACCGCGCGCTCGCCCAGAGCATCCTTCGCGGCGCGCGCGAGAAGCGTCGAGTCGACGCCGCCCGAGAACGCGACCACCACGCTGTCCATCTCGTGCAGCAACGCCACCAGGCGGTCGTACTTGACCCGTGTCATCCGCTCCATTCCCCCGGTCGCCTCCTCGGCCGAACCCGCATTACGGCTCGACTCGGATCAGCTCGTGGAACGCCGTGTAGCGCTCGGCGATCTCGGCGGGCTTGAGTCGCGTCAAGCGCTTGAGCGAGAAGTCCTCGACCGTGAACGACGCCATCACCGAGCCGTAGACGATCGCCCGCCGCATCGCGGCCGCGTCGACCCGGTCCTGAGCGGCGAGGTAGCCCATGAACCCGCCCGCGAACGTGTCGCCGGCGCCCGTCGGATCATAGACCGAGTCCAGCGGGTACGCCGGAACGAAGAACAGCGCGCCTTCGGTCATCAGGAGCGCACCGTACTCGCCGCGCTTGACGACCACGGTCCTCGGCCCCATCGCGGCGATCGCCCGCGCGGCGCGGATGAGGTTCGGCTCGCTCGCCAGCTGCCGTGCTTCGCCATCGTTGATCGTCACGACGTCCACTTCGGCGAGGACCTGCCGCAGCGCGTCGCGCTTGCCCTGGATCCAGAAGTTCATGGTGTCGAGCGCCACGAGCCGCGGACGCTCCTTCATCTGACGGAGCACGTCGAGCTGAAGCTCGGGATCGATGTTCGCGAGGAACAGGTACGGCACGCGGCCCAGCCCATCTCCGAGCACCGGTCGGAACTCGGCGAAGACGTTGAGCTGGGTCTCGAGGGTCTTCGCCTCGTTCAGGTCATAACCGTACTCGCCCGTCCACCGGAACGTGCGTCCCTTGGAGGCCTGCAGCCCGCCGATGTCCACGCCACGGTCCTCGAGGAGTCTCAGATGCGACTCGGGGAAGTCCTCGCCCACGGTCGCGACCAGGCGCACCTGGGTGAAGAAGCTCGCCGAGTAGGAGAAGTATGTCGCCGAGCCGCCGAGCGCCTCGCGGACCTTGCCGAAGGGTGTCTCGACGCTGTCCAGGGCGACGGAACCGACGACCAGGAGGTCAGCCACGGGGTGATTGTAGCGGGGGAAAGTACTTGTCGAGCAGAAGTCCCAGCTTTTTTCGAGTCGCCGGCGGGAAGGCTTTCTGGTTGGTGATCACGGCGTTCCGGAGGAGGCTCGGGCAGGCGCACTCGCGCGGCGGCGCGATCGCCGGGATCACTCGCCGCAGCACGTCCTTGGCCGTCGCGACGTTCTTCAGGAGGTTCTGGATGACCGTCTCGACCGACACGGTCTCGTGGGTCTCGTGCCAGACGTCGTAGTCCGTGGCGAGGGCGAGCGTCGCGTAGCACAGCTCCGCCTCCCTCGCGAGCTTGGCCTCGGGCATGTTGGTCATCCCGATCACGTCGACGCCCCATCCGCGATAGATGCGCGATTCGGCCTTGGTCGAGAACTGCGGCCCCTCGATGCAGATGTAGGTCCCGCCCCGGTGGACGGTCGCGCCCGTCTGGTTCGCCCCCTTCTCGAGCGCCGTGGCGAGGTCGGGACACACGGGCTCGGCCATCCCCACGTGGGCGACGATGCCGGCGCCGAAGAAGGACGACACGCGGTGTCGGGTCGCGTCGAAGAACTGATCCGGGATCACCAGATCGAGCGGTCGGATCGCGTCCTTCATGCTGCCCACGGCCGAGATCGAGATCACCCACTGGGCACCCAGGAATCGCAGGCCCCAGATGTTGGCGCGGAAGTTCAGCTCGCCTGGTGTGACACGATGGCCCCGACCGTGACGCGGCAGAAAGACCACGCGCCGTCCGGCGAACCGGCCCACGCAGTAGGCGTCGGATGGGGAACCGAACGGCGTGCGGACTGTCTGCCACTTGACGTCGGTCAGCCCCTCGAGCTCGTAGAGCCCGCTGCCGCCGATGACACCGATCGCCGGGTCGCTCCGGGGTTTCACCCGGCCGCTCGCACGGTCCCTGCCATCTCGAGCTCTCCGCCGGCGCGGTCCCCCCGCACCCCGGTCACCCGGACGCGAGCGAGGTTTCGCATGAGCCGTTCCGGGCCCGGGAAGACCACTTCGACGTAGTTGCCGGTGAGCCCGACGAGCGAGCCCGTCGTCCGGTCTTGTGTTTCCAGCACGAGCACGTCCTCGAGGCTCCCGATGAGCCCCCGACGGAACTCGTCGCTCTTCGCCCGGCCTACATCGCGCAGCACCCGGCTCCTGCGTGTGATCGTGCGTGGGTCGAGCTGCGCCCCGCGCCGGGCGGCCTCGGTCCCCTTTCGCGCCGAGTACGGAAAGACGTGCAGGTAGGAGAACGGGAGCTCCTTGACGCATGATACCGTGTCCGCGAAGTCCTCGTCCGTCTCGCCCGGGAAGCCAGCGATGACGTCGGCGCCGAGCCCGAGCCCGGGGCGCGCCGCGGCCAGGCGCTCGACCAGAACCCGGTAGATTCGCGTGTCGTACGGCCGTCGCATCAACCTGAGCACCCGCGTGCTGCCGCTCTGCAGGGGGATGTGGAAATGGGGAGCCACCACGGGCGACGCCGTCACGATCTCGACCAGCTCTGGGGTGAAGTACGCGGGGAGCAGCGAGGAGAGCCGAACCCAGCGGAGCCCGGGAATCTCGACGAGCAATCGCAGCAGGGCGGCAAGGCTCGTGCGGGGAACGAGGTCCGCGCCGTAATGACCCAGGTCCACGCCGGTGAGCACGACTTCGGGGTGCCCGGCTCCGACGAGAAGACGGGCCTGGTCGAGGACCACGTCAGGCTCGAGACTCCGGCTGGCGCCCCGCGCGAGCGGCACCACGCAGAACGCGCACCGGTGCTGGCAGCCGTCCTGGACCTTCAGGAACGCGCGCGAGCGACCGTGCAGCCGGGCGACCGGCGCCACCTCGACCGTCCGGGCTCGCGCGATGTCGGAGACGTACGTCTTCCCGGCGACGACGCGGTCGAGGAGATCGGGAAGACGATCCTTGTCTCCGTTGCCGACGACCAAGTCGACCTCGCTCATGGCGGCGACATCGCCCGGGCTCGTCTGAGCCCAGCATCCGGTGACGACCAGCTTCGCGCCGGGGCTCACGCGGGCCGCGCGGCGGATCATCTGGCGGTCGGAGAACTCGGCGCGCGCCGTGACCGTGCACGTGTTGACGACGACCACGTCCGCGGGCTCGTCGAAGTCCACGGTCGTGAACCCGCGGGCCTCGAGCAAAGTCTGGAGCTGCTGCGTGTCCACCTGGTTCAGGCGGCACCCCAGCGTCGCGAACGAGACGGTTCGCGCGGTGGTCAACTCAACTGCTCGCACTCAGGCTCGTGACCCCCGCCGGTGACTCCCGGAGCTGACCGCAGGCGGCGCCGATGTCCTCGCCCTTGCTCCACCGGACCGTCGTGGTGATCCCGGCGTCCAGCAGGATCGACTGGAACGCGAGGATCCGGGCCAGCGGCGGACGGCGGAAGCGCGCCCCCTCCCAGTCGTTGAACGGGATCAGGTTGACCTTGGCCTTGACACCGCGGAGAAGGCGCGCGAGGCGTTGCGCGTCGTCGGACGTATCGTTGACGTCCTCCAGCATGACGTACTCGAAGAATACCCGCTGGCGCGCGGCCAGTGGGTAGCGCTTGACGGCGGCGAGCAGCGCGGCGAGATCGAAGGACCGGTTCACCGGCATGAGCCGCGACCGCACCTCGTCGGTGGTCGCGTGCAGCGAGATCGCCAGGTTGACCCTGAGGTCCTCGCGGCCGAGCTTGTCGATGCCGGGGACGAGGCCGACCGTGGACACGGTGATGCGGCGCGGCGAGTATCCGACACCGAGCTTCGCGTCGGTGAGGATCCGGAGCGTCGTGACCAGCGCCGCATAGTTCGCGAGCGGCTCGCCCATGCCCATGAAGACGATGTGGGTCGCGCGCCGGCTGTCCTTGTCGAGCAGACGGTTGGCGGCGAGGATCTGCCCCACGATCTCGGCCGCGGTCAGGTTTCGCTCCAGCCCCATCACACCGGTCAGGCAAAAGCCGCACGCAAAGCCGCAACCCACCTGGGTGGACACGCACAGCGTGGTCCGGTCGTCATCGGGCATCAGCACCGAGCTGATGCGGCTCCCGCCGTGAAGCACGAAGACCAGCTTCTGGCTTCCATCCTGCGAGGGGGTCAACCGTTCAGGCTCGGGGACCTCGACGACGACCCGCTCGCCGAGGCGCGCGCGGAAGTCCTTCGGCAAATCGGTCATGGCCTCCAGGTCGAAGACCGACTTCCGAAAGATCCACGTCGCCAGCTGGCGACCGCGATAACGCGAGGCACCCAGCTCGACGGCGAGGTCTTCGAGCTCGGAAGGCAGGACACCGACGAGATTCACGCGCGACATCGCGGAAGAAGGATAGCACGGCCATCACAGTGAAGGATGCTGCCGGGGCTGTAAGAGCGCGTCGATCTGGCGAGGCAGACCGAAGAGACGCAGCCGGTCGCCTTCTCGCAGCACCGTGTCCGCCGTAGGAGTGAGCACCTCCTCGCCGGTCGCGCGGGTGACGCGGACTACGGTGACGCCGAAGCGCTCACGCGTTCGCGCTTCGCCCAGGGATTGGCCCACGAGGTCACCGCCGGTCAGGACGATCTGGCGGATTTGCGGCAGCCCCGCGCCGGGGCCTTCGCGGTCGGCGTCAACGCTCTCCATCGCGCCTCGATAGCGGTTGAGATAGGCCAGCACTCGGTCTCGTGGCAGCGAGAGCCGCTCGAGGGCGTGACGAATCAGGGTCGACGCCGCCTCCTGCTCGGGCTGGATCACCTCGGCGGCGCCGGCTTCCATCAGCCGGGCGCGCCAGGCGACATCGTGCACTCGCGCCAGAATCTGGACAGTCGGGTTGAACGCGCGGATGCGCTGCACGGCCAGGCGCGCGCGGTCGTTCTCGGGAATCGCCAGGATGACCAGCGCGGCGCGGTCGGCCTGGGCGGCGGCGAGAATGACCCGCTGGGCGGCGTCGCCGAACACGGCGGGCACGTTGCGCGCGCGGAGACTCTTGACGATGTCGGGGTCGGTCTCGACCGCGACATAGGGAACGCCGAACGTCTCCAGCGCCTCGCCGATGGCGCTTCCGACACGGCCGAATCCACAGAGGACGACGTGGCCCTCCAGGGCCGGCGCTGAGCGGAGACCCAACGTCAGAGCCGCCGTGCCGTCGAGCCGCGCCGGCCCGATCCAGCTCGGGACGAGCCGGACGAGGACGGCGTTGATCAGGATCGTCACCAGGGACGCGGCGAGCGTCGCGTTGTACAGGTCCTGGCCCACGTGGCCGGCCTGACGCGCTACCTGGACCAGGATGAAGGAGAACTCTCCGATCTGCGTGAGGCCCACGCCGACCAGGAGGGCCGTCGACAGCGGCTGCCGGAAGATCAGGGTGACCGTCGTCCAGATCGCCCAGTTGCCGATCACGATGAGCCCGACCAGCACGCCGAGCAGGTTGAGGTGCGTGACGACCACACGCGGGTCGATGAGAACCCCGAGCGTCACGAAGAAGAGCGCGATGAAGGCGTCGCGAAGGGACAGAAGGCGCGCGAGCATCTCGTGGGCGTAGTCCGACTCGTTGATGAGGAGCCCCGCCAGGAACGCGCCCAGCGCGAGCGACAGACCGGCCGCCTGCGTCAACGCGGCCGCGCCGAGGCCGATGGCAAGCGCCACGAGCAGGAAGAGCTCGTCGCTCCGTGTCCGCGCGACGCGGGCCAGGATCGGGGGCAGGATGCGGCGGGTGAGATAGAAGAACGGCACGAGGATCACCGCCGCCGTCAGGAGCGCCTTCGCCACGGCGAAGACCCGCTCGCCTTGCAGGGCCCCGAGGGCCGGCATCAGGATGATCAGGACCACCACGGCGAGATCCTCGACGAGCGAGATTCCGATCATGATCCGGCCGTGACGCGCGTGGAGCTCGCCACGGTCGAGCAGCAGCCGGGCCAGCACCATCGTGCTGGCGACGGACACGACCATGCCGACGACCGCACCCTGCAACGAGCTCCAGCCGAGCACGGTGGCGGCGGCCAGCCCCAGCCCGATGGAGAGGATCATACCGAGCGGTCCGCCGATCACCGCGATCCACTTCACGCCCATGAGGTCCTTGAGCGAGAACTCGATCCCGAGCGAGAACATCAGGAGGACGACCCCGATCTCCGCGAAGCGCTCGAACGTGGGAACGTCCGAGACCGACGGCCCTGGCGTCAACGGGCTCACGAGGAGCCCGCCCAGGACGTAGCCCAGGATCAGCGGCTGGCGGGCGAGCCGGGCAAGCGCTCCGCCCACCACCGCGGCCAGGAAGACGTACGCGAGGTCTCTGAAGAGAACGGGTTCGGCGATCATCTATGAACGCAGGACGACGTAGAGGTCGAGCAGGTTCGTCCTGGTGGGACCCGAGACGAGCAAATCGCCGCTCGCCCCGAGAAACCGATAGGCGTCGTTGTCCCTCAGGGCCTGTCGGGCATCGGCTCCGGCGGCGGCGCCCCGCCCAACGCTCCCCGCGTCGACGATCGCGCCGGCGGCATCGGTCGGGCCATCGGTGCCGTCGGTTCCCGCGGCGAGGATCGTGATGCGATCCGTCGGCAGGAGCTCGAGCGCCGCGGCGAGGGCGAACTCCTGGCACCGACCCCCCCTTCCCCGTCCCGTCACCGTCACGGTGGTCTCGCCGCCCGCGATCAGGCACGCCGGGGGCTCGAGCCGGCGCGCGCGGGCCACGAGGTCACGCGCGACGTCCCGCGCCTCGCCCTGGAGCTCACGGGTCGCCAGATGGGGCCGGTAGCCGAGGCGGCCCGCCGTTGCGACGGCTGCGTCGGTGATCAAACCGTTGTTGCCGATCACGATGGTGTTGACGCGACCGAACAGCCGATCTCCGGGCTTCGGCGTCTCCTCGATCTCACCTCGCAACCCGGCCTCGAAGCGGCGGGCGATCGAGGCCGGCACCCGCCCGGCGAGCCCTCTGCGTACCAGGACCTCACGGGCGTCCGCAAAGGTCGTCGGGTCGGGGGCGGTCGGCCCCGAGGCGATCACGTCCAGCGGATCACCGATCACATCGGACAGAGCGAGCGTGAGAACGGTCGCCGGCCAGGCGGCACGTGCGAGCTGGCCTCCCTTGAAGAGCGACAGGTGCTTGCGGACGGCGTTCAGCTCGCCGATGGTCGCGCCGGAAGCCAGCAGGAGCCGCGTGACCTCCTGCTTCTCGGCGAGCGTGATCGGGGGCGCGGGGGCCGGCGTCAGGGCCGAACCCCCGCCGGAGACGAGGAAGAGCACGAGATCGTCCTCGCGGGCGCTTCGGGCGAGCTCGAGCAGCCGCGCGGAGGCGGCGAGCCCGCGCTCGTCAGGCACTGGATGACCCGCCTCGGCGATCACCACGCGCCGCACGCGCGCGCCGTGGCCGTCCTTGACGACGACGAAGCCGTCGGCGATCCGGTCGCCGACGACCTCTTCGGCGACGGCCGCCATGACCCCGCTCGCCTTGCCGCAGCCCAGGACATGGACACGCGCCTGGCGAGGATCAACGCGGAGATGGCGCCGGACGAGTGGCGCCACATCGCCCGCGGCGAGCGCCGATTCCAGGATCGAGCGCGCCGCGGCGCGCGGGGTCACGGGCGGAGCGTGAGGAGGCGCTCTCCCGCGTCCCGAAGCATGTCGTCGGTCTTCGGGAAGCAGAACCGGATCTTGGTGCGGCCCAGCTCGGGGTGGGCGTAGAAGGAGGAGCCGGGGACCGTGGCGACCCCGACGTTCCGGATGAGCCACATCGCGAACGCCGCATCGTCGGGGACGTCGTACTGCCGCAGAAAGTGCGCGACGTCGGTGAGGATGTAGTAGGCGCCCCGCGGTTTCCAGGCCACGAACCCGGCCTTCTCGATGTAGCCCCAAAGGAGATCGCGCCGCGCCTGGTACGACTCCCGGAGCCCCACGTAGTAGGAATCGGGTAGCCGGAAGGCCGTGACCGCGGCTTCCTGGAGCGGATGAGGCGCCCCGACCGTGACGAAGTCGTGAGCGCGTCGGATGCCGAGCGCGAGCTCGGGCGGCGCGACCGCGTAGCCGACCCGCCAGCCCGTGACCGAGTAAGACTTCGAGATGCCGGAGATGGTGACGGTGCGCTCGGCCATGCCGGGCAGCGTGGCGATCGGTGTGTGGCCGAGGCCGTCGTAGACGATGTGCTCGTAGATCTCGTCGGTGATCGCCAGGAGGTCGTGCTCGAGGCAGAGATCGGCGATGGCCTGGAGCTCGTCGCGCGAAAAGACCTTGCCGGTCGGGTTATTGGGGCTGTTGACGATGATGGCGCGCGTGCGGGGTGTCACCGCCCGCCGGAGCCGGTCCGGGTCGAAGGAAAAGTCCGGCGGCTCGAGCGGGACGAACGCCGGCTGGGCGCCGGAGATCACGCACCCCGGCCCATAGTTCTCGTAGAACGGCTCGAAGATGATGACCTCGTCGCCCGGATTCAACACGGCCAGCAGCGTCGACAACATGGTCTCCGTCGATCCGCAGCAGACTGTCACGTGGCGGTCGGGATCGATCTCCATCCCGTAACACCGGTCATACTTCTCGGCGATCGCCTGCCGCAGGCGCGGCGTCCCCCACGTGACCGCGTACTGGTGGAAGTCGCCGTCGATCGCCTGGTGGGCCGCGGCGATCAGCTCCGGCGGCGGAGGGAAGTTGGGCATGCCCTGGGCCAGGTTCACGCCGCCGACCTGATCGACGACGCGGGTCATCTCGCGGATGACCGACTCGGTGAATCCCTGGACGCGCCTGGAGATCTCCACTACGGAACGATCACGTCCCGCTCGATCGGATCGACCTGGACGCCCCGGTCCTTGAGCCACCGGACCCCGCGTTCGAGCACACCTTCGTCGCCCTCGAGTTCGAGCACCATCCACCCGTGGTCGGCCTTCACGTCGGCGCGGCGGATGTTGATCACGATGTCGAAATCCTTCACGAGCCGGTAGACGATCGGTTCCTGAATCAGCGCCGACGGGAAGGTGAGGCGGACGCGCATGCGGGCCATCGAAACGCGCCGCCCCGGGCTACCCTCCAGCGATCGCGGGCACGATCGACACCTCGTCGCCGTCCTTGAGGGTCGTCTTCTTGGCCTGGAGGAACCGGATGTCCTCCTGGTTGACGTAGATGTTGATGAAACGACGCAGCTCGCCGGTCTCGTCGAGCAGACGCTCTTTCAGGCCCGGGAACTGCCGCTCGAGATCGTCGACGACGCTGTCGATCGTGGCGCCCTTGGCCTGGATCTCGGCGTTGCCCTTCGTGAGAGTGCGGAGCGGCGTGGGGATCCGTACGAGCACCGGCATTCGGGTTTCCTCCTACGACGTTTGGGACTTGAGATCGGCCAAGGCACGGTCGAAGGCCGACAGTGAGGGGTTGATCTTCACGTGCGCGTCTAGACGGTCCTGCAGGGCGTCCGGCGTCTTCAGGCCGTTGCCCGTGATGCAGATCACGATCGACTCGTCCCGCGCAATGACGCCGCGCTCGATCAGCTTTCTGGCGGCCGCGACGGTCACGCCGCCCGCAGTCTCGGTGAAAATCCCTTCGGTACGCGCCAGGAGCAGCATCCCCTCGACGATCTCTTCGTCGGTCGCGTGCTCCCCGGAGCCTCCCGATTCCTTCGTCGTCTTGTAGGCGTAGTATCCGTCGGCCGGGTTGCCGATCGCGAGGGACTTCGCGATCGTGTTGGGCCGGACCGGCACGAGCACGTCCGTGTCGTTCTTGATCATCGTGACGATGGGGCCGCACCCGAGCGCCTGGGCCGCGTGCATCTTCGTTTTGAGCCGCTCGTCGAGGAGGCCGAGGATCTTCAGCTCCTTGATCGCTTTCCAGATCTTGGTGATCAGAGAGCCGCCGGCGCAGGGCACCACGATGTGGGCCGGAGTGCGCCAGCCCAGCTGCTCCACGATCTCGAAGCCATAGCTCTTCGACCCCTCGGAGTAGTACGGGCGGAAGTTCACGTTGACGAACGCCCAGCGATACTTGTCGGCGATCTCGGAGCACAGCCGGTTCACTTCGTCGTAGGTGCCGTGGACCGCGACCAGCGTCGGGCTGTACACGAGCGTCGCGATCACCTTGCCCTGCTCGAGGTCGGCCGGGATGAAGATGTACGACTTGAGGCGGGCCTCGGCGGCGTGGGCGGCGACGGAGTTGGCGAGGTTCCCGGTCGAGGCGCACGCCACGGTGTCGAATCCGAACTCCCGCGCCTTCGTGACCGCGACCGCCACCACGCGGTCCTTGAAGGACCACGACGGGTGGCAGACCGAATCGTTCTTCACCCAGACCTCGCGGCAGCCCAGCTCGTCGGCGAGGTTGCGCGCGCGGATGAGCGGCGTGAAGCCGACATGGTGTCCTACGGCGATGTCGCCGTCGATCGGCAGCAGGTCCTTGTACCGCCACATGCTCGGCGGCCCGGCCGCGATCGACTCGCGGGTGACCACGCCTCTGAGCGCGTCATACCGATAGTCGACCTCGAGGGGGCCGAAACAGAACTCGCACACATGGACGGGCGCCGCCGGGTAGTGGCGGCCACACTCGCGACAGCGCAGGCCGTTCAGCTTCTCCATTTCAAGTCTCCATCGGTAGGGGAATTGAGCCCCGAGTTTTGCTGCACCGACAGCAAGACATTTGCACCACTTAACACTCAACTTCGCGTCCTGTCAATTGAAGTATGATCCGGCCCGGTGACTCGCGACTCGCTTTTTCCCCTCGCGTTGCTCGTCGCGTATGGCCTCGCGTTCGGCATGGCGGCGCTCGGCGCCTCACCGCTCGGCTTCGACGATCATCCCGGCCAGCTCTACCGCCTCTGGCATGTCGTCACGCGTGGGCCGGCGCCGTGGGCGTGGAATCCGGACTGGTGGGCGGGCTATCCCGAGCTCCAGTTCTATCCGCCGGGCTTCCCGTACGCGGGCGCGCTTCTTCAGCGGGCGTCCGTCAACGCGCTATCGGTCTCGGCCGCCTACCAGGCGCTCGTCTGGATCGCCTACCTGGCGCCCGGGCTGACAGCCTTCCTGGCACTCGCGCGCCTTCTCCGGAGCGGCTGGCTCGCGCTGCCGGGCGCGTTCGTTGCTCTGACGCTGTCGGCCGGCACGACCAGCGGCGTCGAGGGCGGCGTGCACATCGGGATGATCGGAGCGCGGCTCGCGTGGGCGCTCATCCCTCTGCTGCTGCTGCTGCTCGTCCCCTGGATCGAGGAGGATCGACAACTCCCGTCGAGCGCGGCGCTCCTCGTCGCGGCGATACTCCTCACCCATCCGGCGGCGATGCCCGCCGCGGTGACGCTGATCGCGGTCGGGGCGCTCGCGCGGCCCCCACGAGGGGCGCGCCTCGGTAGCGCGCTGGTGGCGCTCGGTCTCGCAACCGCGATGACGGCGTTCTGGGCCTTGCCGCTCGTCCTCCGTCTCGAGCACACGCGAGCGCTCGCGTGGGGCGATCCACCAGGCGTCGGCGGCGGCTTCGGAGCGTCGCTCGCGCTCCTCGCTCTGCTCGGGCTCGCGCGGGCCCGCGGTGCCGGGCGGAGGGCGTTCGTCGTCGCGCTGTTCCCGTGGGCGATGGCCCTCGTCACCCTCGTCGATCGGTTCGCGCTCGAGCCGCTCGGCGTGCGCTGGCTCCCCGCGAACCGCGTCGCCGACGGCGCGTGGATCGCGTTCATCCTCGCGGCAGGCCTCGGCTGGTCCGGAGCCCGCGGCACGAACGGGCATACGGCGCGCCGCGCGGATGCTGAGCCCCGCTCCCGCTTCCGGCGCCGCGAGGTTCTGATCGGCCTGACGGGCGTGCTCCTGGTTGTCCTCTTTTCTCTGCGCCCGGGTACGTTCACGCTCTGGCCCCGCGCCGCGGATTGGCCGTCGCTCAGATCCGTCGAGCGTGGTCTGAGGCTCGGCGATCTCTGGACGGCGTTGCGCGAGGCGCCGCCGGGACGCGTTCTGTTCGTGAGGTCGGCGGTACCGCTCGTCTATGGAGCTCCAGGGGGGACGCAGTGGTATCGGCCGCACACGCACGTGACGGCGCTCGCTCCGGTGTTCGCCGGACGCGTGATCGTCCACGGAACCTTCACCCACCCCTCGCCGATCGCCGCGCTGATCTACCGTGGGGACGCCGGCCCGGGACCGATCACCCGTCTGGCCGAACAGCTCGACGGCCGCTCACTCTTCGGCCGCCCGCTCGAATCCCTCGACCCCGAGACGTTCAACGGCTACGCGGAGCGGCTGGGGATCAGCGTCGTCGTGGCCCTCGACGAGGACGCCCCTCGGCTGCGCGCCCTCGATGACGACCGCGTGTTCGCAAAGCGCGCGTCGCCAGCGCCGTTCCTGATCTACGTCCGGCGAGAGGCGGTGGCGCTTCCGCGCGCGGTCGCTCCCGGCCGCTGGACCATCACGCTGCCGGCTGATCGCGACGGCTGGGTCTCCGCGCGCACGGCGTACTATCCGCTCTGGCGCGCGCGGGTCCAGGGCGAGCCGCTCGAAACGCGTCGGGGCGACCTCGGCGACCTCGAGGTACGACTGAGCGGGAGCGGAAGCCCTCGCGCGGTCGATCTCGCCTACGGCGCCGGCACGCCGGAGATTGCCGGAATCGTCGTGAGCGTGGTCGGAGGCGTCGTCTGGCTCGTGCTCTCCAGGCGCAGGAAACTCGCGTAGGTCCCGGGATCATGGACGGTCATGCCGGACTGATGCTCTTCGGCGCCGGGCTCGCGGGTGGCATCGTCACCGCGATCGTCGGCGGTGCGTCCCTCATAACGTTTCCCGCCTTGCTGGCGACCGGCTTGCCGGCGATCGTCGCCAACGCCTCGAACACGGTGGCCTTGACCCCCGGGAACTTCGTCGCCGGGCTCACCGACCTGGGTCGCCTGCCGCGATGGGACAGATCGCTCCTTGCCCTGATGCTGGTGTGCGTCGCAGGTAGTGTGGCCGGCGCCGCCCTCTTGCTCGTCACGCCGGAGAAGGCGTTCACCGCCGTCGTGCCGCTGCTCGTCGGGTTTGCCACGATCCTCTTCGCGTTCTCCGACCGGATCAGGCGTTGGATCCTGTCCCGAGCGGCCGCCTCCGCCACCAGGCCTGTGTCCGCCGACACCCTCAGGACGCTGCTGTTCGCTCCGGTGGCGGTCTACGGTGGCTATTTCGGTGCCGGCATGAGCGTGATGCTCCTGGCGATCCTCTCGGTGAGTCGCGCGGACGAGTTCCGCACGAACAACGTGATCAAGAACCTGCTCTCCGGTCTGACGAGCTTCGTTGCCGTCGTGGTGTTCGTGTTCCAGGGAATCGTCGCCTGGCCTCCGACCCTCGTCATGATGGCCGGGGCGGCGGTCGGCGGCTTCCTCGGCGGACGGCTCGCACGCGTCCTGCCCCCGGACCTGGTGCGATGGATCGTCACCACCGTCGGCACGATCCTGACGGCGGTCTATGCATGGCGCTATTGGGTGCGCTGAGGTGACGCGAGGCTCCGAAACTGACGGCCGAGTTGCCGGCGCTGCCCCGGCTACCCGGCGAGCGCGGCCGCGCCGGCGTCGGAGCACTCCTGATCTTGCTCCCCGGTCCCGCCGCCACAGCCGATAGCGCCGATCACCCGGCCGCCCTTCACGATGGGCGAGCCGCCGAGCGTCGGCAGTATCTGGCCTTGAAGGATCGTCGGAACGGTGGACCAGAAGCCGCCCTTGGCGACGAGGTCGGCCAGCTCGCCCGTCCTCCGCTTGAACGCGGCCGCCGCCATCGCCTTGGCGCGTGAGGTCTCTGGGCTGAAGAAGCCCGTGCCGTCGCCGCGCGCGCTCAGAACGAGGCGACCCGCCTCGTCCACAACCGTGACGGTCATCGGCGCGCGGAGGGCGCGCGCCTTCGCCTGGGCCGCCCTCACCGCGGTTTCTGCCATCTCGAGCGTCATGTCGATCATCGTGCCGTCTCCATCAAACGAGCGGGTCGTAGTTGAAGTACTGCCCGGACGTCACGAGCGGGACCAGGTGATGCTGGAGCGTGCCCGGGAACATCTCCGCGAAGCTCTCGGCGGTCCAGCCCTCGGAGTTGTGCACGCGCATGATCGGGCGCTCGTGGCCGAAGAGCATGACCTCCTTGCCTCGCACGCCGAAGATCTGCGCGGTGACGTCCTTGGCCGCGTCGCTCGCCAGGAAGACAGCGATGGGCGCGATGTGGGCGGGGGAGAGCTTCTTGATCTTCTCGACCCGCGCCTTCTGCGCCTCGGTCTCGGTCGGGATCGTGCCGATCATGCGCGTCCAGGCGAACGGCGAGATGCAGTTCGCCGTCACGTTGTAGCGCGCCATGTCGAGCGCCGTCGCCTTGGTGAGACCGAAGATACCGAGCTTCGCGGCGGCGTAGTTCGCCTGACCGACGTTGCCGACGAGACCCGAGGTCGAGGTCATGTTGATGAACCGGCCCCACTTCTGCTCGCGCATGAGCGGGGCTGCCGCACGGGTCACCGCGAAGCTGCCCTTGAGGTGGGTGTTGATGACCGCGTCCCATTCCTCTTCGGTCATGTTGAAGATCATGCGGTCCCGCAGGATTCCGGCGTTGTTGACGACGACGTCGATGCGTCCGAAGGTGTCGACGGCTGTCTTGATGATCGCCTGGCCCCCGGCCATCGTGGCCACCGAGTCGTAGTTCGCGACGGCCTTACCGCCGGCCTGGGTGATCTCGTTCACGACGTCGTCGGCCGGCGCGCTCGCGCGACCGCTCCCCGCCTCCGTGCCGCCGTAGTCGTTAACGACCACCTGCGCCCCTTGTCGCGCCATCAGCAAGGCGATCTCCCGGCCGATGCCGCGCGCCGCCCCCGTGATCACCGCCACCTTGCCCTTGAGTAGCATGCGCATCCCTCCGCTGCCCGAGTGAGAAGCGCCGACGACGATAGCACAGTCGTCCCGGGCGGAGCGGGCCCGGTCACGCGGGAGCGGTCCGCCCCACCGGAGACGGCGTGAGGGTTAACGGCGGCGCGCGTCGAGGGCGGCGACGAACGCGCCCGAGAGAACGAACACCACCGCCGAATAGTAGACGAACATCACGAAGGCGACCAGAACGCCCAGGGGGCCGTAGATCTGGCTGTAGAGGCTGACTTCCTGGATGTACAGGCGGAAGAGCTGCTTGGCGATCTCCCAGAGGAGGCTCGCGAGCACGGCCCCGGCCAGCGCCGCTCCGACACCCACGCGTCGACGCGGGACGTAGCGGTAGGCGAGGTAGAACATCAACGTGGAGAGGGTGAGGCTCAGCGGGAGGCCCCCGAGCCCAAACCCCGGGGGAACCGGCAACGCGTTGACGGCGAGCGCCCGGAACCAGTGGTAGAGCCACGTCACGGTGCTCACCGCGAAGAGGAGCGCGCTCAGCACCACCGCCATCGCGCTGTCCCGCGCGAGATTTCGTACGAAGCCGCCGTCGCTGCGTACGCCCAGGAGGCGATGCAGGATGAGGCGCGACGCGCTGAGGAGCGGTGCCGAGAAGAACACCAGCACCGCCGTGCCCAGCAGGCCCGACACGGCGCGCGTCTCCACGATCCCCAGCAGGGCCCGCCCGATTTGCTTTTGATAGACGGGAAACTGCTGGGTCAGCTGGCCGACGACGTGACGCGCCGCCTCCTCCCCCGACAGTACGAATCCCACCATCGAGACGCCCAGGAGCAGGATCGGGATCAGACACACCAGGAAGAAAAACGCGAGGCCGGCGCTGATGAAGAAGCCGTCGGCGGCGATGAAGCGAGAGAGCGCTCCGCGGGGGCCCGCGGTCACAACTGCCGGAAGAAGTGGGCGCGGTCGCCCCCCTTCACCTCGAACCGACGAACCTTGTTGTCGCGCATCACCTCGAAGGTCAGCGCTTCGCCGGGCTCATGACGCCAGAGGCTCATGTAGAGATCCCGGCGGCTCGCCACTTCCTCGGCGTTGAGCGAGACGATCAGGTCCCCCTCCTGCAGACCACCGCGATCGCCGGGGCCGTCGGGCACCAGGCCCGCGACGACCACGCCTTCCTCGATCGCGTGCGCGAAGACGCCGAGCCAGGCGCGGCGGGGGCGGCTGACGATCCGTCCGAACCGAACCATTTCGTCGCGGTGCTCCCGGTAGAAGTCGATCGGGATCGCCAGCGAGCTCCGGGCAATCTCGTTGAGATTCAGGGACACGGTCCCGGCGAGGCGGCCTTTCATCGTGAAGAGCCCGCCGCCGCCATAGCCCGGGTTCGGCGCGTTGGAGACAATGCCCCGGTCGAGGAGATATTCCCAGTACGCCTCGAACTCGCCGATGTAGGTGACCAGACCTCCGGTCGCCCGACGCTCCTGCGGCCCCATGGCGCCCAGCAGCACGACGTCATCGCATCGCTCGACCGCTTCACCCGTGCCCACCTCGGCGGCCACGAGCCCCTGCCGATTCACCCGGATCAGGGCGAGGCCGATCTCGAAATCCTGCGCGACGAGCTCGGCCTTCACGCGCCGGCCTTTCTGGAACGCGACGTAGATCGACTGGCCGCCCATGACGACGTAGTTGACCGTCAGGATGAGGCCGGAGGCGTCGACCACGACCCCGCTCCCGAGCCGCTCGTTGCCGAGGATTCGTGTGGAGGGATGCTCGCGCCCCACGGTCGTGTGGATGTACACGACGCTCTGCAAGAGGTGCCTGACGAGCTCGACGGAGCAATCCATGGTCGGGCGCTATCTGGCCTTCAGATGATAGCCGAAGAAGTCGGCGACCCGGCGGCGCGCGTCGGCGAAGGCCCACGCATCGAAGGCGACGGTGGCGCCGCAGCACTCGTTCGGCTTGTTGCGATTCGCCACCTCCGGCAGGTAGGCGCGCGGCTGGCCGACCACGTCGAAGTAATGGTAGGCCTGCGGGTAGAGAACGACGCGCGCGTCCGCGCCGCGCCGTCGCATGGCGTCGACCATCGCGACGCAGGGCCCAGGGATGGTCCAGTCGTCGGCGTCGCCGATCAGCACCAGGAGCGGCCGCGTCACCAGCTCGTCGACCAGCGAGTAGCACCCGCCGGGATAGACACCCACCGACGCCCTGAAGCCGGGCTCGGGGAGGACGACGCCTCGGCGGCTTTGGCGCTCGAGACTCGGCCCGTTGACGCGGGCGAGGGCGAACACACCGCCGTTCGACCACCCGATCACGCCGATCCTCGAGCGATCGACGTAGGGCCGGCTGTGCAGCCATCGGAGCGCGCCGACGGCGTCGTCGAACCGTTCGGTGTTGGAAATGTCCGGAACGTTCGGGAGGTTCGGTGCACAAGTCTTGTCCTGCCCGCGCGGGCCCCAGCTGTCGACGACCAGCGCGACGTACCCCTGGTCGCGGAACCAGCGCGACCACTCGTGGTTCGACTCAGACACGCCGTGACAACTGTGCAGCAGGACGACGGCCGGGAACGGCCCTGGACCCTTGGGCCGCTCCTCCCACGCCGGCACCGTGAGCGGCTTGCCTGGGTTCGCGTTCGGAAAGGACAGGCTCGTCGTGGCGCAGCCGGCGATGACCGTCGAGGCGAGAAGCGCCGACAGCGCCCATCGCACCATGAGTTGAGCATACACCGACCCGAGAGCCGGGCCTAAAGCGCGTCAAGGACTGCGTCTGGATCGCGCAACTGCTGGAGCACGGGCTCGTGCGGGGCAGCTTCGGGCCGCCAGAGCCGATTCGGGAGCTCCGAGATCTCACGCGATACCGCAAAGCGCTGATCCACGAGCACACCCGCGAGGCCAATCGGCTGCAGAAGGTGCTCGAGGACGCGGGCATCAAGTTGGCGTCGGTGGCGAGCGACGTCCTCGGGCCTCGGGGCGCGCCATGCTCGAGGCGTTGATGCAGGGCACCACCGATCCCGACGTCTTGGCCGACCTGGCGCGCGGTAAGCTCCGGAAGAAGCTCCCCGCGTTGCGTCACGCCCTGGTCGGGCGCTTTCGGCCCCATCATGCCTTCCTCGTCAGTCACCTCCTGGCTCACCTCGACTACCTCGACGAAGCCATCGAGACGCTGAGCACGCGCGTCGACGAGGTCATCGGCCCTTTTGCGGAGGAGGAGAGCAGGACCGGATGGTCCTCCTCGGCCCGCAGTCGGTGCTCCAGCTCAGCCCGCCACGAGTCGAAGAGCTCCTGGGCCTCGGCCTCGAATCGCAGGAACGGCAGGACCTCCGGCGTCAGCTCCTCAGCGCCCACCGCGCCCGGAGCGAGCGCGTTCAGCCGCTGGAAGATCTCCACCGCGCGGGCCCGGGCCGCCGCGTCCGGCCAGCGATCCACGTTGCGCCAGGGCGCGGCGCCGTCGGGCCACACGGCCAGCTGAAACCGTTGGAGCAGCCCATCCGGATTCGGTGGTTGTTCAAGTCTACGTCCTCAGTGTGAGCATCGTCGCCTCGTCCACGCGGAGCCCGTAGTGATAGATCACGGCGAAGAGAGCGCGATCTCGAGGGGAGGGGATCGCGGCAAAGAACCGCGCGAGCTCGTCTGAGGGCAGGGCTCCGTTCACGGCTGGCGGCCGATCGCCGCGAGCGAAGGGCGGCGTGTGTGCCACGGCGTCGCCTGTTCGTACGCGTGGGCAAGCGCCAGCACGCGGGCCTCCCCGAAGTGAGGACCGACGATCTGGAGCCCGATCGGGAGCCCGGTCTTCGTGAAACCACACGGAATCGAGAGAGCCGGAAGCCCCAACACGTTGAAGACGCCGGTGTTGCCGAGCTCCAGTGGCAGCGGTTTCTCCGACTCTGCGCGCTCGATGCTCTCCTCGACGGTGCGCGGCGGGATCCTAACGGTCGGAGTCACCAGGACGTCGACCTCCTCGAACACCTTCCGAATGTCTCGGCGCAGGCGATCGGTCTCGCGGCGCGCGAGGATGTAGTCCGAGGCCGGCAGCTTCGAGGACGCGTCGAGCCGCCGCCGCGTCGGCGCCTGATAGAGCCACGGGTTCTTGCTGAAGTGCTCGGCGTGGTACGCATACATCTCCTCATCGGCCACCGAGGGAGCGGTGACGAGCGGTGGCAGGCGCACCTCACGGATCGTCGGCCCAATCCGCCCCAGCACTTCGAGCGCTCCGTCGACGGCCAGCGCCACTTCGGAGTCGAGACGGTCGTAAAACCGCAGACGCGGGATGCCAAGACGGAGTCCGGCAACGGGCGCCTTCATCGCAGCGACGTAGTCGGGGACCGGGACATCCACGCTCGGCGGATCGAGTGAGTCGTAGCCGGCGATCGCCTGGAGAATCAGCGCCGCGTCCTCGACCGTCCGCGCGATCGGGCCGACGTGATCGAGCGTCCAGGAAAGCGGGATCACCCCACGGAGGCTTACACGGCCGTAAGTCGGCTTGAAGCCCGCGGCGCCGCAGAACGCGGCGGGGATGCGGAGGGATCCGGTGCTGTCGGTCCCGAGGGCGCCGAAGCAGAGCTCGGCGGCGACCGCGGCCCCGGAGCCGCCCGACGATCCCCCGACGCTGCGCTCCAGCATCCACGGGTTGCGCACCGGTTTGAAGTAGGTGACGACGGAGTTCCCGCCGAGCCCGAACTCGTCCATGTTCAGCTTGCCGAGGATTACGGCGCCGGCCAGTTTCAGCCTGCGCGTCACTTCCGCGTCCTCGTCCGGAACGCGATCGACGAAGAGCGCGCTGCCGCACGAGGTCCTCACACCTGCGGTGTCGATGTTGTCCTTGAGCGCCAGCGGGATCCCGTGCAGCGGCCCGCGCCACCGGCCGTTCCGGCGCTCGTCGTCCAGTTGCCGCGCCTGCTCGAGGGCCTGATCGCGCGCGACCGTGATGAACGCGTTCAGCGCCCCCTGGAGCCGATCGATGCGGCCGAGGCAGGCGCGCGAGAGGTCGGCGGACGACGTGCGGCCCTCTCGGAGGGCCTGGGACGCCTGCCGCAGCGTCATGCTGGTCAAGCGCTCGTCAGCCTGGCTCGCCGCTAAGCGGCGGCGCAGGATGCCGGGCTCCGACGCGATCAGCGCGAGGGTTGCCGCGGTCCTGAGGAAGCGGCGTCGCGTAGCGTCCCGATGGACCTGACTCTCTGCCATGGCCTCCCTCCCGCGGTTATCGCACGTCGGAGTGCAACGTCCTTGACAGCATCGCCGCGCCGTCGTCAGCACATCAAGCACGGGACGGCCGTCGCCCTGGACGATCACCGGTGGTCGCTTGAACGAGGTGCGCCCGGCGGGTACCGGTCCGCACCTGCGCCCCGTGGCCGGGGCGACAACGAACACGATGCCCAACAGCCTGCGCAAGGACTCGCTGGGTTCACGGCTGCCCCGATTCTACGCCAACGGAAGGGACATAGTGCCGCAGCCGGAGTTGCGCGCCGGCTCCCGTGAAATCGTGCGGAGTTGGGGGCGTCAAAATCGTGGGCAGGGACGGGATTGAACCGCCGACACCAGGATTTTCAGTCCTTCTCCCTCTACTGTGATCGCTTGCAGTACTGTTGGCTATTCGTCGCAATTCGCGTAGTTACCGCTCCGTCGCGTCGTCGCGCTGGTGAAGTCCTAAAAGGGAGAACCGCCTGTGGGTGTCGATCCTTGAGCCGTCAGAATATTTCAGGCTTGCCGATCCTGGCCTCGACTTGCCCGCCGGTGGAGCCCAGAGCAAAGATAAGAATTCACCGGGCGATCAAGTCCCACGGCTTCTTGACGCGCGAGGACAGTCGCACCCGGCTGTCGCGAACACGGCCGGACACTTCATGGCTGCCTCGCCGAAACTAGGGCGTGAGCGTCTTGACGCAGAGCGCGTTTCCGGCCTGTTCGCCCAGAATCGTGCCCCCCGCCGCGTCCTTGAGCGTGAGGGTCACCTCGCCCGCGGCCGAGACCTCCACGACGCCATACGAATAGGCATCGGTGTGCCGGCACTCGGCGCCAGCGATGTCGAGAAGGGAGTTGTTAGCGGCGATCACAGCATCGCTGAGCGGGCCTGGGCCAAAAAAGAACCGGAAGCCGTCAGCATCCGTGAACGCGGCGATCGGACCCGTGACGAACTCGAGCGCGACTGGCGTCGGGTCCGCGAAGCGGTCCACGAGAACGGGGATGATGAGGTTCCGGTGGTCATCGGTGCTCAGGAAGATCACGTTCTGGATTCCGTTGTGCCGGATGAATTCGAGGATCTCGCGCCGCTCGGCCGCGTACCCCTCCCACCGAGCCAAGGGGGTGACGAGGGTCTGGGCGATGGTCGAGGGGCTGATGACAAACTTGGCCGTGGAATAGAGCAGCGCGGCCTTGAGCAGCGCCTCTGGACGGATCCGAGCAGCGTGCGCGTAGGACTTATCCATCCACGGAGAGCGGAAGCCGGGGCGATAGGTCGAGAGGAACATGATGGTCGCGCCAGGAAGATGCTCGATGAAGGAGGCGAAGAGCTCCTCCGACGTCTTGTCGATCCAGTGGAGGTCCTCCACCACAAAGACGATTGGCCGCTGGCGGCTGGCGTTGATCACGATTCGACGGAGTGTCTCCAGTGTCCGAAGCTTGATCGCTTCCGGCGTCAGGGCCGTGAGCCGTTCCGTCCCCTCCTTCACCCCGAGGAGCTGCAGGAGGTACGGCGACGACTCCTGGGAATCCATGCCGACCAGCTCGAGGCTGTGACGGACTTTCTCCCGGATCGTTTCCGCGATGTCCGCCTCCGCTATCCCACAGCTCTGGCGAAGGATGTCGCGGACAGGAAGGTACAGACATTGGCCCGATGCTGAGGTCCCACGCGGTTCATGGCCGGCGCGACCGATTTCTGAGCAGCAGCCGGCAGAAACACGGCCTGCCCGTCGCCCGATTCGCACCGGAAAGCGGCCAAGCGAGAACCGCTAAGAGGAGTGCGCGTTCGGGGGGAGCGTCTTCGGCGCCCGAGGCGACAGGGTGCCGGCAGGCGGGCTCGCGGTCAGCGAAGCATGCGGAAGATCAGAAGGCCGACGCCCACCAGCTCGACCGCGAGCGCGAGGGAGACCGTGGTCTCCAGGAGCGAAGGAATGAGCTCCATGACGTCGGCCCGAGCAGACTACGTGCCAGTGAGCTGATCGCGGCAAATACTGAACCTCTGACCGTTCGCTGTGATGCGGATTAACCAAGACTCTGCAAGAGAAGATATCCCTTGCGTAAGAATTTGCATGGAGTGGAGCGGCGGGTTGAGCGCGGGCCGGCCGGCGGGTATCCTGACGCCATGACACCCCGGCCGACAGCCCCCATCGTCTACTCCGACTACCTCTGACCCCGGTGCTTCCCGGCGGCGGCCGCCTCCAGCGATTGTGTGAGGAGTGCGAGGCCCAGGCCTAGAGCGGTGCTCACCATCGAGCACACCCCCCTTCTCTTCGGCCGGGACTCGAGCCCGGGGCTCATCGCCTTCGATCTCGCCGAAGGCGGTCGAGCGATCCACCTCTATCGACGTTCGGGCGGCGCGATCCTCACCGAGATCGTCCCCTTCTCACCGTTCGTCCTTCTCGCGGACGGCGACCTCGTCACGGACGCCGGGGGCCTCATCGCCGTCGAACCGCTCGCGGGCCCCGGCGACTTGCGCTGGCGGGCGAGCTTCGGGTCCTGGGGCGACGCCCTCGGCGCGCGTGACCGCTGCCGGGATCGATCCGGCCAGCCCGCGAACGCGCCGCGGGCACCCTACCTCTTCCTCGGCGACCCCGTCCACCAGTACCTCCTTCAGGCCGGGCGGACATCCTTCGGCGGGCTCGTGTTCGCGGATCTCCGCCGCCTCGCTCTCGACATCGAGGTGATGACAACCGAAGGCTACGAGTTCCCTAGCGCCGCGCGCGCCGGGGACCGGATCATCGCGGTCGCGCTCGCCGACTCCACCGGCTTCCGTCACGTCGTGCGCGGGGACCGGCTCGACGAGCGGGCGCTCCTCGACGAGTGCTCCCGGATCATCCACGAGCGCGATCCGGACGTGATCGAGGGCCACAACATCTTCCGATTCGACCTCGAGTATCTCGAGGCGCGAGCGCGTCTGCACCGCGTGGCGCTCGCGTGGGGCCGCGGCGGGGAGAGCCTCCGGAGCCGCGTAGCCCGGCTGCAGATCGCCGAACGGACGATCGGGTATCGGCGCTACGAGGTCGCCGGCCGCCACATCATCGACACCTGGATCCTCGCCCAGCTCCACGACGCCGGCACCCGCGACCTGCCAGGGTTCGGACTGAAGGACCTCGCCCGCCACTTCGGCGTCGCTGCCGAAGGCCGCACGTATGTGGACCCATCGCGGATCACGCGGGAGTTCAGCGAGGCGCCGGAGCGGCTCATGGCCTACGCCGCGGACGACGCCATCGAGACCCTCGCCATCGCGTCCATCCTGGCGCCGCCCTATTTCGCCCAGGCCCAGGCCGTGCCCTTCGACTATCAATCGTGCACACTGCGGGGTGCCGCGGCCAAGATCGACGCGCTCGTGCTTCGAGAGTACCTCGCCCGCGGCCACGCGGTGCCGTTACCCGGACCGGTCGCGCCGGTCGGGGGCGGCTACACCGCGATCTGCCAGGAGGGCGTCGCGCGGCCCGTCCTCCACGTGGATGTCACCTCGCTCTATCCCTCGCTCATGCTCGCGCGGTCCATCGCGCCCGCCTCGGACATCCTCGGCGTTTTTCCGGCGCTCCTCCAGCACCTCCGCGACTTCCGCGTGCGCGCCAAGCGGCTGGCCCGTGACGCGCGGGAGCCCGCCGAGCGCGCGCATCTCGGTGCGCTCCAGCAGTCCTTCAAGATCCTCATCAACGCGTTCTACGGCTATCTCGCGTTCAGCGGCGGGCACTGGAACGATTTCGCCGCCGCCGACCGCGTGACGGCCGAGGGGCGGGCGGTCGTCACGGCGGTCCTGGCCGCGCTTGCGGCTCTCGGCGCCACACCCGTCGAGGTGGACACCGACGGCGTCTACTTCGTCCCACCGCCCGGCCACACGCCGGCGGACGACGAGAAGTTGCTCGAGCGAATCGCGGCCGGTCTGCCGGATGGCATCCAGCTCGAGCTCGACGGCCGGTACGCGGCGATGTTCAGCTACAAGATGAAGACATACGCGCTGCTCGACGAGCGCGGGCGCCTGAGCCTCAAGGGCTCGGCCTTCCGCTCGCGCGGCCTCGAGCCCTTTCAACGACAGATCATCGGCGAGATCGTCCGCTGCCTCGTGCTCGGACGCCGCGCCGAGGCCCGCGTGGTCATCGACCGGTGGCTGGACGATTTCGCCGGGCATCGCGTCGAGCCCCGCGCCTTTGTGAGAACCGAGACGCTCCAGGAGTCTGTCGAGGCGTATCGCGAGAAGGTGCGGATCGGCGCCCGCCCGACGTCCGCGTCGTACGAGCTGGCCGGCGAGTCAGGGCGCTCCGTGCAGCCCGGCGATCAGATCTCCTACTACGTCACTGGCCGTGGGCCGAACGTCGCGGTCAACGAGTACGCAAAGCTGGCGAGTCAGTGGGACCCGGCGCGGCCCGACGAGAACGTCGAATACTACCAGGGAAAGGTCCGCGAGATCTGGGACCGCTTTCGCGCCTTCGCGGATCTCGAAGGTCTCCGGCCTCCCGCAGAAGAGCCGGAACCGAGTACCCAGCTGATGCTGTTTTAATCGGGGGAGCGAGCTCCGCTGACAGTTGAAGATCGGGGGGAGCGCCGCCGCTCCCCCCGATTCCCCGGCCGCCCGAGCCGGCCGTGTCCGCGCCGGCGAAGCCGGGCTCGAACAAAGACCGTGTCGACGGGCACGTGCTACCAGACCAGGCTGAGCTGACGCGGCGTGCGCTGGTCGGGACGATCCTCCCGGCGCCGGGCGGCAAGCCCGACCTCGGCCGCCAGACGGCGCACGCGTTCCTCCACCTCGCGCACGTAGTCGGATCGCGCGTACGCCGATCCTCGATAGAGTCGCTCATACTCCGGGACGAGCCGAGGGAAGTCGATCGCGAGGAATCGCAGGAAGCTCTCGCGCGTGCCGGGCCTCAGGAAGAGCACGTTCGACTCGGCCCCGACGGCGCCCGCGTCGCGCGCCGCGACGAGCAGCGATCGCAGATTGGGCTCGTGATCGGTCAGACCCGGCAGGATCGGCATGATGAAGAGCCGGGTCGCGACACCGGCGTCCGCCAGCGCCTTCATGGCGACGAAGCGAAGGTCCGGCCGGGGCGCCCGAGGCTCGAGTCTCCGCGCCAGCGCCGGGTCGACCGTCGTGATCGAGAGGTTCACCGTAACGTCCGAGGCGGCGCCGATCTCTCGGAGGAGGCTGGCATCGCGCGCGACGAGCGTCGACTTCGTCGTGATCGACAGGAGGAGCCCGGGCACCTCCCGCGCGGCCTCGAGAACGCGGCGGGTCACCTCGAATTTCGCCTCGGCGGGCTGGTAGGGGTCGGTCGCGGTGCCGAGCGCCACGACCTGGCCGCTCTTCCTCGCCCGCCGGAACTCCGCGATGAGGTGGTGGCGATCGGTTTCCTTCACATAGATCTTTCGCTCGAAGGCGTCGGGATCGTTCAGACCGAGGAACTCGTGGGTGTACCGGGCAAAGCAGTAACGGCAAGCCATCTCGCAGCCCCGGTACGGGTTCACGGTCCACCCGAAAGGCATCGACCGCGCATTGAACTTGTTCACGAGATCTTTGGAGTGAAGCTCGTGATATTCAACGCCCCGACGCTCGTCGATAGTGGGTCCGAGTCGTGCCGCCATTCCTGGTGATGGAACTCCTGACCTGATCGTCGGCTTGTTCTCGGTCGTCATGTGTTGAGCCTTTCGAGTCATAGAAAAACCCGGGGACCGAGCTTGGATTCCCCGGGTTACCTCTTATCCGTTATCTAGCGACGCCAACCTCCGCCGCCGCCCCCACCTGGCCGGGGCCCGCGGTCGCCACGCGGGCCGCCGCCTGCTCCGGTCCGTTGCGGTTGCGGCCGAGCCTCATCGACCACGAGGTTTCGATCCCTGAAAAGCCGACCGTTCAGCATCTCGATCGCTTTGGTGGCCTCTTCTTTCGTGGCCATCTCGACGAACCCGAATCCGCGCGGCCGTCCCGTGAACTGATCCGTGATGATACGAACCGTCTCCACGGTCCCGGCCTGCTGAAAGAGCTCGCGAAGGTCCTCCTCGGTAGCCTGGAAGGAGAGGTTTCCTACGAACAGCTTTGCGGCCATCGCACGACCTCCTAGCCCTAGCAAAAGCGGCGGAAATAGGACGCGACTTCCGGGCTCCCTCCCGGTGGTGGCGCCAGGATATATGACAACGGGTGACGCATGTCAAGGAGGTCAAAAAATCAATGCGATCACAGATAGACTCCGCGGGTCGCCCCGCCGTCCACGGTGACGCACACGCCGGTGATGAACGCGGCGCGCGCCGATACCAGGAAGCACACGAGATCGGCGATGTCCTCCGGAGTCGCAATGCGTTTCAGCGGATAGTGGCTCGCAGCCTCGGCACGCTGCGCCTCGACGGTCTTGCCCGCCGCTGCGGCCTGCTGGGCGATGAGACCCTCCCAGCGCGCGGTGGCGGTCGCGGCGGGCGACACGGCGGTGACGAGAATGTTCGAGGGCGCGCCGAGATCGGCGAGTCCCTTCGAGAAGTTTATGAGCCCGGAGTTGGCGATCCCTCCCGGGAGGTAGCCGGGGGTCGGGTTGCGCGCGGCGGCACCGACGACGTTGACGATGCGTCCGCCACCTTGCGCCTGCATGATCGGGAAGACGGCCCGGGCCATCCGAACGTAGCCGAGGATCTTCAAGCTCCAGTCCCCCGCCCACTGCTCGTCGGGGATCTTCAAGAAGTCTCCACCCTGGATGGCGCCCGCGTTGTTCACGAGGATGTCGAGCCTGCCGAAGCGATCCCGCACCGCGGTGGCAACCCGGTTCACTTCGTCGAGCCGGCTCAGATCGCCGGGAACGACGAGGACCTCGGCGCGCGTCTTCGTCCTGATCTCCTGTGCGGTTTCCTCGAGTCGAGCCTTGTCGCGCGCGCAGATCGCGACCTTTGCGCCCTCGCCGCCGAGGCCGAACGCGATCGCCCGCCCGATTCCCTGGCTTCCACCGGTCACCAGCGCCGTCTTGCCGGATAGTTCAAGATTCACGAGGTCTCCTTTCTGACGTTGATGTCCACGAGTCTGGGGAAGAGCGGTGCCGCTCGCCAGTCGAAGTGAAAGAGCTGGTCGAGCGAGGGGGCCACCGCTTGTCCGAACACGTCCAGATCCAGCCCGTCGAGGTTCCGCCCACGGAGTCGGCCGCGCCCCTCGTCGAGCAGCGCTCGCGCGCCGGCGAAGTTGCCGTTGGCCAGGTGCTGGTAGCCCACCGCCACCTGGATCAGCCCCTGCAGCGCCTCGCGATCATTCCCCCGGGCCTCGCGCCAGGAGGGCTCGAGAAGCTCGTGGACCTCGAAATACAGATGCGCGTCGAAGAGCGCCGCCGCCGCGACGAGGACGTCGGCGCGCGAGCGGATGCGAACGGTCGATCGTGCGGCAAGCGCGGCGCTCGCGCTCCGCGCCCTTTCCCGCACCAGATGCGCGTGCACGAGCTCGTCGTGCTCCAGCCAGCCCGGAGCCGGGGCGCCGGGCTCGCCGAGCGCCGCCAGCTCGTCACGCGCTCCGCCGTCCTCCAGCGCGGCGAGAATGATCTCGGCAAGGTGATTTCGGGCCCGAAGGGGCGGCGTCGGGATCACGTGGCGCCCGAGGCCGTGGACTGCTCCGCCGAGACCGGCGGCGGCTCGACGGGCTCAGGGGCCGCCGCCCTCGGCAGGCGCTCGACGCGCGTGCCGGCTATCAGGTCGTGGAGAGCGCGCTTGTCGCGGCGGAGCCCTGCCATCACGAAGCCGAGGGTGAAGATTCCGGCCGAGGCGAAGTACGCGAGGTAGCGGAGGAGCGCCGTCCCCACCGGCGGCGGCTCGCCGTCGCCGACGACGACCCTCACGCCGACGATCATCTTGCCGATCGTCTGGCCGTCGAGGGCGTGGAGCAGGGTCGTGTACGCGCCCGCGAAGACGATGGTGAAGAGCGCGACCATCGGTTTGAACGCAATGGTACTCTCGACGCCCGGGCCCCACGCGCTCGCGCCGATGTACCCGAACGAGCGCTGCACGAGCGCGAACACGGCGAAGTCGATGAGCGCGGCGACCGCGCGAATCCAGAAGCCGGCGGAGCGAGGCTCGATCATGGCGCGTATAATATCGCCATGATTTCGGTGCGCGATGGCCAAAATCAGATCCTCGCCCAGATCAGTGAGCCCACCCCTCCCGAGCTCCTTCCGGTCACGCGCGCGCGCGAGCGCGTGCTGGCCGAGGATCTCCGCGCGCCATTCGACGTGCCGCCCACGGACAACTCGGCCGTCGACGGCTACGCGGTCGCGAGCGGCGACGTGCCGGCGACCGGAACGCGCGATCTGGACGTGGTGGCCGAGCTCCCGGCCGGCGCCGTCTACGACGGCCTCCTGGCCTCGGGGCAGGCCATCCGGATCATGACCGGCGCGCCGATGCCGTGTGGCGCCGACACCGTGTACCCGCAGGAGGTAGTCGAGCCTCGCGGAAGCCGCGTGCGCGTCGGCCCGACCCAGAAGAGCGCCAACGTCAGGATGCGCGGCGAGGACATCCAGGTTGGCACGATCGTGATCGAGCGCGGCACCGTGTTGCGTCCTCAGGAGCTCGGGCTCATCGCGTCGCTCGGCCGGTGGCAAGTCCTGGTGCACCGGCGGCCGCGGGTCGCGCTCCTCTCGACCGGCGACGAGGTCGTCGAGCCCGGCACGCCGCGGAAGACCGGCCAGATCTACGACGCCAACCGCTTCACGTTGCGCGGGTCGATCGAGCAGTGCGGCGGCGAGGTTCTCGACCTCGGCATCGTGCCGGACGTGCGCGACGAGTTGCGGGCGCGGCTCCTCGAGGCCGCCGACGTCGGGGACATCGTCGTCACCTCCGGGGGCGTCTCGGTGGGCGTCCTGGACCTCGTGAAGGAAGTGCTCCACGAGATCGGCGCGATCGACTTCTGGCAGGTCGCGATGCAGCCCGGCCGGCCCCTCGCCTTCGGCCGGATCAAATCGGCCCACTTCTTCGGGCTGCCGGGCAATCCCGTCGCCTCGATGCTCGGGTTCATGCTCTTCGTCCGGCCGGCGATCTTCAAGCTGGCCGGGCGGCGCCGCCTCTTCCCCGACACCGCCGAGGCGACGGCGGTCGAGCCCATGAGCAAGCGAAAAGGTCGGCGCGAGTTCAAGCGCGGCGTCGTCCAGTGGCGCAACGGGCGCTGGGAGGCGCGGATCACAGGACCGCAAGGCTCGGGTATCCTATCCTCGATGGCCGCGGGCAACTGTCTCATCGTGCTCGAAGAGGACCGGGGCGACATCGCGGCCGGTGAGACCGTGCTGGTCGAGCCCTTCTGAATGACCCGGATCTCCGTCGATCTCATCGAGACCGTCACGCCGCTGGTGGAGGAGCGCGTGCATGAAGCCGCGCGGCGACTGCCGTACCTCCGGTACGCCGACCTCAGGCTCGAGGTCACCGAGGCCAAGGGCGCGGGGGCGGAGAACGGCACGCCCAAGTTCTCCGGGGACGATCAGACCCTCGCCCTGGGTGTCCGCGTTCTCGCGGGCGACCGCATGTGCGCGCCCGGCTACGCGGGCCACATGCTCGGCGTGGCGGACGTCCCGAATCTCGCTCGGATCATCAGAGAGGCGCTCGAGCAGGCGTATCGGCGCGCGAGCGTGAACAGCGAAATGAAGGCCGACGCGCGGGAGAAGTTCGGCCCCCTTGGCCAGGCACTTGCCGACACCCGCCTGCATGCGGTCGAGGTGCGGCAGGACACCGTGGGCGCCGTCTATCGCATCGATCCCCGCGCGATGTCGCTCGCCGAGATGGTGCGCTACGCGACCGACATCTCGCGCCAGGTCGACGCGGTCGATGCCGGCGTCAAGTACAACTACGTCTCGACGCTGACCGAGCTGTCGCGTGAGCTCTTCGTGTCGAGCGAGGGTGCCCGCATCGATCAGACGTTCGCGCTGACCCAGGGAACGTGCACGGTCGTCACCGTCGCCGGAGAGGTGAGCCAGGACCTCTATGATGCCCTCGGCCACCAGCGGGGCTGGGAGATCCTGCTCGAGGGCGTCGACGAGCCGCTCCTGCGCTTCCCGACCTTCCTCGACTTCGCCCTCGGATTGGCGCGCGAGGGCGTGGCGCTCGCAGCCGCGCCCGTCCTGCCGACGTCGGATCGCGAGGTGGTGGTGGTGACCGATCCGCACTACAACACCCTCGTGTCGCACGAGATCATCGGCCACCCGGTCGAGCTCGACCGCGCCCTGAAGATGGAGACCGCGTACGCCGGGCGCTCCTGGCTTCTCGGCGGCCTCACCGAGCATCAGATCGGCCGCCGCGTGGCCTCGCCGCTCGTGACCACGTATTCGGACCCGTCGCTCCCGGGTTTCGGCCACTACAAGTACGACCACGAGGGTACGCCCGCGCGGCGCGTGGTCCATATCGACCGCGGCATCTTCCGCGGCTTCATGAACAGCCGGCAAACGGCGGCGATCTTCGGCGGCGAGCCCAACGGTCACTGGAAGGCCACGGACGCCTCCTTGGTCCCCCTGATCCGCATGTCGAACACCGTCTTCGATGCGGGCACGCGCGCGGCGGAGGACGTCCTGAAGGAAGTCGACCATGGCTACTACGTCGCCGGCCATCGGACGCCATCGATCGCCGAGAGCCGCGAGAACTTCCGCATCTCGGCGCGCCGGGTCTACGAGATCAGGAACGGCGAGCTGGGCCGACTCTACCGCGACGGCGGCATCGCCGCCGACTCGCGCGACTACCTCATGAACGTGGACGCGGTCGGCTCGGACTTCCGCCTCTACCCGATACCGAACTGCGGCAAGGGACAACCGATGCAGACCAAGCGTCTCGGCAACGGCGGGCCGACGATGCGGAGCCGCGCGCGGGTCGTCGGACGATGAGCACATGCGCCGGGCGCTGATCGCAGTGGTCGCGGCCGGCGTCCTGCTCGCCGGCGCTGCACCGGCGGCGCCGCCCGAGTACCCGGTGACCTTCATCAAGGTCGACGAGTTGAAGGTTCTGCTCGATCTCGGCGCCAAAGCGGACGTCATCGATGTCCGGCACTGGGGCGCCTACGTCGACAGCCACATTCAGGGCGCCCGCTCCATGCCGTTGCGCGCGGTGCCCGATCGGGCGCTCGAGATCTCGAAGACGAGCCTCGTGGTCTTCTACTGAACGTGCCCGCATGCGCTGTCCCGGGGGGCCAGCGACATCCTCTACAAGATGGGGTGGCGAAACCATCGCGTCCTCGAGGAGGGGCTGCCCGGGTGGATCGCCAAGGGCTATCCCGTCGACGGCCGGAATCCCACGGCACCGCCCGCTCACTGAATCGGCGATGAGGACCATCGACGAACTGGCGAAGGCCGTGGAAGAGGCACTGGCGCTGGTCACGGGCCAGCCGACCGTCGTCGAGGTCGAGGTGTTCGCAGCGGCGAATTCCGCCTTGCTCACCCGACTCAACTACACCTCTCACATTCCGTGCAACGGCGTCGAGGAGCCCAAGTCCACCGAGTCCTATGGCCTCGGGATCCAGGCGGTCTTCGATGCGCCGGACGGCCGCCGGATCGGCTTTGGCAGCGAGCCCAGTGACCTCACGCCGGCCGGGGCCGAGCGCGCGCTCGCCAAGGCGCGCAAGGCCGCCGTCGCCGATCCCGAATTCGTCTCGCTCCCGGCGCGCTCCGCTTCGCCGCGCTCCCTCGCGAACTACCACGATCCCCGTCTCATGGAGATCGACGACGAGAGCCTGGTCGAGGCGGGCTGGAAGATCACGGGTGGCGCCCTCCGCACGTTCACAGCCTCGAGTCGGCTGGCCGCGCTCGCGCAGGATGACGACGCGCTCCGACGGCTGGGCCTCATCCTCGGCGGAGACGTGACGATTTTGCGGGAGCGGATCGCGATCGCCTCGACCGCGATGCCCCGCGCTCAGACCGACGAGACGTCCTTGATCACCGCGTTCGTGACGGCCATGGTGGAGACGCGGGGCGCCAAGGGCTCCGGCGCGTCGACGGGCACGCGGCTCGACCACTTCACCGACGAGGCCGGCGTGGAGGCCGCTCAGAACGCGATCAACGCGATCGGCGGCGAGCGGGTGCCGTCGGGCGTCTACACCGTCGTGTTCGGCCGGCAGCCGGTGGCCGATTTGCTGAACAACATCGTGATCCCCGCGTGCACGGCGAGCGCATTCTACTCGTCGAGCACTCCGTTTCTCGGCAAGCTCGGCCGGGCCGTGGCCTCCAGGCACCTGAGCGTCTACGACGACGGCGCCATGCCCGGCTTGATGGGCTCGAAGGGGATCACGTGCGAGGGGCTGCCCACCGGCCGGACGGATCTCATCAAGAACGGCGTGCTCGCCGGCTGTCTCTCGAACTGGTACGAGACCCAGCGCCTGCTGCGCGATCCGGCCCTCGAGGAGAAGCTCGGCGCCCGCGGCCCCGCCGCCGAGGCCGCGCTCGTGCCCCGCAACGGCTTTCGATTCGGCGCCGGCGGCGGGCGCCAGTTCGATAGCCCGCCCGGCGTTGCGGCCTCGAACGTCGTGCTCGAAGGCGCCGAGCCGTTGACGCTCGACGAGGTGATCCGCCGGGTCGACAGCGGCCTCTATATCGGGCGCATCTGGTACACCTACCCGATCAACGGGCTGCGCGCGGGTGATTTCACCTGTACCGTCGTCGCCGATTCCTATATCATTCGCGCCGGGCGGATCGCCGCGCCGCTCAAGGCCAACGCGATCCGGATCAACGACAACATCGCCACGTTCCTGAACAACATCACCGGGATCACCAAGAACGTGAAGGGCACGATCGTCTGGGCCGCGGACGAGGTCGTGTACGCACCCGAGGTCGCCGTCAGGGGCGTCCACGTCGACGAAATCGCAGGGTTCATGGAGGAGCTCGACTGATGGCAGGAGACCGTCTCGAGGCGATCGCGCGCGCGTGCCGTGTGCAGATCCTCCGCATGCTCGCCCACGCGGGCTCCGGGCATCCCGGCGGCTCGCTCTCGGTGATCGATATTCTCGTCACGCTCTTCTTCGGTCGCCTCCGGCACGATCCCAAGCGCCCGGACTGGCCCGACCGCGACCGCGTCGTGCTTTCGAAGGGGCACGCCGTCCCGGCCCTCTACAGCGTTCTGGCGGCCGCCGGGTACTTCCCCGAGAAGTCCCTCATCACACTGCGCAAGCTCGGCTCGCCGCTCCAGGGCCATCCCGACCGGACGACGCTGCCCGGCATCGAGGCCGCCACCGGCTCGCTCGGCCAGGGCCTCTCGATCTCGCTTGGTCTATCGCTCGGCCTCAAGCTCACCGGCTCCTCGGCCCGCGTCTACTGCGTCCTCGGCGACGGCGAGATCCAGGAGGGGCAGGTGTGGGAAGCCGCGATGTCGGCACCGAAGCTCGGTCAGCCCGACCATGCGCTCGACAACCTCGTGGTCATCCTCGACTACAACAAGATCCAGCTCGACAACTTCGTGAAGAAGATCCTGGACCTCGAGCCGGTCATCGCCAAGTGGCAGGCGTTCGGCTGGCCCGTGGTCGAGATCGACGGCCACGACGTCGCCCAGATCGCGAAGGCCCTCGACCAGGCGGAGGCGACCCGCGGGACGCCGACCTTCGTCGTGGCCCACACCGTGAAGGGCAAGGGCGTGTCGTTCATGGAGAACGACCCGGAGTGGCACGGCAAGGCACCGAAGCCCGCGGAGGCGATCGCCGCCATTCGTGAGGTCCTCGGCGTCTCGGCCGGCGCCTGGGAGGACTATTTGAAAACTGATTCGGCGACACGGGCGATCGTGGACGAGCTCGCCGCCCTGGAGAAGAAGTGATGCCGGCCAAGGCCAGCCGCGCGGCGTTCGGCGAGGCTCTCCTGGAGCTCGGGGCCAAGGACGACCGGATCGTCACCCTCGACGCCGACCTGTCGAAGTCCACGATGACCGCGAAGTTCGCGAAGACGTATCCCAGCCGGGCCTTCAACGTCGGCATCGCCGAGTCGAACATGATCGGCATCGGCGCCGGGTTGGCGCTCACCGGCCGGATTCCGTTCGCCTGCTCCTTCGCGTGCTTCGTCGTCGGACGCTTCGAGACGATCCGGATCTCGGTCGCCTACACCAACGCGAACGTGAAGCTCGTCGGCACCCACGCCGGCATCGCGATCGGTGAGGATGGCTACAGCCAGATGGGGATCGAGGACGTCGCCTGCATCCGCGCGCTCCCCAACATCGGGATCGTTCAACCGGCGGACGAGCTCGAGACCAAGCAGGTCATCGCCTACGCGGTGGAGCACCAGGGGCCGCTCTATCTCAGGCTCACGCGCCAGAATCTCGAGCCCGTGTGCCCGCCCGACTATCGCTTCCAGTACGGCCGCTGGCTCCTGCTCCGCCGGGGCCACGATGTGACGCTGATCGGCTCGGGCGGCCCCATGTTCAATTGCCTCGAGGCGGCCAAGCGCCTGGAGGCCGACGGCATCTCGGCCGAGGTGATCAACGCCGCGTGCATCAAGCCCCTCGACGAAGAGCTGTTGCTCCGCTCGGCGGGCAAGACGGGTCACGTCGTGACGGTCGAGGACCACTCGACCGCCGGCGGCCTGGGCGGCGCCGTCGCCGAGACGCTCGGCGAGGTGCTGCCGACGCCGCTCAAGCGGCTTGGCGTACAGGGATTCGGCGAATCGGGTGACGCGAAGGGTCTCTACGCCAAGCACGGCCTCGACACGGCTGGCATCGCAGCGAGCGTCAGGAAGTTCCTGAACCGCTAGCGCGAGGGTTCGAGGTTCATCCGTCGCGCCGGCGAAGCGGCGCTAGCCCGGGCGGACCATGTCGGCCGGCCGTACCCAGCGGTCGTACTGCTCGGCGGTCACGGCGCCCGAGGCGAGAGCCGCGTCCCGGAGCGTGGACCCCTCCGCGTGGGCCTTCTTGGCGATCGCCGCCGCGCGGTCGTAGCCGATGTGCGGGGCGAGCGCGGTCACCAGCATGAGCGAGCGCTCGACGAGCTCGGCGATGCGCGCTCGGTTCGCCTCGATCCCCTCCACGCAGAACTCGCGGAACCGCGCGCACGCGTCGGTCAGGAGCCCCACCGAGTGCAGGAAGTTGAAGATGATGACGGGCTTGAAGACGTTGAGCTCGAAGTTGCCCTGCGAACCGGCCACCGCGATCGCCGTGTCGTTGCCGATTACCTGGACCGCGACCATCGTGACCGCCTCGGCCTGGGTCGGGTTGACCTTGCCCGGCATGATCGACGAGCCCGGCTCGTTCTCGGGCAGGATCAGCTCGCCCAGGCCGCTCCGCGGTCCCGAGCCCAGCCAGCGCAGGTCGTTGGCGATCTTCATCAGCGAGCCGGCGAGCGTCCGGAGCGCCCCGCTCGCCATCACGAGGTCGTCGTGGGCGGCCAGCGCGGCGAACTTGTTTTCCGCCGACGTGAACGGTAGGCCCGTCAGCTCGGCAAGCTTGCGCGCGACAGCCTCACCGAAGCCGGCGGGCGCGTTGAGCCCGGTCCCGACCGCGGTGCCTCCGATCGCGAGGGCCCGGAGCCCGGGGAGGGTCGCGTCGATCCGAGCGATGCCGGCGTCGAGCTGAGCGACGTAGCCCGAGAATTCCTGGCCGAGCGTGAGCGGCACCGCGTCTTGCAGGTGCGTCCGGCCGATCTTCACGATGTCGGCGAACTCACGGGCCTTGGCGGCGAGCGCGTCCCGCAGCATCCGGACGCTCGGGAGGAGCCGGTGCGTGACCTCGACGGCGGCCGCGACGTGCATCGCGGTCGGGAACGTGTCGTTCGACGACTGCGACATGTTGACGTGATCGTTCGGATGGACGGGGTCCTTGCTTCCCAGCTTCCCGCCCGCCAGCTCGATCGCGCGGTTCGCGATGACTTCGTTCACGTTCATGTTGGTCTGGGTACCGGAGCCGGTCTGCCAGACCGAGAGCGGGAAGTGCGTGTCGAGCTTGCCCGCGATCACCTCGTCGGCGGCGCGCACGATCAGCTCGGCGCGGCGGGCGTCGAGCCGCCCCATCTCGTGGTTGACCAGCGCCGCCGCCTTCTTGAGGAGTGCCAGAGCGTGGACCACCGGCAGCGGCATGCGGTCATCCCCGATCGCGAAATGATGCAGCGAGCGCTCGGTCTGAGCGCCCCAGTACCGGTCGGCGCGCACCCCGATCCGCCCCATGCTGTCGGTCTCGACGCGGGTCGCGCGCTCCGGGTTCGTCATGGCGAACTACTCACAGAACGTGGTAGCCGTACGCGAGGCCGAAGACGATCGAGCCGAGACCGGCGCAGATGGCGAGCGCTTGTCGGGCGCGGCGGAAGCGGAGTGCCAGGGCCACGGGATACGCCATCACGGCGGTCAGTAGGGTCATGCCGATGATCGTCCCGACGCCGAAGATCAACAGGTACGCGACCGCGCTCGCGGTCGAGCGCAGCGTCGCCAGCACCAGCAACGAGACGGCAGCGCTGCCCGCCAGCCCGTGCACGGCTCCGACGAAGAGAGCGCGGCCCGCCGGCCACCCGCTCCGCCACCCGAGTGCTGCCAGCCAGCGCGATGGATGGACGTGCGGGTGCTCGTGAGCGTGGTCGGCGCCGTGCACGTGGGGATGGCTGTGGACGACCCCCTGGCCGCCGTGCTCGTGGTCGGCGACGAGGTGCGCGGCGGGCACCGTCGCGAGTCCGCGCGCCGCGTCTCGCAACCGCAGCACACCCAGCAGGATCAGCATGCCGGCCACGACCAGCTCGAGCCCGCTGCCGACCGCCGGCGTGATCGTGAGCTTCAGCCCGACGATGATGGCGCCGACGATCGTCAGCGTCGTCATGTGGCCCGCGCCCCAGAGAACCCCCACCAGCGCGCCGTCGGTGAAGCGCCGCTCGCGCGTCACGATGGTGGCCACCGCGACCAGGTGGTCCGGGTCGGTCGCGTGCTGGAGGCCGAGGATGAATCCGAGGAAGATCGCCGAGAGCGCCGGGTCCACCTGAGGCGTTACTCCGACATCTTGAGAAGAAGCCCCGTCCGGCGGGCCCGCTGGATCGCGGCCAGGAACGCCCAGTGGGCGAGCGCGGCGTAGAGGGCGGACAGCGCGAGCCCCGTCGCGATCGGCGCGCGGAACTCCGACGCGAACCCGTAGTGCGACCGGTAGGCGTCGAGGAAGTACGTGAGCGGGATCGCCCGCGCGATCGCCGCGATGAAGTCCGGGAGAACCGAGATGGGGTAGTAGATCCCGGCGAGCACGAGCACCATGTTGACGGTCGCCCACGCGAACGCCTCGGCGCGGTTGCCGAACAGCGTGATGAGCGCACAGACCGCGACGCCGACGACCCAGGCGGTGAGGAAGCAGCCCAGGAGAAACATCGCGAGCGCAAACCAGCCGGGTTGGAGCACGTGGAAGCCGAACGCCCAGCGGCCGAGCGCCGCCAGCAGCACGAATACGGCCAGGCTGCGCACCATGCCGACGACCCAGGAACCGAGCGTCAGGTGACGGATGCCGATCGGCGCCAGGAACTGATGCTTCAGCGACTTCGACCAGACATCGAGCAGGACCGCGTAGGCGACCTCGAGCTGGCAGACGTTGACCACCGAGAGCGCGATGGTGCCGACCAGCACGAACGACGCCTGCGCCTCCGTCAACTCGAGGAACCGCGACATCAGGCCGATGGACAGGACGCCGACGATCGGCCAGAAGAGCAGCTCGAAGAAAAAGAACACGTTGCGCGCGCCCATGAGGGCGTTCCGGAGCGTCACCGCCCAGACGGCGAGCAGCTCATTTCGCCAGCTCAACGAAGACCTCCTCCAGCTCCGGCTCGCGCACCTGTACGTTGCGGATGACGACGCCGTCGGCGTGGAGCGCGCGCAGCAGCTCCGGGAGTCGCTTCTCGGCCTCGTCCACCGTGCACTCGACCCACCCGTCGATCTCGACGCAGCGAAGAACGCCCGGGATCTCGGCGAGCCATGGCACCCGCGCCGGATCGAGCCGGAGCGCGATGACCTCCCCCAGCCGGATCTGGCGCTTGAGCTCTCCGGGCGTCCCCCGGGCGAGGATCCGACCGCCCTTGATGAACGCGATCTCGTCGCAGAGCTCGTCCGCTTCACGCATGTAGTGGGTCGTCAGCACGATGGTGATGCCCTGCTCGCGCCGGAGCCGGGCGATGTGGGCGCGGACCCGCACCGAGACGTCGGGGTCGAGGCCGAGCGTCGGCTCGTCGAGGAACAGGAGCTCGGGATCGTTCACGAGCGACTTGGCGAGGGCCACCCGCTGCTTCAACCCGGTCGACAGATCGCTGTACGGGATCCGGCGGTATGGCCCGAGCTCGCAGAGCTCGATCAGTCCGTCGACCCGCCTGCGAAGGGTCGCCCCGCTCAGCCCGTAGAGCCGCCCGTAGAACGCGAGGATCTCGGCGACGCGCAGGCTCCAGAGAAAGGACGGCCGGCCGCTCGCCATGTTGAGCCGGCGCCGCAACGCGCCGGCCTCACGGACGACGTCATGGCCCAGCACCATGACGGTGCCGCGGTCGGGTGTCAGCAGCGTGGCGAGAATCGAGAGCAGCGTCGTCTTGCCCGCTCCGTTGGGGCCGAGGACCCCGACGATCGCGCCGCGCTCCACCGTCAACGAGACACCGCGTAGCGCCTGGGTCTCCCGTCGGCGCGGCCACCCCGAACGGAATGTCTTCTCGACATCGCGCGCGTCGATCGCGAGCATACCCAGGGATGATACCATCCGGCCCATGGCGGGCTCCGACGAGTGGCGCTGCGCCGCCGCGACGGTCCCGCCCGGCCACAGCGCGACGTTCCGCCTCGAGCGCGCCGGGCGCACCGTGAACGGCTTCGTCGTGAACCACGACGGCCACTACCGCGCGTACGTCAACCGCTGTCCGCACGTGGGCACCCCGCTCGACCTGTGGCCGAACGACTTCTTCAGCGAGGACGGGCGCACGCTGATCTGCTCGACCCACGGTGC